>Ga0299906_10003503_pt1 | contig 12934 bp, 16 predicted proteins | sample RVTome_14_FD_200259 | JGI IMG/M metagenome (GOLD analysis project Ga0299906, IMG submission 200259) | Soil microbial communities from uranium-contaminated site in the Upper Colorado River Basin, Wyoming, United States - RVT145D125 (version 2) ...
ACTCTATTTTCTGTACGACTATGTCTTAGAAGAGCCAGCCTTTCCATCCCCCGCTGACATTCTTTTTATTCCGTTTTACCCACTTGTGCTAGGACACCTTTTCCTAAATGTTTCATTTTTCAAACCAAAGATTAGAGCAAAAACACTTCTATGGATGATGATACTACCCATTTCACTGGTTCTTTTCTATTTGAATCTGGTATGGGGTTTTGAACGAGACGGGTTGTTCCTTCTTTCATTGTATTACATCATCGTTTCATCTGTTTCACTTACCATGACCATTTACGGTGCAAGCATTTTCAGAGAAGGAATTATGGGAAAGGCCTGGCTTCTTTTGTTATTTGGCGTCATAGCTTTTTCAGTAGCTGATGTCATCTACTATAACCTGGAAGCAAATGCAGGATACACTTTGGAACATCCTGTTAATTTGTTGTGGTATGCAGGTTACTGGATAGTTACATACGCATTATACAAACACAGAAAAATCCTTTAACAAACCAATACTTTAGTTACGACACTTGCAGTTTGGTTCACCACAAAGACAATACACCTCAAATGTGAACAGTTTTGTCTTTGAAGACACTCCATTCGTTACATCAACATACACAAGCAAGGTCTTAATGTCATTGAATTCGTCCATACTTAATTCCCACGATAGATTGTAATTTCCACTAGAATCGGTTACACCAGTAAATTCTTCAAGTATGTTTTCACCATAATCCTCTACGCGCACAAAAACCATGGCACCGTCCACAGGGCCAGCCATATTGCTAACATGCACATCCAAAGACTGCATCGTTCCACGCCTGACTGCCTTCAAACCGTCCACACTCACATCAAGAAACGAGTCTTGGTTGGTGCTAGCTATAAAACCAAGATCAATTATTTTCTTATCAATCAAATACTGCATTGATAAAATAAAATCTCTGTCAGAGATTTTATCTGCAGCCAACCATTTGGCTACATCTTTGATCCACCAAGGAATCTGTGGATCAGCTTTTACAAAAAAATATGATGTAGGCAGCTCCTTGTTGGTATGATAAGCAAACACGGTGTATGTGCCAATTGGTGAATCATGACTAATTGGTACTACAGTAGAATAAACACTGCTTTCGAGAACCAGTATGGTGTACTCTGATCTTTGGCCTTGGGGGTCTACAACAATCAGAGTAACTGGGCTTGTTTGTTCAAAATCGCCAGTCCTTCCTGCAATTTTTACAAAAATGGTTTGCCCATATTTTGGTAAAAGATACATGTTTTGGTTTTTATTCATATCGTGAGTTTTAATCAGACCTTGCTTGTTTAGCTCGCCAAGTAACTCTACAAAGTCGCCATCTGAAGCTTGTCTGTCTGCCCAAGACTTGATTTGACTTTTTATCCAATTTGGAATTCGAATTTCTTGGGCATTAGCAAATTGATCCTGCAAAACAAATGATACAATTGAAATTACAACTAGACAAGAAAATACGGTGACAAGAGTGTTTTGCAATCTAGAACGCATTAATTGTTTTCATAATAATAAAAAGTTCTCCCAATTCATCCAATTTTATCAAACTGATTGAGGCTCTTCCAAATATACCACGTAGCAACTGTCCTGTAGGGCCTCCATTTTTCAGCCAGATCTTCAATTTCGTCCTTTTCTGGGAGATCAGGCATGGAATACATCCTCTGTATCCCCTTTTTGAGACCCAAATCCCCTACGGGCAAAACATCCAATCTACCTAGAGAAAAGATCAAAAACATTTCTGCAGTCCAGCGGCCAACCCCCTTGACTTGGGTAAGCTGCATGATCACTTCCTCATCTGTCATGTTTTTTAGCGAACGCATCTTCAGCTCTTTTGATTCGATTTTTTCTGACAAATCCTTAATGTATTTTACCTTCATGCCTGACAGCCCAGCTAAACGAATCTTGGAATCGGGCATTTTGATCACATCTGCTGGTTTTGGAAATCTGACAAATAATTTTCTAAATCTTTTTGAAATGGATTCTGCTGCTTTTCCTGAGAGCTGTTGAGTAATAATTGCTTCAACCAACGATTCGTACGGGTTTTTCATAAGGCTGATTTCATAGCTTCCAACATACTTGATTATTTTTGCAAGCTTTGGATCCTTTTTTAGAAACTTTACTGCCTGCTTTGACATACTATAACCTTAGAACCTCAAGAACTTTATCAAAACTTTCCTGCGTTTGGTCTTCTTTGTATTGTCGTAATGACTTGATGATCTTTTGTTTTGATGGAGCGCTGTAAATCCGTCGAACCATTTTTGCAAGGCCAGAACCAATAAGAACTGCTTGTGTTGCGGAAGTTACATTTGAAACCCTGCGCTCAAGGCTAGAGCTTTCAAAATCAATTATTGTGACTGATTTTCCCACAATGACGTGTTTTGTGATGTTGCTAAGCTCACCATGATCTAGGCCAGCTCTATCAAGACTGTGGCAATCCTCAAGAACTTTTTTTATTACAGATTTTAATCTCGTAGCCCTTCCACGTCCTTTAAGCTCATTGATCCAATCGTAGATCTTTTTTCCATCTAGATACTCCATTACAACAAAATTGTCGCTACTTTCAATCAGTCTAGGACCTACTTTGGCCTTGTTTGCAGCCTCAAGTAGTATAGTCTCCTTTGCCATGGATTCACGAGGCGAATCTATTCTACGAATCTTGAGTGCAACTCGTTTTGCACCTTTTTTTGCCAGAATTACAACACCTGTGTAGCCCTTTCCTAAAACTGCAATCTTGCCAATAAGAATAGGTCCTTGAAATGACACATCTTCAATTCCAAGCTTTTTGAGCTCAGCTAGTCTTGATTTGAGCTGTCGTCTACTGGCTTTTGGATATCCAAGAACTATAGAATATGGTTCCTTGGCTAAAATATCAACTGGAAAAAATTGTCTCATCTGTTGAGACAAGCTCTGAGATCGCCTCTTTAATGGATTTGCTTGTTACTTTGTGACCTAAGACAAGCTTGAATGCCTTGATGTCATCTTTGAGACCTGCCGGCACGCCGACCCGATCCAAATTCTTTCTTATCAAATCTTTCAAAAACAACATTACATCAGTCTGCGGTCTTTTTTGTATGGAGCAAATCTTTCCTTGTTCATTTAGCCACATTGTAACACTTTTCTTTTTGTTTGATGAGATGAATTTCTCCACATGTTCTACAGTGTAGAAATCCGGTCCAACTCTGAGAAGATTTTGTTCAAGCTTTGTTGATTGAAGCAAAAACAGTAACACCGCATTAGCGTCTTCTGATATTATAGCTGTTTTTCTCAAAACGGAAAACCCTTCCTCTTCTATTTGTGTTGCAATGGACGTAGCAGCTCTTTTTAGCTGCCCCCAAATTATGTCTGGACTCCTTTGTTTGTACCTAAATGACAACACAAGAACATTTTTGCGTAAATCATTAGGCTTTCTTTGAGGTTTTTTCTTTGGTTTGAAAAACGAAATTGAAGGCTTTTTCAAAAATGCCCTTGATGCGAGAACGAATTTACCTACACTTTCTGTAGATATTGCAGCACCGAGGTTTCTGTTACTATCAATTGGATCCATGATCACAACGGCAGTATCAAACTCCTTTGCTGCTTTACCAATTATCTGGCCTTGTTTTAGCTCTGAGATTGCCTTGATTACGCCTGCAAATGAACCAAAGTTGAGGACCAATACCTCTGCTACATAACCCGAAAGGCCCTGCCTTGCAATCTCGGCGCCGTAAATATCGTTAGCCCTAAGAAATGCCTTGAGCAGTCGCACCTCGTTTTTCATCTGAGCTGTCAGAGAGTTTATCATAAATCTGGTGTGAAATGGTGACCTGTCTGCTGCGCTTTTCCAGCCACCTTCTTGAACATCATAACAAGGAACCAGATTTACCTTGGTACCTTTGATTTCTGCTTCAACAAATGGATGTTGGGCGTATCTTACATATGGGTTGTAGTCCTTAAGTGTCGCAAATCCAATTTTTTTTCCAAGCTCAGAAAATTCTTTTTCTGAAACACTTGTCTGGAATTTTATGAAAATATCGATATCTGCCTTGTCTGGCAACCAAGTTCCCTTTGCAAAAGAACCAACTATCTCAATGCCAGTTATCTGGGGATAAGACGATATTTGTTTTTGAACAAGCCTGATTACTTGTTCGACAATAGAATCTTTTTGTTTATGTAATTTTTCAGAAGGTGTAACAAGCTCTTCTGCACGTTTTAGGATCTCGATCATTTTGCCAGTATCACCTCTAAATCGGAATAGACTGGACCTGAAGGGGTAAGGACACTCTTTTTGAATTTGAGCTCACTTACTTTTTGTATTCCGAGCTTTGTAGATGAATATTTTACCAACTCATCTGAAATATCCTCAACTTTATTTTTAATCCTAAATATTGTCGCGTGTGGCTTGAACGGTTTATCACTAGAAAACCCAAGTGGGGCTAGCTTTTCTTCTACTTTTTTTGCAAGCGATGAGAGCATCGATCCGCCCTCTTTGTCGAGTCCAACCCACACTACCCGTGGGAATTTGGGCTTTGGAAAGGCACCAATCCCTTCAAAACTCATATTAAATTGAGAAAACTCTATTGTTTTTAGCTGAGCCCCAATTTTTTGTGCCATCTCGTCAGATACTTCACCTAAAAACATCAATGTAAAGTGCATGTTTTGTGTATCAACTGGCTTTGCTTCAATTTTGAGGCTGGATTGTAGCCTTTTGATTGAATCCAATATCTGCTGATTTGATATCTCCACTGCAACAAATGTTCGCATTACGGGTTTTTGTTTTTACGTTTTTAATGGATTCCGGTAAATTGGTCTCGTAGATTATACAGAAGCCGGTAAATTCATAGAATAGATACAAAAAGTGTGCCTAATTGCCAAAACTTATCGTCTGTCTTACTGGAATGCCAGGAGCTGGTAAATCCACAATAGCTGCCGGTCTACAAAAAAAGGGATTTACAAGTATCAATATGGGCGATGCGGTACGGGCAGAAGCTAAAAAAAGGAATCTAGAGCCAACCGGAGAAAATCTTGGCAAGCTAATGCTTGATCTCCGGCAAAAAAACGGACAGGGGGCAGTAGCTGAGCTGATCAAAGACCAAATCATAAACTCTGAATCTGACGTTGTGGTAATTGATGGTGTTCGCTCAAACACAGAAATTGAAGTCCTAAAAAAAATTGCGACAGTAAAACTTTTGTCAATTCATGCATCAACTAATACACGGTACAATTTCTTGACTACGCGTAAGAGAACTGATGATCCACAAGACCGTAATACATTTGATGAGCGCGACAACCGAGAAATCAGTGTAGGTATCAGTGCATCAATTGCACTAGCTGATGAGACCATCTCAAACAATAATCTTACAATTGATCAGCTGATTGACACAGCATACGAAATAATTCAAAAATGGCTCAAATGATCCCAGTAGTTGATTGTAAAATAGAAGCGTTTTGCGAGATAAACCCTTCAGAAGATCCACAAAAACTTGAACAAGTAATTTCTAATGTCTTTGATAACATAGAAATCAAAACTACCAACGATACAATTAAGGCAAACTCAAAGGACATATCATCACTATCGAAAATTCATGAATCTATCCAAAACCACAAATCACAACGTGTCTATTTTCGATTCCTTAACAACAACTTGGAAGAAAATTCGACGTGGTTTTATCTTAACAAACAGGCCGCATTTGCCAACTTTATATCGTTATGCGAGCATGATAACGAGTCCCCGCTAGGGCCAATCAAGGTAGTAATACACTCAAAGAACATCGAGCGCATAATCGAGTGGCTTACTGGACAAAATTAGTCAGCTTTTTTTCCTAATTTATCAGCGAAAATGAATTCCTAGACTTTTATGATTTTTACAAAAGCCTTAGGTAGTTGATACTAAAGATTGCCATAGTAGGCGTAATACTGGTAATTGGAGGAATAATGCTCTATCCGGAGATTGGCAAGCTGTCTTCTACTCATACTTCTGGCCTTGATGCGGTGGCACAAGACCTAGGTGATCTTAAGGATACTACTGTTCAGAGAGTAAACTACGAATTTGATAAAACAGTTGACAGTGTTGGAGATAAAATTGAACAAATTGCACCAGACCCAGACGAGATAAATCCAATTAAGAAAATTCAGGAAAAAATAACCGTTCCACAACCACAAAAAGAAGTCTATTACGGCGAAGTTTATGAAAAAGATGACGAAAACAACTGCAAGATTTCTGTTCCTAAAATGGTAAAGACAGTAAATGGTGTAAAAGAGCTTACCCACACAATCACACTGCCAGACTGCCAATATGAAAAACGTCAATCAGTCCAAGTAACTGTAACTAATCCTCAAACAAACACCCAAACAATTTCAGTAGATCCTACTCCTCAAACACAAATTTTTGAAACGCTGCAGCTCACAACAATGAGAAATGATGACAACACAGTATCAATCCACTATGAAGACACCTCAGGAAAAACACTCAAAGTTACTGTCACGCTACGAAACTCTGAAAAGGAGCTGTTTTCTGGCGAATTCTTTGCATCGCAATTTGATACCAGTGTAAACGATGTATCGACTAGTCCTCACATAGTAGAAATGATAGTAGAACACGCAGACTATGGAACCGTATCATCATCCGTGTTTAATCCACAGGGAAGCGATGATGCGACGATATACGGCGTATTCACTCAATAATTAAAATTTCAAGTCCTATCAAATAATGACACAAGATGCGGCAGTGCATTAGCTGATGTTTCTCGTAATGATAAATTCACGTCTTCTGACATCAAGGTTCGTTCCGGATTTACCTCAATTAGGACAGCACCGTTTTGCTTTGCATACAAAGGAAGTGTGTTCGCAGGCGATACGACTAGGGACGTTCCTGCAATTACCATTACATCGCAGCTTTGGGCATGCATGATTGCGTTTATCCACACATCCTGAGGTAGCGGCTCGCCAAACCAAACAACATCTGGTCTTAGCATGTTTCCACATTTGCATTTTGGAGGCAGAAAATCAAAACTGGTAGTAACATTATCTATGTGGTCGCAGGTAGTGCACTTGATTCTAATTATGCTCCCGTGAAGCTCAAAGACTTTCTTGCTTCCGGCCTTTTGATGCAGACCATCAATGTTTTGTGTCAGAACTATTACATCTTTATGAGCAGCAAGTTCGGCGATTGCCAAATGCCCTTTATTTGGCTGTGCAGCAAAGATGTTTTTTCTCCGCTCTTCATACCACTCCCAGACAAGCTTTGGGTTTTGGTAAAACGCATCAATTGTTGCAAGCTGCATCGGGTCGTATTTTTTCCAATATCCATCCTTACCCCTAAACGTTGGAATCCCACTTTCCTGTGAGATCCCAGCACCAGTCACAAAGACGATTTTTTTTGCCCCTTTGATTTGTTTTGCAACTAAATCAAACATTTTACTTTATTTCTATCTCAAGTAGGTCCTTTGCAGCAATAACAGAACCATGAATTTCTTTTGCTTCCTGCAAAAGCTCGGACTCGTCTTTGTATCTGGCCGAAAAATGAGTCAAAATCAAATTTGCTACGTTTGCTTTTTTTGCAAAAAATGCTGCCTCTTTTGCAGTAGAGTGATACGTCTCAACTGCCTTGTCTTTCAGCTTGTCTGAGAAAGTACAATCAAAGCTTAGATAATCACAGTTATTGAAAAATCCTTCAAGTATTTCTGTCGGGCGCGTATCTCCTGAGATGCCAATTTTTTTGCCCGGTCTTTTCTCTCCAAGTACTTCAGACGGCTTAACAATTTTATTTCCAACCTTGATCTCTTTGCCCATCTGCAAATCGTGCCAGAGAGGACCCTCTGGAATTCCAAGGCTCTTTGCTTTTTGTAGATCAAATTTGCCCGGCCTGTCTTTTTCTTGGAACAGATAGGAAAATGCTACAACAGAATGTTCTGCATGTTCTGCAAAAACAAGATAGGTTTTTTCCTCGCAAACCAACCCGGGCTTTATGGTAGTAATCATGACTGGAAAGGACAAGCCAAAATTTAGGATTTTGATGTTTTGCGCAATAAACTCGTCAATCCCATCAGGACCGTAGATCTCAATTGGTTCTGTTCTATGCTGTAGTGTCATTGTTTGTAGTAAACCCAAAACTCCAATACAATGGTCTCCATGTAGGTGCGTCACAAAGATCTTCATTTTTTTGTTCCAGCCAAGGCCTGACCTAAGATAGGATACTTGAGCGCCCTCTCCGGCATCAAACATTAAAACTTCGCCGTCTTTTTCAAGACAAATACAAGACGTACCACGGGCCTCTGTTGGCTGCGCAGCCGATGTTCCCAAAAATACAAGCTTCATTTTACCAAAATCACCCTAGTTAGACTCTTGTGCCGGTAGATTTCATATTTTTTTGTTGGTTTTAGCTTAATGTCTTTGTCTAGGCCTTTTTTGCACATGATTGCAAACTTGGCCTGCTTTGGAATCTTTGATACAAAATTTGAAATCAGTTTTTGTGGGGGCTCTGAGACCTTAGATGCCGTACCATATGGTAGATCGGTTACTATCCCATCAAATTTGTCCTTTATTTGCAGCATATAGTCATAATTTTGGTTAAAGACTTGGGCATCAAAACCGTTGAACCGCAGATTTTTTTTTGATATCTCACACATTTTTTTGTCAAAATCAATTCCAATTGATCTGATGCCCATCGACTCTGCTTCCAAAAGAGTGCTTCCAGTACCGCAGAAAGGATCACAGACAGTTTCATCGTCGTTTAGCCTTGCTAGATTAATCATTGCGCGAGTAAGCTTCCAGTCTAGCTCGTGGTGGAACTTGGTTGGCTTTTTTGGCCGTCTTGATGCCTCAAACCTAGTTGAAAAACCAAAAAAATTCTCTTCATCTGTAAAAATTAGATAGATTACCATATCTGGATTCTCAAGTGAAACTTTGGCATTGCAAAAGGTAGTGACCATACTGCCAAGTGAGCGTTCTATTTCCGAAATATCGATGTGTTTTTGCGACAGGTTGATTGCCTTACACATAAACGATTTTGCACCAAACAACAGAGCATAGTTTTTCTCATCAAAGAATACATTTGACATCTTTCTGATCAGCTGTCCTGATGTCTTGACAAAGGTGGCACGTCTTGCAATCTTTTCCCACGGAGTCTTGGTTTGTATTATTATGAGATTTGATATTACATTGATCTTGGAAAATCTATCATACATTTTTACCAAAGTAACTATCTCGTCTACTGCAAGCTCCAGATACTCTTTTGAAACAATGAAAAAACTCTCAGGCATCTAGATTGCCTTTGCAATTATCCCAGATACATCTACAACAGAGGTGTTGCCAGGAATCGTATTTGTACTGACTATCTGTGAGACGCCAGACTTTCTTATCTTTTTTTCTGCGTTATCAATTAGCAGACCGTGTGTACACGCAACAAAGACCCGTCCACACTTTTGCCTTTTTAGAAATTCAGTTGCTTTTATGATGCTACCTCCAGTACTTACCATGTCATCAACTAGCACCAAATCACGTCCTCTGACCCCATCCAAACTAGAACTCATTATTCTTACCTTGCCCGTCTTTTTATCTCGTTGTTTTTTTAGTGCAACAAAATCAGTGCCGTACATCCTTGCAAATTCTTTTGCTCTGATCATTCCGCCAAGATCGGGTGATACAACAAGCGGATCTTTTAGTTTCAGCTTTTTGAAGTACTTTACCAGCTCCGATACTGCAGAAACGTTTTTGATTGGGATCTTAAAATGCTTGAGGCCAAGCCTACTGTGGATGTCAACTACAATAATTTTTGAGGCGCCAGCAGATTGGAGGAGCTTGGCAATTACTGACAATGTAACTACTTCGCCTGGAAGAAACTCCCGGTCCTGCCTTGCATACCCAATGTAAGGCATAACGCAAATCACCTGTCCTGAGAACTGTCTTGCCTTGGAGATTAGTGAAAGAGTTTGAATCAGATTGGAATCGACTGGCGGACACGTCGAATTGACAACTATGATTTTGCCTTTTCTTGGTTTTTTTGATATGGTGATCTTGCTTTCCCCATCAGGAAAGACTCGAAGTTCAGCCGATACAAAGTCAGCCTTTAGTTTTTCTGCCAGCCTCTTTGCAAGACCTTCAGAAACCTTCCCCCCAATCACGGTTATTGACAATAACTCATCGTCCTAAAAGCGGCTCTTAAATTTTGAGCATATGAAATCCACAGAATGACGACAAACCATAAAATCATCCAAAATCCGACGAACAAAGAACAGGACAAATCATCCATACAAAAGCTACGCGCGCGTTAAATACAAAAAAACTCTATTTCTACAATATGACAACAACTGCTTGGAAATGCTACAGGTGCGATCTGACATTCAAAGAGGAATCCTATGCAACCTTACACAAAAGCATCTGTAACCACGAATCAAGACAAATTAAAATCGCACTAGCGTAAGACGGATTAATTGGGGTTTTGCCCAAGTTAATCAATGAAGTGCCGTAATGTGGCAGTTGGCTGTTTTCATGATTCTATCTTACATGACGGTGGAGGAAAATGTCTTGTAAAGGGCTGTAAATGTACCGCATTTGTCAAAATAAACTAGACTGGAGAGGTGCTGTTTGTTATGAGTGCAGCTGCCTGCGCCAAAATGTTTAGGAATGGTTCTCCAAAAAGCAGATCTACTATTCGTTGGGAGAACTTGTCTAACACATGAGATGTTGCGTTTGTCAGAACTACGCTTTCGACAATATCAAATGTTTTGTTTAATGCCTGATCTGCGACAACATCTGATGGTACTCCTGCATCTAACTGTCTTACTAGGTCAGGAATAAAGCCACGCACCTCACTTGGTATGCCTTCCTGCATAACCGAAGATGCTGCCGCCTCTGTTGGCTCCCTAATTGCCTCCCTTACCAGATCCTCAAACATTTGGACGACCTAAAGACGCTTGACCTTTAACCTGTACTACTGTGGTTTTTAAAGTGCCCAAGGCCAATTTGGCACATTAGAAAAAATCTCCTTTCCAGCCCGGTAAATCTAGTGTTTTGGAATGGTGAGCTGTTTGTTGACTATAGTGATAGAACAATTCATTAGTAAGAGTTTAAGAGGGAATCCGGAAAGGCTTCATGATGAGCAAATCAAATCAAACATTGGTAAGCGTGTACACCTCAATGCTAAAGACATTGATAGACAGGCGTGCGGAGCTAATAAAGGAAATCGAGGATATCAATAATCAGATAATAGAGTTGAAACAAGAAGCCAATGAAAGCGGCGTAGCGCTAGCAAGCTAAAAAGATACAATATTTTTGTAAAACATAGTCATTTTTTATCTATTATTATATTACGTAAGAAAGGCTCTAATCCAATGGATCTTGTTTTCTCTGATATCCACGCAGACCAAGACGGCCTTGATACAATTTTAGATATTGTTTTTTCAGATGAATTCCAAAACCAGTATGGAACAGTATCAAGAATAATCAATTTGGGTGATGTTCTGGAACGAGGTACGACCCCAAAGGAGGTACTACAAAAAATGACCGAGCTTTCAAAATCGTATCCGATGATTTCAGTCATGGGTAACCATGATGAGGGGTTTTTGTACAAGCGATTCCTGAATGGGAGCTCATATGCAAGCCTCAAAGCCCACGAGCTTTTATCAGAACAAGACTTGGAGTTCTTCAAACAAAACAAGGATGGCACGTACGGGAACCAGTTTGTAATAGATCAAAAAAACAGGTTTTTGATTGTGCATGGCGGACCAATTACGCCAGAAAAAGTCATCCAAGAAGGAGATGATCCTTGGCTGTACCAGAGAACTTGGCAGAGGCTTTCAGAAGAGGACAACGAGTTTTATAGCTATTACGGATACCACTACAAGCCGGCCTCGGCATTTGCGGAAGGAAAAACACATTTTGATAATTTCATAATTTTATGTGGTCACCAACACATCGAGGCTGCAATAAAACAAGACAAAAACCAAATCACAAACATCTGGTCGTTCCAGCACGAAACCCAAAAAATTGGTGCACATACTCTAAGAAAGCACGAATTTCCAATCGAGCAAAACCACAACTACCTATTCCGATTCGGGCTTGCTGGGCCACAAGGGCATCATAGTGGGGGGTTTGCCAAGCCGCACTTTGGCATAATCCAAGATGATCCAAGAAACGTAATTCTCTTTGGACTCGAATAAAGCAGTATATTAAAATCAATTACGGTGTCACAACAAAGCAATGAAGGCAATCGTACTTGGGGGCTCAAAGGGAATAGGAAAGGCAATAGCAGATGCGCTTTCCTCAATTAATTGCGATGTCATTGCTACATCGCGAAAAGAAATTGATACATCAAATTTATCAAGCGTCAAAAAATTCATTGCAAAACACAAACAGACAGACATTTTGGTTTTGAATACTGGAGGACCCCCGCCAAAACAATTCCGGGATGTAACGGAAAAAGAGTGGCAAAAATACCACAACCAGCTGTTTTTGGGATTTTGTCTTTTACTGCAAAAGCTAAAGGTGCGAGACAGCGGCTATATCTTTGTAATAACGTCTAGCGTCATAAGGGAGCCAAACCCAAGGCTTGTCATATCGAGCGCATATAGGCTTGCATTCACAGCGGTCTTCAAGCTTGCAAGCAAAGACTTGGCTGCAAGAAAAATCAGCTGCATAAACATTGCGCCAGGCCTGATCAACACAGACAGACTACGAGATCTTGGAAACGCAGACGATCTTGCAAAAACAGTGCCAATGAGGAGACTAGGTGAGCCAAAGGAGATTGGGAATTTTGTAAAAGCAATTATTCAAAACAAAGTCAAGTATCTTTCTGGTGTTACAATTAACTTTGATGGGGCAAACTCCAACTTTGTTCTCTAAGTACAAACGATTAAAGTCTCTAAAATTGAATCAGAACCATGGTGACCTGCCACAAGTGTTTTGAAGAAAAACATGACCAATGCATGGGAAAAATGGGCATGATGAAATGCA
>Ga0299906_10003504_pt1 | contig 12933 bp, 20 predicted proteins | sample RVTome_14_FD_200259 | JGI IMG/M metagenome (GOLD analysis project Ga0299906, IMG submission 200259) | Soil microbial communities from uranium-contaminated site in the Upper Colorado River Basin, Wyoming, United States - RVT145D125 (version 2) ...
GGCCCTTCAGGAAACGCGTCGACCGGCCCGCGCCGCAGCCGAAGTCCAGCGCGGAGCCGCGCTTCACATGCTTGCCGAGGACCTGCGGCACATCACGGAACGCAAGCCGGTACGTCCCCGGGAAACCAAGTGTGGCGTACGCGGCGGCGCGGATCCGGTCGGCGTAGGCGTTCTCGAAGGCCATGCGGCCGCAGCCGTCGTGCCCTAGAAAAAGCCAGGAGACCGTCGCTACGGGACCCAGCCGGGCAGGTCCGATGCCTGCCGGATCCAATCCGCCACCGACTCCTCGTCAAGCTCGTCGTCCTCGTGGATGTGGAAGTAACGCGTGTTCGGGTCCTTGGACCCGACGGGCGGAGGAGGCCGCAGGGATGTGCCGCGGAAGAAGGTCACCTTGACGTATTTCGTGAAGCAGTGGTAGCTGACGAATCAGCCTCGGCCCTCGACGCCATAGAACGGCGAGTTCCACCGCACGCCCTTGCGCACGTCGGGCACGGTGCGCACGATGAGCTCGTCGAGGCGACGCCCGACATCGTGCTTCCAGTCCGGCATGGCCGCGATGTAGGCCTGCACGGGGGCGTCGCCGTCGCCCTTCGGGATCTGCGGGTTGCCGCCGGAGAGGAGCTTCGGCTTGTCGGCCGGACCCTTGCCCCTGGCTTCGGCCGATCGATCGTTTCTACGGATCGCCAAGGTCAGTCCCCGCCGGGGGGCAGGTTCAACTCCGCCGCGGCGCGGACGAGGGACTTGAACGCCGCCTCATCGATCGCATCCCCCTCATGAAGGTCGATGGCGCGCCTCGTGTTCCCGCCAAGGCTCGAGTTGAAGAGACCGGCTGGGTCGTCGAGGGCGGCTCCCTTGGCGAAGGTGAGTTTCACCTTGTCCTTGTAGGTCTCGCCGGTGCAGACGATCCCGTCGCGGGACCAGACCGGGATGCCCGCCATCGCGTTCGACGGCTTTCGCCATTTCACCTCCTCGACCACTTCGGGGAGGGCGTCCTTGATGAGGGCGCGGACGCGCGCGAGCGTCCTGCCCCGCCAGTCGTCCAGATCTCTGATCCTAGCGTCGATCAGCTTGGAGGGAGACCCGGGCTCGGACCTGCTGGGCATGCGCCGGCATCACGCGGGTGCTTTATGGACATCACGGCGCGGCCCGGCCCCCGCGGAAGCGGCGCAGGTTTCGTCAAGCCGTCGGACATCGCTGAGGCCCCAGGGCACATCAGCGCCCGCCATCGACGGGGGCCTGCGTGATCTGGATGCGGTTGCCATCGGGGTCGAGGGCGATGATGACCTTGCCGAACGGCAGTTCCAGCGGCCGGTCCGTCTCGAAACGCACACCCTTGGCCGAGAGTGCATCGAAGGCTGCGTCACAGTCGTCGGTGCCGACCACGACGTGCCCCGGTTTGGGTCCCTCGGCGCCGGTCGGGTCGCCGGGCGTGCCGGGCCAAAGTGCGACGTTGAAGTCCTGGCCCGGCAAGCCGACGACGATGAAGCGACCGGCCGGGGACGGGTCGTCGCCGCGCAGTTTGAAACCGAGCTTGTTGGTGTAGAAGTCCAGGGCGCGGTCCTGGTCGGTGACGAACAGCGTAGTGTAACGGATGTTGCGAAGCGTCTCCTGATCCCTTTGCAGCAGGTCCGCCAAGCGCTCCCATGCGGCCTTGGCGCCCCTCTCGGCACCGTACTTGACGATCGCGTCACGCTGCTCCCGCGACGTGCAGCGGTTGGTCAGCGTGATGCGGGTCCCGTCGTCGATGGCCTTGAGATCCACAATGGCGAGGATCTCGCTGTCGTTGCCCTCGCCCCAGTTGAATGTGTAGCTGAGGCGTGTCACGGGGACGATCTCCCGGTACTCGCCGTGCATCGCCATCTCCTCGCCTTCGTTGAGGATGTGGGTGAAGCGCCACTTGCCGCCGGGGCGGACGTCCATCTCGTCGACGCGCAGGGTCTGGCCCGGCTGGGCCCACCATTGAGCGACGAGATCCCGCTTGGTGTACGCCTCGAAGATCCGTTTTGGGGGTGCCTGGATGGTGTGTTCGACGACGAACTCGAGTTCGGAGACTTCGCGCAGGCTGGGGGGTTCCTTGGTCATTGGGGGTCACCTTGGTCGTGGCTGTCCTGGACGAAGGAGGCCAACCGCTCAAGGCGGTGGACCTCCTCGTGCGCGTAGCGGCGCATCCACGCCGCGAGCACGCGCAGCGGCTCGGGGCGCAGCGAGTACATGCGGCGGCGTCCGTCGGCCCGGACCTTCACGAATCCGGCGTCGTTGAGGATCCGGAGATGGCGCGACACGCCGGGCTGGTCGATGTCCACGTGCGCAACGAGTTCCGAGACGGAGCGCTCGCCGTCGTGCATGATTTCGATGAGGCGACGCCGCGTCGGGTCCGCCAGGACCACGAAGACATCCGTTTCAGCCACGGACAACGCATCGCAAACAGGATATATGTGTGTATCGCAATTTGTCGTTGGTCCAGATCGGCCGAGCCGCGCATCGCGCCGCGGAGGGCCGCGACGACCGACTTGCCCTCAAACAGAACGATGTTCCGGTCCCTGGCCTACCTCGGCCTTGGCCAACGGTTTCGATGCGGCGAGGATGTGGATGGGACCGTCCCGGAAGTGTGCGTCGCCGTGTCCGCACGAAGGGAGTCGGGCGGCGAGCATGCCCAGTCGCAGGGTGCGCGTGGTCAGCGTGACATCGACAAAGCCGGCATCGGCGAGGATGCCTGCCCAATGCTCCGGTCGCCGCATGCCGTTGTCGTGGTCGTGCTCGCCGTGGTCATCCAGTTCTGCGATGGCGATACGTCCGCCTGGACGAAGCACGTCGATCGCTGCGGCTGCCCACGCGGGGCCTGTGTGGTGCACGCCCATGCGGCACACGATGGCATCCCAGGGTCCGGCGGGTGGTTCCAGCATGTCGCGGACTTCGAACGCGGCGCCGGGGAATCTGCGTCGGGCGGCTTCGATCATCACGGGGCTCGAATCGATCCCAAGCGCGCAGGCGCCTAGGGCCGTCGCGGCTGCCGTGGTGTGGCCCGGCCCGCACGCAAGGTCCAGGAGCTTCGTGTCGGGGCCTGCGTCCACTGCATCCAGCATGGCCTGGGTGGCCTTGCTGAGCTCGGGTTCGAGGTCATCCACGATGTGGTCGTACCACGCCGCATGCTCGTCCCGATCGGGGTCCAGGTGGGTCATGCCCGGCCTCCGAAGACCGGACCGGCCAGCAGCTTCTCGAGCGCCGCCGTGAAGCCGCGTAGCTCTTCCGGTGTCCAGGTGCGGAACTCCTGCAGCACGGGACGCAGCACCGTTTCTTCCACTTCGGGGGCGATCTCATGTGCTTCGGCGGTGGCCGAGAGCCATTGCTTGCGCCCGTCCTCCTCGTCTGCGCGACGGGTGAGCAGGCCCAGGTCTTCGAGCCGCTTGATGGTGGGCGTCACGCTTCCGCGGGTAATGTGCATCCATTCGGAGAGTCCGCTGGGCGTGGCGTCGCCGTGGATGACAAGGTGGTGGAGGACGAGGGCCTGGTTGACCGTGAATCCCTCGTTGAGGTTCGTGCGATGCCATTCATGGGTCGCCGCGCCGACGCGTCGAAGAAGGGAGAGCGCCTTCAGGGCGAGGCCGCGGTCGGCGGCGTCGGGCTCTTGGTGCCCATGCGTCATCTCCAGGCCTCCATGGCGGCCTCTTCGACGATCGTTTCCGCACAGTGGGCCCCCTCGTTGGCCGAGGCGAGGCGGCGCGCGAATCCCGCATGGGCGTCGCCGACCACGTACATGCGGCGGACGTCGGCTCGTTGGATGAGGAAGCCGTCGTCATCGCGCGCGACGTGGATGGCCTCGTCGATGATGTGCTCCACGGTGGCGTATTGTTGGAGGTCCGACTTTCCGCGCTGGAGCAACTCCAAGGCATGCGCGCCGTCACGGGTGAAGAAGCCGTGGCCGGCCTTGGTGACACGGTTTCGAGGTCGCTCCTCGTTGATGATCGCGGTGCGGAGCCGTGCACGGCCGGCGACGAGCGCGGCCGGCGACCCGGCCGGTCCGCCCCCAAGGATGGTCAGGTCGTACTGCCGGGCGCCCATGAATCAGTTTGATACCAAACCACTACTTGTAGTTTGGGGCCAAACCATCTGGCTCGGCTTCTGGCCTGAGCGGTCGGTCGGCTCCGGCGTCGCTGGGCGCATGGCGTCCAGACGCCCGCGCAGGAGGGAGCCCACGGGGGTCGGCTGGAGGATCAGCGGCTGACCGTCGCGGGATTCGCCTTCGCGTACACGTCGGCGCTCATCATTTCCGTGCCGACGAACGGCTCGTTGCCCTCGACCCAGGCATCGTGTCCTGGCGGAATCGTATACGACTCACCTGCGACGATCGTTTTCTCTGTGCCGTCGTTCAGGCGGATGGTCATCCGCCCGGAGACCGCGTAGCCGACGTGGGAGAGCTCGCAACGCTCCGTCTTGGCGACAGGCTTGACGCATTCGGACCAGCGCCACCCGGGCTGGAACGTGAGACGTCCCATCGTGAACCCTTCGAGTTTGACGACCTCGACCCGGGTCTTGTCAGGGGTGCGCACATCGTCGGATGCGCTATGGGATTTTGATTCGAGCTTCGATACTGCAACTGGATTCGCCATGGTTTTTTCCTCCTCGCTTCAGACAGGCCGCGGCCGGTGACCGCGACGACCCCGCCAGGGACACGCACGTCGAGTCGACGGTCGGAGACGCCCCATTGCGGCGGCCCCCAACGTGTTCGATAGGTCGCGCCAGCCTACCTACCCCTGCGGCGCCTTTCCTTTTTGGCTTGCCGGCAAATACATGGCGAACGCACCGACGTCCGGTCGAGTACGCGTACCGGGGCCGTGGGGCCGCGGGCTTCCTGGCGCCCCTGATGAAACCCAAGTTCCGGAAGGGCATCCGCGGCATGTGGCTGACCTGGAGGCGACGTGCGAAGGCGGGACGCCGGCGTAGCGTAGGGACAAGCCCCCGTGGCGGTGCGCCATGTGGCGGCCGTCGCGGGGGTCCCGCCGCAGCCGCCTCCGCCCGCGCCGAGCCTACCGTGAAAGGCCAGGCGTGGCCGGCACGGCCAGGCGGTTGAAGCCGCAGAACTCCTTGTGGATGCCCGCCGGCTTGAGGCCGACGAGCATGCCGCGCAGTTCTTGGTCCACGTTCCCGTAGACGTGGATGGCGGTGAGGTTCCCCAGCCCGTTGAGCTTGGGCAGGTACTTCGACACCGCGATGCCGTTCAGGTGCGCCTTGGCGCCTGTCAGTCCGCTGAACCACTCAAGCAGCGTCACCTTCGCGCCGTCCTCGCTCACGCACCACTCGTACAGGACGGTCTCCGGCTCGGCCTTCTCGACCGCCTGCGCCGTCTCCTTGGCAAGCGCCTTGAACGCTTCCCGGTCCTTCAGGTCCCACGTCACTGTCCATCCGATCGGTTCGTTGGTCATTTTCCCCTGGTCTCCTGGCCCCGGCGGAATCGTGTTCGCGACACCTCGAGGTCCATCACGCCGATAGCCGCGGCCGTACTACCCAGGACCGGTCACGGCAACGCACGGGGATGCGCACCCCCCGCCTCGACCCGCGCAGCCGCAACCAGGTTTGGGGTATGTGCGCACCATCGTGCAGCAGGGCGGGTCCAGGCGGATCCATCCGGGACGACGAGGTCGCCCCCGCCGACAAGCATGGGCGGGAGGCTCATGTCCATCGTGCATGCACGCCTGCGGTCCCAGAAGGGAACCGGACGTCCATGGAGATGCTGAGGCAGTCACCGCATTCCTGTGGGACTTGAGTGGGGCCCCCTAGGACGCCGCCGCGTCGACTCCGGGGGCAGACCCCGGATTCATGGAGACGTCTTGGGGCGGGCGCACCCGCGCGGGGCAGCGCGTCCATAGGGCCTGCCGTCATGCCGATCGCCCGGACTCTGGCCGCAAGCGGCGGGTCCGACCCGCTCTAGGCAGCGCGGACGTTGATGGCCCGGGGCCCGCGGTCGGAGGCTTCCGTGTCGAACTCGACGGCCATGCCTTCGCGGGGTTGCCCCTCGAAGGCCGACTGGTGGAAGAAGACGTCCTCATTGCTGCCCTCAGGCTTGATGAAGCCGAAGCCACGGTCGTCGACGAAGCGGGTGATGGTTCCTTTCACCATGGTCTGGCATCAGGTCGTAGTGATAACTATGATGGGGCGGGAAACCGCGGGTTCCCGCGGCCGCGCCTGCCGCGCGGTGCCCCTAGCCGGGCGGGATCCGCGTTGGATTCTCACCTGTGCCCGATGTCCAAGGGAGCCGCCATGCTTGCGCAGCCGTCCTGATGCGACGCAAGCGACGTCGTCCGCCTCCGGACCGGACGAGCCGGAAAGATGGCAGGCCGTTCACGCCCCCAAGCCCGCGAAAGCACGGGCTTGAGGTCCGCTCATCGCCGCGTCGAAGAACCCTCTCTCCGCTCAAGCTCTCCAACGCCTCCGACGGCCCTTCAGGCCGCCATGGCAGGCAAAGAAAGCTCGCTGCGCTCGGCCGCTCTACCGCACCTTGTAGTAAGTGCGGTCCCCAGAATGCACAACACGCCTACAACACGGGCTTCGGACTGCGGTTGTGGCGACATGGCGCAGGGGTATGAGAAGGATGGGCCGTACCCGGTACGGCCGCCGCCGGGCGCCACCTGTCCGGCAGAACGTAGGATGCGCCGTACAAGCGTGGCACGGCTCCGGGGAAACCAGCCATCACGAGGCACGCAAGGGCTGGTGCGGTAGCCGTGCATGCAGGATGCGCTACGCGACCAGCAGGAACAGCCAGAGCGGGACCTCGAGGACATCTCCCGTCAGGTCGAATCGGTTCCGTGTCACGGCGAGCGCGATCACGTCCCGCCCCTCGGTGACGTCGCGGAGTCTCTTGGTGGCGCTGCCGGGGGCGTTGCGGTACTTGCATTCGATGGCGAGGAACGTCTTTGGGAGCTCGACGATGAAGTCGAGCTCGGGCTTGTCCCAGTAGCCGATGCGGCCGTTGCGGTTTCCAAGGGTGTTGAACTGCAGCCGCCGCAGGTGGTCGAAGAGCACCCCCTCGACGACATGGCCGATGCCCCCGGAGGTCTCCAAGTCCGAGATGCGCGACGCGGCGGCCAGGAACGCGCGGATGCCGGGGTCCTGGATGTAGGCCTTGTCGGCGCGGCCCGGGATGACCGCGAACGAGGCATTGAGTTGCGGCAGTTGATGCACAAGGAACAGTTCCTCCGCTACGACCTTCCATGCCGCGGGGGTCTCCTTGTCGAGTTGCAGGTCCTTGGCGTAGTGCGCAGAGACGAACTTGCCGCCGTGCTCCTTGGCCAGTTTGGCCAGGAACGCTCGGAAGGAGCCGGGTTTCCGGATCCTCTCGTACAGCTTCAGGTCTTTGCTGATGACGGTGTCGATGGCATTCTCCAGGAAGCGGAAGGCGGCTTGGTCGTCCATGGGCTGCTGCGTGGCAGGGTAGCCGCCACGCACCAAGTACACGTCGAGCTGACGTTGCAAGTCGGCCTCGAAGGGAATCGCGAGCCGGTAGAGACTCTCCAGGGCAGCTGCGAGTTGCGATCGGGTCGCGGCATCGGCTTGGGCGAATGCTTGGCGCACCGACCTCGCCGCCTCGTGCACGGCCTCCGTGGCGGGCAGGGCATTGTGGACGACTTCCGAGAACTTGAGCGGGTGGATGTGGCTGCGGTCGACGCGGCCCGGAAGGTCGGCGTTGGCTGGGTTCAGCAAGGCGGCACTGCTGCTTCCCGTCGCAAGCACACGCACCCTGGGGTGGTAGGCATCGTGGAGGGCCTTCAGCTCCTGGCCCCACGCCGGAAGCGACTGGATCTCGTCCAGGAATATGTACACCAGGTCGGGGCTCTTGCCGAGCTGCTCCTTCAGCACAAAGCGCTCGTACACCTTGATCAGGGGTGCGAGGTGCCCCTGCATCTCCAGTTCGAGGGAGGGGTAGTCGAGGGGGACGTACAGGATGCGTTCCGGGGGCGTGCCTGCCTGGAGGAGGTCGGCCATGAGGTGGCCCATGAGGGTCGTCTTGCCCACCTGGCGGGGGCCGGCCAGCAACTCGAACGGAAGCTCGGGCAACCGCCTGCGCAGGTGCGCGAACGAGCGACGAACGTGGGGGCTGCGGCGGATGAGCTCCGACACTGTCCCTGTCTCCCAGTGGACATTGAACTGCCGGAGCGCCTGGAGGAGGTCGACTTCCGCCACAAGGCCCTAGAAGGGGCCTCGCCTTATATCTGTTCGGTTGTAACCGAAGAATCCGGACGGCATATAGTCGGTCGTGACCGACTCCATGCAGCATTCCTGTCGCGCCGGTCTGAGAATCGCCCGGACCGCCGCGGGCGTCATACAGGGCGGCCCAGTTCAGCGGCCCGGCGCATGCGTGCGTTCCCGCTGTACGTCCATTGCACTCCCTTGGAGCCTTCCACGATCATGCGGTGGTCGTAGAGGTACTGCAACGCCCGGTTGAGGCGAGGAGAGTTCGTCCCGCCGCTCGTCTCCTTGAGCTTGGCGAGGATGTAGTTCCGGCTGACAGGCTCCCCTGCATCGCGTAGGATGGCCTCGATGCGCTCCACCGTGTGGAGGTTCACGTCGACAGCGGGCTTCTCCAACTGCACGAAGGGATAGTGGGCGCCGCCGCTATAAAGAAGTTTAGTGTCTAAGCTTCCTTATCCACACCGCAAGGGGCCAGGGGGTAGCTGCTGATTGCCGACAGAACGAATCTTCACCCGGTCCTTTGTGTGGGGCCTTTCTGGTTGCGCGGCAACAGGAAGTGCGCCAGGAAGGTTCTGGCTCCTGCTTCGGCGCGTTGGACGACCACCGCCTTTGGCGGCAACCTGCCGGTGACCACGGCCCGATCCAGGCTTGCCCCCACGACGAGGTAGGCGAACTGTTCGCTGGCGATCCGTGCATCGTCAATGGACAGCACTCCAGCGTCGCCGAGTCGGATGAACCCGGCCTCGAGCGAACGAAGGACGCGGCCTGGGGTCCGGTCGAAGTATTCCTCTGCGAGATCCGGAAACGCGTCGCCTTGGCTGATCAATAGGCGGCGCAGGGAGATGACGGGGGGAATCATGATGGCGTCGGCCAGGCGTCTTCCCAAGTCCACGAGGTGCTTCGGTGGATCGGAGGCCATCTCATCGAAGAATGCCTCATCCAGTTCGCTGGCGAAGCGTTGCGCGTACGAGATCATGTCGTCCACGGCAGCCCGGAACAGGTCCGCCTTGCTGGAGTAGTTGTTGTACAGGGTGCGCTTGGTCAGTCCCGCGTGTTCGGCCACGGCGTCCATGGTGGTCTGCTGGAATCCGTTCTGGAGAAAGAGCTGCGTCGCTGCCTTGATGGCGGCGGCACGCGACCTCATCACGCGGGGGTCGTCCGCGCGCGGCCTGTCTGTTTCACTCACGAGTGAACTGTTATACTGGTGAGTACATAATCGCCTCGATGGCTGAAGCAGCTGCCTCCGACACCCAGGCCCAGACGACCCGTCGCCTCCTCGTGGCTGGCGCCATCGTTGGCCCACTCTACCTGGCCATCGGCGTCATCCAGGCGCTTGTCCGGCACGGCTTCGCCTTCGGGCGCCACCCGTTGAGCGTCCTGGCCAATGGCGAGGGCGGCTGGGTACAGACCCTGAATTTCGTCATCACCGGTCTGCTCATTCTGGGTGCCGCTCTTGGAATCGGACGCTCCCTTCGACGCGAGTCCCGCGCAGCGGGGTGGATTCTCTTTGTCTTTGGACTGGGCGTGCTTCTCTCGGCGGTCTTCCCCGCCGACCCGATGGACGGCTTCCCGCCAGGGACCCCCGAAGGCGCTCCGGAGCCCATGACGACGTCCGGCACGCTCCATTTCGTCGTCGGAGGCATCGGCTTCCTGGCGCTTGCCATCAGCGGATTCGTGGTAGGACGCGCCCTGCTGAAGCGCGACGAACGCGGGCTGGCCTGGTTCTCCTTCGCCACCGGCGCTATCGTGATCCTGGGCTTCATGATCGGAGGCGCGTTGCCCGCCAGCGTGGCGACCGCAGGCGTCTGGGCAAGCGTCGTGGTGGGATTCGGTTGGTTGACGCTCCTGTGCGTCCACCTTCGCGGGGACGTCACGACAGAATTCCCGGACCATGGTGTCGCCTCGACATCGTAAGGTCCATCCGGAAAGGAGGCGCGCCGAACCCGTGTCGCGGGAAGAAGACGCAAGTACCGGGGCCAGGATCCGTGTCTCAACCGGAGTGACCGGGAGGGACAGGACCATGACCGACGAGGAAACGATCCGACGCATCGCCGTGGCACTACCTGAGGTCGAGGAGCAGACCCATTTCAGCCGCCCGGGGTTCCGGGTCCGGGACAAGCTCTTTGCGTCCATCCACGATGATGGGGCCTCCATCATTGCGAACGTGGGTCCGGACGACGCGGCCGCGGCGATTGAAGACCACGCCGATTCGCTTGAGGAAGTGTGGCGGACCCATGGAACGAACCGGATCTTCGTCGGCCTGAGAGTGGACCTGGCCAAGGCTTCGGAACAGGAATGCAAGAAATGGGTCGAGCTTGCTTGGCGCAACAAGGCACCGAAACGGCTCGCTGCACGACTGGATGAGGATCGATGATGAGTCCGGCGAAGATGAAGCCCTACGCGTCCTTCATGGAATGGAAGGCCGACCAATCCCAAGAGAACCAGAAACGTATCGCTGCGCTCAGCAAGCTCGTGGATGAAGTCGCTCCGGAATTCACTCCAGGTGTGAAGTGGGGCCAGGGCTGCTGGACGCTTGATGGCACACCGAAGGTCTACATGCATGCCGAACCCGACCACGTGCAGTTCGGATTCTACGAGGGGTCATCACTAGAGGACCCGGACAGATTTCTCGTCGGTTCCGGAAAGTACGTCCGGCATGTGAAGGTGTACGCCCCGGAGGACGTTCCGCGCGAAGCGCTTGTCGCCTTCATCCAGCAGGTGCAGTGATGGCGTTGTCTTGGTGATCGCAGTGACCGTGGAACGAGCCATGGACATCCGCCCCGTGACCCGATCCAATGCAGGGGACTTTCGGTCCCTCTTCTCGTCGAACGGCTGCCCAGGCTTCTGCTGGTGCACACCTTACCGTTTCCAAGACGCCCATGAAATGAGCCGTGATGACAAGCGGGACGCCATGTTGAAACTCATGGAGGATGGCACGCCCGTCGGCGTCATTGCCTTCGACGGCAACGAACCGGTGGGGTGGTGCTCGGTCGCGCCGCGCTCCACGTACAAGAAACTGGAGCGGTCGCGGACCATGCCGGTCCTCGACGAGGACGCCTGGTCGATCCTGTGCGTCTTCGTCAGACCGAGCCACCGTGGCCAGGGATTGACCCGCTGCCTCGTCGAGGGCGCCGTCGCCTACGCGCACAAGAATGGCGCCCGAGTCGTCGAGGCGTACCCGTGGGATACGGCCGGCCTCTCCGGCACCGGGCCCGCAAAGCATTGGGGGCACTCCAAGGTGTATGTGGCCGCAGGGTTCCAGGCTGACGAGGGTCGGCGATGGGTGCACCGCGCCTAGTTGCGGGCTGGCCGAGGCCGGACGCGGCGGCCGTAGCCGGGCCAGACCTTATGTAGAAGTAGGTAGGCTATTCCTACTGGTACGATATGCCTACTACCGAGCCCTCCATCACGACCCTGGGTGAGAAGGGCCAGGTCGTCATCCCCCAGAAGCTGCGCAAGCACCTCGGCGTGGGTCCGAAGACCAAGTTCCTCGTGTTCGGCCAGGGCGACGTCATCGTCCTGAAACGCCTCTCCCTTCCGGATGTCTCCAAGGAGTGGGAGAAGGTCTTCGCCATGGCCAAGAGAGCTGGGCTCGATGAGAAGGACGTCGAGCGCGAAGTGAAGGCGCACCGCAAGCGCAAGTAGCATGCGGCTCGTCCTCGATACCAACGTCCTCGTTAGCGCGATCTTCGCCGGCGGCAAGCCGCGCCGACTGCTTCAGGAGTGCATTGACGGCACACACCAACTCCTCGCTTCCGCCGAGACGTGACTACAACGCAACTACAACCCGGGTCTCGCTGCTCGGTTTGCGGGTGGGAGAGGTGTTACCGCTGGGGGAGAGGAGCTTTTTGCCATACGGAAGGGCGCGGCGGGCCTTACCATCGCGCAAGCCTTATCCCTTGGAAGTGCCAGGTATCCACCATGGAGCAGGTCGTCCGTTGGGAGGAAGTGCAGCACAAGCGCCTTTCACCCGAGGAGAGGCGGCGGCGCCGGGAAGTCACCGAGATGGTGGCTCACCTCATGGATTGAAGGGTGCCGACGAGGCGCGCAATCACGGCGTTGTGGGCGTTCTTCGCCTCGCGGTTGGACAGGCTTTGGTCCGACCCGTCGAGCAGCTTCTTGCTCTCGGCGAAGACGGAGTTGGTCAGTGTTCGAAGTTCCTCCATGTCGATTGTGAGGCCGAGTTCGTCGATGAGGGCGGCCGTTGCCGTGCGGTGGTTGGCGTTGGGGAACGGTTGCCGCCAGATGACCTCGTGGATGATCGCTGACGCGGTTTTGCTCTGAAGGCCGAGACACACCGCCAGGATTAGGTTGGCTTCGTCGCGCGGCTTGTACCGTTCGAGCGGCCTGCCTTCCCGGTCGGCCTGCCGGTGGATGCGGGCGTTGTAGTCGATCAGCCGCTCAATCCAGGCCTGGGCTTGCTCTCCCATCTCATTGTCGGTGAAGACGACCGCCGTACCCTGGACGCGGGCAGGCAGGTGCGCCGTATCCAATTCCCCTTTGAGCCGTTCGAGGTCATGGCTCGAGAGGTTCGTCTCGAGTACATAAGAATCCGTTTCCATGGTCACACATCCAGGGTCGGCGTCAAACCCGGCTCCCCGCCTCGGCTGCGCGTCGGAGGCGAGGGTTCCCGCTCTGGGTCCACTGCACGCCTTTGGAGCCCTCCACGATCATCCGGTGGTCGTAGAGGTATTGCAGCGCCCGGTTGAGGCGCGGCGAGTTGGTGCCACCTCCCGTCTCCTTGAGCTT
>Ga0299906_10003506_pt1 | contig 12924 bp, 14 predicted proteins | sample RVTome_14_FD_200259 | JGI IMG/M metagenome (GOLD analysis project Ga0299906, IMG submission 200259) | Soil microbial communities from uranium-contaminated site in the Upper Colorado River Basin, Wyoming, United States - RVT145D125 (version 2) ...
ACTGCGTCGCCATCGAGGTTTTCTCGCCGGTACGCGAAGACTATCTCCCAAAGGGGTAGCCAGCCTTCGCCCTTGCATCCCTCTCTCGCCCGTGCTATATCCAGCCGAGAAATCGGTTATACTGAAGCAGTTACGAGCATCTGGAGGCTGGCCGTGTACCGCGCCGTTGAGGAAAAAATGACCGAGCTGATCCGTCTGTGCGTCGCTCACCGCGTGCAACGCCTGGCGCTGTTCGGCTCGGCCACAACCGACCGCTTCGACCCGGCCGCCAGCGATCTCGACTTCCTGGTCGAGTTCCGCCCCCTTCCCCCTGCCGAACACGCCGAACACTTCTTCGGCCTCATGGAAGACCTTCAGGCGCTCTTTGGCCTGCCAGTCGACCTGGTCGAGTCAGCCCCGATCCGCAATCCCTATTTCCTCGAAGCCGTCGAGGAGAGCCGGGTGGACCTCTACGATGCGGCGTGAAATTCGCAAATATCTCTTCGACATCGACCAGGCCAGCCGGCTGCTGGAGCAGTTCACCGCCGGCAAAGACCTCACCAGCTACCTGGCTGATGCCATGTTGCGCTCGGCCGTCGAGCGCCAATTCGAGATCATCGGCGAAGCCCTCAACCAGGCCCTTCGCCTCGACCCGACCCTGACCGACCGCATCAGCCACAGCGGCCGCATCATCGCCTTCCGCAACCGGCTCATCCACGGCTACGCCTTCATCGCCGACGAAGTGGTCTGGGGGGTTCTGGAAACGCACCTGCCGACCCTGCACAAAGAGGTGACCGCTCTGCTTTCTGAATCCAATAAGAGCTGAATCACCGAACCTGGCGCCATCCCCCCCTTGCCCAACCACGAGCAGACCGGCTACCTCGTCGCCGGCCGCCTGGAACTGACCATCGGCGACGCCACCCATCTCGCCGAGCCAGGCGACAGCTGGTGCATCCCCGGCGGCACACCCCACCACGCCCGCGCCTTCGCCGACTGCGTCGCCATCGAGGTCTTCTCCCCTGTACGCGAGGATTACCTGCCGCAGGAGTCCAAACCCTAACCGCCGGCTTCAAAATCCGTTACGAACGCCCGGAAGACCTCCCTGCCATCCACGCCCTCAACGCCGCCGCCTCGGCTAGCCTGCCGAGGCCCATCTGGTCCGCCAACTGCGCAGCGGGGCGGGCCACAGTGTCGCCTTGCCGGGGATTCCCGGGATGAAGCGCCAGTCCTTCACCGCGCGTGCCCTGTGGCCCGCCTTATTTTGGTCCCCGGTTCTGTGGTGATCAGAGGTTGACAAATTTTGCTGGCCTGACCCGGTTAAATGGCGGAGGGGATTGCCTTAATGCGAGTCATTTATAATGCTTGTATATTTAATCACTTTTTTGTGTGATTTTTTCTGCAGAGAAACCCACGGACTTTGTGGGGAAATATCCGGCTGTCAGCCGGTCTCACATTTTACCCACAAGATTGGGAATCCATTTTGCACTTATGGCGAAGCACGAGTTTTCGGTGCACCGAAACACAAACAATCATTATGGAAAAATGAACGGTCCGACAGCTCGGACCACGGATGGGGAGGTGAGAATTCCGTAAGTGTAGATAGGCGAAGAAGATGGATTGCTGTCCCGTGCTGACCATTTCGGTCAATTTCCCGTAAGGAGGAAAAGATGAAAAGAATGTTCAAGGTCGTCATTCTGGCACTGACCCTTGCCGCCGTATCCTCGGTGGGCGCCCAGGCGTTCGAGAATGTCATCCCCGCCGAGGCCTACACCTTGGCCACCACCGATGCCAACGTCTACATTCTCGATGTCCGGACTCTTGCAGAGTGGCAATGGGTCGGCCATCCGGGCAAAAACAAGCTGGGCGAAGGGGCCGCTTTGGCCGGCAAGGTCGTCAACATTTCGTACCAGATCGAGAAACAGGGAACGATGATCATCAATCCCTCCTTTCTCAGCGAGGTAAACGAAATCTTCGGCAACAACCCGAATGCGGTCCTGATCGCCATGTGCCGCAGCGGCCAACGCAGCAGCGCCGCTGCCGCGGTCCTGGAGGCGGCTGGCTACCGCGCACTGAACATGGTCACCGGTTTCGAGGGCGGCGCCGATATCAGCGGCTACCGGACAGTCAACGGCTGGGTAAACGATGGTCTCCCCTACACCTACAGCGGGGCTGGGTACGCCGACTGATTTTCTTGCCATTGGCGGGCGGGGCTGCGGTCCTGCCCGCCACTTCCTTTCCCTTCGAGATTCCCGATTTTGCCCCAGGACGGCCAGCGCGGATGGAACGCTGGCATGAGGCGGTCGTGGCTGGTTTGTGCCAGCCATTTCCTTTTTGCCCCTCACCGGGCAAGAGCCCCCAGAAAAGGAGACGTGTGGTGAGAACAGGAGTGAAGAAAATACTGCTGGGAGTCGCCGGGCTGGTGCTGGTCGCGGTTTCCGTGGCGGCTGCGGAAGATTTTCCCCTGCGGGCGAAGTACCCCCAGACCAAGCCTATAAGCACCGAGGAACTGGTCCGCAGTTATGAGCGGGCCATCGTCGTCGATGTGCGTTCCGATATCGAGTATGACGTGGCCCACATCAACAGGGCCCTGCACATCCCCATCGCCTTGAGCAACTTCGTCAAAGAGCTGGAGAAGGTACGGAGCAAGGGCGGCGCCGAGCCCATGGCCTTCTACTGCAACGGCTATCACTGCGCCAAGAGCTACCAGGCGGCGGTCGCGGCGATGGATGCCGGTTTCGGCAACGTGTTTGTTTATGATGCGGGGATCTACGATTGGATCAACGCCCATCCCGAGAAGGCGACCCTGATGGGCAAAACGCCGGCGGCCAAGGAGAAGCTGATTTCCGAGGAGGCGTTCAACAGGCGCAAGATCGATTATGAAGAGTTCGCAAGGAAGGCGGGCGCGCCGAATACGGCGGTCATCGATATCCGTGAGCCCTTCCAGCGGGCCAAGGATCCCCAGCTCCCCCAGAACCGCCATCTCACGCTCCCCAACCTGCGCAACATCCCATCCGACCGCCTGGTTCCACTGCTCAAGGCCAAGGAGTTCAAGGGACAGCAGTTGCTGATCACCGATGCCGTTGGCAAACAGGTGCAGTGGCTCCAGTATTACCTGGAGGAGGAGGGCTACACCAACTACTACTTCCTTAACAATGGGGTCCTGGGCGCAGCCGAGGCGTCCGGGGTCAAGTAGTATCGCTCTTTCATCTACTTCCTGCGGCCGCGGGGCTAGGGCGTCCCCGCGGCCGGTATGTTGCCGTCGGCCCGTTTGAGGCAAGGTATGAGGCTCAAGAATTCGATCACCGCAAAGTTCATAGCCGTTCTTCTGCTCGTCCTGGTGGTCGGACAGGGGATAGGGGCACTGCTCTTCATCACCCACACCCGATCCAGCCTGATGGCTTCCCTGCATGCCAGGATGGAGAGGCTGGCCAAGCAGTCGGCGGGCGTGATCGCCGAGCCGATTCTGAACTACAACCTCCCCGTTCTGGATTCTTACCTCAAGGAGGCCTTGGCCGACCCGGACATTGTCGCGATGACCATCTTTGATGTCGGCGGCAAGGTCCTCAACAAAAAAACCGCGGAGGGAGAGTCGGACCAGAAGAATTTCATGGTCTCCAGCGAGGTGCGGATGGAAGAGTCCACCCTGGGGAGGATCGAGATCGTCTACGCTACCCGGAGCATCGACGAGACGATGGCCAGAAACCTGCTAGTCATTCCCGCTTACCAGCTGGCCATGCTGGTCGGCGTCGCTGTCGTCCTGATCTGGATGTTCAACGTCTATGTCAAGAACCCGGTGGCCCGGATCAATCGAGCGCTCTCCCAGGCGACCAGCGGCGACCTCACCGTCGAGCTTCCCCGGGGGAGCCGCGATGAGATCGGCACCATCGCCGAGGGGGTTTCTTTTTTGGTCGAACGCCTGGGGGCGACCATCGCCCGCATCAATGCCATCGCCCTGAACGTTTCTGAGGCGATGCAGCTGCTCAACCGGACCTTCGACCGCGTCACCCGGGTCGTGGGCGACCAGCAGGCCTCCATCGAGGAGATGGACGAGTCGGTCAGGTCGGCCAGCGAATCCCAGCAGAAGATCGTCGCCCATACCGGCGAACTCCTCTCCCTTTCCTCTGATAACAGCTCAGCCTTGCTGGAGTTGCGCGCTTCGTCGGAGGAGATAGCCGGCAACGCCGAGAAGCTGAACGACAACCTCAATAACTCCTACACCACCCTGACCCAGTTGACCGAGTCGGCCCGCGAGGTCGCATCCATGGCCGACGAGGTCGGCAGCGCCGTCAAGGCCTCCTCCTCCTCCACCGAGGAAATATTCCGCTCGCTCAAGGAAGTTGAGCAGATCGTCAGGGAGTCGGCCCGCCTCAGCGACCAGACCACCTCCATCATCTCGGAGAAGGGAATGGCCGCGGTGGAGAACGCGGCTCTGAGCATGGCGAGCATCGAAGATTTCATCACCAGCCTGACCGCCGCCACCGAGGGAATGGGGCAGAGTTCCCAGAACATCGGCAAGGTGCTGGCGGTGATCGGCGACGTCACCGAGCAGATCCAGTTGCTGAGCCTCAACGCCCAGATCATCGCCGCCCAGGCGGGGAGCCATGGTCAGGGTTTCGCCGTGGTCGCGGACGAGATGCGGGAGCTCTCCAGTCGCACTGCCGCCTCCACCCGCGAGATCGAATCGATCGTCTCCGCCATCAAGGCGGAGATCATGGGGGTGGTCAAGGGGGTACAGAATGCCGCCAAACTGGTGCAGGAGAATCGGGAGGTGGCCCGCCGTACCGGCGAGGTCTTTCAGGAAACCCTCGATTCCTCGCGCAAGGCCACCGAGATGTCGCGCCGGATCGAGCTGGCATCCCTGGAACAGACTCGCGGGCTGGAGATGGTGGTGAGCGCTACCGAGCAGGTCAAGAGCCGGATCCTCCAGGTGAACCGGGCCATGACCGAGCAGAAGCAAAACACCGCGTACCTGCTCGCCAACCTCAGCCCGATCCGTGAATCGATGAACCAGACCCAGGCGGCGACCAGGGAGCAGGCGCGCAGCGCCCGGCTCATCTCCGACAACATCGAGCTGGCCAATCGCAAGACGGCCGCGATTGTGGACGCCTCCCAGGAGCAACAGCAGGTCAACGTCCAGATCTTGAGCGCGACGGAAAGCCTGTTGAAGCTGGCCACGGAGACGGCGACACAGGTGGAAGGGAATACGGGCAACCTGACTTCGTTGGAGGAGGAGATCGCCCTGTTGAGACACGAAATGCGGCAGTTCAAGACCACGGCCGGGTAGGGGAGCCGTGGCGCAGCGTTGGCGTGACAGAGATTCCAAGGGGTCCGCCCGCCTTCTGCAGAAGACGTAGTTCGCACGCGCTTTGCGTCACCGGCCGCGGCGCCCAGCGGGTGCGCGACCCTTCTTGGCCGGTCATGCTTGCCGGATTTGAACTTTTTCCAAAGATCCCGGGCGCTTGCCGCAAGCAAGGCGCGCCCCTTGCATGGACCGACGTCGACATGCCCGTACTGTAATCTCATCACCCTGCCCAAGGAGGAGCTTATGTCCCGAATCCGGATTTTCGCCGTCACACTCGCCATCCTTTTGTTGCCCGCCCTGGCGGCGGCGAGCCCGGCAGAGCCGGCGCCGGCCCCCGACCTGCTGGAGAGCCTACAGTTGCAGACAGGCTCCATCGACCTGGCCGGCGGCATCGCCGCCCTCGACGTTCCCGACACCTTCCGCTACATCGGCCCCGAAGACACCAAGCGTTTTCTCGAGGAAGGCTGGGGCAATCCGGACGGCTCCGGCACGCTGGGGATGCTGCTGCCGACCGAGACCGACCTGTTCGGCGGCGAGGGGTGGGGCGTGGTCATCACCTACCAGGAAGACGGTTACGTCTCCGACGAGGATGCCAACGAGATCGACTACAAGGAGATGCTGCAGTCGATGCAGGAAGCCTCCAGAGAGGGCAACGCCGAGCGCGAAAAGGCTGGCTACCAGCCGGTCCAGCTTATCGGCTGGGCGGCGCCGCCCCGCTACGACAGCCAGGCCAAGAAGCTCTACTGGGCCAAGGAGCTGAAGTTCGGCGACGACGCTGAGAACACCCTGAACTACAACGTGCGCATCCTAGGCCGCAAGGGAGTGCTGGTCATGAACGCCGTCTCGGAAATGCCGCAGCTCTCCACCGTCGAGGAGCACATGCAGCAGGTCCTCGCCTTCACGGAGTTCAAACAGGGGCATCGCTACAGCGATTTCGACTCGGGCGTCGACAAGGTCGCCGGCTACGGCATCGCCACCCTCATCGGCGGCACTATCGCCGCCAAGGTCGGCCTTTTTGCCAAGCTCGGCGCCCTGCTGCTGGCGTTCAAGAAGGTCATCCTCGTCGGCCTTGTCGCAGTCGGCGCCTTCGTCACCAAGCTCTTCCGTCGCCGCAAGGAAACGGCCGCCACCCTGGAAACCCCGCAGTCGCCCGAATCCGGGGCCTGAGCTCGGGAGGCCCACACCGCGGAAGATCGGAGGGGGACATTTTTTTCTGAGAGCATGTTCCTGTTGCGGGCCTGGTTTGATTTTACGTTGCGTTCGTCGCGTGAGACAAGCCTCGCCCTCTCACCATCCTGCCAAACGCACTCGCCCTCCCCCCTTGACGCAGTCGCCTTTCTGTTTTACCTTTTACACAAAATGTAAAACATCGCGAGGTACGCATGGACACGACAGCGAAGGTCTCAACCAAGGGCCAGGTGGTAATCCCGGCCGAGCTGCGCAAAAAGCACCACCTGGAGCCGGGGGCGGCGGTGCAGATCGTCGAGTACGGCGACTTGATCTGCCTGGCGCCGGTGGTCAACGACGCGGTGGATGCCGCCTGGGGCGCACTGCCGCCTAGCCCGTCCCTGGCCGAGGAGCTGCTGAAGGAGCGCCGCAAGGATTTCGCCGGTGAGTAGCCTGCTCTTCGACAGCTTCGCCCTGCTGCGCTTTTTCCAGAAGGAGCCGGGGGGCGAGAAGGTCCGCGACCTGCTGCGGGAAGCGTCGGCCCGGCAGATTCCCTGCCTGGTCAACGCCATCAATGTCGGCGAGCTCATCTACCTCACCCAGCGCCGCTTCGGGGAGACGAAGAAGCTGGAGCTCTTCGTCCACCTCCACCGCCTGGGCCTGACCATCCTCCCCTGCCCCAACGAGCTCATCTTCCGCGCCGCCGAGCTCAAGGCCCGCTACCCGCTCTCCTACGCCGACGCCTTCGCCCTGGCCTCGGCCATCGAGCACCAGGCGGAGCTGGTCACCGGCGACCCGGAGTTCCGGCAGGTCGAGCACCTGGTACGCATCGTCTGGGTCTAGGGTGAGCAAACCTGAAGTGTCCGGCCTTCGTGCACAAGGTGCCTGCATCATGACGACAAAGCTGCTGATCAACATCGACGTGGACGACCTCGAACGGGGCGTCGCATTCTACACGGAGGCCCTGGACCTGCGGCGCGGGCGCACGCTCTTCGACGGGACGGTGGTGGAGCTGACGGGGGCCTCCTCGGCCCTCTATCTGCTGCTCAAGCCGGCCGGCACGCCAGCCGCCGGGGGCATCCGGCAGCGCCGCCGCTACCGACGCCACTGGACCCCCGTCCACCTAGATTTCGTCGTGGCCGATGTGGCGTCGGCAGTGACGCGGGCGGTCTCGGCCGGCGCCCGGCTCGAGGGGGCGATTGAGGCTTACGACTGGGGACGCCTGGCCACCCTCGCCGACCCCTTCGGCAACGGCTTCTGCCTGGTTGAACTCCCCGTAGGCGGCTATTGACCTGCGAACAGGCCGAACCCCCGCCAGACCCACCCCCGCGAACAGACCGGCATCCTCGTCGCCGGCCGCCTCCTCCCTTGCCCCCGCCTCAGAAGATGCTACCCTAAACAATATCGGGCCCTTCCCTCCCCTTTCGTCCAGGAGCACGACGCCAGGCAGCGCTGCCTGCCCGGCTCCTGAGTCACCGCGATCACGCGAAGGCTCCCCGGCGGAGAATGCCATGTCCCGTAAACGCATCATTTTACTTTCCCTGGCGGCGGCAGTGCTGCTGGTTCTGGCAGTCGCGGCGCTGCTTGTCACCCGCATCGATCTGGCGGCGCTCACGCAGCGGTTGGAGGTCCGCCTCTCGACCACCTTCGGCCTGGAGATGAAGGTGCTGGGAGAGACGCGGCTGCACCTCTGGCCCCGGCCGCGAGCCGTCTTCACCGACGTCGTGGTGCGCGACGGGGAGACCGAGGTGCTGCGGGTGCCACAGGCGACGGCAGCGATCGCCTGGCTGCCACTATTGCGCCGGCAGGTGCAGGTACCAAACCTGACGCTGGAGGAACCGGTGCTGACCGTCCGCCGCGACCCCAACGGCAGCTTCACCCCCCACTGGAAGAGAAAGCGGCCGGAGCTGGAACCGGGGCAGGCGCCGCCGCGCCTGCCGGTGTCAAAGATATCGGTCGAAGGTGGAAAGGCCCGTTTCACCGACAAGATCACCGACTCCGTCGCGGAACTCGACAACATTACCCTGGACATGGGTGAGCTGCACCGCGGCGCGGACGGCCGCCTCGTCTTCACCGGCGAGCTGCGCGCCGAACGGCTGCGTGTCAACCGGATTGAAATGCAGAAGCTGCGGGGAACGTTCTCGACGGAAAAGGGCGTCTACCGGGCCGCTCCGATGCGAGGCACCCTGTGCGGCAGCGAAGCGACCTTCAGCTTGGAGACCGACCTGAGCGGGGCACACCCGGCCTGGCAGCTGGAGATTGCCGCCGATGGCCTGTCGCTGGCGGAGCTTTTCCGGTCCCTGGCCGGCCGGGTCCTGTACGAAGGAAAGGTCGACCTGCGGATGAATCTCAGCGCGACGGGGCCAGGTCGCCTCGTCAATCACCTTGACGGAACGGTCGAAGTCGCGGGCAAACAAGTGATTCAGCACGGCTTCGACCTGGACGGGTTCGTCAGCAGCCTGCGGAAATCCCAGCAGGTCGACGTGGTCGACGTTAGCGCCTATCTAGTCGTCGGCCCGATCGGCACTCTGCTCAGCAGGAGCTTCGACCTGGCCAACCTTTATCGACAACTTCAAGAAGAAAAAAGACAGACCATCGACCAACTCTCCTTCCGCTGGGAGATTGAGAATGGCATGGCCAAGGCGAAGGATGTCGCCCTGCGCACCCGGGAGAACCGGGTAGCCGTGCACGGCGCCATCGATCTCCCTCGGCTCCATTACGACGGCATTATTCTGGCCGTTCTCGACAGCCAGGGGTGCGCCGAGTTGACCGAGAAAATCTCTGGCCCTCTGGCCAAACCGTCGATACAGCCGATCAGCATGCTGAACACCCTCGCCGGCCCGTTGGCCTGGCTGCTGAATAAGTTTCAGGAGATCGTCGACCCCCAGGAGTGCCGCCCCTTCTACGAGGGATCGGTCACACACCCCCCGCCGCCCTGATGACTGCCCTCTGGGTCGTTCGCCTCCGGCACCCTGCAAAAAACGAAGGCCCGGCACAACTGCCGGGCCTTCGTTTTTTTCGGGGAGAAGTCGGCGCGCCTCTCAGCCACCGAGCACCCTGAAGCTCTTAACCGCTTTTTCGAAAGCGGGCAAATCGCGCTCGAAGTAGTGCCGCTGCGGGGCAGTGTAGCGAACCCCATAAAACCACTCCCCGCGCAGGCAGCCGTAATAGAAGTTCTTGTACTTGAGGCCGTCCTCACTCTTGTAGGTATAGAGCATCCGGAAGCCGTCGGTGTCGCCGAAAGGAACGGGCTTGTTTTCGAGCACCTTGAGGTCGAGCACCCCCTCGTTGCTCCTGGAGTTGTCGAGAATGACCTCGGCCAGTTCCTGCGGCAGCATTCCCCGGGCCAGCTTCTTGCGCGTCTGCGACAGATCGTCGTCGGCATGGATGCGTTCAACAAGGATACTCTGCAGTTCGGACCCGTCACGGGTGGCGAAGAGAAATTCCTTGCTGTTGAGCCGCTGCCAGCCGGCGGGAAGCTCAAGCGATACGTTCTGGGCGCCGTCGACGAAGGGCGCCCCGTCGGTGGGAAGCCAGAGGGCGCACCCTCCGAGGGCCAGGGCCAGCAGAATGAGAATGGCGATCCGTTTCATGTTCCTCCCGTTAGCGGCACTGGGCGATGTAGTCTTCGATGTAGGAACTGTCGGAGGCCCCGGGGGCCAGCTTCAAGTATGACTGAAACGCCTTCTTCGCCTCCTTTTTTCTGCCGGCCTTGAGCTGCAGCAGCCCGAGACTCCGGTGCGGCTCGGGATAGGCAGGGTCAGCGGCGAGGGCCTTCTTGAAATACCCGGCGGCCTCGCTCAATTCCTCCTCGCCCCCCTGCTGTCGCAGGACCTCGCCGAGGAGGAAATAACCGCGCGGGTCCTTCGGGCGGGCGGCAAGATACTTCTCGGCTTCGGCGGCGGCCTTTTCGTAGCGGCCCGCCTGCAGCTGCAGCCGGGCATTCGCGAGCAGGGCCGGGGTCACCCGGCGGGCAAAGGTTTCGGCGCCGACGGTGCCGCCCGCGCCGGGGTGCTCCTCTAAAAAGTCCCGGTAATTGCCGGCGCGCTCCTTGAGCCGGGGATGGCTGCCGAAGAAGAACGGCTCCTTTTCCCCCTCCTCCTGCAGCTCCTGCTTGATGTGGTCGAAGAGCTTCGGCGCCTCCCGCGGGTCGTAACCGGCCGCGACCACCCGGGCGATCCCCTCCATGTCGGCCTCGGTCTCCAGGTCGCGGGCATAGCCGCTGACCGACGCCATGGTGCCGAGTTCACCCAAGGCCGTGGTCAGCTCGCCGATGGCGGGGAGCCCGCCGAGGGTGGCGCGCAGGGAGGCGAGAGCGGCGGTGCGGTTGCGCTGGCCACGAAATTCGCGAACCTGGTGGCGATGGGTGGCGTGGGTCATCTCGTGCGCCAGCAGCGTGGCGAGCTGGGCTTCGTTTTCTATCCGGGCGAGAATGCCGGTGTGCACGTAGATGACACCGTTGGGATAGGCGAAGGCGTTGCTGCAGGGATTCTTCAGCACCTTGACCTGGAAGGGGACCTGCCGCCAGACCTCGGGAGGCTGCAGGCGGCGGGCGACCTCGCCGAGATAGGCGTCGAGATCGCGGTCCTGCAGCAGCAGCCCGCTCTCGTCGAGCCGCGCCTGCTCCTCCCGCGCCCGCTGCCAGAGGCGCTGCTCGTCCTGCTCCGGGGCGAAGTGCCCGGCGGTGACCGGAGGCAGCGCCGTGGAGGCGCAGCCCCCCAGGCCGAGGAGAAACGGGAGCAGAAAAACGATGCGCCTCATTTGCCCGCCTCCGGGAAATCGTCGAGGGCCTGCCGGACGAACTTGCGGGCGCTGTCGGGGTCGCGCAGGTCGTAGCCGCCGGCGTTGCTGAGGCTGCCGAACCAGAGAATGTCGCCGCTGCGGTCGGCCAGGGCAACCTCCACCCAGGTAACACCGGCGCGGTCGGGCTGATCGAAGGGGTTGATCGACCGGACCACCTGCAGGGCCTTGCGCCCGGCGGAGGAAATCTCGTCCTCGCCGTGCACCAGCAGCAGCCCGTCCCCCTTGTGCTCGGCGAGCACCTTGTCGAGCGGGCCAAGGGTGTAATCGAAGTTCTTTGACCGCTCGGGGAAGAAGTTGAGATTGTCGCCGCCGTCGCGGAAAATGGCGTGAGAGTAGATGCTGTTCATCACCGCCCGGTAAAGCGGTCGGATTTCCGCCACTTCCTGCTCGGCCCGCCCGCCCCCTTTCCAGGGCTTGAGTGCATATCCTTTCTCGCGCAGGATCTCCGCCAGAGCACTCTCGACGTGCTTCTTGCCCGCCGCGCACCAGTCGTCGCGCTGCTCCTTCATGCCGCCGGCGGTCAGTTCGCAGATCTCGACGGTGGCCGGCAGCGCCACCAGGTTTCCGAGCTTCTTCGCCCGAGCCTCACGCTCGGCGTAGTTGCTCGGGATGGTCGGTGCACAGGCACCGAGCAGCAGCGCCAGTGCCAGCAACAGCGCCGCCGTTGCCCTTTTGGTCCACCCTCCCAGCATCGACTCTCCTCCTTGGCTTCTGCAGAAATTAGCAGGGGCCGCCCTCTCCGGGGGCGCCTTCGTGAAATGCAAATTCTGAGCCGGGACGGCGGCAGCCTCGCGCCTGCATGGTCGGGCCGGCGGTCCTGCCTGGCTCCAGCATTTCACCAGCCGCCCCGCCCGGATTCGTCCCCTGTGCCAGCACCCCTCACACCGAGTTCGGCGCGGAGGACGACGCCCTCCTCCCCCACCACGCCCACACCCTCACGGCCTGCGTTAAATCATTTGATGACGGGCGGTGCCTGTCGGTCACGAATTAATTTATCTGGTTATCCACTACGTTCCAGCAATCCGCTGCCCCGATAATTTGATTCAATCTACTGCAATCATTACCAGAAGAGTAGGTTGAGAGAGCATGCATTTGCTTCCGGTCCACGAAGCGCTACTGCCGTCAACTGCAGAGAGGTCGCAAGTGTCGAAATGTTCGCACAGGAGTGCCCACCGCCAGGTAAACGTCCTTTCTTTGGTGACATTCTTTGCTTTGGACCAGCAAAGAAAGTCACCCGGCTGCCGGCCGGGACCGGCGAATTGAGTTTTCAGCCTTCAACTCGGCTCAATAGGACTACAAAACCGGCGGGTCGCGTCCCGCCAGACGCCTTACTTTTTGCAGGCCGCCAAAAAGTAAGCCAAAATCGGCTTCACCTGGCGGTGGGCACTACTGTCGCATCGGTACAGTGGTTCCGGCGACCGTTGGTGCAGATAACACCGCCGGTGCTCCATGGCGAGGAAGCAACTACCGTGTATGCTGCCGTTATATCCGTCCCACCCACCAGCAGAGGGTTCTCCTGGGCATTTGAACAACTTGAGTAAAGTGGATAACCAGATTAATTTATTTGTACATGTACAGCAGCATCAGGTTGGCGATGTAGACGAATATCATCGCTATCGAATCCCAAGACATTCGCAGCAGCTTCTTTTCCGCCCGATAGGTGAGCCCGATGA
>Ga0299906_10003508_pt1 | contig 12923 bp, 9 predicted proteins | sample RVTome_14_FD_200259 | JGI IMG/M metagenome (GOLD analysis project Ga0299906, IMG submission 200259) | Soil microbial communities from uranium-contaminated site in the Upper Colorado River Basin, Wyoming, United States - RVT145D125 (version 2) ...
GCCATCGCGGCGGATCTAAACATCGCCAAAAGAGCAGTTCAATGCAATCATTGCAGTGATTCAATGTCTTTGACACCCTAGCTTTCGCTCTTCGATCGTCGGCTGCGGACCTCAGAAATGCTGGCCCACGGGATCGGGATCCTCGCCAAGCAGAGCCGCAATTCTCTTCAGGCCCTGCGCGAAGACCTGGTCGTCGCGGGTGGTGTCGCCGAGCGCCAGGCGTATCGCGTGCGGGTCGGCTTCGCGGCCGACGATGAAGGGATCGGGCGGCGTCACGAGCACGCCCCGGGTTCGCGCCTGCTCGACGAAGTTGCGGGAGCGCCACTGCTCGGGGAGGGTCAGCCAGGCGTGCATCGCGTGGGGATGCGCGGACAGCCCGAAGCTGCCCAGCGTGCGGACGAGGAGGCTGTGCCGCAGGGACGTCTTGCGCCGTTGCCAGTCGATCAGCCGGTCGACCGTGCCGTCGAAGAGCCATCCGGCGGCAACTTCCGCAAGCCAGGTGTTCGCCATCCATCCCGTGGCGCGCAAACGGGAGACCAGCCGCGGCACCCGCGGCGCCGGCCCCACCAGGTACCCGGTCCTGAGGCAGGACGTGATCGCCTTGGAGAAGCTGGTCACGTAGTAGGTGCGCTCCGGCGCAAAGCTCCAGAGCGGCCGGGGCCGATCCGGGATCAACGGTCCGAAGACGTCGTCTTCGATGATGGCGAAGTCATGCTTGCGCGCGAGCTCGGCAATCTGGGCGCGGCGCTCGTCTCCCATCAGCGAGACGGTCGGGTTGCTGTAGCAGGGCGTGACGCAGAGAAGCTTGATCGGTTCGTGCCGGTGCGCCTCCTCCAGCCCCTCGGGGATGATGCCCTGCTCGTCAAGCGGCAGGCCGCGCAGCCGAAGCTTCAGGATCGAAGCGTTGGTGTTGATCGAGGTGTCGACCAGCGCCTCCGTGGCGACCACGTCGCCGGGCTCCACGATGCTCGCCATGGCCGTCCAGATGCCGTGGGCCGCACCGTTGGTGACGATGACGTTCTCGAGATCGACGCCAATGCCGTTCCGCTCCAGCCAAGTGACGCCGGCCTGGCGATGCGGTGCCGTTCCCTGTGTCGGGCGCGATTCGAGTATCCGTTGCATCGCCGACGGCGTGGCCAGTTCCGCCATGGCTTGCTTCAACGCCTGGACGTGGAGCTCCGAAACCACGGGCATGACGTTCGAGAAGTCGATGGCGTCGGCCTGCTTCCGGTCGCCGATGAAGCCCTGGCCCTGGTCGTTCGCCGCGTACTGCACGAAGGTGCCGCGCCCGATCTCGCCGGTGGTCAGGCCGCGCCGTTCCGCTTCCGCATAGGCGCGCGCGACGGTCTGCACGCTGAGACCGAGCCGGTAGGCGAGCTCGCGATGCGTAGGCAGCCGTTGGCCGGGGAAGACCTCCTTGGCCTGAATCGCCTGCTCGAGAGCCTCGACGATCGCCCGGTAGCGCGGACCGGCGGACTCCTTGATGCTTGGTAGCCAACTTGACATGATTCAATATAGCTCTTGCTTCAGTTCATTGGCAATTCCTAAATGCCCTCATCGCTCACGCCAGGGCATCCGCGTCATGGTTTTCGATCGAGCCGAGTACCATCAGCGTATCGTCCGCTGCCGCCAAGCCATGGCAGAGCGGGGCATCGACGTCCTGATCGAGTCGGACCCCGCCAACATGAACTACCTGACGGGCTACGACAGCTGGAGCTTTCAGTATGCGCAGGCGGTCATCCTCACGCTGGAGGACGAGGACCCGCTGTGGATCGGCCGCGGAGTCGACATCGCCGGCGTTCGGCTCACGACGTCCCTGCCGGAGCGGAACATCACACCCTGGCCGGACTACCTGGTCGACAACGCGGTCAACCATCCGATGGAGTTCTTCGCCGAGCAGCTCACCGCGCGCGGATTGGGCCGCAAGGCGATCGGCTACGACCGCGAGGCCTACGGCTTCACGCCGCGCTGCCGTGCCGTGCTGCAGGCGGCACTGCCCAACGCCCGTTTCGTCGATGCCCCGCGCCTGGTCAACTGGCTGCGCGTGGTGAAGTCGGATGCCGAGATCAAGGTGATGGGCGAGGCCGCGCGGATCACCGAGAACATCATGCGGGCCTTCTTCGAGGTCGTGCGCCCCGGCGTGCGCGAGTGCGACGCGATCGGCGAGATCTACAAGGCCCAGGCCTCCGGCACCGCGGACTTCGGTGGCGGCTACTGCTGCATCGCGCCAATGATGCCGACCGGCGAGGGCACCGCGACGCCGCACATGACCTGGAGCGACCGGCCCTTCCAGAAGGGCGAGGCCACCTACCTGGAAACCGCCGGCGTCCGCCATCGCTATCACGCGCCGATGGTGCGCGCGATGCACCTGGGTCCGCCGCCGCACCAACTCGTCGAGACCTCCAAGGCCGTCAACGAAGGCATCGAGGCCGCGCTGGCGGTCGCCAGGCCGGGCAACACCTGCGAGGAGGTCGAGGCCGCCTGGCGCAAGGCGATCTCGCGCTATTCCATCGAGAAGGAGTCGCGCATCGGCTATTCGATCGGACTCGGCTATCCGCCCGACTGGGGCGAGCACACGGTCTCGCTGCGCCGGCGCGACAAGTCCGTGCTGCGGGAGAACATGGCGCTGCACATGGTCTGCGGCATCTGGGACCAGGACTGGGGCGGCGTCAGCATCAGCGAGCCTTTCCACGTCACGAGCAAGGGCGCGGTGCTCTTCGCCAAGGTCCCGAGAGAACTCCAGGTCCGGCAGTAGCTCGCCGCCGCAGCCAGCAGCCGAGGCTCCCGGTCCGACGCGAGGGGGAAACGAACGATGGTCTTTGACCGAGACGAGTACCGGGAACGGCTCTCCAGATGTCGCAAGGCCATGGCGGAGCGGGGCATCGAGGTCCTGATCGAGTCGGATCCCGCCAACATGAACTACCTGACGGGCTACGACGGCTGGAGTTTCTATTACGCGCAGGCAGTCATCGTCACGCTGGAGGACGAGGACCCGCTGTGGATCGGCCGCGGCGTCGACATCGCCGGCGTCCGGCTGACGACCTTCCTCACGGAAGAGAACATCGTCCCCTGGCCGGATCATCTCGTCGACAACGCGGTCAACCACCCGATGGAGTTCTTCGCCGAGCAGCTGAGCGCGCGCGGGTTGGGCCGGAAGGCGATCGGCTTCGATCCCGACTCCTATCAGTTCACGCCGCGCTGTCTCGACGTGCTGCAGGCAGCGCTGCCCAACGCCCGCTTCGTCGTCGCGCCGCGCCTGGTCAACTGGCTGCGGGTCTTGAAGTCGGAGGCCGAGATCAAGGTGATGGTCGAGGCCGCGCGCATCACCGAGAGCATCATGCGTGCCTTCTTCGAGGTCGTGCGTCCCGGCCTCAGGGAGTGCGACGCGATCGGCGAGATCTACAAGGCGCAGGCCGCAGGCACGAAGGCGTTCGGCGGCGAGTACTGCTGTGTGGCCCCCCTCATGCCGACCGGCGAGGGCACCGCGACGCCGCACATGACCTGGAGCGACCGCAAGTTCCAGACGGGCGAAGCAACCTACCTGGAAACCGCCGGCGTGCGCCATCGCTATCACGTCCCGATGGTTCGCGCGGTCCACCTGGGCGCGCCGCCGCAGCAGCTGGTCGACACCAGCAAGGCGGTCAACGAAGGCATCGAGGCCGCGCTGGCGGCCGCCAGGCCGGGCAATAGCTGCGAGGAGGTCGAGGCCGCCTGGCGCAAGGCGATCTCGCGCTACTCCATCGAGAAGGAGTCGCGCATCGGCTACTCGATCGGGGTTGGCTATCCGCCCGACTGGGGCGAGCACACGGTCTCGCTGCGTCCGCGCGACAAGTCCGTGCTGCAGGAGAACATGGCACTGCACATGGTCTGCGGCATCTGGGACCAGGACTGGGGCGGTGTCAGCTTCAGCGAACCCTTCCACGTCTCGAGCAACGGCGCGGTGCTCTTCGCCAAGGTGCCGCGGGAACTTCACGTCAAGCAGTGAACGAGCGGTGCGGGAGGACATCATGGATAGCGGTGCGACGGCGCCAAAGTCGAGCATCTCGGCAAGCATTGACCTCGATGCCAAGGGCAAGCACTTCGGACACATCCAGTTGCCCTACTCCCGCGACGAGGCGGGGCTCAGCTACTTGCTGGTGCCGGTCATCTCGATCAAGAACGGCGACGGTCCCTGCCTCTGGCTGAACGCCGGCACGCATGGCGACGAGTTCGAAGGCCAGGTGGCGCTGCGCAATCTCGTGCACAGCCTGCAGCCCGAGGAGATCTCGGGCCATGTCCTGGTGACGCCCTCTCTGAACATGCCGGCGACGATCAACAACTCCCGCTGCTCGCCAATCGACAACCTGAACCTGAACCGCGTGTTTCCCGGCCGCACCGGCGGCACCATGACGGAAAAGATCGCGGTCTTCGCGCTGGCCGAGCTGGTTTCCCGCGCCGACTTCGTCGTCGACCTCCATGCCGGCGGCACGCGCTACGACTCGCTCGTCTACGCAATGATGCACCGCTACCAGAACGCGGCGACCGCTCAGGCCACGCTCGCTCTGCTCCGAGCCTTCCGCGCCCCCTATGGCGTGATCTTCGACACCGAGCCCGACCGCGAGTCCATGCTGGATACGGCGGTTGAGGACCGCGACAAGCCGTTCATCGCCATTGAACTCGGCGGCTCCGGCGTGCTCACGCCGCGGTCCGTAGCGGCGACGGCGCGCAGCGTACGCAATGTGCTGGTTCACTGCGGCCTGGCCGACGCCCAGATCGAGGCTGGTCAGGTCGACACCGAGATGCTGTCTGTGCCGCCCGGCGGCTTCGTCGTTGCCGAGGATCACGGCATCTTCGAGCCCTTCTTCGATCTGGGGGACATGATCGAGAGCGGCGCGGCCGTGGGACAGCTGCACTCGATCCATCGTCCGGATCGTGCGCCCATCGTGCATCGGATCAAGGACGGCGGCCGCCTCCTGATGCGGCGGTCGACCGGCACGACGACGCACGGCGACTTCCTGGTGGTGACCGCCACGCCGAGCGGTCCAGGTATCTGAATGGGCGCGCAGGACCTGTCGGAGCTCGCGGCCTGGCAAGAGCGACTGCTGGGGCCGGACCTGCTGCAGGCGGAGGCCTTCGTCGCCGGCGTCTGGCAGGACGCCGCCAAGGGCGCGCGCACGGAAGTGGTCAATCCGGCGACCCGCCGCGCGATCGCAACCGTGCCGGACCTCTCAGCCGACGAGATCGCCGCGGCTGTGGCGCAGGCGACGGCCGCACGGGACGCCTGGCGCGCACGCACGCCGGACGACAGGGCGGCCCTGCTGCACCGGTGGGCCGACCTAATCGCTGTCCATCGCGAAGAGCTGGCGACGATCGTCACCCTGGAGCAGGGCAAGCCCATCGCGGAGGCGCGCGGCGAGATCGACTACGGCGCGAGCTACTTCCGCTGGTACGCCGAGCAGGGGAAGCGTCTCTACGGGGAGATCATCCCCTCGCATCTCCCGAACAGCCGTCTCTTGGTGCTGCGCGAGCCGATCGGCGTGGTCGCCGCCATCATTCCCTGGAACTTTCCCTCCGCGCTGGTCGCGCGCAAATCGGCGGCCGCACTGGCAGCGGGATGCCCCGTCGTGCTGAAGCCGGCCACCGGGACGCCGCTGTCGGCTCTGGCCCTCGCGCATCTGGGTCAGCGCGCGGGGATCCCGAAAGGCGTCTTCTCGGTGGTCACCGCTCGGGCCCAGGTCTTCTCGAAGGTTATCTTCGGCGATCCCAACGTCCGCAAGGTGACCTTCACCGGTTCGACCGAGGTCGGCCGCAAGCTGATGGTCGCGGCGGCCCAGCAGATCACGCGGTTGTCGCTCGAGCTCGGCGGTCACGCGCCCTGCCTGGTGTTCGACGATGCGGACCTGGACCTCGCGGTCGACTGTGCGGTCGCCGCCAAATTCGTCTCGACCGGCGAGGACTGTCTCGCGATCAACCGCATCCTGGTGCAGCACGGCATCTACGACGCCTTCTGCGCCCGCTTCGCGCACAAGACAGCCTCCCTCAAGGTCGGCAACGGGCTCGAGGACGTGGATCAGGGCCCGCTGTTCGACGCTGCGGTGCTCGCGAAATGCGAGGCGCATGTCGCCGACGCAGTCGGCAAAGGCGGGCGGATATTGACCGGCGGCAGTCGCCACGCGCTCGGCGGCCTCTTCTATGAGCCGACCGCGATCGCCGATGTCACTGCCGACATGGCGATCTTCAGCGACGAGACGTTCGGCCCGGTCGCGCCGATCAGCCGTTTCAACAGCGAGGCGGAAGCCGTCGCGCTCGCCAATGCCTCTGCCTATGGGCTCGCCGCCTACCTCTTCACCCGTGACCTGAGCCGTTCCTGGCGCGTGGCCGAGGCGCTCGACTACTCCATGGTGGCGCTCAACACCGCGCGCATGACCGGTGCACCCGTGCCGTTCGGCGGGATCAAGCATTCCGGCCTGGGACGCGAAGGGGGCCATCAGGGCCTCGAGGAGTTCACCGAGCTCAAGTACTTCTGCATCGGTGGCCTCGATCTAACACCCTCCATTGCGCAGGGAGCGCTCGCATGACGTCGATCCGCCGGCCGAACCTGTCGCTGTCCGACATGGATCGGAACGCCGTCTTCCATCCGATGACCGACCTCAAGCGCTTTGCCCATGGCGAGATCGCCGGCCCGCGCATCATCGTTTCCGGCAGCGGCGTCCACATCGTCGACCGCGAGGGCCGCCGCTACCTTGACGGCTTCGGCGGGCTCTACTGCGTGAACGTCGGCTACGGACGCACCGAGGTGGCCGAGGCCATCGCGGCGCAGGCACGGCAACTCGCCTACTACCACCTCTATGCAGGCAACTCGAACGAGGCCTGCATCCGGCTCGCCGACCGGCTGATCCGCATGGCGCCGCGCGGCATGAGCAAAGTCTACTTCGGCCTTTCCGGATCGGACGCAAACGAGACCAGCGTCAAGATCGTCTGGTACTACAACAACGTCCTCGGCCGCCCGGCGAAAAAGAAGATCATCGCGCGCCGCCGCGCCTATCACGGCGCGACCGTGATGGCTGGCAGTCTGACCGGTGTCGAGGTCTTCCACAAAGCCTTCGACCTGCCGATCGAGCGCGTTCTGCGCACGACGGCGCCGCACCACTACTGGGAAGCTGCGCCGGGGATGAGCGAGTGCGCCTTCTCCCAGAAGTGCGCCCAGGACCTTGAAGAACTGATCCTGCGCGAGGGCCCGGAGACGGTCGCTGCCTTCATCGGCGAGCCGATGCTGGGATCGGGCGGCATCGTGCCGCCGCCGGAAGGCTACTGGGATGCGATTCAGGCCATGTTGAAGAAGTACGACATCCTCCTGATCGCCGACGAGGTCGTCTGCGGGTTCGGGCGGCTCGGGTCGGACTTCGGCTCGCTGCACTACGGGCTGCGACCCGACCTGATGACGCTCGCGAAGGGCCTGACCAGCGCCTATGCGCCGCTTTCGGCCACCATCGTCGGCGAGCGGGTCTGGCAGGTGCTGGAGCGGGGCTCCGACGTCTTCGGTCCCTTCGCGCATGGCTACACCTACTCGGGTCATCCACTGGGCGCGGCGGCGGCGCTGGCGAATCTCGACATCATCGAGCGAGAGGACCTGGCGCAGAACGCGAGGCGCATCGGCCGGCACATCCTGGAGCGCCTGCACGGCGCGCTCGACGATCATCCTCTCGTCGGCGAGGTGCGCGGCGAAGGGTTGCTCTTCGCCGTCGAGGTCGTGGCCGACAAGGCGGCGCGGCGGCGTTTCGATCCGACGCTGAAGATCGGCGCCCGCCTTGCCGGACTCTGCCTGGAGAAGGGCCTGATCGGCCGCGCGATGCCGGGCGGCGACATCCTGGGCTTTGCGCCGCCGCTGGTCATCACCGAGGGCGAGGCGGACGAGCTGGTCGACACGACGCTGCGGGCGATCGACGAGCTGGCCGCTGGGCTCACCAAGGAAGGCAGCTGGCCGCCCGCGGCTTGAGGCCAGGCGCGTCACGGACGTCCTCTTCGCGCAAGGTCAGGGCGCCTTCTACAACGACGACCAGGCCGCCGTCGGGAAGGCCGCGGCACGGGACGGGTTCTTCTTCACGGTCCCGCCGCCGACCCCCCGGGTACTTCCATGTCCGGATGCCCGCGCCGGTGCTCGCCATCGGCTTCGCGCTCAGCAACGGCACGGTCTGCTGGGGCGGCATGATGACCGTGCGCGGCAGGCGGACTACAGCCGATATCTCGCCACCTACATGACCTGACCGTGGACGTCACTCGGCGGCGGCGGCCGCCCTGGACTGCGCGCCGAGCTCCGCCACGGCCTCCTCGATCTCCTGCGCGGCCTGCTGAAGGCGGGCCCTGTAGCCCTCCCGGTCATCGAAGGGCTGGGTTTCGATCAGATCCTGCAGGAAGCTCGCGGCGCGCCAGGCCTTGTGGCGCAGGTATTCCGCCTTGACGCTCGGCGAGTTCCAGTTGCGCACTTCGCGCCAGTTGGTGACGTCGGGATAGTCGAGGGCGAGCGCGATGAAGCCTGGCACGAAAACGCTGCGCGCCGCCGGCCGGCGCAGCGGCTCGCCCCGGTGCAGCACCATGTTGCCCTGCATGAAGGCGCCGTAGCCCGCCTTCCGGTAGGTCATGGTGTGGATGCGGTCGGCCGGCAGGTTGCCGAGCTTGCCCACCGAGGTGCGGATCTCGTGCTCGGCGACGCCGCAGATCCTCGCGACCTCCTGCAAGGTGCCCTGGAAATACTGGAAGCCGCCGCCGTTGCCGTCGTCCGGACCGCTCACCATGATCACGCAGTCGAAGCCCAGCGAGTCCATGTGCCAGCCCTGATTGGTCTTCTCCGCCTGCGGCGGCGCGTAGACAAAGCTGGCGCCCAGCGTCGGCATGGTGTGGGGCGCCAGCGGTGCGCCGGCGATCTCCGACACGAAAGCGAGGAGGTCAGGGCTGCGCGATAGATCGCGCGCGAACTTGGAGCTGTAGGCCGAGCCGCGCGGCTTCACGTAGGCGGCCCGCGGATTGCCCTCGGTCTTCTGCTCCTGGCGCCTGAATTGCTCGCCGACCTCGCGCAGCGCGGCCACGCCCTCGTCGGTCAGGATGCGGAAGGCCGAGGTGATGGCGATCTGCGAGGGGCAGCGGGCCCGGGTAGCTTCATCGTAGCCGAACTCCTCCAGGGTGATCAGCCGGTCGGGCCGCTCCAACGCGAGGTGCTTCGATGGGTCGAACGCCGGCTCGCGGACGAGTCGGGGATAGCTCTCCGGAATCCGATTGGGGAAGTTGATGCCCGCGGCGATCATCGTGCGCCCCTTCGCTCTAAGAGTGAGACCCTATCGCCCATGCAGCATCCGAGAGTATCGGGCACCGGAAAAGTCGTCACGTGGGCATCGCGAGCTCGCCGAAGTTCAGCGTCACAGCACTGCACTTGGAAGCCGTGACCCGAGTGGAGATCGCAGGGCAGCGCAGCACCCCTTCGCACGCGTGATGTGCCGGTTCCGACGACCTAGATGTGCAAGGCGTGCCCCAGCGCCTTCAGCGCAGCCTCCTGGAAGGCCTCGCCCTGCGTCGGGTGGGCATGGATGGTGCCGGCGATGTCCTCCAGGCGCGCGCCCATCTCGATCGCCAGGCCGAAGGCGGCGGCCAGCTCCGAGATGCCCTGGCCTACGGCCTGGATGCCGAGCACGAGATGATTGTCGGCGCGCGCCACGACGCGCACGAAGCCTGCTTCGCCGAGCTTGGTCATCGCCCGGCCATTGGCGGCGAAGGGGAACTGCCCGAGCTTCACCTCGGCACCGGCGGCGCGCGCCTCCTCCGGCGTCAGGCCGGCCGAGACCACCTCCGGATCGGTGAAGCAGATGGCAGGAATGCAGCGCTTGTCCCAGCTGCGGCGCTCACCGGCGACGATCTCCGCCACCATCTCGCCCTGCGCCATCGCGCGGTGCGCCAGCATCGGCTCGCCGGTGACGTCGCCCACCGCATAGATGCCGCGCATGGAGGTGCGACAGGTCTCGTCGATGCGCAGGAAGCGGCCCTCGCGGTCGAGGTCCAGCTCCTCCAGCCCCCAGTCCTCGAGCAGCGGCCGGCGGCCGACCGCGACCAGCACCTTCTCCGCCGGCAGGCGGAGCTCGCGCCCGTCGGCGGCCTCGGCCAGCAGCGCGTCACCCTTGCCGCTCATGCCTCTGGCCCTGGCGCCTGCCAGCACTTCAATGCCGAGTTCCTTGAGACGCGCCACGACAGGCCGGGTCAGCTCGGCGTCGTAGAGCGGCAGCACGCGATCCAAGGTCTCCAGCACCGTGACCTTGGCGCCGAACTTGGCGAAGGCCATGCCGATCTCCAGGCCGATGTAACCGCCGCCGACCACCGCCAGGCTTTCCGGCACGCGGTCGAGCGCCAGGGCCTCGGTGGAGGAGATGACCTTGCCGCCGAACGGCAAGCCCGGCAGCTCGACCGGCAGCGAACCGGTCGCGATCACGATGGTCTGCGCGCGGATCACCTGCACGCCGGTTTCCGTCTCGACCGCCACCGTCTTGCCGTCGCGGAAGCGCGCCCAGCCCTGGATCGATTTCACCTTGGCCTTCTTCAGAAGGCCGCTCACCCCGTTGTTCAGCCGGCCGACGATGCGGTCCTTCCAGGCGACGGTGCGGGCGAGATCGATGGCCGGCTTCGCGAGTGAAATGCCGAGCGGACTGGCGCCGGCCGCCCAGTGGCGGACTTTCTCGTACTCCTCCGCGGCATGGATCAGCGCCTTCGAGGGGATGCAGCCAACGTTGAGACAGGTGCCACCCGGCCGCTCGGCCTCGACGATCACCGTATCGACGCCGAGCTGGCCGGCGCGGATGGCGCAGACGTAGCCGCCGGGGCCGGCGCCGATGACGAGCAGCGTGCAGGAGATCTCCTTCATCGGCTCAGGCCTCCACGAAGAGCATCGCCGGCGTCTCCAGCAGCGTCTTCAGGCGCTGCACGAAGACGGCCGCATCCCAGCCGTCGATCACGCGGTGATCGAAGCTCGAGGAGAGGTTCATCATCTTGCGCGGCACGAACTGCGCGCCGTCCCAGAGCGGCCGCACGGCGATCTTGTTGACCCCGACGATGGCGACTTCGGGATGGTTGATCACCGGCGTGGTGACGATGCCGCCCAGCGCGCCGAGCGAGGTGATGGTGATGGTGGAGCCGCTCAGCTCCTCGCGCGTGGCGGTTCCCGCCTTGGCCGCCTCGGCCAGGCGGTTCAGCTCGGCCGCGCAGTCCCAGAGCGTGCGCGCCTCGGCGTGGCGCACCACCGGCACCATCAGGCCGCCCGCGGTCTGCGCTGCGACGCCGATGTGCACGCCGCCGTGGCGATAGATCACGCCGGCCTCGTCATCGTAGATCGCATTGAGCTGCGGCTGCTCGGCCACCGCTTTCACCATGGCGCGCATCAGGAAGGGCAGGAGGGTCAGCTTCGGCTGCTCGGGCTTCTTGTCCTTGTTGAGCTTGGCGCGCAGCTCTTCCAGCGCGGTGACGTCGACCTCCTCGACGTAGGTGATGGGCGCGATGCGCGCGTTGGCGATCGCCATCTTCTCGGCGATGCGCCGCCGCAGGCCCACCACCTTCACCTCCTCGACGGCGGTGTTGGGCGCGAGACCGGCAGTTGCCGGCCTGGCGCCGCGCGCGACGAAGGCGTCGAAATCCTCGTGCGTGATCCGGCCGGCTGGGCTGGTCCCGGGAACCTGTCGCAGGTCGACGCCCGCCTCCCTGGCGCGCAGGCGCACGGCCGGCGAGGCCAGGGGCTTCTCGCCCTCGGGGCGCGGCAGCCCGCTGCCCATGCCGACGCGCCGCGGCTTTGCCAGGGGCGCCGCGGTCGGCGCCGGCTTCGGTCCCTTGGCTGCCTTCGCAGCTGTCGCCGCGGGCTCGGGGCTTGCAGCAGGCCGCGGCGCTGCGGCCTTCGCGGTCGGCGGCTCGGACGGCGCGGCGGCGGTTTCCGCCGCCGCTGCGCCGGCCACCTCGAGCTTGATCAGCGGCGAGCCCACGGCGACGGTCTCGCCGACCTCGGCGCCCAGCCAGAGCACCTTGCCGTCCATTGGGGCCGGAATCTCCACCGTCGCCTTGTCGGTCATCACCGCGGCGAGGGTGGTGTCTTCCTTGACGATGTCGCCGACCTTCACCATCCACTCGACCAGCTCGGCCTCGGCCACGCCCTCGCCCACGTCCGGCAGCTTGATGACATGCTCGGCCATGGCTCAGGCCTCCATCGTGCGCAGCAGCGCCTCGCCGACCCGCTTGGGGCCGGGGAAGTAGTCCCATTCCTGCGCATGCGGATAGGGCGTGTCCCAGCCGGCGATGCGCGCGATCGGCGCCTCGAGATGATAGAAGCAGTGCTCCTGCACCAGCGCCGCCAGCTCCGCGCCGAAGCCGGAGGTCAGCGTCGCCTCGTGCACGACGACGCAGCGCCCGGTCTTCTTCACCGATGCCACGATGGTGTCGAGGTCGAGCGGCAGCAGCGTGCGCAGATCGACGATCTCTGCATCGACGCCGGTTTCCTCGGCCGCCGCCTGGGCCACGTGCACCATGGTGCCGTAGGCCAGCACGGTCAGCGCCGCACCTTGCCGGCGCACCGCCGCCTGGCCCAGTGACAGCGCGAAGTGGCCGTCGGGCACTTCGCCCAGCTCGTGCTTCGACCAGGGCGTCACCGGCCGCTCGTGGTGGCCGTCGAAGGGGCCGTTGTAGAGCCGCTTGGGTTCCAGGAAGATCACCGGGTCGGGGTCCTCGATGGCGGAAATCAGCAGGCCCTTGGCATCCTGCGGATTGGAGGGGACGACGACCTTCAGCCCGCAGACATGGGTGAAGAGCGCCTCCGGGCTCTGGCTGTGCGTCTGCCCGCCGAAGATGCCGCCGCCTGTCGGCATGCGCACGACGATCGGGCAGGTGAACTGGCCGTTGGAGCGGTAGCGGATGCGCGCCGCCTCGGA
>Ga0299906_10003510_pt1 | contig 12919 bp, 17 predicted proteins | sample RVTome_14_FD_200259 | JGI IMG/M metagenome (GOLD analysis project Ga0299906, IMG submission 200259) | Soil microbial communities from uranium-contaminated site in the Upper Colorado River Basin, Wyoming, United States - RVT145D125 (version 2) ...
GATGACCTCATTTACCGATCTGAGCTCGAGTCGGTCTCCTCGGAAGTAGAGGGCGTCGAAGTGCTGCACACGTTGACCCGCAGTAAGCCACCCGATTGGACAGGCCTTGAAGGGCGAGTGGACCGCGTCATGCTGGCACGACAGGCTTGGCCCTCATTTACAAGGCCACTTTGCTACGTGTGCGGACCTACAGGTTTTGTCGAGACCGTGGCGAACTCGTTGGTTTCGCTTGGCCATCAGCCGTCACGCATCAAGACAGAGCGATTCGGTCCAACGAATTGAGGTTGATCATGGACAACGAACGGCACCTTGATGGCAATGCCCTAGCCGGGCTCTTCCATGACGTCTTCGGACGCGAGATGACCCACGAGTGCGGATGCTGTTCACACTGTGGCGCCATGAACCAGCTCGGTGCGGCGTGGGTGTTTCGAGCGGCCGGCGACGTCGTCCGATGTCCCAACTGCGAAAGCATCGTCATGGTCATCGTGCAAAACAGCGACGGATTCCGGGTCAGCTTCGAGTCCCTTCGCTGGCTCCAGATCAGCGCATAGCGCATTAGCGCACGCATGGTGATCAGGTCACCGTGTCACCGGTCCGCGGACAAGCCGGTCGATTCGGTGTCACCTGATGCGGAGCCCAGCTGCCGGATATTCCTGTGTCCTGGCTTCTCAACTAGCCGCGGATCCAAGGAGCAGAGCGACCATGAATCCGAATGCGGTTACGGCGCCGATGAACCGCCGGTTGAGGTGGAAGGCTTCGGGGATCATGGTTTCGGCGAGCATCGCTAGAACACCTCCGGCGGCCAGGGCGGTGATGGCGGCAAGGAATACGTCGCTCACACCTTCAAACGCAACCGCTCCGACGATGGATGCGATGGTCGATGCAGCCACGACAATCGCCCAGACCCCCAATACGTATTCACGGGTCCGGCCGGCGACACGCATCCCGCTAGCGCTCGAGATCCCCTGTGGAATGTTGGCCAGGAGGAACCCGGCAACCAGCGCGATGGAGAGGCTCATGTCGCCTTGGCCGCCCTCCGTCCCACTGGCGGCTGCCGTTGACAGGCCTATCGCCAGGGACTCAGGGATCCCGTCGGTCAGAGCGCCCACGGCAATGGCGCGTCCACTACCGGGGATCTCGGCTTCCGATGGCTGGGGTACGCACATTCCGCAGCGTTTCCGCTCCGCAGCGCCGCGCCTCTCTAACAACCAGTTGCCGAGCGAGAAGAGCAGAGCTCCACCCATGAACCCTCCTGCGGTAGCGAGGATCGACCCACGTTCACCAGATTCAGAGATGAGCTCCAGGGTGAGAACGGCGACCAGTACACCGGCGCCAAAACCCATGACATTGGCGATCAATCGGTGTGGGAGTCGCCCTGTGTACCCGACCAGAGCGCCGATGAACAGGCCGGACGCCGCCAGCAGACCGATCAGACCCGCCAACAGCCAGATCGTCATTCAGGTTCCGTTCAGTGGTTTTCGGGGAGTCGACGCGACGATCATCGAGAGGCTCCATTGCCCACCACTGGAGAAAGAGTCGGACGAGCGGATCATGTCGGCATCGCCCCTTCGGCCAACTTCAGCCGCGTCCAAATATTCATGTTGATCACGATCCCGATTATGTCGAGGATCTGGGCTTCATCGAAGTGGTCGGCGAGGTGGTCGTGGCATGACTGAAACTTTGACTGGCCTGTGGTGTCACTGGCACGGGTCAACGCCTCGGTATAGGCAAGAGCTGCTTGTTCGGCAGGAGAGAAGAGTTGTGTCTCCCACCAGGCGGTTAGCGTGTCGAGCTTTGGTTGTGATGTGCCCAAGTCTCGTGCCGCTTCGTAATGCCGCATGAGGCAGTAGGTGCAGTTGTTGATCTGGGCCACGCGCAGCCGCAACAGCTGGGCGAGCTCCTTGTCGACGCTGAGCTCGGCTTTGTAGCCGAACGTGTCCGCGCCGAGCCGTGACAGTCGGGTCAGGAGTTCGTGACTGCTGCTGTCAATGCGGCTGTTCTCGATAGTGGGCTCGTTTCCCATGTCGTCTCTTTACAGTGACCGCCAGGCTCGTACCTCCCGGAAGTCCACTGAAAACCTATCCGCTGACCTCCCCTCGAGGCCTCGATTTTTCACTCGGCGCCTTATGGACGAACGTTGATGATCGTCTTCCCCTTGATCCGCTCGGTCGGGTTGAAGGCGGCAACGGCGTCGTCGAGGGCCGCCACGTTGCCGATGTTCGTCCGCAGTCGCCCATCCCGGACCCGCTGGACGATCTCACTCAGTTGGGCACGATCGGCCTCGACGACGAAATCGACCGCCAAGCCGTCGGCGGGCCGCGCCTCGGGCGGGCCGACGATGGACACCAGTGTTCCTCCGGCTCGAATCAGGCCTACGGACCGCTTCCCGATTTCGCCGCCGATGACATCGAATACCAGGTCGACTTCGCCGACGTCTTCCAGCGCATCGTTCTCGAGGTCGACGAACTCATGCGCTCCGAAGTCAAGCACCCTCTGACGGTCGGTGGCGCGTCCGGTGCCGATGACGTAGGCGCCGGCCTCACGTGAGAGCTGCGTCACCATCGAGCCGACCGCACCGGCCGCGCCGTGCACGAGGACGCTCTGCCCCGCCTGAACGCGGCCGTGCTCGAACAGCCCTTGCCACGCTGTTAGGCCCGAGATCGGCAGGGATGCGCCCACCGTGAAGTCGACGTCTCCCGGCAGCGGCGCGAGGTTGCGTGCCTCGACGGCCGCGTACTCCGCCAGGCTGCCGTCGCGAGTCCAGTCCGTGAGGCCGAACACCCGCTGTCCCACTGACAGCCCCGTCGTTCCATACCCGAGGGCGCTGACCACTCCGGCCAGCTCGTGCCCAGGGATCGATGGTGTTCGGTCACGGTCGAGGCGATCGGTCCAGGTCGACGGCCACGCCAACTCAGTCCCGACGAATCCCGACGCATAAACCTGAACGACGACGTCGTTCAGCGCTGGCTGGGGCTCGGGCCGCTCCGCCAGCGTCATCCCGGCCGTTCCCGCGGCTTGGTCCGTCACCACAATCGCCTTCATCCGGCACCTCCCTCGATGTCTGCTATCTGGAATACCGTTGTGGGCGTAGCGCGCTGCTCCCCTAGGCTTGCTCGAACGGTGCGTCGAGCGCACTGAGGTTGAGGACGGGTCTTGTTTGCGTCGAAGGCGACCGGGAGGGCGAGACCGAGGAGCATCTCTCCCCGATCCTACGCGGCGTGGTTGCCATGGTCGAGGGTTGGGCTGCAAACGAGCACCCACTCGGCGTTCACGGCGACGGCGGAAGTCCGTGGCGGGGTCGAGGGTCACAATGTCACTGTGACCCTGTGCATCATGACCGAGCAGGTCAGGCACTCCAAGTCGAGATGCCCCCGCTTGGCGTGAGCTCTTGAGCCTCCGCGCGCGTCGCGTGGACGCGTCGCACCGAGAGCTATGTGGCAGCCAGATGCGAGCAGCCGGAGGAGCCGCATCGGATGACGCCGGGTGGGTTGTCGTTGTCCAGGACCTTCAATATTTCGGTACGTCCGTCGGTCTCGAGGGCATGTCGCGTGTCTTCGGGCAGACGGCGGGGATCGCTCGACCAAGCCGATCCGCTGATCTCGACCACAACGTGCGCAACCTGCGCACCCCGGGTGATCTCCCAGAGCCAACCGCGCGCGTCGACACCCCCACGCACATGCGACCCGAGGTTCGCTCTGATCTCCCAGCCCATCACGCGAGACTACTAAGCGCACGCGACGCCCTCTCGAGTTCGCGAACGAGCAAAGCTCCTATCCACGCCCGGGCCGGATAAACCGACACAATGGGCAGCGCTCAGTATCCGGCAATATGCGCTGTCTGAGAACACCGCCACCGTGTGTCTCGAGTCAACCCCGCCCGTGGCCGGGATGGAGTTTGCTTTTCGTCTCACTACGACTCACAACCCCTCACGTCGCTCGCCCCACAGCCGCTCCACAAGACCCGGAATCGCCTACTAAACCCCTGGTCAGAGGGTTTTGACCGCATCTTTCGCAACGAGGGGGTCACGGGTTCAAATCCCGTCAGCTCCACGTTTCGGCTTGTGCCAACTGTGAGAGTTCGGTAGCTCTGTCTAATTCTGGCCTCGGGGCGTGTGTCTCGCTGTTGGACCCGGCTTCGGTTGCTGGGCACCTCTATGCGAGGTATTCAGTTATCGCCCGATCGGGCATCCCATTGGGCCCCTACTCGGCCGCGAGTGGTGTGATCTCGGCGAGGGTCTCTTCGATGGCCTCGCCATGGACTTCGAGGTCGTAGCGAGCTTGGAGGTTGAGCCAGAACCGGTCGCTGGTTCCGAAGAACCGAGACAATCGAAGGGCGGTGTCGGTGGTGATCCGTCGCTTGCCGTGGACGATCTCGTTGATCCGCCGGGGAGGTACTCGAATCGATACGGCGAGACGATGCTGGGTCAACTCCAGCGGCGCGAGGAACTCCTCTTGCAGGATCTCCCCTGGATGTATCGGCTCGTGGATCTGTGTCATTGCACACACCTCTGTTAGTGATAGTCGACGATCTCCACATCCTCTGCACCGGCATCGGTCCAACGGAAGCAGATCCGCCATTGTTGGTTGATTCGAATGCTGTGTTGGCCTTTCCGGTTTCCTTTCAACTTCTCCAAACGGTTGCCGGGTGGGATCCGAAGGTCATTCAGGTTCTCGGCAGCGTCGAGAAGCAGCAGCTTCCGATGAGCCGCTCGCTGCAGCTCCGGACCAAACAGCTTTGAGCGTTCCCGTTTCCAGATCCTTTCCGTCTCTTTGTCGGCGATGGATCTGAGCACCACTGGGAGCATAACGTCTTACGTCAATAACGTCTAGCGTTATGGCCGGTCGAGCCGAGCTGTCGAGCCACAGGTGCCAGGTCGAGTTGGGGCTGTGATTGCATCGGTTCTCACCACGTCTCACGCCGGTCGTTCCACAAACGCGCCAAGGGCCACCAGTGGGAGCCGTTTACCCTGGTCAGAGGGTTTTGACCCCACATCTTTCGCAACGAGAGGGTCGGGGGTTCAAATCCCCTCCGCTCCACGATTTCGGCTTGTCCTATTTGGAGAGACCTTCCTTCCTAACTTCCAGTGCAAGGTGGCGCAGGGAACCCGCGTGCCACAGTGACTCCTCAAAAGTTGCTGCGAGGTCACACCATGACCACCTGGTACAAACGAGGAGTCACGGACTCGAATCCCGTCGCCGACAACTGGACGGTTTACTTGCCAGGTGTACCGGCTGACTTGTCGGACTCCTGCTTGCCCAGTCCTTCAGCAGGTATTCGACCCTGATGCCGAGTTGCCGAGGAGCTGCATGGCCAGTGGGACTTCCACATACTGGGAGAGGACCAGCACCGCCAATGCTTGGCGCGTATGGACAGTGCCGCATGCAGACCCTGGTCTGTGTGGTCGGTGGCGTCCGGATGTCGATGATGGCGCTTCCGACGGGTCATCGGCGACCAGGACCAGCAGCTTGTCAGCGGCCGCTGCTCCCACCCAAGGCTGTCCTCGCGACCATCACGCGCATGGGATCTCCGCCCTCAACCTGGTCCCACCTCCGGGCGGGCTCCACACCATCAACCGGCCCCCGACTGCTTCGACGCGATCGGCCAGGCCGCGCACTCCCGACCCGTCTCTCGCGTCGGCGCCACCGACACCGTCGTCATTGACCTCCACCACAAGAGTGTCACCATCGATCTCAACGTCGATCGTCGCCGTGGAGGCCTGGGAGTGTTTGGCCACGTTGGCCAGCGCCTCGCTCACCAGATAAAAGGCCGTCAGCCCAGCGGCCCGAGAGATGCCTTCCAGAGGCACGGTGGTCACCTCGACGGGTATCGGGGCTCTGGTGGCAAGGGACTCCAGGGCAACGGCAAGGCCGTGATCGATGAGAGCGGCGGGATGAATCCCATGGGCGAGGTTGCGCAACTCTTGCAGACTGGCCGCCACCTCCGATCTCGCCTCGTCGACAAGGGCCCGCAAATCGTCATCGTCGCCGACCTGGCTCTCGATCTCGCCGAGGGAGAGGGAGAGGGCGAGGAGCCTCTGTTGGGCGCCATCGTGGAGATCGCGCTCCAGACGTCTCCGCTCACGCTGCTCGGCATCGAGGATGCGCATACGAGATCCCCGGAGCTCGTCCACTCGAGCACGAAGCTCCACTTCCAGCTGTGCTTTGTGAATGAGCATCGACGTGGCCGCAGCGACGGAGTTGAGAAGGGTCGTCTCGTAGTCGAGGACGGGATCGTGGATCAACAGTGCTATCGGGTGCTCACCGTCCCCCACCGGGGTGAGGGACGCATCGGCGAGGTCGTCGAGATCCACCGATTTGCCCTCGACGTCGGCGTAGGAATCGAAGTCGGGTATCCAGTAGATGACACGAGCCGATGGATCACGCAGGGCACGTCTCACACCGTCCTGCAACTCGGCGGGGCCGAGGGTCACCGTGGAGCCAACCATCAGATCGGCGATGGAGGCACGACCCAGCCTTTCGTCGATGAGACCTATCAGGAAGACCAGAGGAGCGACCCCGACGAGCCCGAACATGACCAGTCGCACCGGCTCGGTGTTGACGGTCCAGGCCGAGACGTGAACCACGTAGAGAACCGCCAGCATGAGGAGAGCAACCGAGAACGAGTCGACCAGGTACCCGAACCAGCGTCGAAGAGGACGGGGAGAACCAATCCGTCTGCCGATGAGCAGACCCACTCCCGCTATCAGGGCCGCCGCCATCAACACCAGTTGCGCGTCCTGGATTCTCTGGGCCAGCTCCGGCCACTGCGCGTTCACGGTCAACAACGTGTTGTCGTAGCCGAGAGGGAGATAGACGAAGGTCAACGCCGCAGCCACAGCGGCGACTGTGATGACGACCCGTTCGGCCTTCGTGTGCACTCGGCCGCTGGGATATGTGAGGAACACGATGAGGAACATCAACGGGGGAGCGAAATCGAACACCTCGGCCACCGTGAGCAAGAAGTCGTTGCTCGACCAAGAAAGGAACGTAAGGACGACCACGTAGCCGGCGATGACCATCAAAAGCCCGAGCCTGCTGTCCGGGCGTCGACGCCAGGCCACCGCGCCGGCGACGATGTATGGGACGGTCGTCCAACAGGCGAGGGCGGCTCGTAGACCCGGCTGATCGGTCCCTGCCTGGTTGATGAGGACGACTATCCAGACCACGCCGGCGAGGCCCACGGCGATGATGAGAGCCGTCTGCCACAGATCCGGCCGAACGCGTGCGGCGGCCACCGACCCGGCACCCTCGGAGCGGGTGCGGGGCCAATGGCCGACCTCAGTCTTCGCTGTCTGGGTGATGGGTTGTCTCAATCCGTCGTCTCGATCCTCGTTTGAATCTGGCCGCAGGGCTCAGAATTCGTCCTGGCTGAAACGCCATACAGCCAGTACGCACAGTGCCACCGTGCCACGGCCGTTGCCACGACAGGTGTGGTTCTACTCCGATCGAGTGCTGTTGCGATGGCAAAAGAGGCCGCAGCGTTGCCCAGCGGCCAGCTCCCCCAGACGGAGAGGAGGCCCGCCGAATGTGATCCCGCCGACGAGCAGGAGAAGCACCCTCAAACCATGTTGCTCACCGAGCCGTTCTGGTCGTGAGGCTGTAGTCGAGTAGGACGGTGCCGTCGTCGAAACGATGTGTCGTGTTGAGAGCGAGGTCGACCCGCGCCGCGTCGGGGAGAGCTCGGGTTCCGCCACCGACGATCGTCGGGACCAAGCGCAGCAGATACCGGTCGACCAGACCCGCCCGGATGGCCTGGGCAGCGAGGCCGGCGCCACCAATGGCCAGATCGCGGTCGGCATTGTCTTTCATGGTCTGGACCACTTTGGGGTCGAGTGTCCGCTCCAGCCGGGTCCGCGGTTCCGGCACGGTGTCCAAGGTGGATGAGTAGACGACTTTCTCGGTCGCCCGCCACAGCTCGGCGAACTCGCGTGGTATCTCGGGGAGGTCGTCGAGGATAAGTGTGTCCCACACCCTCATCGTCTCGTACATGCGACGGCCGCAAAGGAAGGTGCCGACCGATCGTTGGAGGTCGTTGAAGAAGGCGTGCGCGTCGTCGGATGGGTGTGTCCAGTCGAAGTTGCCGTTCTCGTCGGCGATGTAGCCGTCTAGTGATGCGCTGATGGCGTAGATGAGGTTGGCCATGGAATCCTCCTGATTCTCGTACCTGTATGTGGACGACCGACGAGCCGGAAACTGATCAGTGTGCTGCAATCCCATTCCCATGCCCTGAGAAACGTCTCCTGCACCAGGTCGTCCGCTTCTTCCAGCGCTCGTGTCATCCGATAGCCGTCGTCCAGCAGCTCCGATCGATTGCCGCTACACCACCAGGGCGAAGGCCCGCTCGTCCCCTATCCGCGGCCCCGCCACGCGGGCATCCCGGTGCGCCACCTGGTCTCGGTTGGTATCGGACGCTCAAACCTGTGTTCGGCCGAACCCTTCCTCGCTGTGGAGCGTTCGGGTCTCAACCTGAGATCACGTGAGGCTTTCGCTTCATGGTGCCTAAGCCAGACCCTGGCTGAGCCAGGCTTCGAATTGGGTTTGTGCGAGTATCGCTTCGTCTCCAGGCACAAGGGTCCGTTCGCGCAGTTTGGCCCCGAAGTAGCGAGCCGTCGGGTCGGTGACCACCGTGCGGGTGTCGTTGCGTGCGCTCAGGGACTTGCGGATGAGCTCGTCGAGCCGGAACCGCTCGGGTCCCGCTACCTCTACGATGCCTTTGATCGGTGATCCCACTGCTGTCCGGCTGACCGCGCCGACGACGTCATCGGCGGCTATCGGTTGGATCAGCACGGGCGCAAGTCGGACCATGTTTCCCTCTGTCGCAGCATCAGCGATGCTCTTGATGAACTCGAAGACTTGGGTGGCGCGGACAATCGAGTAGGGGATCGAGGATCCTCTTATCAGCTTCTCCTGGGCGATCTTGGCCCGGAAGTAGCCGCTCTCGAGGAGAAGGTCTGTCCCGACCACCGACAGGGCGACGTGGTGATCCACACCAGTCTCCTTCTCCGCGGCGATGAGCTTTCGAGTCGACGTCTCGAAGAAGTCGAGCACCGCCTTCTCGTCGAATGATGGCGAATTCGACACGTCGACTACGACCTCGGCGTCTTCGAGTATCTCCGACAGTCCTTCGCCGGTGACAGTGTTCACTCCGGTACGTGGTGATGCAGGCAACGCTTCGTGGCCGCTCTCGCCGAGCTTGGAGACCAGTCTGGAACCAATCAGCCCGGTCCCGCCAATGACAACGACCCTCATGACGCTTCCTTCATACAAGGGATCCCCCGGCTCGGCTCCGCATGAAACCGAGATCTTGGCGGAGTTTGACCATAACGGACCGTGGCCGTCCCGTCGCCCAAATGGTGCCAGTCGCTGCCCGCCGAATCGAAGCCATGATCTCCCTAGGCGGGCGCGGCCTGCCCTTCGTAGGTTGAGGGATCTTCCCGCCCCAAGTCGGCGCGCCGCGGCCAACTCACTCTCTCTCTGCGCAGCTGGAGGATCGAGCCGGATCTGTTCGCCCGCTGACGGTCCAGAGAGCTCTAGTCGACGCCTATGCCGATGAGAATGGCTCCGATAAGCGTGAGTGCTCCTGCGATTCCTACCATTGTCGTGGTCAGGACGATCCCGGTTGTCAGCTGATCGACTTTCCTGGCCTGGGACGACTCGGGCGGGGCGGATGACCCGGCGTCGCGTCTTGCGGCTCTTCTGGTCAGGGATGTGAACAGCAGGCCGATGATTGGGAGAACGGCGAGGTTTGCCACATGCGCCACTCCCAGAATCATTAAAAACGCGGCGATCCCTCCCGTCCCCAGCCACAGCTCCTCGCTCGGGATGGCTATCGGCTGGTGCAGATCAGTCGGGTCGAAGTTGTGGACGATGAGGCCTCCGAAGAACAGGTAGTAGGCAATGTCGAGCAGCTTTGAGAAGAGCACTCCCGTATCCGGTCTGAGATGGAAGACGTCGTCGAGGAGTGGGCCTCCCAGCCGCCGTAGTGCCGGCGCGACAGCGATCAATATGGCGACGAGAACCACTTCGATTATGGCCTGCAGCGACCATTTCGGGATGGTCCATAGACCGGTCGGGCTTCGCTGTGACGATGCGGCGACGAATAAACCCAGTAGGAGGAGTCCCAAAGTCGATGTGATCGCGGTTACGAGAATTCGGCGACGATGAGCCCGGTCCTCTTCGATGCTGCGTTGCAGACGGGCGAACAGATCGACGCTGGGCTGATAGTCGCCGGTGGCGTGTAGGGCCTCTCGTATCCGTCCTTCCAGGCTCGTCATCTGTTCTCCAGGATTGGGGCCATGGCGTCCAGTCCTCGTCTGCAGTGGGTCTTGACGGAGTTCACCGAGATCGACAGGGTCTCTGCGATCTCTCGCTCGGTCAGATCGAAGTAGAAGCGAAGGACCAGGCAGTCACGCTGACGTCTGGATAGGGTGTTGAGGGCGTCGATCACTTCGGCCTTGCTCTCGTCCTTTACTATCTGCAGCCCGGGATCCTCAGGCACGCGGCGGTCGATCATCGAGTCTTGGTGCCTCAATGACAGCAGCCCCCGTCGGTTGTGATCTCTGGCCAGGTTGAGGACTATCGAGCGTAGGTAGGCGGCGCTCTTGCCGGGGTCGTCTATCCGCTCGGTGGCGTGGTAGAGGCGGATGAAGGCCTCCTGAACGATGTCCTCCGCTCCGGTGCGGTCGTCGGTGAAGAGCCTGGCCAACCTGACCAACGAGACGGCCTCCTGGTGGTAGAGGCGCTCGACCACGGAAACGCGGAGCAGCTCCTCGGATGTCCATGTCGTCTTGCCGGCCGCAACGACCGCCAGCCACAGCACGATCTCAGGATGCCTTGGGTGTGTCCTCGTCCATTTGCCGGCTCAACCCGAGGAGTCGGCCGACGAGTGGCAGGCTCAACACGTTGAGCCCGTGGAGGACACCCATGAGAAGCAGCATCCCCCCGACGCGGGCCATCTCATGTTGAAGCTGCGTGCCGATCGGGTCTCGTGCCGTCTCCCTCCACGCGGTCGGTTGGCTCAGTGTCACGGTGAAGAGGATCAGAGCCGTGAAGATGAGGTAGTAAGCAACGTCCATCAACACCAGGTAGCTCTTCCCGGTGCGGGGGTTCCCCCGGAAGATGTCACCGGCGTAAGCCCGCCCGAATCTCTTGATCAGCGGGCCCAACACCACGACGATTGCCACGAGGACGACATCGGTTATCAGCTCGATGATCCACCAGCTCATTACTGCCGCCCTTCCTTAGAGGACAATGGTCCTACGCCGGGTGCCGATTCGGCTGCTCTAATCGAAAGCCCGATCACAACCCAAGTGGAGACCATGATTCCGAGGCCACCGTACTTCCCACGGTCTCTGCGGTGTCGTCGACGGTCCCCAAAGAACCGAAGCAGGGATCGCACGCCGCGTGACGACAAGGGGCGCCAGGCGAGAGCCTGAGACCTCATTTCCGAGCCCGGTCCGTTTCGGTGGCCAGGATCGACACGTCCTCTCCATCCGAGGGCGTTGATGCCCGCCGCTGTTCGAAGCGCATGGCTGTGGCCGTCGCTCCCACCCCGTAGAGGAGACCCACCAGGCCGAACATAGGGATGTTCAGCCATGCCCCGGCGCCCAGATCGAACAATTCCATGCGCAAGTCTTCGGTGGAGAGCAGAACAGCCAGAACGGCCGCGGCGGGAACGATCGCCGATGCCATGATCGAGCGATGCTCGAGGCCGCGCCGCGCCAGGTTGCCCGCTATCCCAAGGATGCCCCCGAAGAACCCGCCGATGAAGATCACGATGAACATCGTGCCTTCCACGGTGAACTCGGGTGTGCGGAGAGGATCGAATATCGCAACCACCCGCATCGCCAGACGGAATCCCGGCCCCAGGATGAGAAGACCCGACACGACTCCGCCGATCGCCCCGTACCGCACGCTACGCCAGAACCCGGGAACCAGTCGCCAGGCGAGCCCGGCGCCGACTAGCACCAAACCTTTTGCGACCGGCCCACTGATAGGGGTGGTTGCAAGAGCCAAAGCCACGGCGAGTCCGAGCAGCAACCCCCTCTGAACGAGTGGCTGCCCGGGTCGCCATGTCGTCGGCTCGGTCACGACAGATCGGCGCATGCGATCTTCTGGCCGGTGGGGGCATGGATCACCACTGACACCGCATCGGCGCCCGCGGTGGCGAACACCGTCGTCTTACCGTTGGCGTTGCCCGCCGGGTTTGCGGTGAAGGGGCCGGGCCAGATCTCGAAACCGTCCAGGGCTCCGCCGACTACCGGCTCATCGAAGCGGTAATGGCCGCCCGCATTCCCGTTAGCGCACGCCTGGTTGTGCACATGCGACCCGTAGGTGGCGCCCGGGGTAAGGCCGGTGACGTTCACCGACACGAGAGTCTTCCCACTGGCGGTGCGCACCATCGATGCGATGCCATCGACGTCATACCCGAGTCCTGGCCCATCGGCAAAGGTCTGGAACGACCCTCTAGCCACGGTGGCGCCTCCCGCGCTGGCCGGCACCGCCATGAGTACCACCGCCATCGCAAGGATCGTCGCCAAGGTCCTTTTGCTTGCTCGCATTTGTTGCCTCCTCGCAACCGTTTCAACTGGACAGACGAAGAGGCAGTCGATTTGGGTGACAGCGAATCCCGATTCACCAAGATCGATTGGCGAAATGCCCGGTGGCTGTGCCGGTCTTGTGGGAATGCGAGAGGTAGTGGCATAATAGTGGCATGACACGCATACGAGTTAGCACAACCGTCGACGAGTCGCTCATAGCGCATGCGAGGCGGTTGAGGTCGGATCTGAATGACGCGGCCCTTCTGGACGAGGCTCTCGGAGCGTTAGTGGCGCGACATCGAGCAGCCGAGATCGACGCTGGGTACGCCGCTTACGATGATCATCCACTCGACGAGTCCGACGAATGGGGAGACTTGGCTT
>Ga0299906_10003511_pt1 | contig 12919 bp, 6 predicted proteins | sample RVTome_14_FD_200259 | JGI IMG/M metagenome (GOLD analysis project Ga0299906, IMG submission 200259) | Soil microbial communities from uranium-contaminated site in the Upper Colorado River Basin, Wyoming, United States - RVT145D125 (version 2) ...
ATTTGATGAAATGACCAGAGCCAGGCCGAAGAACCACTTCACCGTGGGTATTAACGATGACGTCACCAACACCAGCATTGCCTATGATCCTGATTTCTCCATTGAAGATGAGGACACGGTCCGAGCGATCTTCTTCGGCTTGGGCGCGGACGGAACGGTAAGCGCCAACAAGAACTCGATTAAGATCATTGGCGAGGAAACTGAGAATTACGCTCAGGGCTACTTCGTATACGACTCCAAGAAATCCGGCGCAGTTACCATCTCGCACCTGCGCTTTGGGCCACGCCCGATCAATGCCCCCTATCTCATCGATAAGGCGAATTTCGTAGCATGCCACCAGTTCAATTTCCTGGAACGCTATGACATTCTCAAGTACGCTGCGCCAGGAGCGGTCTTCCTGTTGAACAGCCCGTACGGGCCGGAGGAGGTCTGGGACCATATTCCCCGGGAAACGCAAAAAGCCATTCTCGATAAAAACCTGAACTTTTACGTGATTGACGGCTACAAGGTAGCCGAGGAAACCGGGATGGGGCAGCGCATCAATACGATCATGCAGACCTGCTTCTTCGCCATCAGCGGCGTGCTGCCCCGCGATCAGGCGATTGCTTCCATTAAGGACGCTATCCGCAAGTCTTACGGCAAGCGCGGCGAGGCGATTGTGCGGCGCAATTTTGAGGCAGTCGACTGTGCGCTGGATAACCTGCACACTGTAGAAGTGCCCGCAGAAGTCACCAGCCAAATCACCCGGCGGAAGCCCGTGCCGGAGGCAGCCCCTGCATTTGTCCGCGAAGTGCTGGGCGCCATGATTAGCCGCAATGGAGACGACCTGCCGGTGAGCGCGCTGCCGGTGGACGGCACCTATCCATCCGGCACTACCCGTTGGGAAAAGCGCAACATTGCCCTGGAAATCCCCATATGGGAATCGGACGTCTGTATCCAGTGCGGTAAATGCGTGTTCGTGTGTCCCCATGCCGTGATCCGGGAAAAGGTGTTCGACCCTGCTTACCTGGAAGAAGCTCCGGAAAGTTTCCACTCGGTAGATGCCCGCTGGAAGGAATTTCCCGGCATGCAGTACACGCTGGCGGTATCGCCGGAGGACTGCACGGGATGCGGGTTGTGTATCGAAGCCTGCCCGGCCAAGGACAAATCCCAGGTAGGGCGCAAAGCCATCAACATGGCGCCACAAGCGCCTATCGTGGAGCGCGAAAACATCAATTGGGAATTCTTCCTGAGCTTGCCTGAGGTAGACCGCACCAAGATCAATATTGGCACGGTCAAGAACTCTCAGCTGCTCCAGCCCCTGTTCGAGTTCTCCGGCGCGTGCGCTGGCTGCGGAGAGACGCCCTATCTGAAACTGCTTAGCCAGCTCTTTGGCGACCGTACCATCATCGCCAATGCTACTGGCTGCTCGTCGATCTACGGAGGCAACCTGCCCACGACGCCTTGGGCAATCAATAAAGAAGGGCGCGGTCCAGCCTGGTCCAACTCGTTGTTTGAAGACAACGCCGAATTCGGATTGGGTATGCGCCTGACACTGGATAAACAGATCGAATATGCCAAAGAGCTGCTGCCCCGGCTGGCGGACAAGATCGGAGAACAGCTGGTGGATGAGATCCTCGAGGCAGACCAATCCGGCGAGGCCGGCATCCAGGCCCAAAGAGAACGGGTACAGCTGCTGAAAGAACGTCTGGTAAACATCCCCGACCGGCGGGCGCGCGATTTGCTTAGCCTGGCGGACAAACTGGTCAAGAAGAGCGTGTGGATTGTAGGCGGCGACGGCTGGGCCTACGACATCGGCTACGGCGGCCTCGACCACGTACTGGCGCTTGGACGTAACGTCAATGTCCTGGTGTTGGATACCGAGGTCTACTCCAATACGGGCGGGCAGTCCTCCAAATCGACTCCAAGGGCAGCGGTGGCCAAGTTCGCCGCGAAAGGCAAAGGGCTACCCAAGAAGGACCTGGGTATGATCGCCATGGCTTACGGCTACATCTACGTGGCAAGGGTAGCAATGGGCTACAGCGACCAGCAGACGCTGCGCGCCTTTATGGAGGCCGATGCCTATGACGGCCCCTCGATGATCATCGCTTACAGCCACTGCATTGAGCATGGCTATGACCTGGTGCACGGCCTGGAACAGCAGAAGCTGGCAGTTCAATCCGGCTTCTGGCCGCTGTACCGCTTCAACCCGAACCTTGCTGAAGAAGGCAAGAATCCGTTAACCCTGGACTCCAAGGCGCCGACGATTTCTCTGGAGGAGTACGCTTACAATGAGACGCGTTACCGTATGCTTTTGCAAAGCGATGAGCAGCGCGCTGAAGCCCTGATGCAGGCGGCCAAGGAAGACATCAAGAAGCGCTGGAATATGTACAGCCAACTGGCGTCACTGCAGTATGGCAATGGAAGTGAGTGAAAAAATGGTCGATTTAAGTACAACTTATCTTGGTCTCACCCTGAGGAACCCGCTGGTGGCTTCCGCTTCACCGCTATCGCATAAAGCGGATACCATCCGGCGTTTAGAAGATGTCGGCATCTCGGCGGTGGTGATGTACTCCTTGTTCGAAGAACAGATCGTCCAAGAAAGCCTGAGGCTGCACCGCGACATCACGCAAGGGACGGAATCTTTTGCCGAGGCCATCACCCACCTCCCGGATTCCGGCGCCTACAGCGATCTCAGGCAATACAGCATCGGTCCGGATAAATACATTAAAAACCTTCAGGAACTAAAAAGGGCTGTGGACATTCCGATTATCGGGAGCTTGAACGGCATCTCTACGGGCGGGTGGATCGAGCACGCCAGGGAAATCGAAAAAGCCGGCGCCGACGCGCTGGAACTCAATATCTACAACATTCCCACCGATTTTAACCTGACCGGCCAGAGCCTGGAGGACGACTACGTCACCCTGGTCAAGGACATCCGCGCGGCCATCACGATCCCCATCGCAGTTAAGATCAGCCCTTACTTCACCGCGCTGCCCAACTTTGCCCGCCGCTTGGTGGAGGCCGGTACAAATGGTCTGGTTCTCTTCAACCGCTTTTATCAACCTGATTTTGATCTAGAAGAACTGGAAGTTGTCCCCAACCTGGTCTTGAGCACGTCACATGAGGTGCGCCTGCCGCTGCGCTGGATTGCTATCCTGTACGGGCGGATCCAGGCCGATCTCGCCCTGACCAGCGGCGTTCACACCGCTTACGACGTGCTGAAAGGGACCATGGCCGGAGCGAGCGCGACGATGCTGGCATCCTCCCTGCTTAAGTACGGCATTGAGCATGCCGCCGAGATCCTGCGAGGCGTACGTTCCTGGATGGAAGAGAAAGAATACGAATCGATTGCCCAGATGAAAGGCAGCATGAGCCAGAGCGCTGTTGGAGATCCGGGAACCTTCGAGCGAGCCAATTATATGAAGGTGCTCAGTTCGTTTGAGTTTCGGTTTGCACCTTAGAATTGGCAAAGCTTATGAAACAAAAATGGGGCACTCCTTGCCGTAAAAGCCCAAGGAGTGCCCCACTATATTTAAGCAGAATGATTCCGGAGTGTCTTTAGAGGTTACTCGTTTTCCTGATTCTGAGGCACAGACTGGTGTTTCTTGTGACGATAGACAATTCTCCCCCGGGTGAGATCGTAGGGAGACATCTCGACGCGCACGCGGTCTCCCAACAAGATGCGGATATAATATTTCCGCATCTTACCCGAGAGATAGGCTAACACCTCGTGCCCGTTATCGAGGCGCACTTTGAACTGAGTGGCGGGTAAAGCCTCGACGACGGTACCCTCAACTTGAATCTTGCCTTCATCCTTCGCCATTAATACTCCTCCGGAAATTGTTAATTACGCAAACTCAAAACTTACTCACCAGGCCTCGAACGGCGCTTTATCCTTCGAATGGCCTTTTTCTTCTGGATGCGACGCAGTTCACTCTTGGAAACGAACCAGCGTTTGCGGCGCACCGTGCTCAATATGCCACTCTTAGCCACCTTCTTGCGAAAGCGTCTGAGCAACTGTTCCTGAGACTCATTTGGACGCAGATTAACTGTCGCCAATCTTCTCACCTCCTTCCGGTTATACGGTGTGAATATAAGAGATACGATGCCAACTGGTTATAAAAAAACAAAACTCGGCTGACATTCACGCTAACAGCCGAGCCCTACATGACTCTTCTTGCCCTTTATTGTCTGGAACACTACAATTCTCTACATGTCACCATCCGTTATTTATAGTGTGTTAAGAGCAAAATCGTGAACGTCGTAGAAATTATACCCTGAGGGATAATGTTTGTCAATTAATTTTCAGTTAAATGAACAAAGCCTCTTGGCAATGACCTACTCTCCCAGGGCGCTCCCGCCCAAGTACCATCGGCGCTGGCGGGCTTAACTGCCGGGTTCGGGATGTTACCGGGTGTACCCCCGCCGCTAGAATCACCAAGAGACTTTATTCTCATGTTAAGATACCGATTGAAACTGAATAGAGATAAGTTCGAAAAGTTCCGAGTTCTCCGCACCAGGCGGATAAGTCCTCGGCCATTAGTACGGCTTAGCTCAACACATTGCTGTGCTTACACACGCCGCCTATCAAGCAGGTAGTCTTCCTGCGGCCTTACTCCCTTGATGGGATGAGGGACCTAATCTTGGAGCAGGTTTCCCACTTAGATGCTTTCAGCGGTTATCCTTGCCAGACATAGCTACCCAGCGATGCCGTTGGCACGACAACTGGCACACTAGCGGTCTGTCCACCCCGGTCCTCTCGTACTAGGGGCAGCTCTCCTCAAGTCCCTTACGCCCACAGCGGATAGAGACCGACCTGTCTCACGACGGTCTGAACCCAGCTCGCGTACCGCTTTAACGGGCGAACAGCCCGACCCTTGGGACCTTATTCAGCCCCAGGATGCGATGAGCCGACATCGAGGTGCCGAGCGAGGCCGTCGATATGAACTCTTGGGCCTCACCAGCCTGTTATCCCCGGGGTAGCTTTTATCCGGTAAGCCACGGCCCTTCCACTCGGTACCGTGGGATCACTAAGCCCGTCTTTCGACTCTGCTCGACGCGTTGGTCTTACAGTCAAGCTCCCTTGTGCCTTTACACTCTACGGCTGGTTTCCATTCAGCCTGAGGGAACCTTTGGGCGCCTCCGTTACATTTTGGGAGGCGACCGCCCCAGTCAAACTGCCCACCAGTCACTGTCCTCCACCCGGATTACGGTGTGGAGTTAGGGTCTAGCCAGGGTCAGGGTGGTATTTCACTGTTGGCTCCACCGAGGCTGGCGCCCCAGCTTCACAGCCTCCCACCTATCCTACACAGACCATGCCCAAACTCAATGACAAGCTGCAGTAAAGCTCCACGGGGTCTTTTTGTCCTGCTGCGGGTAACGCGCATCTTCACGCGTATTTCAATTTCACCGGGCCCTTCGTCGAGACAGTGCTCTAGTTGTTACACCATTCGTGCGGGTCGGAACTTACCCGACAAGGAATTTCGCTACCTTAGGACCCTTATAGTTAGGGCCGCCGTTCACCGGGGCTTCGGTTCGGAGCTTCGAGCGACCGAAGTCGCCCTAACCCCTCCCCTTAACCTTCCGGCACTGGGCAGGTGTCAGCCCCTATACATCGTCTTACGACTTAGCAGAGACCTGTGGTTTTGTTAACCAGTCACTAGAGCCCTTTCACTGCGACCTTCCGACGCTCCAACAGTAAATGTCTTCACGTTAGAAGGCACCCCTTCTCCCGAAGTTACGGGGTAAATTTGCCTAGTTCCTTAACGAAGGTTCTCCCGATCGCCTTGGTATACTCTACCCGTCTACCAGTGTCGGTTTGCGGTACGGGCACCTAGGATTCATCACTACGAAGATTTTCTCGGCAGCAAGGCTCAACCACTTCCGCCTTATAGGCTCGCATTCGTGCCTCGGCTCCGTCCACGGATTTTCCTATGGACATCAACGCTTACACACTTACACCCACACAACCAATCGTGGGCTGGCCTACCCCGCTGCGTCTCTCCTTCGCTCCTCCTAGGTGGTTCCGGAATGTTGACCGGATATCCATCGCCTACGCCTTTCGGCCTCGGCTAAGGCCCGACTAACCCGACGCGGATTTACCTGCCGTCGGAAACCTTAGACTTACGGCGAACACGCTTCTCACGTGTTTTAACGCTACTCATGCCTGCATTCTCACTTCTGCCTGCTCCAGCCGTCCTTTCGGTCGACCTTCACCGCTGGCAGAACGCTCCCCTACCGCCCCAGTCAAATGACTGAGACCCATAGCTTCGGTGCCAGACTTAGCCCCGTTGGATTTTCCGCGCAAGACCACTTGACCAGTGAGCTGTTACGCACTCTTTAAAGGGTGGCTGCTTCTAAGCCAACCTCCTGGTTGTCCGAGTAGTCTCACATCGTTTCCCACTTAGCCTGGACTTAGGGACCTTAGCTGATGGTCTGGGCTCTTTCCCTTTTGACTACGAAACTCATCTCCCGTAGTCCGACTGCCATGTTCTGGAGTATCGGCATTCGGAGTTTGGTTGGGTTCGGTAAGCAGTAAGCCCCCTAGCCCATCCAGTGCTCTACCTCCGATACTGAATACATGACGCTAGCCCTAAAGCTATTTCGGGGAGAACAAGCTATCTCCGAGTTCGGTTGGCATATCACCCCTACCCACAGCTCATCCCCTAATTTTGCAACATTAGTGGGTTCGGGCCTCCACGGGCTATTACACCCGTTTCACCCTGGCCATGGGTAGCTCACCCGGTTTCGTGTCTAATCCCTGCGACATGGCTTCCCGAAGGAAGCCCACGCCCTATTAAGACTCGCTTTCGCTATGGCTACGGGTGTCACTCCCTTAACCCTGCCACAGAGATTAACTCGCAGGCTCATTCTCCAAAAGGCACGCCGTCGGGCATTGCGCCGCGCTTCCGGCTTTCGCCGGTGCACAGACACGCCATAGCCCTTCGACTGCTTGTAGACTTACGGTTTCAGGTTCTATTTCACTCCCCTCACCGGGGTACTTTTCACCTTTCCCTCACGGTACTTGTTCACTATCGGTCGCCAAATGTATTTAGCCTTGGAGAGTGGACTCCCCAGCTTCCCACCGGATTAGCGTGCCCGGTGGTACTCTGGAACCCAGCGAGAGTCGATCTGCTTTCGCGTACGGGGCTATCACCCTCTATGGCTGGCTTTCCCACACCATTCTGCTAGCCGATCGATTTGTAACTCTCATATGCTGGGCCCACAACCCCGCTCAAGCAAGCTTGAGCGGTTTGGGCTATTCCCCGTTCGCTCGCCACTACTAGGGGAATGGTCTCTTTTCCTCTGGGTACTAAGATGTTTCAGTTCCCCAGGTTCCCTTCCTCCGACCTATGTGTTCAGTCAGAGGATGCCGCTGGATCGCAGCGGCGGGTTTCCCCATTCGGAAATCCCCGGATCATCGCCTGTACACGGCTTCCCGAGGCTTATCGCAGTGTCCCACGTCCTTCATCGGCATTTGGCGCCAAGGCATTCACCGTAAGCCCTTAGTAACTTATCCACGTGATGCGGAGAAATCGAAACTTTTCATTTCATTCGTTACTACTGCGCTTATACTCTATTCAGTTATTAAGGTTCATAATTTCCATCTTCTCAAAGGGGGCGTGGGTGTTTGTTGCTGCGGGCTTCGCCCGCAGCAACAAACACCCTTTTCCCCAATTATTGAAAAGATCCGCAAATTTCTTCGGCGGTTAGTTGCCGAGGGGTGGCTCTCACGTTTAGCGGTGTCAGAGGCACCCATCGATCACGAACCGCAATGAAGCGTTTATTGAATTTGTAAAGATAGTTTACGCAAGGCGACCCGGCTCATCGCCGGGTCGCAAAAAAATACCACGGGATGATGCCTAATCCTTCAATTGATCAAGTTGTTAGCAACTAAACCCAAATCACTCGCCTTTCGTGATAAAAGCTCAGTGGAGATGAGGGGATTCGAACCCCTGGCCTCCGCCGTGCAAAGGCGGCGCTCTCCCAACTGAGCTACATCCCCAAATTCCAATTGGGGTAGTGGGCCTGACTGGATTCGAACCAGTGACCCCTGCGTTATCAGCACAGTGCTCTAACCAACTGAGCTACAGGCCCGAGCGCTCTCGGAACCTTAGCAACTGAGGAGTGATAGGAAGGCTGCTGGCCATCCAGCATCTCGGCACAAAGCGAGATATTTTTGGAGTAGAGCTCCAATCTGCACCACGAAAGTGCCGGATTGTCGCTCAGAGCTCCTAGAAAGGAGGTGATCCAGGCGCACCTTCCGGTACACCTACCTTGTTACGACTTCGTCCCAGTCACCAGCCCCACCTTCGACGGCGCCCTCCTTACGGTTAGGCTACCGGCTTCAGGTGTTGCCAGCTCCCATGACGTGACGGGCGGTGTGTGCAAGGCCCGGGAACGTATTCACCGCAGTGTTGCTGACCTGCGGTTACTAGCAACTCCGACTTCATGCAGGCGAGTTGCAGCCTGCAATCCGAACTGAGACCAGCTTTCGGGATTGGCTCCACCTCGCGGTTTTGCAACCGATTGTACTGGCCATTGTAGCGTGTGTGTAGCCCTGGACATAAAGGCCATGCTGACTTGACGTCATCCCCGCCTTCCTCCGGCCTTAAGCCGGCAGTCCTGTATGATACGTGTAACATACAGCAAGGGTTGCGCTCGTTACCGGACTTAACCGGACATCTCACGACACGAGCTGACGACAGCCATGCAGCACCTGTGCAAGCTCCCCGAAGGGTCGTTCCGCTTTCGCTTCACTACCACTTGCATGTCAAGCCCAGGTAAGGTTCTTCGCGTAGCATCGAATTAAACCACACGCTCCGCTGCTTGTGCGGGCCCCCGCCAATTCCTTTGAGTTTTAGCCTTGCGACCGTAATCCCCAGGCGGTGAACTTATCGCGTTAGCTTCGGCACTGATGGCTTTTACCCCACCAACGCCAAGTTCACATCGTTTACAGCTAGGACTACCGGGGTATCTAATCCCGTTCGCTCCCCTAGCTTTCGCGTCTGAGCGTCAGGCACGGCCCAGAAGGCCGCCTTCGCCACTGGTGTTCCTCCCGATATCTACGCATTTCACCACTACACCGGGAATTCCACCTTCCTCTACCGTCCTCTAGCCTGGCAGTTTTGGACGACCTCTCCCAGTTGAGCCGGGAGCTTTCACGCCCAACTTACCAAACCGCCTACACGCGCTTTACGCCCAGTAAATTCGGATAACGCTTGGATCCTACGTGTTACCGCGGCTGCTGGCACGTAGTTAGCCGATCCTTATTCCTGGAGTACCGTCCTTTCTCTTCCTCCAGAAAAGCGCTTTACAACCCGAAGGCCTTCATCGCGCACGCGGCGTTGCTGCATCAGACTTTCGTCCATTGTGCAATATTCCCTACTGCTGCCACCCGTAGGTGTCTGGCCCGTGTTTCAGTGCCAGTGTGGGGGGCCACCCTCTCAGGCCCCCTACCCGTCGTCGCCTTGGTAGGCCGTTACCCTACCAACTAGCTGATGGGACGCAGGCCCCTCCCGAAGTGGATTGCTCCTTTAATCGCTGAGTCTCTAACCTCTACGATCACATGGGGTATTAGCAGCCCTTTCGGGCCGTTATCCCCCGCTTCGGGGCAGGTCACCAACGCGTTACTCACCCGTTCGCCACTAGGAAACTCTGTACAAGTACAAAGCTTCCTCGTTCGACTTGCATGTATTAGGCACGCCGCCAGCGTTCATCCTGAGCCAGGATCAAACTCTCCGCAAGAAAATCGCATCCGAAGATGCGTTAGTTACGTAAGTTTTTGTACTTTCTTACTGGATTGGCTTCGCTTTTTCTTCCTATCACTCTTCAGTTGTTAAGGTTCTTTTACAAGAGCGGGCTGGATTTTACCAGCCATGCACTGGCTTGTCAAGACTTTTTAGAGACTAAACTGCCGATGCCTTAGCGACATCGGCCGTCAGACCGAACAAGCTTGCTGCTCTGGTCTCTGACGCAGGGGCGTCTCTATTTGCTTGTAAGCGATCTGCCCATTCCGGGCGAGATCTGAGGTGTTTGTTAGCAACCCTTATTATAGTACGTTTATCAGGTTGCTGTCAATAGCTTTTTAGGGAAATCTTCCCCGAATCCGCGAGGAATTTTTCCGTTTCCCCCTGGCGTGATCGCTTAATCTTCCAACAAATCTATTCTAACAAAATTATGTTAAAAATTTATCAGAGGATGATTGGATTCACATTAGAACTTAGCTCATCTCCTGGCGCCCTGCCAGGGCCCTCTGCAAAGTGCTCTGATCAGCATACTCTAGGTCGCCGCCCACGGGCAGGCCGCGCGCCAAACGGGTGACACGCACCCCCAGCGGCAGCAAGCGCTGGCGCAAGTACATGGCAGTAGCATCCCCCTCCATGCTGGGATTGGTGGCCAGGATGACTTCCTGCACCTGGCCCTCTCGCACGCGAGCGAGAAGCTCTTGGATCCTTAAGTCTTCCGGGCCAATCCCTTCAATCGGCGAGAGCGCCCCATGCAAAACATGGTAGCGCCCGCGAAAGGCATCAGTTCGCTCCAGTGCCAGCACATCTAAAGGATCCTCGACGACACAGACCACGCCCGGACCCCGCTCGGCGCTGGCGCAGATCTCACACTCCTGGCGGCCAGTGACCGTAATGTTAAAGCATACCTGGCAGTAGGCAGTCCCGGACTTTAATCTCTGCAGCGCCTCGGCCAGATCCCCGGAGAGATCGTCCGGCGTGCGCAGCAGGAAGAAGGTCAGGCGGGAGGCCGTCTTGGGACCAATACCTGGCAGGCGAGAGAAGGCGTTAATTAGATCCTGGATGGGTTGGGGCAGCAACATTGATGTTACAACTACAAAGGTAAACCGCCGGCCAGCGGTCCCAGCCTCTCGGCCGCCATTTCGCGGGATTGGTCAAGACCGGAATTAATCGCCGTTAAGATCAGGTCTTGCAGCATCACAACGTCGCCCTCTTCCAACAGAGCGGGGTCGATCTCGATGGATTGGACGCGCTGGTCGCCGGTAACCACGGCCTTGACCGCCCCGCCTCCGACGGTAGCCGTTACGGTTTCCTCGGCCAGCTGGGCCTGGGTCTGTTCGATCTGTTCTTGCAGCTTCTGCAGCTGCTGCATCATACCACCCCCAGGGCCTTTGCCCTTAGGAGCCTTAAATCCTTTTGCCATTCTTATTCTCCTTTATTGAATATCAACGATTTCACCGCCCAGGTCCCGCAGCGCCGCGGCCACCATGCCGTCGCTGTCCACTTCTGGAGGGACAGAGATGCGCCGGGCGGTGCTGATCACGCACCGAACGCTGATTTCGCGCTCGAGAACCTTGGAAAGGACATTTTCTACAATCTTCAGGTTTTCCGGCTTGGTCATCTGGTTCTTGAGCACGTCGCTGGCAAAACCTAAGATCAGCAGGTCTCCCTTGAGATGGCGCAGTTTACAGGAATTCAGCAACCCGTATGTATTCGGGTTATCCGCGCGCACCAAACTCAAGATTTGATTCCAGTTTTGAGTGAGATTCTGCTGGGCGCGCTGCTGCTCCGGATCCAGAGGGGCTTCTTCTTCCCGCGCTCCCGCCAGGCTTGCGGTGGGCGGGGTCGCAGATTGCGGTCGCAGCTTCGGCCCGCTTTTGGAAGCCTTTTGGGGCGTGGCAGCGACCGGCTCGGCGACTGGCGCCTCCTGCTGAGGAAGGTCCAGGGACTCAACGAATGCTATTTCCAGGGGCAAAGCCGGCTGCCAGGCGCCGCGGGCATCGTTGGCGGCGTGGTTGAAAGCCCGAATGACAGACAATAAATGCTGGGTGGCGAAAGCCTGGGCGTGGCGCGCCATCTGCACACGCACTTCGGGAGTCGCATCAACCTGTTCGGCGTTGCCCATGTGAATCAAGAGCAAACTTCGCAAGTAATCCACAACCTGGCGAGCAAACTGGCGCGGGTCGCTGCCAGCATCCAGGGTGCGGTGAAGGTGATCGAGTCCCGTCGCCGATTCCCCGGCGAGCAGCGCCTCGACCAGATCGATTACGGCCTGGCTGGCGGCGGTTCCCAGCACATCTTGAGCAATCTCCAGCGTAATCGCATCGCCGGTGGAGGCCAGCTGGTCGAGCAAGGAGATGGCATCCCGCAGGCTGCCGGTCGCCTGCCGGGCAATCAACGCCAGGGCTGCCGGATCGACCTGCAAGTTCTCTTTCTCTACCATCTGCTCGAGCAATGCGACGATGTCGGCCACCGGGATGCGGCGGAACTCGTGCCGTTGGCAGCGGGAAAGCACTGTAGCGGGGATCTTGTGCACTTCGGTGGTCGCCAGGACAAAGATGGCGTGGGCGGGAGGCTCTTCCAGGGTCTTCAGCAGGGCGTTGAAAGCCGCGGTGGACAGCATGTGGATCTCATCGATAATATAAATTTTGAAGCGACCCTGGTTAGGCGAAAAATTGATCTTGTCCCGCAAATCACGCACGTCATCCACGCTGGTGTTAGAAGCCGCATCGATCTCGATCAGATCCAGGAAGCGCCCGGCGTTCAGCGCCTGGCAATGATCGCAGCGATCACAGGGACGCCTGGAGAGATCCTCATCCAGGCAATTTACAGCTTTGGCAAGCAGGCGGGCGGTGGTGGTCTTGCCCGTGCCGCGCGGCCCGGCGAACAGGTAGGCATGGGCAACGCGGTCGGAGGCGACGGCGTTGCGCAAAGTGCGAATGACGTGTTCCTGTCCAACGACCTGTTCCCAACGGTGAGGCCGCCATTTTCGATAGAAAGCCTGGGACATGATAACTAGAGTTTATCAGATGGAGTGCGCAGGGTCAACCGGGCGATCTCGAGATCGGCGTTGAGCCGGCGTTTTTGAAAGCGATCCAGAGGTACTTCTAAATTGTAGGCGGCAATCTGCTTGTTGAGGGCTTCAACCCGCTGGCGAAAATCAGTTTCGGCCTGGCGCCACTCCAGTTCAA
>Ga0299906_10003515_pt1 | contig 12916 bp, 11 predicted proteins | sample RVTome_14_FD_200259 | JGI IMG/M metagenome (GOLD analysis project Ga0299906, IMG submission 200259) | Soil microbial communities from uranium-contaminated site in the Upper Colorado River Basin, Wyoming, United States - RVT145D125 (version 2) ...
GCGACCCTTTTCTACCTGGTATTTTTTGCCATGAATCTTGTGAACAATATTAAAGAACGGAGAATATTCAAAGCCACAGAAATAAGTATGCTGCTCAGCAATACCTTCTTCTACTATGCGGCGGGAATGGTGATCCTCAATAATGAGGTTGGTGACGACTTCAAGGGACTCTTCACCGCCATGCTTGGCGTTTTCAATTTCATATTTGCATACTCCTTGTACAAGAGCGATCGCGTTGACAGAAACCTCGTATTTCTTTTGATCGGATTGGTATTAACATTCATTAGCCTGGCGGCGCCGGTTCAATTAGAGGGCAACTACATAACACTTTTTTGGGCAGCTGAATCCGTTCTGCTGTTGTGGCTTTCGCAAAAATCCGGGATACGGCTGATGAAGCTGGCATCCATTGTTGTCACCGCATTGATGGTAGTAAGCTTAGTGATGGATTGGCAACAGGTGTATGGTTCATATAGTGACACCGTATTGACGATTATGCTCAACAAAGGCTATGTCACCAGTTGGGTTGCTATTGCCGCTGTTGCCGGCGTTATCTACCTGCTGAAGCACGAACGAGCAGAGAAACCAGAATACATAAGGCTATTTAAGGCTAGTCTAATCGTGGTAGGCGCGGTTATGCTTTATACTTCGCAATTACTGGAACTGCAATATCAGGTTTCTTCATTTGAATTGACCTATCAGGCGCAAAACATTATCGTCGGTTGTTACAACGCCGTATTTATGTTAGGGCTACTTCTCGCGCAACCAATGCTTGCCACATATGGCGTAGTAAAAAAAACTTTTCCGTTTATCGGTTTCGTTGGGATTTTAATGTACTTGTTCTTTTGTCACCTTCAGGTCGTCATTGCCCGTAATGACTACTTATCCGGGCAAGCGACGGTGACGGGGTTCGGATTCCACTATGTACTAGTCGCCGTGTTGATTGCCGTAGCTGCTTTGAGTATCCGGAAAATGCAGCAATTGACAAACTTTAATAACAGAACTTTCAATCTCTATTCCTGGATCTATGTTTTCTTTTTTGTCTTTATTGCGAGCGCCGAACTCGATCATACTGTTCTTCTGGCGTCGTATGATCCGGAAAAATCAATAGGGGAAATCCTGACGCAGAGTCACAAGATTGGCTATCCGATTCTTTGGGGGTTAAGTTCATTTGTGCTCATTGCCATCGGACTACAAACCAAAAAGAAACACCTGCGTATCATTTCACTCACGCTCTTTCTGGTCACGCTCCTAAAGCTGTTTCTGGTCGATATACGCGGAATTTCTGAGGGAGGAAAAATTGCGGCATTTATTTCACTCGGTGTACTCTTGCTGGTCGTATCGTTTATGTATCAGCGGCTGAAGAAGCTGTTGTTGGCGGACGAAGTTACGTTTGAAAAAAAGGACGAAGAATGAGACTATTCGTTATTGGAATATTCCTGATGTGTGATGTGTCAATGGTAAGTGCGCAGCGCTTTGTTGGTCAGGCAACGTTGCCCCCTGTGGAGGTGGACGGATTCTATAGAATTGTAATTTCGCCGGATGTAGCCCTACATCTGAGTGAGTCTTGTGCCAACATCAGAGTTCATGACGAAGCAAACAAGGAGATACCCTATTTGTTTCAGACCGGTAGGCCAACAAGCGCCGTCGTGGAGTTTAAGGAATATGAAATTGTGGAAAAGCGATATGAAGAGGGATGTTGTACCACCCTTGTCTTACATAACCCGGGCAATGGTAAGTTAAATAATATAAATCTGGTCATAAAAAATGCCGATGTCACAAAGTATGCCCAATTACTGGGAAGTGATGACCAGGAGCACTGGTATGCGCTCAAACAACGTTTTGAATTGAGGCCGACAATGGACGATAGTAGTACTTCCGAAATAGAAATTGTCAACTTTCCACTCAGCAACTACGCGTACTACTCCCTTCGTATCGAGGATTCATTGAGTGCCCCACTAAATATTCTCAGTGCCGGATACTTTCAACATCGTACCAGTGAGGCGCAATACACCAGAATTCCAGATCCGGCAGTTATTGTGTCAGATAGTGTTTCTCAAAAAATGTCTTATGTGAGAATTAAGTTTGATACATCCAGGCTCATTGACAAAATGGAGTTGTCGTTAAGCGGAACTCCAGATTTCTTGCGAAAAGCGACACTTTATGAACCGCGATCCAGGATACTGCGAAACGGGAACGTGGAGTCGTTTAATAGTTTTATGCAGGAACTTCAGCTTACATCTAAACATCCCACAACCATAGAATTAGGTGGCCGCAGGATTAAAGAGCTCCTGTTGGTCGTTGAAAATGACGACAATCCATCACTCAACATGGATATTCACCGGGCCTACCAATTGGACCGGTACCTGACGGTATTCCTTAAAAGTGATATGGACTACACGATCAAGGTTGGTAATCACGACCTTGGACCACCTGTCTATGACATTTCTTTTTTCACGGATAAGATTCCACTCAATCCGCCAACGCTCGAGGTTGGTCAGGTGGTGCTTTTAACCAAAGCCACAGCTGATGCGACGTTTACTTTCTTTACATCGCGTGTGTTTATCTGGGTAGCAATTGTTTTGGTGATTGGCATCCTGGCGATTATGTCTTTTCGAATACTTAAAGAAACGCCGCATGGTGGTAGTGATACCAAATAGATTCCCCTTTCGTGAACGGCAGCGGATTCGCCTTTGTAGACAGTTTACGGGTGCCGGGTTAGGAGGATCAAAGAGTAATTTCTGTTGAGGTAATGATTGACGATTAGCAAGGTTTTAATCCCATTTGATTGGGGGACGATAGCGTTATGGCGTATAACCTTGGGAATGAATTGTTTTTTCAGGATGCTCGCTCCAAGACAGGTTGCAAAAGAGACGGCCGTGCAATATTCACCGCATAAATGTTTGAATCGGAAAAGGGGAACGGAGCTAAACTTAGACGCCTCAAGCCGCTCGATGAGCCAATCGCGTTCCACGTCACCACTGGCACCACTCAACACGCCGTCAATTTTATCGAGTGATATCTTGTTTGCCTCCAGGAAATTTTCAAGGGCGGAAGCCAGATCCTCTTCTGTCGCTGGTCTGTATATCAGTTTTACGTCACCCAGGATACACCATGCTTTCTCACTGGCCCTCCCCGAAAGGGTAAAAAAGGCGGAGCCTTCACCTTGAATGGTGCCCTGGGTTCGGCTATTGAATAGTTGAGTGTTTTGAATTTTCTCGGTTTTGAAAAACTGTTCCTTGGTTCCGATGGCATGCAGGACATCCTCTGCTTCGTCAAAACCACCCACGAGAAAATTTGCGTTGTGGTTTGATTCCAGCTGCAACAGCGCATCTTGCAACGCATTTTCGAAGGCGAAACCCTTGCTGACATAAGTATTGTTGTAGCCGGTACATTTTGTGGTTAATCCAATAAGCCCGGCCAGCGCATTGTATGTTCCCTGGACAAAATGGGTAGGTGTAATTTGTTTCTCTACTCGCTCCAACACTTCGCTGAGAAATTTTTCAGTTTCGCCCAGAAAACCATATCCGGTGGCGGTAATGATCCCATCCGGTGTCCGGAGATTGGCATTGCGTAGGCAAATTATTGCGGATGTCATGCCAATTCGAAGCATGCGACTTAGGCGTCGGAGTTGTACCGGATTGATGTAGTCTTTGAAATCGGGTGTAATACAGGTGAGTCGGTTGTTATCGTAAGTTTTTATGTCCTCCAGTAATACACCCTCATCAGACGTTTCCTGAGGTGCCAGGATCCCGATTCCATTGATGTAACACGTCATTCTATCAGCCGTCATCGTGTTCCTGAAAATATCAACGAAGAAGTATTTCCACCAAAGCCAAAGGAATTGGATAGTACATTTTTCAACGAGTTGCCCTGCACCAAATCGATAATTGGTGATAATTCGAGTTCCGGGATCGGCTCCTTGAAATTTAGGTTGGGCCACATAACCTGATGCTGCAGTGCCATAATACAATAGGCGGCTTCAATACTTCCGGCAGCTGCCAGCGTATGACCGGTAAAAGGTTTGGTTGAGCTAAAGGGAGGGACGTTCGTTCCGAAAAGGCGTTTAATTCCCGTGCCTTCCGAAAGGTCGTTGTTTTCAGTAGCCGTGCCGTGTGCATTGATGTAGTCGATTTGACCTGGTAAGATCTCGGCTTTTGCCAGCGCAATTTCCATGGCTCTTAATGCACCGGTACCTTCAGGAGACGATGCGGTTTGATGAAATGCATCGTTGGCATTACCATATCCAATAAGCTCTGCAACCGGCTTTTTCTTCTGTTGCTTTACAATATCTTCGCCTTCCAAAACGAGATAGGCCGCGCCTTCACCAAGATTAAGTCCGTTACGACCGGCGTCAAATGGCCTGCAGTGCTGTGCGTCAATTATCATCAGTGAATTAAAGCCGTTGATAGTAAACTTCGACAGGGCTTCTGCACCGCCACAAATCACCCGGTTGAGCTTTCCCGCACCGATAAGTTGGGCGCCCTGCATAATGGCGTTCGCTGAGGATGAGCATGCCGTACTTAGCGTACCGATATAGCTCCTGATCCCCACGCGGTCTGCAATTCGCTCCGTGTGTTCACCTGGATTTGCAGTATCGGTGAACTGTACAAAGTCACCGTGTTGTGTCAGGTCTATAATAGCGCGAAAATTCTTTTCGAATTCGCGGATACCCCCCGTTGTTGTCGCCGACAAGAGACCCGTACATTTGAGTTCTTCCGCAGAAAGCGTCGCATCGTCAATGGCTTCCTGGAGTGCAATTAACCCCAGGAGCGCTGTGCGTGTATACCCTCTTGCGTGGTGTAGTCGGGCAAGCCTGGACAATTCATGGTCGTGCAGCTTGATTTCACAAGATGGCAAGTTCCGCGAATGTAGTGTGTTGAGAATACTAAGCTCACCAAACCCGGCGCGTTTTCTGGAAAGAGATTCAAAATTTTCAACTTTGTCGTTACCAATGGATGTGATTAAACCGTACCCGGTGACGAACACCCTATGACTCATCCTTGAGTCCGGTTTTGGTGAATATATTCCGCCATTGTGCGGATACTGTAGAACACCGTTCGCCCTTCCTTCGGATCTTTCAGTTTGAGTCCGTAGTTGCGGTCGAGTAACACCACCAATTCCAGGGAATCGATGGAGTCGAGCCCAAGCCCTTCACCAAATAACGGCGTGTTTTCATCGAATGATTCAGGAAGGATGTCTTCCAGATTTAGTTGCTTGATAAGTTCTTCACGTAATTCTTGCGAAAGCTCCTCGATCGTTTGTTGCATGTTGCCATATTATTTAAATACCCCTACACCACCGTCCTAGCCTTGTGGATAAACACACTCGCAGAACCCGTGATAAGTGCAAAACCCGCCAATCTTACTAAATTCGGCATAACTGTCACCAGAGATGCCTGTCGTAAAAATAAGTCATTAAAGGATTCCAATCCCCAACTCATTGGGGAAAATAGGCTCAACGTTTGCAAAATTCCCGGCATGACGTAAACGGGTACCCATACCCCACCGATCGCCGACAGAATTACCACTGAGATTGACCCAAAGGAAAGAGCCTGTTGGGCTGTACGAAAGTACACGGCAATGAGCATTCCATAGCCTGTCGCGGCCATGGCAACGCATGAAGCCGTAAGGAGAATCAATCCGGCCTGGTCGCCCAGCACAAGCCTGTTAAGTCCCAGTAACGGCATAACGAAAACACCCACGGCAATCATCATCAGAAACTGAAAAAGACAGACCGTAAAGTAGAACGAGAACTTCCCGGCAATGACTGGAAACTGGCTTCCGGATATCAGGCGAAGTCTCAGCATACTGCCTTCTTCGCGCTCCTTGATGAAGTTGCCAGCCAGAGGATAAAGAATAAAGAACATAGCAAACATTGTCCATGCCGGAACATTATGTTGAACAGAATTTAACATCACACCGTCATTAATTGCCTCGCCGGCGTATCGTCTGTTGATCTGAAAAACCTGTGAAAGGTCGATGTCAATTTTTTCTGCTGAAGTATTGCCATCCTGTAGTTCATTTTGAAGCTCTTCGAGAACCCACTTCGTTTGTACCGAAGCCATTATTTTTTCGATGATTCCGGCAAGTGTCTGTTGATAGTTTGCCTTGATAGCCGGGTCAAATAGTATGGTGACGTTAATAGTGGGTAACTTGGTGGTATCTAATTCACCTGATCCTAAACCAAAATTTGAAAAGACGTTGGTAATCATTTGTTGTGTCTTCTTTCGCAGTCTTCCACTCGCGTCTTTTGGAATAATGATAGCAGCTTTGAATTCTCCTGACCGTACACGCTCCATGGCTTCAACGGTATCTGTTAACAACACCAGGTTCACATTTCGAGACGCACCAAAAGCCTTCTTTATGTTGGCACTTAATGAATCCGCATCCTGGTCTACCAGTACAACATCCAATTGAATTTCCTGATAATCTCTGAATGGAGCATCCTGAACGAGAGCCATCACGATGACAAGTGCCAGGGGCATAAGAAAAATTAGTGCCATTCCGCCGGGATCGCGCAGTAGCAATAGTAGTTCTTTATATATGGTGGCGATAATTTTCAATCGCGAATATTTTTGCCCGTTAATTTCAGGAAGAGTTCTTCGAGGTTCTTGCAATCGGGATGACTACCGGCAACAGCGGCCAGCGTTCCGGCCGTAAGAAGTCTTCCTTCATCTATGATACCCACATGTGAGCATATCCTTTCTGCCTCTTCCAGCAGGTGTGAGGAGTAAATAACTGTAGTTCCTTCCGATTTCAGGTTTTCCAGGAAACTAAGAACCATACTACGAGACTGAACATCTACACCAGCCGTTGGCTCATCAAGAATAATCAGCCTTGGTTTGTGAAGGAGAGCTGCAATTAAATTGAGACGCCGTTTCATACCTCCGGAGAATGTACTGACTATTTTCCCGGCCTTGTCAGATAATCCAAAAGTCGCGAGATGTTTTTCAATTTGTGATTTTATGACCCGGGTTGGCAATCCATACATCCTTCCGAAGTAGAACAGGTTTTCAAAAGCCGTTAATCCGGGAAACAACGCAATTTCCTGGGGTGCGACGCCAATTTTATTTCTTACCTCCAGCCCATTGGTTACCATATTCTCTCCCAATACCGTCACAAATCCTGAATCGGGTACCATCAGTCCACACACCATCATGACCGTCGTAGATTTTCCGGCACCATTGGGACCAAGGAGCCCGAAGACTGAGCCTTCGGGAATCTCAAGTGATAAATCGGAAACAGCGGGAATAACGGACTTATTATACTGCTTCGTGAGGTGGTCAAGGTGAACTACGATAGAACTCATTGCGATTTACTCACTTCATATAACTCTGTGAATATACGTTGTTCTCGATTTGAGCATGCTTCCAACAAATCGCCAAGTTCAGTAAATGATTTTGTGTCTGATTTTCTGTTTTTGCAGACCCGACCCGCATAATAAGCGAAGTCCCTCAGTTCGTCACCACTTTTGGTGAGGTCTTTCGACAAGGTCAGCAGCCTGTCATTATTAAGTTTTATTCCGGCCTGTTCCAGGAATGCGGCATGAATAAATCTGAAACCGGCACCACCTGTTCCGATTTCTTCCTGCATTCGAATGACATTACCTAACCAAAGAATGGCTTTACGGTTACCCAGGCGTTGTGGCCACTGACGCAAACGGGACGCCAGATATTTCATTCCCTTTGCTCCAACCAACGGCATGGGTATTCGAGTCATGTGGTCGCTCGTTTGAGAGATACCCTTCCAGATAGCTTTTTCCACTGCGTATTCTCCCGGTAACTTGACAGGGTAATACATACGGCCACTGGGCTCGGGCATTCCCTTGGCAAACCGGGCTCGCATTAAATCTTCATACGATATTTCTGTCGTGTACTCCATCACCGGGTCGCTTACCAGGTAGTGACCGTTTTGCTTGCCGAACACAATGATGTTATGGGCGTTGAAATGAAACCGGTATGCCGCGGGTAGGTAGTTCAGGTAGAACACGGAAGTAAGCATTCCTGTCGGCTGACCCTGATCAAGCTTCCGGTCGAGTTCATCCATGGCCGTTGAAGGCTTTGAAAACTTTCTCGTCTCGATTTTGATACCTATCCTTTTGGAAAATCGCTTGAAAATTTGGCCAGGCCAGATTCGATAGCCGACCGCCGGTATTCCGTTTATTCGGATAAACGGCAGGTAAGAAAAGAATAAGCCGGAGCCAATACCAAAAACCATTGGCTCGTCGAAGTCCATACCATGGAATCGAAGGAGGTTGGAAACGACGCCACTCTCACAGTGAGCCGATTGTTTATGAGTGAAATTATTGATCATATTGCTTCAGGCGCTCGGCGTCAATTAGTTCGTCAACGGTTATTCGAAATGTGTAGGCATACTTTTCCAGCGTCTTTCGCCTCAATCGGCGAAAGAAGAAAGGCCGGCAATGCAGTTTCACCAAAAAGCCAAATGTCCCGGCATAACTGGCGACCAGCGATGGTGTCATAATGTTTTTCTTGATGTAATACAGAAGAGGGCTCGCCGAACCAGCTCTGATCTTCCGGAGTGCTTCCTGAACTTCACCATGTACAACATCCCACGCCTGCTGCATTGCCACCGTTTCAGGCTCCCAACCAATACTGTTGACTTTTACGTAGTGACCTTGCTCGTCGGTGGCGTAATACAACTTGGCAAGTTTTCCTTCATTAAGATTTTCCTGGTCCTGGGGTACCTGCTCTTTGTTCATAACTTTGAAAAATAGTATAAACTCATCGTTGTCTTTAGCTAGCGCCAGTCAATACAAGAAAGCACAGATCAATTCAAACTACCGTGAGCATCACGTAGGCATAGTTGAATCGCGCGCTTTCGGGAATCCCCATAAGTAGCTTGTCGCCCGGCTTCAATTTTCCGGAATGAAAAAGTTCTTCAAGCATAAGGTAAGGCGACGCTGCCCCCACATTACCTACCCACGAAAGATTCGTAAACCACTTCGAAACCGGAATAGCTATTCCCAGGTTTGCAAGTTCTTTTTCAATTCGGGGACCAAAATACTGCGAAGAGAGATGTGGAAGAAAATAAGTAATATCTTCGATATTAAATTTCTTCGCCTCCAGAATTCCCTTCAATAACTCCATGCCTTTCTTAACAATAAAATCACCGAGTAGTTTGGTATCCTGTTTTATGGCAAATACTGATTGACTGCTCCAATCCTGTTGATCCAGGTCACTCCAACCTGTGAGTGTACCACTTTCGTCTTTCGTAGCACCAGCATACATACAGGTGGGAAGCTCATGGGCAAAAGATCGTTGTTCAATCCAGTCAATTTTGAGCGACAATCCCGAAGGATTTGGCTTGGTTTGAAGTAAGGCCGCTCCGGCGCCATCGGAAAGCATAAAACGAAGGAAATCCTTTTCAAAAGCAATAATTCCATTGCCTTCCAACTTGGCGACGATTGACGCCTCCTCTTTAAAAAACCGCGCCAGCATCCACTTCGAGAAGCGCTCGGATCCGGTGCATACAGCGTTGTCTGACTGACCTGCCAGGATCGAAAGGTATCCAAATTTTAGCGCCTGGATCCCGGCACTACAGGCCCCGGTAGTCGAATTGATCTCCGTCGCTTTTCCTCCCAAATCACCATGAACCATCGCCGCGTGAGCCGGTAACAATTGGTCCGGCGACGTTGTTCCGCATGAAAGAACTTCCATTTCGGCTACCCCGAAGTCGTTGTCAAATAATTTTGTAATCGCTTCTTTAGTTAATGCCGCATTCGTATGGGTAGTGCGACCAGCACTATCCAATGCATAGTACCGGGTCTTTATTTGATTATTTCGAAGTATCAGCGGTTTGGCCTTTGACGGTTGTTCATTAATTAATCCAAGGATCGACTCCATTTGATCATTGGAAATCGGTTCATTGGGTAAAAAACTAGCTAACTTCGTAATGTATACACTCCTGTTCATCCTCAACGTAAAGGTTTTAGACTATTTGCAATAATTATAAAAAATTCGAAGCCCGAAAGTACCTTTTTTTCCGGTAAAAATTAAAACTATTTGAGCCGTGACAGCAACTAAAAAGGCCCATTTTGAGGTCATCCGCGCAATATTTATTCAAAGATAAGCGGGATTTAATTAGCATCAATCGATTTGTGATCGGCAGCGGCTATCGCAGGGAATTCTGCTTGTAATATGCCACTTCGTCGAGGAGTTGTTTGTGCTTAATTACACGCAAAAGTAGTGACGTAAGCCAGAGCAGGGGTGATAGCACAAAAATGGCTGGTAGCAGGACATAAAGGAAAGTATATACTCTTATCTTCCTTCCAGTAGAGTAAAGTGTCCCCCCGGAGGAAATAAATCGCGACCAGAACGAAAATCCTTTTTGCCCCCTTTTTTCCAGGAGGATTAAACTTGGCTTTACAGTTATTGCTCCCTTTTTGTTCAATTCGTTTTGTAATCCGTCAAAGTTGCCGGCATCCAGCGCTGCGGCAATACATTCACCAAAGACACTTGTGCTGTCGATGTCCCGGGGTGCTACCCCTGCCGCCGGAAAGAACAAAAACGCATCTTTTTTGCCTGTTAACATCCATCGAAGGATCGTGATCAGGCTCGAAAGATTCGGCGACCGGTCTACGAGCGCAATGTGGCCGACCAGGGTTGCCTTTGCTTCCACCAATCTACGCTTAACTTTTTCCTGAGCCCCAAGCCACATATTACGACATCCAAGTATGGTTACCACATGCCTGTTGTGAAGAATACGCTTGCCATCGTCACTTTGCAAAAAGGCACTTATGGGCCTCGATGGCGTCAGAAACCAGGGCTGATAGCCCAGGATGACAAGGTCATAGTTTTCAAATGCTTTTTCTGAGAGCATCTTTAATGCCAACGGTTTTTGAGTGAATGTTTCGGGAAAGGCATTAAAAAACTGGTAAGCCGTCCATGGAAAAGGGTATGCCTCCACGGGCTCAATGCGTTCAATGTGGATTTGATGTCTCGCGCCCTGAAGCGGCTTTATTAAGGATTGCAATATGGACAATTGTTGACCGGACTGAGAAAAATAAAGAACCAGAATCTTCTTCATGGAGTTGCGACGCTTTGTTCGTGCAAAATAGTATCTTTTTGATAATTCTAAAGTTGTTCAGCTACGGTCATCATTTTCCATTTCTCACCAATACCTGAAGCGTTGATCGCGATGATTGTTCGAGCAAAAGCCCGGGCAGACTACGGTATTGTTCATAGCTGGCAGCGTCATAATTCTTTATTGTGATTAAAGTCAAGCCGGTGTTGTAGTTCACTTCAAATGAGCGCTGTAGCCGCTGGACTAGTTGCATCATCTTGTTTTCCCTGAAATCGATGCAAAATGAAAAGGAAATCGCTGAGTTCTGCATGACATTGATCCTGACATTTAAGTCGAGCAGCAGGCTAAAAATTATACTCAGATGTTGTTCGGAAACAAACGTGTAGTCTGTTACTTTACATGAAATGAGGCATTGGTTGTCCTTAAATACAACCAGTGGCGGAAGTCTTTCTACGGTACATTCGTGGATTTGAGTGCCCGGTAAACCGGGATCGACAAAACTTTTGACAAACAGAGAAATGCCCTCGTTCGCCAATGGCTTAATGGTTTTTGGATGTATGACAGAAGCGCCATAGAAGGTCATCTCAGCGGCTTCCCGAAAGGGCAGCTCATCGAAGACGATGGCATTAGGGAAACGTCTGGGGTCAGCATTCATAACCCCAGGGACATCCTTCCAGATCGTCACGGATTCTGCGAGGAGCGATGACCCAAAAATAGCTGCGGAAAAATCCGACCCTTCCCGACCGAGGGTTGTTGCGTTACCGTTTTCGGAACGACCAATAAATCCCTGCGTAACAACAATTCCATTTTCCAGGGTTGGGGATAACGTTTTTATGTTGGACGATGTCTGATTCCAGTTTACATTGGCTTCACGAAAAATATTATTGGTGACGATATAATCGCGGGCATCGATCCAATGGCTGGATGCCTTTTTCGAAAGCAAATAGTGGTGTAGAATTATGGATGAAATCAATTCCCCTTTGGATACCACCTGATCGTATATCAAATCAACCGGGACTTCTCGATGTAAATCAAAATCAATTTCTTCAAATACCTGGCCGACGACCTTTGAAACAATCAAATCGCCGGCAAGGACACTGTTAATGATTTCCAGGTGGTATTTATTTAGCGCGTCAAGCGTTTGCCGAAATTCTTTATTGGCTGATGACAGCGCTACAACCCGTTCCAGAATATCTGTCGTTTTGTCCATTGCTGAAACGACGACCAGCAGGTTCGTTTTGGCCTGGGCAAGAATGATCTCTGCTACATTTTGAATCCCATTCGCATCTCGAAGCGATGCTCCACCAAATTTAAAAACTTTCATTTTTGTTGTTCTACGTCTATTGCGGGTTAACTTTGGATAACGATACGCCATGCAAAGATCACCCAATAATACCAGCACACCAAGTATCGAGTCCTCCCGAATTGCACTTCCTATAGGGACAGCGCTGGATCGCTTCATCAAAAATAACCAGACACAGTTTCAATATGCCAGCGGAGAATTATCGCAACTACTCCGCGACATCGCCCTGGCGTCGAAGGTCGTTAACAGAGAAGTAAATAAAGCCGGGCTTATTGATTTGATGGGTGCCGTAGGGTCTCAAAATATGGCTGGAGATGATCAACAGAAGCTCGATGTATTGGCTAACATCCGGTTTACACGAGCCCTGATGAAAGGAGGCGAGGTCTGTGCGCTGGTATCGGAGGAATCGGAGTCGTTTGTCGACCTGAATAACGACGGTCAGTACATGATTGCTATTGACCCGCTGGATGGATCTTCCAATATCGACGTGAATGTGTCGATTGGAACAATCTTCTCAATTTACCGCCGTAAGAGCCAGGCCGGAACACCGATTCAGGAGATTGATATT
>Ga0299906_10003516_pt1 | contig 12915 bp, 10 predicted proteins | sample RVTome_14_FD_200259 | JGI IMG/M metagenome (GOLD analysis project Ga0299906, IMG submission 200259) | Soil microbial communities from uranium-contaminated site in the Upper Colorado River Basin, Wyoming, United States - RVT145D125 (version 2) ...
ATAATCATTCTAAATTACTATTATTATTACTCTTATTACGTTTTTTCACAATACCAACTTCAAGGTATGTTAAGTACAACCATCAATAACTACTTATTCATAATCATTCTAAATTACTATTATTATTACTCTTATTACGTTTTTTCACAATACCAACTTCAAGGTATGTTAAGTACAACCATCAATAACTACTTATTCATAATCATTCTAAATTACTATTATTATTACTCTTATTACGTTTTTTCACAATACCAACTTCAAGGTATGTTAAGTACAACCATCAACTATACCAATCTTTATCATTTATTACTACCATCATTAATACTCTTTTAACCAACCTTAATAACTTATTGATACTACTTATATTATTTCTTTCTCAAAAACTAACTTCAAGGTAATGTTGTTAACACCAGATTATTACGGGATTATTAGAGTATTGATATTATATTAGTAGTGGTCAAAATGCACTTTATTGCACAAAAAAAACCCATGAGTAGGTCATGGGTTGAAGAAAATAACTTGCTTAAGTTATCGCAACTCACAGACGTTGCATCCCTGCATTGCGCTGCATTGCAAATATAATCAAAAAATCTATTTATCGTTTTTTTTCTTAAATAAATTAATGACTGAAATCATAAACGATACAACCAATAAAGCAACTTGTAGAATACGCTCGATGTCGGATATTGACAATGAGAGCGCACAGGCATTGATGGCCATTATCTTTTTATAGTTTGACCACATTAAAATATGGGTTGATAGATTGACAACAGACCACCGTAACGAAAGGTTCTATCTGGTAAATCTCTTGACAGTTGTAAATTTAAAGCAAATTCAATTATAACATTTGCCACAATATTGTACCTAAATGCAGCATTAGCACCAATAAACAAAGGGGCGACATCATAAGCCACACCTGGACCATTTCGAATTATTTGACCGATTTCAAATTGTGGTATAAAAGTGGCTTTTTTAAACAATTTAAGTTGACGACCACCGGAAAAATACCATGCCTGATAATCTACGTCTAAATTGGTATTGGTATAACCCAATGAAACATAGTTACCAGTTTCGGTAATATGTTCAAATTTGGTGGTGAAATTGAAGCGTGCGCCATGGGATGTAAACTCATTTTCTGTACCGAAAAGGAGAATTTTGAAATCAGACCCTACGCCGATATTGAATTGTTGTGCAAAATATGGCAGCCATGAGAAGATTGCGATGATCAAGAAAATTTTTGGTTTCATAATTAGTTAGTTTATTGGATTATGAAGCTAAAATAAGAAAAAAAACGATTGAATTATTAACCAACATTAAACGTCCAACCCCAAGTAGCAATTAAATTATCCCGGGCTGTGATTCCCGCACCAGTTGGATTTACGTTGCAAAACATGTTAATACCAACAGGTGGATTGACAAGAGCATTCCAAGCAATTAATGTCGCATTCCAATTTTCAACGCTCATATTAGCACCTTTTAAAAATTCACCCATTGTAGTTGCGTTTCTAATATCCCATCCAGAAAAGTCGAAATCCATATCTGTATTTAAAAAAGCACGAAAAAAATTAGCTACACCGTCGGGATTAAAGCCGTTTAAGTTTGTGTTAAAAATTAAAGCAGATTGAGCCATACGTTCAAGCGTGGTTAAATTATTACATACCCATGCGGATAGATCCGGCGTTGCCACTGGGTTATTGTTCCAAGTTGTTTTTAAGCTTTGAAGCGAAACAGGACGCCAATCCTCAATAGATGGGTTGCAGGTTGCGCTTTCAAAAGCCAGTTCCATTGTAGTTACAAGACCTACACCCCAAGCGTTGAGATTTGGGCTAATATTAGTTCCTTGCAAAAAACTAAGTAATGAGGTCTGATTAGAAACATCCCAATATTCAATATTATTAAAAGATAGCATACCAGTACAATCTTTAAATAAATTTTGGATTGCCGGGCCAGCAACGAGACTTGGAGTATCAGAACAACTAACATTAATTAATAATGTTGAACCGTTGAAATTGATTCTTGTAAACCTGTTAGAACCAAATTGCTTAATATCTGATAGATAGGTTTTAAATGCCCCACCTGCAACAGCAAATTTTGGAAAAGTTCCAGTAATGGTAACCAAATACACGCCGCCATTTGTGTAAGTGTGGGTCAAACCTGCCGAGTTCCAAGCAGAAAACGTGTTGACCGTGCCATCGCCGAAATTGACCGAGCCTGCATAGGTGCCACCCGATACAAACGGAATAGTGATAGAACCACCATCTGCAACGGTAACCTCGATAATCATGGGGGTATCGATGTTAAGGATTTCGGTAACATATTGAGAGCGGTTGCCCGTCGTCTGATTAATTGGGTCGATGATGATGGATATCTTGTTGGGAAAAGCCAAATTTCCAAAAACAGCTTCAATATCTGCGATGACATCATATCCTGCGTTCAATTGGGCGGATGTTATCGTGCCGCAATATTTCATTCTATTTTGTGCGTAGGAGACACCATTTGGTAGATTTGGTGCAGCAAATAGCGCATAGAGGTATGTTGCGCTAGAGTTATTGGACTCAATCTCGAAATTTCCAGATGAAATATCAATGATATTGATTTTTGGCTGCGTAACCGGCACATAAGCGGGAGCGTTGACATTGGGCGCAACGCCTATCAAAGTAAGATTTTGGTTAAGAAAATTGAATGTCTGAAATCCGTTACGGGTAACCTGAACGCCAATTTTATTATAATAAGTGTAATTTACCGATGCTGTTTCCCAACCGTCCCGTTGCGACTGTGTCAACTGCGCCCAAGAGCCAGAGATTTGACCCGTGATGAAACGCTGACGGGCTTGTTTTGACGAAGGCAAGGTGTTCCGTTGTGTGATATTTTTTAACGTCGCAAATGAGCCGTAGTTGGAAAATGACTGTCCTCCAATTTTACCCGATATTTCGGTAACGATGCCACCTAACTTGACGATTGCCATACTGATAAATTCAACTCATTAAAGATAGCTATTTTTTGATGAAAAGGCAATGAATTGAATTTTGATAAAAAATTGGCTCGCTGGCGTTTTATCATTTGGCGTTCCGTTCTACACTGGCCAAGGTAGTTGTAGGTGTGAAGTTCTACATATCCTGGTATAAAATTTGTCCAAATACAATCCCGGAACCAACCTTGACGACTCATGTACCGAAATTCATGTTTGTACCAACCTTTTAAATAATTATCATAGATGGCGCACATAGGATGCGTTATAAGCACTTTACCACTACAACTGCGGATGTAGTCTAAAAATTCTGCGTGGTCCACCCTGTCAAACTCAAATTTATAATAAGACCTACCGTTGCGACGTGTGCTATGAAGATATGGTGGGTCGCAGAAGATAAAATCCCCGGAAGTGAAGTCGTATCCTCCTACAAGAGATCTGTAATCAGCAAAAGTTACATGACCACTTGCAGCGGCCAATAACTGCATTTCCTGGTTTTTTTCTGAAATGACCCAATTAACTTTTTTAAACTCTGGAAGATTTTCGAAACCACCCATGCCATAGAAGAGACTGAAATACCGTTCTGACTTTGGAACAAAATTAAACAACTGCTCCTTGATGCCTTGACCGCCTTTATTACCAACGTAGTTTGCCATGGTATAAACATAGTAAATGTAGGTGAAAAAAACTACCATGGCCAATAAAAAAAAGCCGTGGCAGCTACAAGCACGGCTTTTTCATTTAGACCCCAAATCTAAAATTGATGCCTTTTTAAGGGCAAAAAATTATCATACTGCAACAACTGCCTTAACAATCTGCATAGGGCTAGCCTGACCACTGGCTAAAACATATTGGATGCCGAAAAGGATATTAGCACCTGCGGCAGGGTCGCCAAATTTCGCTTCATAAGCATCTGCAGCGTCGCCATCGACAAAAGCGTTGCCCGCAGCAGCGTAAATCTGTCTCAATTTTGAGCCGACAACAGAAGTTCCTGCTGTCAATATTGGGGTGGCCCATAACACTACCCGTGTTGAAGCATCGGCATTTGCCCCAGTCAAAGTGATAGTGGTCAACGTGGTGTCATAATCCACAGCTGACACGATATCGTCAGGCATTTCCAATTTTGCAGGCACAGCGGTAAATCCTGCCAATCCCGCAGACTGGGCCTGATTGTTCAATCTCTGAAAAAGAGCTTTTCCCGACGGTTTTTTTAAATCACCGAAAATATTGGTACTCTGCCAGTTTTCGACGGCACTATTCCATGCGGCTCTTTGCGCAGCTGTCAAAGCTGACCATTGTGCTGAAATTGCGCCAAATAATGCCCTAACGCCTGCCTGTGAGCCTGTGTTGGGATTTGCGGGAGTAACTTTTGTGCGCATAAAAGCACCACCAAGATTTTTTGAAAAAACATGTCCACCGAGCTTTCCCCGGCCATCAACTACGATTGCACCAAATTTAATTTTCATAACATAAGTAGGTTTTAATTAATAATTTGACCTCGACGGGGTTTAATCCGACTATCATCCGACTAATTTAAGGAATTATCCGATAAAAAACGTTTTTTTCCGATAAAATTTTTTCGTTGCTTAAATGAGTTTAAATTAAGCCGAATTATAATAAGTTTTCTTTTTTGGCTTTAATTTTCCATTTCCCTTTAGGGCGTGGTTGGGTTTTTTAAAACATGAGCCGGCATAGCCCGAAACATCGGATAAGTCCGATAGTTGGCTCTACTCCCATACTTCAGATAGCCAAAAATTCAGCTAGACCGTGCCTTGTTGTTTTAAAAAACCCAACCACGTGCCTATCATATTGTTTATTAACCCACCCAAAGGGTGGGTGGGTGGGGCAATGTCCTTTGCTATTAAAAACCATGCTGCGATTCAGAGCTACCATCAAGAGGCGAAGGCACAACTTTAAGGATATGAAATGTGTGGGGATTAAATAAATTAAACCTTTCGGAAAACACGAAGATAGATGAAAAAACAGACAACCCCAAAAGACCAAAACCCACATATTTTATAGCCGATGTTGTGCCTCGCCTCTATCCTTTTCGGCTCGCTTTCGGTGATAAACAATTGATTTGAAGGCAAAAAGAATATTAAAGCCAAAAAAGAAAGCCGACCATCACGCCACTTGGTCAAGTTCAGATAATCACGCCCAAATCGGATTAAAATCTAATAACTTTTACCTGCCTTTATGCAATCGGCCATAAACTGGAGCTGTTTGACAATCAAATTTTTCATGTTGTCAAATTTCCAATTACTCATATGGATCATTCGGTGGCCATTTTTGCAGACTGGAACTAGATTGGTCAGATTATTGTTATGGCGATTTCTGTCATTGTGATGTATTTCGATGTTGCCACAGTTTTTTTCATGAAGAACGCAATAATCTTTAAACAATGCCCTTAATAATTGGTTATTTTTTCTGTAATCCACGTGATTATAAGCTCTCAACCTCTCGGTGTCCGGTTTTACTTTTTGTTCTGTCCAAAGCATAATTTAAAATTTTAGGTTAATAATATTCTAAAAAGGTAATACCAAATAATCATTAATCATCATAACAATCAACTGATTTCGACTTCTCAATAGCTCTTTCTTAACCAAATCAATTCTAGCAATTAAATCTTTCGGCAAATCAACATCTAGTTTAATATTACCTTTGGGAACAGCTTGTATATCTTTTAGATGAATACTTGGCACATTTAATTGATATTTTAATATAAAAATAACTGCGTTTCTACGAGACCTTGAAGTTGCAGTGCAATAATCATTTAAATCATCTAAGAAAGATTGACTTACTTTCGGATGGAGACTGATGTTGTTTTTTCGATAACTCATGATTTTGGATTTATGTTAATAAAATTGTTAATAATTACGTGGCAGGAAGATAACCATTACGCCTAGAGTAGTCTTTTAAGAGCATTTCAAAGAATTTTCTAACCTCACCAACCATCTTACTTATTTCAAAATAGATTACTGTGGCATATTTATGGAATATCTTTTTGACATCCTTAACATTTTTGACCATTGCAAACAAATCGTAATCAACACGCTCACAAAAATCGGATAGGGTGTCCAATTTACTCAATGACCGGGAGCAGAACCACAATCTCAAATTTTTTGTGTTATCTTCATTATCATTTTCATTCATTATTTCCTTATCATTATCTTCCTTTGAAAAATACTTACTAATATAAAAAGAAATTGCCTTTTTTGAAACCACTGATTTTACGTCAACCGAGTTGGGTTGCTCCCATTTTGTGGCCTTGCCTTTTAAATAACGCTTTCTCAATACCTCAAATGATGTTTTCCCGTCGCTATTATACTGATTTGCATACCCATAAAGACTTAACCTTTCCATTTTAGATTTATACTCATCAATATATCCATTGAGCTTTAATATCCTGTTCCAAATACCTAGAATGAAGTAATAATCAAGATAAGTATCTGTTACGATATGGTAGTGGGCATTACCATTTTTCTGAAATTCAAGTCTCCACACATAATTTTCCATCTTGGTTCGTTGACGAATTTCCGTTAAAAATGTGTTAAGGAGATTATTGGTAACGTCTTTTGTGGGAGTTTTTTGAGCTGATGGAAGTGTCAATGTGATAAAATTAATCCTAAAATTAAATATTTCTTTCCCGTTATAGGATTTAACATGTCTTGACCTGGATAGATAATAAAGCCAATTGATTTTTTTTCTTAAAGTCCTTTTGGCATTGGTTGAAAGTATCAATGATTTCCTTTCCTTTTTAAGATTATCATTTTCTGCCTGGACATTTGTTTTATTCCTAACAACTTTTGACCTGGATTGGATTGGAACTAAAAGTTCATTTTCATAATCCCTCCGAAATACGCTATTAAATGCAACCAACTTATTCGGGATAAGACTAAAACTAGGCATTACAAGAAATCTATCTCTAACCATAAATTATTTACCTTTTAAAAAACCAGAAACCTCTTTTGAATTGTCGACACTTAGATAAACCAATATATATTACGTCTCCTTAACTCATTACCTAATATTTCAAAATATATTAAAGTCTAGTTGATAATTCAGCTTTAACCAACACTAATACATCATGCACATTACTAGCTGAAATAGTAACATTTCCTATTTTCTCGAATATCAGAAACGTTTCGCCTGACAAGACTTTATAAGCCATAATCAAATCATCGGTATCTATCGATTTTAAATCTAAATCATTAACCAAATCCTTATCTTTAATTTCCAAAGACATAGGTATCTTTTTCTAATATTTCAATAGTTATTTTAATATCCTCAAACTTATAATGATATTTAATTAATGACTTATCCAAATCGTCAAGAATTTGAGGACTAAATGTGAAGAGACCAATATTAAGTCTAATATAGACATACTCACTTAACCAATTGGATAGATTATTTCTGTGCAGATAAAGATTACTGCTATACTTGGGTAACTCAATTGTGATATACTGCATGTGGAATTTTTTTGAGATTGCTCCTCCAAAGCAAGTAATTTATTTTAACATTTCCAATATACCTACCCTTATTTATAATCATTCCAAATAATTATTACCATCAACATTAATACCTTTTTGACCAATATTAAGAACAAACTACCATAAACAATACTCTTATTGATAATCATTCTAAATTACTATTATTATTACTCTTATTACGTTTTTTCACAATACCAACTTCAAGGTATGTTAAGTACAACCATCAATAACTACTTATTCATAATCATTCTAAATTACTATTATTATTACTCTTATTACGTTTTTTCACAATACCAACTTCAAGGTATGTTAAGTACAACCATCAATAACTACTTATTCATAATCATTCTAAATTACTATTATTATTACTCTTATTACGTTTTTTCACAATACCAACTTCAAGGTATGTTAAGTACAACCATCAACTATACCAATCTTTATCATTTATTACTACCATCATTAATACTCTTTTAACCAACCTTAATAACTTATTGATACTACTTATATTATTTCTTTCTCAAAAACTAACTTCAAGGTAATGTTGTTAACACCAGATTATTACGGGATTATTAGAGTATTGATATTATATTAGTAGTGGTCAAAATGCACTTTATTGCACAAAAAAAACCCATGAGTAGGTCATGGGTTGAAGAAAATAACTTGCTTAAGTTATCGCAACTCACAGACGTTGCATCCCTGCATTGCGCTGCATTGCAAATATAATCAAAAAATCTATTTATCGTTTTTTTTCTTAAATAAATTAATGACTGAAATCATAAACGATACAACCAATAAAGCAACTTGTAGAATACGCTCGATGTCGGATATTGACAATGAGAGCGCACAGGCATTGATGGCCATTATCTTTTTATAGTTTGACCACATTAAAATATGGGTTGATAGATTGACAACAGACCACCGTAACGAAAGGTTCTATCTGGTAAATCTCTTGACAGTTGTAAATTTAAAGCAAATTCAATTATAACATTTGCCACAATATTGTACCTAAATGCAGCATTAGCACCAATAAACAAAGGGGCGACATCATAAGCCACACCTGGACCATTTCGAATTATTTGACCGATTTCAAATTGTGGTATAAAAGTGGCTTTTTTAAACAATTTAAGTTGACGACCACCGGAAAAATACCATGCCTGATAATCTACGTCTAAATTGGTATTGGTATAACCCAATGAAACATAGTTACCAGTTTCGGTAATATGTTCAAATTTGGTGGTGAAATTGAAGCGTGCGCCATGGGATGTAAACTCATTTTCTGTACCGAAAAGGAGAATTTTGAAATCAGACCCTACGCCGATATTGAATTGTTGTGCAAAATATGGCAGCCATGAGAAGATTGCGATGATCAAGAAAATTTTTGGTTTCATAATTAGTTAGTTTATTGGATTATGAAGCTAAAATAAGAAAAAAAACGATTGAATTATTAACCAACATTAAACGTCCAACCCCAAGTAGCAATTAAATTATCCCGGGCTGTGATTCCCGCACCAGTTGGATTTACGTTGCAAAACATGTTAATACCAACAGGTGGATTGACAAGAGCATTCCAAGCAATTAATGTCGCATTCCAATTTTCAACGCTCATATTAGCACCTTTTAAAAATTCACCCATTGTAGTTGCGTTTCTAATATCCCATCCAGAAAAGTCGAAATCCATATCTGTATTTAAAAAAGCACGAAAAAAATTAGCTACACCGTCGGGATTAAAGCCGTTTAAGTTTGTGTTAAAAATTAAAGCAGATTGAGCCATACGTTCAAGCGTGGTTAAATTATTACATACCCATGCGGATAGATCCGGCGTTGCCACTGGGTTATTGTTCCAAGTTGTTTTTAAGCTTTGAAGCGAAACAGGACGCCAATCCTCAATAGATGGGTTGCAGGTTGCGCTTTCAAAAGCCAGTTCCATTGTAGTTACAAGACCTACACCCCAAGCGTTGAGATTTGGGCTAATATTAGTTCCTTGCAAAAAACTAAGTAATGAGGTCTGATTAGAAACATCCCAATATTCAATATTATTAAAAGATAGCATACCAGTACAATCTTTAAATAAATTTTGGATTGCCGGGCCAGCAACGAGACTTGGAGTATCAGAACAACTAACATTAATTAATAATGTTGAACCGTTGAAATTGATTCTTGTAAACCTGTTAGAACCAAATTGCTTAATATCTGATAGATAGGTTTTAAATGCCCCACCTGCAACAGCAAATTTTGGAAAAGTTCCAGTAATGGTAACCAAATACACGCCGCCATTTGTGTAAGTGTGGGTCAAACCTGCCGAGTTCCAAGCAGAAAACGTGTTGACCGTGCCATCGCCGAAATTGACCGAGCCTGCATAGGTGCCACCCGATACAAACGGAATAGTGATAGAACCACCATCTGCAACGGTAACCTCGATAATCATGGGGGTATCGATGTTAAGGATTTCGGTAACATATTGAGAGCGGTTGCCCGTCGTCTGATTAATTGGGTCGATGATGATGGATATCTTGTTGGGAAAAGCCAAATTTCCAAAAACAGCTTCAATATCTGCGATGACATCATATCCTGCGTTCAATTGGGCGGATGTTATCGTGCCGCAATATTTCATTCTATTTTGTGCGTAGGAGACACCATTTGGTAGATTTGGTGCAGCAAATAGCGCATAGAGGTATGTTGCGCTAGAGTTATTGGACTCAATCTCGAAATTTCCAGATGAAATATCAATGATATTGATTTTTGGCTGCGTAACCGGCACATAAGCGGGAGCGTTGACATTGGGCGCAACGCCTATCAAAGTAAGATTTTGGTTAAGAAAATTGAATGTCTGAAATCCGTTACGGGTAACCTGAACGCCAATTTTATTATAATAAGTGTAATTTACCGATGCTGTTTCCCAACCGTCCCGTTGCGACTGTGTCAACTGCGCCCAAGAGCCAGAGATTTGACCCGTGATGAAACGCTGACGGGCTTGTTTTGACGAAGGCAAGGTGTTCCGTTGTGTGATATTTTTTAACGTCGCAAATGAGCCGTAGTTGGAAAATGACTGTCCTCCAATTTTACCCGATATTTCGGTAACGATGCCACCTAACTTGACGATTGCCATACTGATAAATTCAACTCATTAAAGATAGCTATTTTTTGATGAAAAGGCAATGAATTGAATTTTGATAAAAAATTGGCTCGCTGGCGTTTTATCATTTGGCGTTCCGTTCTACACTGGCCAAGGTAGTTGTAGGTGTGAAGTTCTACATATCCTGGTATAAAATTTGTCCAAATACAATCCCGGAACCAACCTTGACGACTCATGTACCGAAATTCATGTTTGTACCAACCTTTTAAATAATTATCATAGATGGCGCACATAGGATGCGTTATAAGCACTTTACCACTACAACTGCGGATGTAGTCTAAAAATTCTGCGTGGTCCACCCTGTCAAACTCAAATTTATAATAAGACCTACCGTTGCGACGTGTGCTATGAAGATATGGTGGGTCGCAGAAGATAAAATCCCCGGAAGTGAAGTCGTATCCTCCTACAAGAGATCTGTAATCAGCAAAAGTTACATGACCACTTGCAGCGGCCAATAACTGCATTTCCTGGTTTTTTTCTGAAATGACCCAATTAACTTTTTTAAACTCTGGAAGATTTTCGAAACCACCCATGCCATAGAAGAGACTGAAATACCGTTCTGACTTTGGAACAAAATTAAACAACTGCTCCTTGATGCCTTGACCGCCTTTATTACCAACGTAGTTTGCCATGGTATAAACATAGTAAATGTAGGTGAAAAAAACTACCATGGCCAATAAAAAAAAGCCGTGGCAGCTACAAGCACGGCTTTTTCATTTAGACCCCAAATCTAAAATTGATGCCTTTTTAAGGGCAAAAAATTATCATACTGCAACAACTGCCTTAACAATCTGCATAGGGCTAGCCTGACCACTGGCTAAAACATATTGGATGCCGAAAAGGATATTAGCACCTGCGGCAGGGTCGCCAAATTTCGCTTCATAAGCATCTGCAGCGTCGCCATCGACAAAAGCGTTGCCCGCAGCAGCGTAAATCTGTCTCAATTTTGAGCCGACAACAGAAGTTCCTGCTGTCAATATTGGGGTGGCCCATAACACTACCCGTGTTGAAGCATCGGCATTTGCCCCAGTCAAAGTGATAGTGGTCAACGTGGTGTCATAATCCACAGCTGACACGATATCGTCAGGCATTTCCAATTTTGCAGGCACAGCGGTAAATCCTGCCAATCCCGCAGACTGGGCCTGATTGTTCAATCTCTGAAAAAGAGCTTTTCCCGACGGTTTTTTTAAATCACCGAAAATATTGGTACTCTGCCAGTTTTCGACGGCACTATTCCATGCGGCTCTTTGCGCAGCTGTCAAAGCTGACCATTGTGCTGAAATTGCGCCAAATAATGCCCTAACGCCTGCCTGTGAGCCTGTGTTGGGATTTGCGGGAGTAACTTTTGTGCGCATAAAAGCACCACCAAGATTTTTTGAAAAAACATGTCCACCGAGCTTTCCCCGGCCATCAACTACGATTGCACCAAATTTAATTTTCATAACATAAGTAGGTTTTAATTAATAATTTGACCTCGACGGGGTTTAATCCGACTATCATCCGACTAATTTAAGGAATTATCCGATAAAAAACGTTTTTTTCCGATAAAATTTTTTCGTTGCTTAAATGAGTTTAAATTAAGCCGAATTATAATAAGTTTTCTTTTTTGGCTTTAATTTTCCATTTCCCTTTAGGGCGTGGTTGGGTTTTTTAAAACATGAGCCGGCATAGCCCGAAACATCGGATAAGTCCGATAGTTGGCTCTACTCCCATACTTCAGATAGCCAAAAATTCAGCTAGACCGTGCCTTGTTGTTTTAAAAAACCCAACCACGTGCCTATCATATTGTTTATTAACCCACCCAAAGGGTGGGTGGGTGGGGCAATGTCCTTTGCTATTAAAAACCATGCTGCGATTCAGAGCTACCATCAAGAGGCGAAGGCACAACTTTAAGGATATGAAATGTGTGGGGATTAAATAAATTAAACCTTTCGGAAAACACGAAGATAGATGAAAAAACAGACAACCCCAAAAGACCAAAACCCACATATTTTATAGCCGATGTTGTGCCTCGCCTCTATCCTTTTCGGCTCGCTTTCGGTGATAAACAATTGATTTGAAGGCAAAAAGAATATTAAAGCCAAAAAAGAAAGCCGACCATCACGCCACTTGGTCAAGTTCAGATAATCACGCCCAAATCGGATTAAAATCTAATAACTTTTACCTGCCTTTATGCAATCGGCCATAAACTGGAGCTGTTTGACAATCAAATTTTTCATGTTGTCAAATTTCCAATTACTCATATGGATCATTCGGTGGCCATTTTTGCAGACTGGAACTAGATTGGTCAGATTATTGTTATGGCGATTTCTGTCATTGTGATG
>Ga0299906_10003518_pt1 | contig 12913 bp, 12 predicted proteins | sample RVTome_14_FD_200259 | JGI IMG/M metagenome (GOLD analysis project Ga0299906, IMG submission 200259) | Soil microbial communities from uranium-contaminated site in the Upper Colorado River Basin, Wyoming, United States - RVT145D125 (version 2) ...
CGACATGGCGGCCGCGGAAAGGGCCTACCCCGATCGCATCCGCTGGTTTGCCTCCCTTCCGTGGCAGCATCCGTCCCTCGCTCTCGAAGAGCTCTCGCGCGCCCGTCGAGAAGGCGCGGTCGGGGTGATGGTGCTCGCGAACGTCGACGGACGATCGCTGACGGACCCCGCGTTCTCTTCGATCTGGCAGGCGATCGACGAGGCCGCCCTCCCGGTGCTGGTGCATCCGACGGCGCCCCCGGGAGTCCGCGACATGGACGTGTCGAAACACAATCTGGTGCCTCCCGTGGGATTCGTCTTCGACACCACCCTCGCCCTCGCCCGCATGTTCTACGACGGCTTCCTCGACCGGTATCCGAAGGTGAAGCTCATCGCCGCTCACGGCGGAGGAGCGCTTCCGTACCTCGTAGGAAGGCTCGACATCTGCCACGAGAAAATACCGACCTGCGGGGCCCGGACCGACGTGGCGCCGGCGGAATACATGCGCCGGATCTACGTCGACTCGGTCGTCTTTCGGCAGGAAGCGCTCGAGCTCGCGGTGACCGTCTGCGGCCCCGAGAACGTTCTCTACGGGTCGGACTATCCCCACAATATCGGGGACATGGCCGGCTGCCTCTCGCGGGTCGACGCCCTCGCGAGCGACGTCCGGAACCGGGTTCGGGGCGAGAATGCGCGCCGGCTCTTCGGGATTTAGCGCCTCTTGAGCTCGTGCTGGTGTCCGTGCGCGGAGTCCGTCCGGTGGGCCTCGTAGTGCCGGCGCAGCAGGTCCTTCCCGTAGTCGTTGCCGTTGGGCGTCCGCACCAACGAATGGACGTGGCGGCGCGAGGGGACCTTCGGGCCTTCGAGCGCTATCGGGCCCTGGTGATCGAACTCGATGAGGATGACCGGGCTCTGCACTCGATAGTAGAAGATGCCGTCGGGGCCGGTATCCCCGATCCAGGCGAAGTAGGTCTCCTCGAGGTGGGCTTCGACCTCCTCCATCTTGATCCGGGCGTGGCCGTCGTCCATGTTGCCCACGTACTCGCGGATGAGGTCGAGGAGCATCTTCTTCTGGGATCCGGATAGCTCTCGCCCCGGGATCCCGGCATAGGCGAGGACCAGGTTGTCCTGGAACGCCTGGGCCTTCGCGTCGTTCGTCGTTTTCTCCGCTTCGAGAACGGCCTTCTTGCGCTGGCCCTCGTCGAGCGCGGACACCAGGGCGAGCCCCTTGTCCTGCTCGTCCAGGAGCACGACGGTTCCCTTGTACTTTCCCGAGAGCGCTTCGACCGGCTCCGAGCCCATGAACGAAGGGGTCATGACCACCTGGTCGCGAAGGACGAAGTAGTTGACGACGAGGTGGTGCCCGTCGAGCTGCCATCCCCAGGGTGCTACCGAGGACGGCTCGCCCATGATGGTGAGGAAATAGAGGTACTCGCCGTACTCCTCGTGCTTGGAGAGCAGCTCCGCGAGGTGCTCGTTGAGGCGCATCACGTTCCGCGACTTCTCGAAGCCCCGGGCGCTCAGGCCGGTGCGAAGGAGATCGAAAGCGGCTTCCCGCTGGAGCTCGTCCATCTCCTTGAAGCTCACTCCCTGACGGGTATAGCGGTGGACGTTGTTCCATCGGCGCCACTCGACGTCGTCGACGGGGTACTCGGTGCGCGAACGCTCTTCGGAAGTGAGCGACTCCAGGTAGCGCTTCGCGGCCGCGACCACCGGCGCGGTCGAGACGCCCGTGACCCGGATAGGAAACAGGCCGTCGACCACGCTTCCGTCGGTCGTCACGCCGCGGAAGGGCTCGGCCAGGGCAACTTGCTCCCGGGACTGGCCGCTTTGCGCAGAGACCCCGTACCAGGCCGCGAGAGCCGCGAGCGCTGGCGGGACCAGAAGAAGCGCCGCTAGGCGCGGTGGGGTTCGCATGCGCCAGATGGTATCACCTGAGGGCGTCCAGGAGCCGTCGCGGAGGGGCCGCGCCGTCGTTATGGACGCCGTAGATGGCGAGGGGCTCGATCCCCTTCTCGCGAAGGAAGCGGGCGAAGAAGCGGTTCATGGTCTCGCGGCCGGACGGCGGGAAAGCGCCGAGATCTTCGTGCCGCTACTGCCGCTCTTGCAGCGGGCTGGTCACGTCGGCGACGAGCTTCCAATCGCCGCTCCCGTCGCGTTTCCAGACGTGGGTGAAGTAACCCTTTTCCGTTCGCTCTCCGTCGTCTTCCCGGTGTTTCAACTCGTACCGGCCGTAGGAATAGCCGAGCTCGCCCGAGGCGGCGATGCCGCCGTCGATGCCTTCCCACGCGACGATGTCGATCTTCCGATTGGCGAAAAAGTCGCCGATCGCCTTCTTCCCCAACAGGGGGAAGTTCTTCACGCGATGGACCCGCGCGTGCTCGTCCACCACACCGAGATAACCGTTCTCTACTCCCTCGCGCGCGAGAGTTTTGCGGAACCGGGACTCGAGCTCGAGGATCTCGGATCGACCCTGGGCGGCGTCGCGCGGCGGAATCCCCTTCGAGGGTCCCTGTGGGGCGCGCTCGTAGCGAAGGCGATCCTGGTGAGCGGGATGGGGGCCGGGCGAATCCGCGCCCATGTCCACGGCCACGCGCCAGGTTCCATCGGCCTTTTTCTTCCAAACCGAGAAGAAATAACCGTGGCCCGAGGGACGTTTCTGCGGGGTCAGGTCGGTGAAAAGCGTCGGGCCGGTGTTGTACCCGAGGTCGCCCGACTCCGCCACGTCGCCGTATACCGGCCACCATTCGAGCTTGAACTCGCGCGGGGGTGGCGGGTCGGGGAGAGGGTTGTTGCGCGCGTGCTCGCGGAACTTCGTGGGATGAGGATTGAAGCTGATCCCCTCCTCCCCGAAGAACTCGAAGAAGGATTCACGGACGCCCTTTTCCGCGCCCATCGCGGCGAACGCCCGCTCGGTTTCGACCATCTCGTTCAGGGCGGCCGGCGCGAGCTTCTCGGGGACTCGACCCGCCGCCACCAGACCCAGCACCACAAACGCTCGAATCATTCCTACCTCCAAGAGCGGCATCCTTGACTACGAGCGACGGACTATTCGAGCTCCACCGGCTCGGAGGTGGGGGCGGCCTCGGGCTTTATATCGGGAGAGTGCATGAGGAGCCGGGCGCAGGCGTTCCATCGAAGCAGGGCGTCGTCGTTTCCGACCGGCCGGACTTTCTCCGCCCTCTCGTAGTGAGCCATCGCGGCCTTGATGCCCTCGTACGCCAGATGCCCCGATCCGGGAGTGCCCTGGTGGTACTGGCACTTGGCGCGGCGCTCGCTGATGATTCCCGAGTAGTACTCCTGGTCGTATTCGCTCGTGAGGCGCTCCGCGAGCTCCCTGGCTTCGCGATAGCGATTCTTGAGCCCGCGGCTGAACTGGTCGGTCAGGGCGAGAAGGAGAGCGGCGAGCGCCTCCTGGTTGTCGGGCTCGATCTCGAGAACGTCGCGGCAGATGCTCTCCGCCTCGAGCGGCTCGTTCAAGGCGCGGTACCAGACCGCTTTGTCGAGCGCCGACCGGATGGCTTCCTTCTGGATCGACTTGAGCTTGAACTCGCCCACGATGGATCTTTCGCTATCGTCCGGTGAAGATTCGAAAGAGCTTCTTTACCGGGTCGTAGAACTCGTCCACCACCCGCTCCTTCAAGGGAATTATCGCATTGTCGGTGATGGTGATGTGCTCGGGGCAGACCTTGGTGCAGCACTTGGTGATGTTGCAGTATCCGACACCCATCTGGTCCTTGAGCTCCGCGAGACGGTTCTCGGTGTCGAGGGGATGCATCTCGAGAGCGGCCAGGTGCACCAGGAACCTGGGGCCGATGAACTCCTGGTGCTTTCCGTGATCGCGGAGAACGTGGCAGACGTCCTGGCAGAGGAAGCACTCGATGCACTTCCGGAACTCCTGCACCCGGTCGATGTCCTCCTGGGCCATCCGCCAGGTCCCATCGGCGGCGTCCGGAGGCCTGGGCTTGAACTTCTTGATCCTTTTTTTGACCTCGAAGTTCCAGGAGACGTCGGTCACCAGGTCCCGGATCCGGGGAAAAGCGCGGATGGGCTCGACCACCACGGGCTCGTCGAGGGGGATGTCGGAGAGCCGGGTCATGCACATGAGCCGAGGCATACCGTTGATCTCCGCCGCGCAGGAGCCGCACTTGCCCGCCTTGCAGTTCCACCGGACCGCGAGGTCGCTCGCCGACTCCGCCTGGATCTGATGCATGGCGTCGAGGACCACCATCCCTTCGGTGACGTCGGTGGTGTAGTCCTTGAGCTCCCCGGCGTCTCTCCCTCCGCGCCAGATCCGGAACGTCGCCTGCGTCATTACTTGTTCTCCTCGATTATCTGCTTCAACGCCGCCGGCGGCTCCGCGATCGGCTCCCGCAGGAGCTCCATTTCGCCGTCCTTCCCTTTCCTGAGCACGAGCGTCGTCTTCCCCCAGGCCGCGTCCTTCGCGGGATAGTCCTCGCGAAAGTGCGCGCCCCGGCTCTCCTTGCGCTCGGTTGCCGCCCGGGCGACGGCCTCGGAGACCGTGAGGAGATTCTCGAGGTCCAGAGCGGTATGCCAGCCGGGGTTGTACTCCCGGTTTCCCGGTGCCGCGACCTTCCTGCTTCGCTCTTTGAGCGCCGCGACGACCTCGAGGCCCTTCTCGAGCTCGTTCTCGTTCCGGACGATGCCTACGAGCTCCTGCATCTTCTCCTGGAGCTCGTGCTGGATCGCGTAGGGCCCGTTACCGTCGCCTGCGTCCTGCCGTTCGAGCGGAGCGAGAGCCCACCGGGAGGCCTCCTCGACCTGCTCCTCTTGCTCTCGGCCGAACGTCGCCTGGCTCCCATGCTCGCGCGCGAAGAGGGCGGCGTGCTCGCCCGCGCGCTTTCCGAAGACCACGAGATCCGAAAGCGAGTTGCCGCCGAGGCGGTTCGCGCCGTGAAGTCCCGCGGCGCATTCGCCGGCGGCGAAGAGCCCGGGGACGCTCGACATCTGAGTATCGCCGTCGACCCGCACTCCGCCCATGGCGTAGTGGGTCGTGGGTCCCACTTCCATCGGCTCTCGGGTGATGTCGATTCCCGCGAGCTCCTTGAACTGATGGTACATGCTGGGGAGCTTTCGCTTGATATGGTCGGGCGCGTTCGAGATCCTCTCCGCAATCCAGGAGATGTCGAGAAAGACGCCTCCGTGCGGGCTCCCGCGGCCCTCCCGGATTTCCCGCACGATGCAGCGGGCGACGTGGTCGCGCGTGAGGAGCTCCGGCGGACGGCGGGCGCTCTTGTCGCCCTGGGTGTACCGCCAACCCTCCTCTTCGTTGTCGGCGGTCTGACTCTTGTAGAGATCGGGGATGTCGTCGAACATGAACCGCCGTCCCTGGTTGTTTCGAAGAACGCCGCCCTCGCCCCGAACACCCTCGGTCACCAGGATGCCGCGCACGCTCGGAGGCCAGACCATTCCTGTCGGGTGGAACTGGAGGTACTCCATGTCGATCAGATCGGCGCCCGCGTGGTACGCGAGGCCGTGCCCGTCGCCGGTGTACTCCCAGCTGTTGCTGGTGATCTTGTAGGCGCGGCCGATGCCCCCGGTCGCGAGCACCACGGCTTTCGCCCGGAATACGCGGAAATGCCCCCGCTCGCGGTCGTAGCCGAAGGCCCCGACGACCCGGTCCCCGTTCTTGAGGAGCCGCACCACCGTGCATTCCATGTGCACGTCGATCCCGAGGTGGATGCCGTGATCTTGAAGCGTGCGGATCATCTCGAGCCCGGTGCGATCGCCCACGTGGGCGAGCCGAGGGTACTTGTGTCCTCCGAAGTTCCGCTGAAGTATCCGCTGGTCCGGCGTGCGATCGAAGACCGCCCCCCAGGCCTCGAGCTCCCTCACCCGATCCGGGGCCTCGCGGGCGTGGAGCTCCGCCATGCGCCAGTTGTTGACGTACTGGCCTCCGCGCATGGTGTCGGCGAAATGGGTCTTCCAGTCGTCCCGCTCGTCGACGTTCGCGAGCGCGGCGGCGATGCCCCCCTCGGCCATCACCGTATGGGCTTTTCCCAGAAGCGACTTACAGACCAGGCCGACCGTCGCCCCCTGGGCCGAAGCCTCGATCGCCGCCCTCAGCCCCGCGCCTCCGGCGCCGATGACGAGAACGTCGTGCTCGTGGGTCTTCGATGCCTCCATCAAAGGCATCAGAGGATTCTCCAGTCGGAGACGACACCCATCGAGCAAAGGCGAACGTAGACGTCCGAGAACATGACCCAGACGAGACTCAGCCAGGCCCATTTCATGTGCCGCTGGTTGAGCCAGCTCGAGCAGACGTAAGCTCGTTTGCGCACCGGAGCGCCGGAGAGACGGTCCAGAAACCCTCCCACCAGGTGCCGCAGCGAGTGGCATCCGAGCGTGTACCCTCCGAGGAAAACGACGTTCAGCGTCAGCACCAGGCTCCCGACGCCGATGCCGAGCCTTTCCACTCCGGTCGCGGGATCGAGAAACCACAGGCTCTTCCAGGCGTCGTGCGCGAGGACGAGGAGGAACAGAAGGGCGAAGTACAGGAAGTAGCGGTGGATGTTTTGCAGGATGAGGGGGAGCGAGTTCTCGCCGCAGTAGGATTTTCTCGGCTCGCCGACGGCGCAGTTCGGGGGATCCGCCCAGAACGCTTTGTAGTACGCGCCGCGGTAGTAGTAGCAGGTGAGTCGAAAGCCGCCCGGCGCCCAGAGGATCAGAAGAGCGGGGGAGAACGGAAGAAAAGCGGGCCAGAAGGAAGGCTTGGGCCCGAACCAGCTATGGGGGGAATCGCCGAAGATCTCCGGCGAGTAGAACGGCGAGAGGTAGTTGCCATAGGTATAGTGCTCGCCCTGGAACGCGGCCCAGTTGGCATACACGATGAAGGCGGAAAGACCGAGGAACGTCAACAGGGGTTGAACCCACCACCCGTCCCGCCTCGAAGTCGCTCCAAAACCGCGCTGCTCCACTACCGGATTTGAAAGGGTACTCATCTGTTGGTTCTCGACTCCCGCGAAGAGCGTGATCTTAACTCAATCCCTTGCCAATCCGAACCTTTCCCCGAGCGGGGCTTCGTCTATAATGCGGGCCGCCCATGGCCGCCGTCGCGACGCTCTTCGACGAGGAGTTCCTGAAGAAGCTAGAGTACCTGAAGCTCATCTCGAGCCGCATGCTGCCGGGCCACCTGCGGGGCGAGCACCGGGCGCGAAAGAAAGGGACCGGGGTGGAGTTCGCGGACTACCGCCCTTACGTGAGCGGCGACGACACCAAGGACGTCGACTGGAAAGCCTACCTTCGGCTCGACAAGCTCATTCTCCGGATCTTCGACGAGGAGGCGGACCTTCCGATTTACCTCTTCGTCGATTCGAGCCTCTCCATGGACTTCGGCGAGCCGAGAAAGTTCGACTACGCCCGGAGGGTGGCGGCGGCCCTTGCCTACATCGGCCTTTTGAACCTCGACCGGGTGAGCGTCATCGGCTACTCCAACGGCGTCTCCGAGCAGATCGCTTCCAAGCGAGGCAGGAACCAGATCTGGCGCATCTTCAATTTTCTCGACCGCATGACGATGAGCGGGGAGACGTCGCTCCAGCGGACGTTTCGGACTTACTTCGGCTCGAAGCGGCGGCGCGGGCTCGTGGTGGTGGCGTCCGATTTCATGGATCCCGCGGGGCTCGAGCCCGCGTTCGACTTCCTCCGGTTCCAGCGGCACGACGTGTTCAACGTCCAGATTTTGAGCCCGGAGGAAATGAAACCGCAGTTTCCCGACGAGGCGATGCTGGTGGATTCGGAGAACGGGGTCTCCCACCGCCTTCGGATGTCGCCGACGCTCCTCTCGGCCTACGATGAGGAGATGAAGAAGCACCAGGCGGGCATCGAGGCCTACTGTTCGAAGTACGGTTGGGGGTACGTCCGGACCGAGACCGCGATTTCCTTCGAGGACCTGGTCATTCAGATCTTCCGGCAGGATCGGTTCCTGCGATGAGCTTCTTCGCGCTGACCGGCGGGACCATGACCCTTCTCCTCGCCCTGACCGCGGGGGTCATCGTCTTGCTCTATTGGCTCAAGCCCCCGCCGCAGCGAGTGGTCGTGCCCTCGACCTTCCTCTGGCACCGGGTGCTGAAAGAGAGGAAGCGTCGCTCGGATTTCTGGCGCTGGCTGGTGTCGCTCCTGATCGCGCTCGCGGTCGGGCTCGCGCTCGCGACGGCGCTCGGGAAACCAGAGATCGAGGCCCTGTCGGGGAAAGCCCGCCGCATCGCAGTGGTGGTCGACGACTCGCCCACGATGGGAGCATCGACGGCCTCGGGAGAGACGCGGTTCGATCGAGCGCTCCAGATCGCGCGGGAGCTCCTCACCGAGGGAAGCGCTTCGAGCGAGTACCTGGTGACGGACACCGCAGGAAGGCTCGTGGGGACGGAGTTCGGATCGCGCCGGACGGCTCTCGAAAGGCTCGACGGGCTCCGGGTCTCGCTCCACGAGACTTCGGCGTTTCCGACGGCGGATCCCCTCTTGTTCTCCGATCGCGGCACCGAGATTTTCTTCGTCACCGACGGCGTCATGGTGAGGGAGGCGCCTTCGGGGGTGCGGGTGATCTCGGTATTCGAGCCCGTCGATAACGTCGGGGTCACCGCTTTCGATCTTCGACTGGTTCCGGCGGAGCCGAACCGGTTCGAGGCGTTTCTCGAGCTCACGAACCACTCCGCGGGGCCGAAACGGGTCGCCCTTCGAATCGACGGCGCCGCCGGGCAAGCGATGCAGCGCGTGGTCCCACTCGCCGCCGGACAGGTTCTGGGAGAGAGTCTGGATCTCGATCGTTTCTCCGCGGGTCCGGTGCGAGTCCTCATCGACGCCCCCGACGACGGCTTCGAGCTCGACAACGTGGCCTACGCCTATCTGGGCTCGCCGCGGAAGGCCCGGGTGGTGCTGGTGAGCGCGGGAAACGAGACCCTGGAGACTCTTCTCGGTCTCGACCCGCGGGTGTCGCTCGAGCTCGCGAAGCCCGGCGATCCGGCGGCGGCGCCGCCCCCGGACCTGTACGTCTTCGACCGCTTCGCACCGGAGGCGCCGCCTTCGGCTCCAGCGCTCCTCATCCGACCCGGCGCGGCTTCGTGGCTTCCCCTCCCCTCGGGCGAGGAGCTCGAGGGTCTTTCGCTCGCGGGGACGGAGCGCGAGCACCCCCTGATGGAGCATGTCGCTCTCGATGACGTCGTGGTGGAGAGAGCGGCTCTGGTCTCCCGCGGCGCCTATCGCGTGGTCGCGGGAAGCGACGAGGAGCCGCTCATTCTCGCCTCCGACACGCCGGTGCGGCTGGCGGTGCTCACCTTCGCGCTCGAGGACTCGAACCTTCCTTTCCAATCGAGCTTTCCCGTCTTCCTCTCGAACGCGGTGAGCTGGCTTTCGGGAACCGAGGTCGTGGCCTCGAGCCTCGGGACGGTCGCCGTTGACGTCGGGAGCGGAGTGGTTACGGACATCGAGGGACAGGACGTGCCTTCGCGGAGCTCGGGGGGGCGCACCTCGTTCTCGCCGGCATCGCCCGGGCTCTACTCGGTGAAGGGATCGGAGGGGCAGCTGATGGTCTCGGCGAACCTGCTGAGCCCGCGCATCACCGCGGTGAACGCGTCTTCTTTCGCCGGGCTCGAAGGAACCGAGCCCGGGAGGAACAGAGCGGAATCGACCGGGTCTCGAGGGAGAGGGGAGCTCTGGGTCGGGCTCGTCCTTTTCGCCCTCGCTCTCCTCCTCCTCGAGTGGTGGACGTACCACCGCCGGCTCACGATCTGACCCGCCTCTGCCAAGGCTACGGCGGCTTACTCCTCGCCTCGAAGGTGCGATTCGAGGAACCAGAGCATCTTGTCGGACGCTCGGGAGATCTCGGTGAACAGGTCCGCGGTGTCGGCGTCGCCCGCGCGATTGGCGGTTTCGATCGCCTCACGCGTCGTTCTCCCATAGGCCGCGAGCGCGTCCGTCAGCGCTTCGAGGTGATCCTTGCCGCTCGCGAGGTCTACCTTGTAGGCGTTGAGCCGGGTCTTCGCCGAGATGCTCTGGAGCGTCCCCTCGGCGATGCCCCCGAGCTGCACTCCGCGCTCCGCCACGAGGTCGTTCCACTCCGCCGCTTCGTCGTAGAGCTTGTCGAAGAGCTCGTGAAGCGGCAGGAAGTGCGGACCCTTCACGTTCCAGTGCGCCTGCTTCGCCTGTAGCGCCAGGTCGATACCGTCCGCGAGTTGGGCGTTCAGCAGGGGAATCACCTGCTTGCGCGCGCTCTCGGGAAGATCGTTCTTGGTCGGATGAATGGTCGTCATGATTTCAGCTCCTTTTTTGAAACGTTGGCTCGGCCCGATCGCCGGCCCCTGGTTTTTCTTCGACCGCGGAGGACCACATGGTACTCCGCGATCTCGAACTCGGAGAGGCGCTCCACGTTCTCGACCCGGAGCGAATCCCAGGGGACGTCGTGGATCTTTCCGGTGTCGACTTCGATGAAATGGTGGTGGTTCGAGACGTTCGAGTCGAAGACCACCCGCCCTCCGCTGAGAACGAACTGCCGGAGAAGCCCCTTCGCCACGAAGAGGTTCAGGGTGTTGTACACCGTCGCCCTCGAGACCATGGGGAACTTCTTCCGGACTCGGGTCCAGACCTCGTCCGCCGTCGGGTGATCGCAGGTCGCGAGAACGTACCGCGAGACCGCCACCCTCTGGGCGGAGGGGTGGATGCCCCGGCTCTTCAGAATCGCGGCTACGCTCGCTTCCACTCACTTAGACTATGTCTAAAGTTAGACCTTGTCAAGTCTGGGGCTCTTCCGTTGCTCCGGGGTCCTTTGGAGCTAGAATCTCCCTCCGATGCCCGACCGGCCGGTTCGCGTTCGCGTGGCGCCCTCTCCCACCGGAGATCCACACGTGGGAACGGCCTATCAGGCGCTCTTCAACTATGCCTTCGCCCGGAAGCACCGAGGCCGGTTCCTTCTCCGGATCGAGGACACCGATCGCGCCCGCTCGACGCGGCAATCGGAGCTTCTGATTCTCGAGTCCCTGAGATGGCTCGGTCTCTCCTGGGACGAGGGGCCCGACGTATCCGGTCCCCACGCTCCCTACCGGCAGAGCGAGCGGCTTTCGATCTACCGCGAGCACGTGGACGAGCTCCTGAAGAAGGGCCACGCCTATCGGTGCTTCTGCACCCGGGAGCGGCTCGAGGCGATGAGGGCGGAGCACATCGAATCGAAAGTCTTCCCCGGCTACGACCGCCTCTGCCGGACGATTCCCGCCGAGCAGGCCGAGGCGAGGGCCCGAGCGGGCCAAGTGGGCCAAGTGGACCAAATGGAAAAGAACCACGTGGTCCGGATGAAAGTCCCGGTCGAGGGGGACTCTGTGTTCCAGGATCTCCTCCGGGGCGAGATCCGGAAGGACTGGGCATCCGTCGACGACCAGGTGATCCTCAAATCCGACGGCTTTCCCACCTACCACCTGGCGAACGTGGTCGACGATCACCTCATGGAAATCAGCCACGTGATTCGCGGAGAGGAGTGGATCAGCTCCGTCCCCAAGCACGTGAAGCTCTACGAGCACTTCGGCTGGGTGCCGCCGATCTTCTGCCACCTGCCGCTTCTCCGGAACAACGATCCCAACAAGACAAAGCTCTCGAAGCGCAAGAACCCGACGTCCATCCGCTACTACCGGCGGGCCGGCTTTCTCCCCGAGGCGATGGTGAACTTCATGGGCCTCTTCGGCTGGACCCGCGCCGAGGGGGACGAGAAGTTCACCCTCGCCGAGTTCATCGAGCATTTCGAGCTCGAGAAGCTCTCGCTCGGAGGGCCGGTGTTCGACGTCGAGAAACTGCGGTGGCTCAACGCCCGCTACGTCCGCGAGAACTACGACGCTCCCGCCCTCCTCTCCGAGCTCCGCAAGTGGGCGCTTTCCGACGAGCACCTTCTCCGCATCGTTCCTCTGGCCCAGCCGCGGCTCGAGACCCTTTCCGACTGGGGATTCCTCACCGCGTTCTTCTTCGCCGACCGCGTGCCCTTCGATCCGGAAAAGCTTGCGCTAAAGGGAAAGACCTCGGAGGAGCTCGCGGGGATCCTCCAGATTGCGATCTGGCTCTTCGAGGGGCTCCCGGAGTTCACCCACCAGACGATCGAGGACGCCTTCCGCGATCTCTCGGAGAAGCTCGACGTCAAGCTTCGCGATCTGACCCGGCCGTTCTACGTCGCGCTGACGGGCGCCGAAGCCTCGACTCCGCTCTTCCGCTCCATGGAGATCCTGGGGCTCGACCTGGTTCGCGTCCGCCTTCGGCACGCCGTCGAAGCGCTCGGCGGAATCTCATCGAAGAAGACGAAGGCGCTGGAGAAAGAGTACCGGAGCTTGTTCGCGCACGAACCGGAGGGGGGTTGAGTTGAAGGAGAACCGGCGCATCCGAATCGAGCTCGCCGCCGCTTACCGGCTCGCGGCGCGGTTCGGCCTCAACGAGGGGATCTCGAACCACTTCACCGCCCGGGCGGGGGAGAACTTCCTCGTCATCCCCCACGGCCTGCACTTCCGCGAGGTCACCGCGAGCCGGCTCCTGGCCGTGGATCCCGCGGGGCAGGTCCACAAAGGCAAGGGCCAGGTCGAGCCCTCGGCGTTTTTCATCCACTCGAGGATCCTGAAGGCCCGGCCCGACGCCCAGGCGGTGCTCCATACGCATCAGCCCTACACCACGGCCCTCACCCTTCTCGAGAACGGCCGTCTCCTGCCCGCGAGCCAGAACGGGCTCCGGTTCCACGACCGCGTCGCCTACGACGATCGGTACCAGGGCGCCGCGGACCACGCCGAGGAGGGAGAGCGTCTCGCGTCGGTCCTCGGGAAACGGGACGTGTTGTTCCTCGCCCATCACGGAGTCGTGGTCGTGGGGACTTCCGTCGCGAAGGCCTTCGACGACCTGTACTTCCTGGAGCGAGCGGCGATGGTGCAGGTGCTCGCGCAGTCGACGGGGGGGCGCCTTCGAT
>Ga0299906_10003519_pt1 | contig 12913 bp, 9 predicted proteins | sample RVTome_14_FD_200259 | JGI IMG/M metagenome (GOLD analysis project Ga0299906, IMG submission 200259) | Soil microbial communities from uranium-contaminated site in the Upper Colorado River Basin, Wyoming, United States - RVT145D125 (version 2) ...
GACGTCTCCATCGACGGCGAGAACTGGCTGAGCGTGCCCATCAACCGTCCCGACCTGATCGAAGTGATCACCATCGAGGACACGCCGGGCGAGGCCGGGCAGGCCGGCGGATAAGCTGCCCGCATGGGATCGGCTTCGCCGCTGCTGGCAGCGCTGATGCAGCCCGGGGCGTACGGGCTCTCCGTGCGCGGCCCCATCGAGGTCGTGCAGACGCACATCTCGATGCTGTTCTTCGTCGACGACCTGGTCTACAAGGTCAAGAAGCCCGTGGACATGGGCTTTCTCGACTACACGACGCTCGAAGCGCGGCAGCGCTTCTGCGCGGCGGAAGTGCGCCTCAACCGCCGCCTGGCCCCGGCCACCTATCTCGGCGTCGAGCCCGTCACGCGCGATCCGCAGGGAGCGATCCACGTGGCTGGCGAAGGCGAGGTCATCGACTATGCCGTCAAGATGCGGCGTCTGCCGGCGGAACGCATGCTCGACCGGATGCTGCAGCGCGGCGAGATCGACAACGCGCTGCTCGATGACCTCGCCGCCCTGCTGGCGGACTTCCACGAGCGCTGCCCGACGGGGCCCGGCGTGGAGGAGTTCGCCGCGCCGGATGAGTTGCGGCGGCAGGTGATCGAGACGATGGACAAGCTTTCACCCGGCGGGCCGGTCGTCTCGCGCATCATCCACGAGCACCTGCGACGTTGGCTCCTTCGCTTCGTCGATGAGCATCACGATTCGCTGCTGCGGCGGCAGGCCGACGGGCGCATCCGCGAGGGCCACGGCGACCTGCACGCCGGCAACATCTGTCTGACCGAGGCGGGCATCGTGATCTACGACTGCATCGAGTTCACGAGGCGCTTCCGCTGCCGCGATGTCGCCTGTGAGCTGGCGTTCCTGGCCATGGACATCGACCATCGGGGCTTCCCGGCGTTCGCGGCCTACCTGCTCAAACGATACGCCGTCGAGTCCGGCGATGATGGCATGGCCGAGGTGGCCGACTTCTACAAGGTGTATCTGGCGGTGGTGCGCGGCATGGTGGCGTCGCTCAAGGCCGACGATGCGGATGTGACAACAAGCGAACGCGATGGGGCCGTGGCCGAAGCGCGGCAGTACCTGAACCTCGCCGCGTGCTCTACGCTGGGGCCGGCCCTGATTGTCATGTGCGGTCTTCCGGGCTCGGGCAAGAGTTCCGCGGCGAGGGCGATCGCGCGGCCGTTCGGAGCGGCGATCCATCGCAGCGATGTGATCCGCAAGGAACTGGCGGGCGTGCGGCCGGACGACCACATGCACTCAGAGATCTACTCGGGTGACATGAGTGAGCGGACCTACCGCACGATGCTCGAGCGGTGCGCGGCGGATGTGCGGGCCGGGCGGACGACGATCGCGGATGCGACGTTCGTAAAGGCGGCCCATCGCGAGCCGTTTCTGGCTGCGGCGCGGCAACTGGGCGTCCCGGGGCTTTTCGTGTGGACGCGGGCGGATGAGGAGACGATCCGCCGGCGGCTGGCGAGGCGGGCGGGCGAGGCGGGTGAGGTCTCGGATGCGGACTGGTTGGTGTATCAGAAGTTGAAGGCGGAGTTCGAGCCGCCGGGGGCGAGTTGGTGCATCACGGTCGAGCAGGAGACGTCTGGTGAGACCTTGGGCGCCCTGGTCATTGAGCGTCTGATTGACATTGCCTACAAGGACCGGGCTGATGGAGTCTTCCGACGGGCGCCGACGCCGTGAACCGCGTTGAACTCAAGGGATGAGATCGGCAACGAGCCGGATCAGCGGAACGCGAAGCCGCGCGCGGCTTCATACCTCATCGATCGGAAAGACGCACAGCCCGCCGCATCGCGCCACCCCGAGATACCCCTTGATTGCCTCATCGTCAATTGGCTCGCATTCCGCGGCCCGGCATTCGCTGCATTGACCGATACGCCGCTCAAATTCGACAGCCAGTTCGCAGGCCTGCGCAATGTTGTCTGCGATGACATGGTAAGAGCGGTAGGCGCCAAGTGGCCGTTCTTCAGCAGTGACCGCATCCGGCACCAGATCGTCGTCGGTCACCCGACCTTCGACCAGGATGCGAAACATCCGCGCGTGATCGGACCTGTGGCCCGCGCTCAGACGGATGTAGTACAGGATGTCCGCGTCAAAAAAGTGATTGTCGAAGACGTCGTTGATGACCTCGTCGATTTGGGGGCGCAGATCGTGTTTGATCAGGATTCCGAGGGCGCACGCGACCAGATGCGAGCGGGCATGCTCATCGAGCGCCAGGTCAAAGGCGCGCTGAAGCGCCTCCCAGGCCGGCCAGGCCCGGCCTTGTGAACTCTCGGACATCGCGTCGAGTTCATGAGTCAGGAAGTCCTCCGGCGCGACCGCCTTCATTCGCCGCAAGATGTCCTCGGCTGCGGCCCTGTCATCGCGCCGCGCGGCGAGCACGCCTCGGTTATAGAGGAGCGGCGGATAGTCCGGATCGCGCCGGCCGGCCGTCTCAAACTCCGTCGCCGCCCGCTCATACCTGCACAGATCGCTGTAGATGATCCCGAGCGAGATCCGCGCATCGGCATCGTCAGGCGCGAGTGAAAGATACTGCTCGTAGCGCTCCGCCGCCGCTTCAGCATCGCCGACATCGCGTCGAATGATGGCCGATCGTTCATAGGCCGGCGCAAAGGAACGGTCGATCTCAATGGTGCGCCGCAACGCCTCTTCCGCCTCATCGAATTGCTCGACGTCGGCAAGAGTGATGGCCAGATTGAACCAGGACAGGTGATCACCAGGATCATCCCGGCACATGCGCCGCAGGATGGCCTCAGCCGTCGTCCGGTCACCGTGCCGGCTGAGCAGAATGGCGGCGTTCCCGCGAATATCGCGGACCGGCGGAAGCAGATCGATTCGGCGCTGCGCTTCATCGTCCTCAACGGACTCAACCTGGTGGTCAAGGGACATGTGGGCAAGGCGGATCGCCCATGCGGTCGCCGCGTCGTCCCCGGAAAGCGCATCGATGTCAATACCTTCAAGCAATGCATGGGCGCCCCTGGTTTCGCCTTGCTCGAAGAGCGTCCTGGCGCGATCGAGTTGAAACTTGACTGCTGGCGTGGTCATCGTTCGGCGGTGCTCTGGCGTTCGACTTCCCGGTGCTCATGGTCTCGCGTGAACCTTCCTCATCGTCGATTCCAGCGGGCGAGTTTGTCGTGCAGCGGGATCGTGCAGGACACAGACACGACCGCGAATCTGCGCCGCCGTGTTGGTCGTGTGGCGGGCTTGTGCCCCGTTGCGCTCCGCTACAGCAGCACCCAGACATTCAGCGCTGCGTACAGCGCCAGCAGGCAGTAGTAGCTGCGGCGATCGAGGCGTTTTGCCGCATCCTCGCGCTGCCTCTTGCACAGACTCAGCGCGTAGGTCGACTCCACTAGCGAGATGAAGATGAAGATCGTCGCCAGCAGGGACGCCTGGTCGGCCAGCGTCAGCGTGTTCGTCTCCGGCAGGTTCGAGGAGATCACGATCTGCGTGGCCACCGCCGCGAAGATGGCCGCCACGCCCAGCCCGAACCGCGGGTCGAGGTCCAGCGGCGAGACGAACATCGCCAGCAGGCCGATGAGCGTGGCCACGTAGAGCCCGGCGAACATCTTGAGGGCGAACGCCTTGCTCGGGCGCTCCACGAACACCGAAGCCGTAAAGCGCGAGTACTCCGATGCCGCGCCCGTAGGCGTCTCCGGGTCGGGTAGATGTGCGGCACGACCTCGAAGCGCGGCGCCTCGTACTTGAATCCGGGGACGCGGAACTGGTCGCCGAGACCGGAGTTCTCCCCGTCGGCGTCGTACACCACATCGTTCGTGTCCAGCGCATCCTCGATCTCGATGGGCAGCGTGTACGAATCGATGGGGTAGCGGGTGACGTCGAAGTAGTGAACGATCGAGGCCCGGACCCGGTACGAGGCGTACATGCTGCCATCATCGAGCTGGCGGATTTCGGACTCGATCTTCGAGTCGATGGAGCCGTTGACCACTTCGAACGTCTCGCCCGCGTCGAAGGACTCGCCGTCGATCTCGCGCGGCATCCACCGCAACCAGATGTAAAAGTCCACAACGTAGGTGTTGTCCTTGAGACTCAGGGCCTCGATGCGGTTCCACAGAACGCCGATGCGGACGCGGATCGGCTCGGCGCTCTCCTCCGGCGCTTCCGCCACGTTCTCCTGGGCGGCGGCGTGGTTCGACGCGAGGACGGTCATCAGCGCGGCAAGAATCCACGCGCAACGCGCCGCCGGCCCTCGCCGGGGTTCGCCTCCGGGCAGCTCACGAACAATCCGTTCAGTCACCATGCTCACCTCAGCGACCGTCGCCGGGGGCTCGGGCCACGCCGCCATCCGACGCCCCTTGCGCCGCTGCGCACCTGATCCACCGGAGGTCGACAACGCCGGCGGGCCGACAGCGTAGCCGTTCCACGCCGCGTTGCAACGCGGCGCCGCAACTCGCGACCGGCCGGGGTGACGGCACGGCGACGCGGCTCAGCGTGTGCCGAGGATCTCCGCCGGAAAGCCCCGCGGCATGACCTCGGGCCGGTCGTTGAGCCACGCGACCAGCCAGCGGAAGGCCTCGATGAGGCGCGGCCCGGGGCGGCTGAACATCTGGCTCCCATCCACCAGCGCCACATGTCCCTGCCGCGCGGCCGGGAGCAGCGGCCACCATCGTGCAGACGTCAGTGTGTCCAGCTCGCGGCGGATGGCGGCGAGGTCATAGCCGCACGGGCAGATGATCAGCCGATCGGGCATTGCCGCAAGAAGCTCCTCCGGCTCGATCTGCCGCGATGTGGCGCCGGCGGGGTTGAGCCTGTGTCGGCCGCCAGCCGCCTCAATGAGCTGAGGTGTCCAGTGCCCGCCGGCGAAGAGCGGGTCCATCCATTCCAGGAACGCGACCTCGGGGCCCTCGAGATAGGGATTGACGAAGTCGCGGGCGTCCCAGTATGCCGCGCGCAGGCCGACCATGGCGTGCTCGGCCCCGGCCTCCAGCCCGGCGGCCCGCCCCACGGTCAGCAGGTCGTCAAAGACACTTTCCAGGGACGCCGGATTGAGACTCACGATTTCCGGTCGCGGCGAGAGGCGGTCCGCGATCGCGCGGACGGCGTGCAAGTCGACCGAGCAGACCTCGCACAGGTCCTGTGTGAGAATGACATCCGGTTTCAGCGAGACCAGGATCGCGGCATCGAGACTGTACAGCGACGCCGATGCAATGCCATCGACCGGCCCCGACAGTGCCGCGCGGACCTGCCGGTCAATCTCAGCGCTGGTCGCGGCTGCGGTGCGCTGGGCGGTGAGGATGGGAAGGTGCGCGATGGAGGGCGGAAAGTCGCACTCGTGCGACCGGCCGACGAGCAGCCGCTCGCCGCCCGCGGCACAGAGCAGCTCGGTGGCCGACGGCAGGAGGGAGACGATGCGCATGGCTCGATGATACGGAATCGGTCGCTCATCGAGCCGGCCGCTACTGTGCGCACGTCCCCCACGCCGCCAGCAGGGCCAGGAGGTCCATGACATCGATCTGCCCGTCGCCGCCGCCCGGCGCGACGTCGCAGGCGTCCGGCCCCGGACCCCACGATGCGAGCAGACTGAGCAGGTCGCTGACGTTCACCAGCGTGTCCGGCCCGGAAGCCGCGCAGTCGGCATCGCACTCGCAGAGGTCGAGCGTGCCGTTGCCGTTGGAATCGGCCGTGTTCACCGCGGTGAACCGCACCTCGATGATGGCGAAGCTCTGATTGTTGCACGCAGTTGGAAGCGAGTTCAGCGCCTCGAGCCGGAAGGAGGCGTTCGCCGAACGAAGGATCATGTCGAATGTCGTCTGCGCCACGACAATGGTCTGGGCGTCGGGGGGACTGGCGCAATTGCCGCCGGAGTTCTGCGAGGTGTTGAAGACATTGGCCACAAAGGTGTTGTTCAGGTACACGGCGATGGATTGCGTGGTGCTGTCGATATCGGCCGAGGCCCGGATGGTGATAGACACATCGCTCGCGCGGTCCGGCATGGGCGGAAACGTGTACACGCCGTTGGATCCGAGGCCGATCGGCGAGAGCTGCGGCGAGATGGCCTCGAATTCCGTCTCAAGCTCGCAGGCATCCGCCAGGCCGTTGCCGTTACAGTCCTCGCACGAATCGAGGACGCCGTTGCCGTCGCAGTCACCCCCCCTGGCCGGCCTCGACATCGCAGGAGTCGAGCAGACCGTTCTCGTTGCAGTCGAAGGCGGATCCTTCCGCCACCTCGGCGGCGTCCTCGATGCAGTTGTCGTTGCAGTCGAAGGCGGGCATCTGGCCCTCGGTCAGGCAGGAGAGCGAATCCCGGAAGGTCGTCATGCTCGCGATCGACTGCGCGCCGAACCGGTCGAGCACGCCTGAGCAGCCGCCGAGCCCGGAGCACATGATCGCGCAGTCGGCGTCGCCGTTGCAGTGGGGAGCGCCCCAGTTGTGGCCGAGCTCGTGCGCCGTCAGCGCAGTTCTCCGCACGAAGTTGGTGGAGAATCGCGATTGAGAGAGGCCGTAGCCGGAGCCGTCGGCGAGATCGGCGCAGACCCGGCCCAGAAAGGCCACGCCGATCACCGAGCCGTCCAAATCCTTGCCGGTCATGAGGTGGGCCACATCGCGGAGAATCGGATCGGAGGTGCCCGGCGAATGGTGGCCGTTCCACCGGCTCCTGAATTCGCCCAGCAACGTGCCGGGCGCCGTCGATTCCAGGAAATCGGGCTCGGCGGTGTGCACCACGATCCGCGGAATCACGTGCGTGATCGCCAGATCGCGCTCATAGATCACGTTGGCGGCGTTGACGATCGATTCGATGTCGGCGACGACATTCGGGATGCTCGAGCCGTTGGCCTGGTAGTACTCGACATCCGCGGCGAAGGCGAGCTCCGCGATGTGCTCGCAGAACGCGCCCGCGCGGGCCGCGGCGCGGCCGCCATCGCCGATCAGCCCGCCGGCGTGCGCGGCAATATCCGGCGTGCCGCAGAACCAGGGCCCGGGGACGAAGTCATCCGCCGCGTACACCGCGTGCCGGTCCGACGGGCCGCGTCCGTCGATGTCCGCCAGCGGCTGAACGCCCCAGATGCGCTCGCCCGCAAGGATGCGGGCGAAAACCCGCCCGTCGATGATCGATGCGGCAACCGCCGACCCGGGCATCCCGGCAATCTCGCCGCGGTAGGTCGTCTCCGCCGGCGCCGGGTGATCGTGCAGCGCGGCATCGCCGCCGGCAATCGACACCCGAAACGATGAGGCGCGGACCGACGCCGGCCGCAGGTCCAGTCGGACCGGTCTGCCGTCCAGCACCAGTGGAATCGATATCGGCCGGCGCTCGTTGGCCGGCACATCGATCCGGATGGTTTCGAATGCCCGAACCGCCAGGGCCTGTCGAACAGCTTCGGAGCCGACTGGTTCGGGCGACTGGCCGAGTGCGACATCGGCTGCCGCGCACAGCAGGATCAGAGATGCCGCTTTGATGGAGCGAAGACTGTAAAGCATGTTCGGGTCGATTGAAACCGGCAATGGTATGCACCGTTTGCCGGGGCAGCCGGCCCGGCCTGCGTGACACAGGCGCTTGCGGTGGTGAACCGGCTAGGGAGCGCACGTCCCCCACGCCGCCAGGAGGGCCAGCAGATCGTTGGCGTCCACGATGCCGTCGCCGCTGGCGGGGGCGATGTCGCAGCTCCCGCCGCCGTCGGGGGGCGATCCCCATTGCGCGAGCAGCGTCAGCAGGTCCTGGACGCTCACGAGCGTGTCGCGGCCGGCGCCGGCGCAGTCGGCAGTGCATTCGCAGACATCGATGATGCCATTGCCGTTGAGGTCGATGAGGACCGACATGGCATAGTGCACTCGGATCATCGCGAAGGTCGGGTCATCGCAGAGATCCGGCTCCGCGAGGAACGGCACCAGGCGGAACGTGGCATCGCCTCGGCGCAGCAGGACCTCGTATTGCGAACTGGGAATGGTAAAGGACTGAACATCGGGCGTCTCGGGGCAGCGGTGACCCGGAACGGCCGCCGTGCTGAAGAGCTGCGCCATGAGCGTGTCATTGAGCAGGACGTCAATCCGCTCCGTCGAACCGTCGAAGTCGCCGAACGCCGTGACGGTGACCGTGACATCGCTCAGCGCGCGGGGCGGCGCTTCGATGGTGAATTCGCCCGGAAAGCTGGCGCCGAACGGCGAGATGACGGGTGATGACACGTCGAACATCGGATCGACATCGCACTCGTCGGCCAGGCCGTTGCCGTTGCAGTCCTCGCAGTCATCCGACACCCCGTTGCCATTGCAGTCGCTGCTGACGCCGGCCGCGAGGTCGCACACGTCCAGCACGCCGTTGTCGTTGCAGTCGTTCTCGGCGGTGAGCGCCTCGCATTCATCCAGCACGCCGTTTCCGTCGCAGTCGCTGCCGCTGTCGGTCAGGATCTCGCACTCGTCCACAGCGCCGTTGTCGTTGCAGTCGCTCTCGGCGTCGAGCGTCTCGCACTCATCCAGCACGCCGTTGCCGTTGCAGTCGCGGCCGGGGTCATTGATGAAATCGCACGCGTCCATCACGCCGTTGCCGTTGCAATCGCTCTCAGCGGTGAGGTCCCCGCAGACATCCAGCACGCCGTTGCCGTCGCAATCGACGCTCGGGCCCGCCAGCAGATCGCACTCATCCGCGACGCCGTTGCCGTTGCAGTCCTCATCGTTGGTCGGCTCCTCACATTCATCCAGCACGCCGTTGAGGTTGCAGTCTCTATTGATGCCGGCCACGAGGTCGCACTCATCCAGGATGCCGTTGTCGTTGCAATCAGTGCCGTCCGTCTCCTGGCTGTCATCGATGCAGTTGTGATTGCAGTCGGTGAGGTCCGCCGGGCAGATATCGAGGCAGATCGCCTCGTTGCGATAGAACTGGATGAGCAGCCGGCTCAGGAAGCCGAAGCGATCGCCCACGCCCGAACAGCCGCCGAGAGTCGAGCACATGATGCCGCAGTCCGAATCGCCGTCGCAGTGGATCGCGATCCAGTTGTGGCCGAGCTCGTGCGCCGTCATCGTCACGCGGTTGGACAGCAGGGTCGAGAACAGGGACCGCGTGAAGCCGTAGCCTTCATCGTCGCCCGTCGTGGTGAGCGAGCACATGCCGCCGAGATAGGAGTTGCCGAACACCCCGCCGTTCAGGACCTTGCCGGTCATCAGATGGACCGTGTCGCGGGCGACGGGAAAGGGCCCGTTCGCGGAGTGATCAAGCTGCCACTTGAGCCGAAGCTGCGCCAGAAGCGCCGGCGGGTGGGTGGAGTCCATGCCGTCCGGCTCGGCGGTGCGCACGATGATCCGGGGTATGACGTGCGAGATCGCCACCTCGCGCTCGTAGATGACGTTGACGCCGTTGAGCACGGTCTCGATGCCGGCCACCACGAGTCCCACATCGCCATTGTGCAGTTGCCAGTACTCCACGTCCGCGTCGAAGGCCACCAGGGCGATGCGGTTGCCGCTCGGCGATTCAGTCGCCGCCTTGAGGCCGCGCGCCAGCAACGCCCCGACATCCACATCCGATGCGCCGGGCTCATCCGCGGCGCACCACCCGGGCCCCAGAACGCGATTCGCGTCATCGCTTCGATACACGACATGCAGGCCCGGCGCGGCATGCCGGTCAATGTCCGCCAGCGGCTGCACGCCCCAGATCATCGCGTCGGTCCGGATGTAGGCGCTCAGCCGGCCATCGACGATCGTGGCGGCGACATCCGAGCCGGGCCACTGGCGCACCGAGCCGCGGTACGTCGCCGGCGGGGGCGCCCGGTGAACGCGCATCCGCCCCGTGCCGTCATCGACCAGCACCTGGAAATCGGGCGATCTCAGGGAGACCGGCCGGAGGTCGAGCTGCACGGCGCGGCCTTCGAGGGCCATCGTAATCGTGAGCGGGCCCTTTGCGGCGATGGTCGCGGCGAGGTCGATGGTCTCGATCGCGACACCCGGCGCTCTGAGCAACGCGCTGTCGTGTGGGCGGTGATCCCGAACCTGAAGCCGCGCTTCCGCATTGTGCACGATGGCCGCTACGCCGAGCACGGCAATGCGAATCAAGGCCCGTGTGCGCCGTTCCATGTCAGTTCTCCCGATCTCGAGCGATGGGCGGCCGGATCGGCGAACCGCCCGAAGCAGGTATGCCATGCATGGACGATGCCTGCGCGGACCGGACGAATTTTGGCCGGATTCCTGGGACAACTACGCCGTGGGCTCGAGCTTTACCCCGCCCCTAGATATGGGGATTTCCGTCGCTGGGATCGCGATACGACCCGACTCTGACGCCGCGACCGCCGCCGGAATCGCTCTGGCAGGTCAGGGCGCGCACTCGCCCCAGGCGGCGAGAAGGGCCAGCAGGTCCGACACATCCACCGCGCCATCGCCCCCCGGCGGGGCGATGTCGCATGCCGCGGGCTGGTCGCCCCAGCTCGCGAGAAGCTCCAGGAGATCGACGACGGTGATCGCCGCATCGGGATTCTCCAGCGCGCAGTCGGCGAAACACTCGCAGATATCGAGGATGCCGTTGGCATTGGCATCGCGGTCGTTGGCGGTCACATACTCGACGGTGATGATCGCGTAGCTCGCTCCGCCGCACGCCGATGCGCTGGAGTTGGGCGCCTGGAGGCGGAACTCGGCGGGCCCGTCGTCCACGAGGGTGTCGAACGCGGCGAGGGGCACGATAATGGTGGCCGTATCGGGCGTGGAAGGGCAGTTCCGGCCGGAGCCGTTGTCGTTGTCGAATACGGCGCCGATCGAGACGCCGTTGAGCATGCACTCGATGAATCGCCCGGGCGAAGCCAGGTCGGCCGCAGCCCGGATCGTCACCGCCACATCGCCTTGCCGCACTGGCGGGTCGGAGATTGTGAAGAGCCCATCGGCGCCAGCGCCAATGGGCGACATCGGCGGCGAATCGAGGCGGGCCGCCGCCGAGAGGTCGCAGGCATCGGCCAGGCCGTTGCCGTCGCAGTCCTCGCAGCCGTCCGGCACGCCGTTGCCATCACAGTCGCCAGATGTGCCGGCGAGAACATCGCAGGAGTCAATGATGCCGTTGCCGTTGCAGTCCGGGGCCGTCCCCGCGGCCAGCTCCTGTGCATCGTCGATGCAGTTGAAGTTGCAGTCATCGCCGGAGGGCAGCGCGGCGTCGAGACAGCCGCGCGAGTCGCGGAACGATGAAATGTTGGCGATGGACCGGGAGCCGAAGCCGTGGATGACGCCGGTGCACCCGCCAAGGCGCGAGCACATGATCGCGCAGTCGGGATCGGCATCGCAGTGACTGGTGCCCCAGTTGTGCCCCGCCTCGTGGCTGGTCAGGGCCACGCGGACGGCGAAGTTGGAGGTGAACGAGGACCACGAGAGCGCGTAGGCATCGCTCGTGGAACAGACGGTGCCGGTGTTCGCCACGCCGCCTACGGAGTTGTTCAGTTGTCGGCCCGTCATGAGGTGGGCCAGGTCGCGAGCGATGGGGTTGGCGGAGCCCGACGAGAAGTTGGCGTTCCACTCGTTGCGGAACTGCCCCAGCAGCGTGAAGGCATCCGACGATGAATAAGGATCCGGCTCGGCGGTGCGCACGATGATCTCGGAAATGACATGGCGGATGGCGACATCGCGTTCGTAGATGACGTTCATGGCGTTGACGATCGATTCGATGTCGGCCACGGTGTTGGCGACGCTGCCGCCGCGCGAGAGGAAAAACTCGACATCGGCATCGAAGGCGATCTGGGCGACATCCAGGCACGCCCCGGCCGCGATGGCGCTCGGCCCGGCGGCGATGGCCTCTCGGCCCGCCGCCTCGTGCGGGATCGGCTCATCGATCGTGCCGCACAACCACGCCCCGGCTTCGATGTCCTCGATGCGATAGACCACGTGCCAGTCCTGGCCAGGCACGGGCTGGATGAACCACTGCCGTTCACCGTCGATGATCCGGGCCCGCACCTGGCCGTCGATGATGGATGCGGCCACGACCGTCGAGGGCCGGCCCTCGATGAAGCCGCGCCACGTCGTCGCCTCGGGCGCGGCATGCTCGATCATCCGGCCGAGCCCGTCCGCGACGCTGACTCGGAAGGATGCCGCGCGAACGGACACTGGCGCGAGCAGAAGCTCCGCGGGCTCGTCGTCGAGCATGACCGTCAGCCGGAACGGTTGGTCACGGCCGGTCAGCGCGTTCAATCGCTGCACGCGTCCATCCAGCAGGCCGAGCTCGGCCCGGATCGCATCAGCGCGCGGCTCGGGGGGCTCCTGGGCATCGGCCGGACCGGGCCGCCACACGCTCGCGAGCGCCACGATGATGATAATGGTCTTTGCGATCCGAATTCGCATGTGCAGAGTCCGTGCGGGGAGGCGACTCGGTTCCATCGGCCACCTCGCCGCCGACGTCATCGTTCGGACACGCCGGCGGGGTTTCGCCCCCCGTCGCCCGGTCGGATTCCGAAGAACCGCTCGGCGTTGTCATCGAGCGTGGCCTCGAACGCGGCCGCATCGATGCCGCGCAGGTCCGCGAGGAAGCGGGCCACGTGCACGACATATTGCGGCTCGTTGGGGCGGATCTTGCGGATGGGCTCGGGCGTCATGTAAGGGGCATCGGTCTCGACCATGATGCGGTCATCGGGCACAATTTTCGCCGCCTCTGCGATCGCCCGGCCGTTGGCGAAGGTGACCGCCCCGGTGAAACTGATCCAGGCCCCGAAATCGAGGATGCGCCTCGCCTCGCCCGCATCCCCCGTGAAACAATGAAACACATACCGGTCGCGCGGCAGCGTGGACCTGCGGAACACCGCCAGCAGTTCATCGATGGATTCGCGGCTGTGGACGATGATGGGTTTGGCGAGTCCATCGCCGGCGCCCCCCCCCCCCGGCCCCCCCCCCCGCGCCCCCCCCCCCGCCCCCCCCCCCCCCCCCCCCCCCCCCCCCCCCGCCCCCCCCCCCCCCCCCCCCCCCCCCCCGCCCG
>Ga0299906_10003521_pt1 | contig 12911 bp, 11 predicted proteins | sample RVTome_14_FD_200259 | JGI IMG/M metagenome (GOLD analysis project Ga0299906, IMG submission 200259) | Soil microbial communities from uranium-contaminated site in the Upper Colorado River Basin, Wyoming, United States - RVT145D125 (version 2) ...
GCGCGCCGAGACGGACGCCCTGAATTCCGAGGACGGCCCTCGAGCCGGTAGGGGAAGCGGCACGATCCTGATCGTCGAGGATGACAAGGCGGTCCGAAACGTCGCCGTCAGGGTCCTGGAGTCGCAAGGGTACGAGGTGGTCACGGCCACGAATGGGAAAGAGGCGCTCGAGATCATGAGGGGTCCTCCGAGCCCTATCGACCTCGTGGTGACGGACATCGTCATGCCCGAGATGGGAGGCGTCGACCTGGCCCGTCAGCTCCGTCGCGACCGCCCCGAGATTCCTGTCGTCCTCATGTCGGGTTACCCGCGCGAGGAGTCCGGCGTCGACGTGGCTGAGTTAAGCGTGGCGTTCCTGGCCAAGCCGTTCACCGTAAGCGAGCTCCTCGAAACCGTTCGCGGAGCGCTCCAGGCCTGACCCGACCTTTTCGGCCCTGTGAGTGTCGTATCTTCATGGGCTCGAAGGCTTGGCGAAAGTGTCGGAGTCATCCTCGAGCTCCGGGTTGGTTCCCTCGAGGGTCCGACATGACTTCCGCTCCACGTCGTATGGAGTAACGCGGGTCGAGTCGAGGACGGTCGTTCCCGCGGGACGCGGCGATGAATCTTGAAGCGGATCGGGGTGAGTGGTGATGAGCGAGTCAATGACGCGAAGTGGAGGCGCCATGGCCGCCGCGATGATCGTGGCGGCCGGTGTCATGTTCGGGGCGGTCGACGCTTCGGCCCAAGGTGAAGGAACGGCCGAGTTGCGTGGTATCGTCTTCGACAGCACGGAGATGAAGGCCCTCGCCGGAGCGCGCGTGGCCGTGATGGGCACCAGTGCTACAGGCGTCACCGACGGCTCGGGTCGGTTCGTGCTCCAGGACGTCCCTGCGGGCTCCTATTGGGTGTCGTTCTTCCACGAGCGACTCCAGGCGCTGGGCGTCAGCCCCCCCTCGAAGCAGGTGGAGTTCCGCGGCGGTGAGACCGTGGGAGTCGAGCTTTCGGTGCCGTCGGAGGAGACACTCCTTCTCGGGTGGTGTCTGGCCGAGCAGCCTTCGCCGGGGTTCTCCGCGATCGCCGGCGTGGTGACCGACTCGCTCACGGGTGTTCCGATGCCCCGCGCAATCGTACGGGCCGAGCCCGTTGGCAGGACCATCGGCATTCGCCCGGTGGAAGTCCGAACCGACGACAGCGGCTACTTTCGCATGTGCGCCGTGCGGAGCGACATCGATATGAAGCTCCAGGCGCACTTCGGGCAGAACTCAGGCACGAGCGTGGAGCTGTACCTGCCGCCGGGGTCGGCGGCGCTCCAGGACCTCGTGCTGATCATGACCGCGGAAGGGACGCTCGCGGGCTACGTGCGTGATTACATCTCCAGTGAGCCCGTTGTCGGGGCCGTGGTGTCGGTCGTGGGCACCAACAGCTCGGTGCTGACGGACAACACCGGCCGCTTCGTCCTCGACGACCTGCCACCGGGACGACACCTCGTCCAGACCGCTCACCTCGCCTTCGAGGAGCGCACCGACTCGGTGACGATCTTCAGCCAGGAGACGGTCGATATCGAGGTGCGGATGGCCACCCAGGCGCTCGAGGTGGAGGGGCTGGTGGTCACGGCCCGTACCCGCTTCGGGCGAACGAGCCTCGCCGGCGACGCGAAGCGCGCCGACTTCCTCTCACGCGAGGAGATCGACCTGCTTCTGCCGCGCGTCACCCAGACGTCGGACCTCATTCGCAGCATGAACGTGCCCGGGCTGCGCATCAGGGAGATGCAGCAGGTCGACGAGCTCACGGGGGTGATGGTGCCCGTGATGTGCATCGAGGTGAGCCGCGGCCGAACGAGCGGCAGCGGGTGTGCGCCGGCGGCGGTGGCGCTCAACAACATCATCGTTCCCTACCCCGAGCAGGTGCTGCGTGACCTCGATCCGAACATCATCGATCGGATCGAGATCCTGGGGCCGGTCGATGCTCAGTTCCAGTACGGAACGATCGCCGGGAACGGGGCGGTGGCGATCTTCACCCGTTGAGCACTCGGCTCGGATCGACCCGGACCGCGTGTCGCGTGGGCAAGTAGGTCGCAGCCATGGACGTTACGACGATCACCAGCGTCACGCACAGCCAGGTGAGTGGGTCGCCGGGCGCGATTCCGTAGAGCAGGGAGCGCATCGCCCCGGATGCCAGCCACGCCACGCCGAGCCCCACGACGATTCCCACAAGCGTGAGCCGCATGCGCTGGCGTAGGATCATCGAGCGGATCGCCTGGGGTCGGGCGCCGAGCGACAGACGAATACCGATCTCGGGATAGCGGCGCCGAACGTCGAACGCGGTGAGCCCGTAGACGCCAATGAGTGCGAGTATAAGTCCGACGACAGCGAACCCGCTCAAGATCTGTAGATTGAAACGCGGCTCTCCCACCGCTCGCCGAAGCTTCTCGCCCAGTGACTCGACCTCACCCACCGGAAGGCCGGGAACCGTCTCTGGCACACGCCTGCGGATCGCCGCGGTGATCGCCGCGGCATCGCCTTCGTAGCGGACCACCATCGTCATCACGGCCCACGGGATCTGACGATGCGGCCGGTAGACGATAGGCGAAGGCACCTGACCGAGCTCGACGTCTCGAAGGTCCTCGACGACGCCGACGACACGCATGCGACTGCCCTCGGGATCGCCCCACACGAGCTCGCGGTCGAGGGGGCTCTCGGCTCCCCATGTCTGCCGGGCAAGGCTTTCACCGATGACGATGGGCGTTCCGTTCTCCCAATCGTCGCTCTCGGTGAAGTCACGACCCGCGAGGAGCTCCATGCCCATTGCCTCGAAGAAGCCGGGCGTCACGACCCGCCATTGGATCGGGGTGAAACCAGATGCCCGATCGGGGAGTCGGTCTTCCGGCGCGACGAAGTTGCCGAGCGCTGATCCCGAAAAGGGCTCGACCGCCGTGGCTCCCGCGGCTCTGACGCCGGGGATCGAGGATACTGCGTCGCGGAGGAGCGGGATGAGCTCGGCTCGCTCCGCAAACGACCATGAGCCGTCAGGCATGTCGACGGAGAATGCGAGCGTGCCTTCGGCCTCGAAGCCCGGATCGACGGCGGTGAGCTCCACGAACGAGCGCAGTAGCAGACCGGTACCGGACAAGAGCAACACGGTGAGAGCGACCTGTCCCGTGACCAGAGCCGAGCGGAGGCGACCGCCGGGATCACCCGCGGCACCGCCCCTACCGGCCATGGAGCTCGAAAGGCGGTCTGTACGAAGCTGCACGACAGGAGCCAACCCGCAAACGAGCGTGGCAAGCGCGATGGCGAGCACACCGACGAAGAGTGCGGTCGGGTCGATCTGCGCGGTTTCGAGTCTGGGAATGCGGCCGCCACCCGCCGCGCGCAGCGCGGGAAGAGCCATGGTCGCGAGCGCAAGCCCGAATAAGCCACCGACAGCGGCGAGGAGGGAGCTCTCAGTGAAGAGCTGTCGGACGAGTCGGCCCTGGCTCGCGCCGAGGGCCGTGCGAAGGGCCATCTCGGTGCGCCTCGCGGTGGAGCGGACCATCAGGAAATTGGAGACATTGACGCACGCCATCACGAGAAGCACTATAGCCGCCGCGATCAGAATCCAACCTGCCCGCTCGACGGTCTCGCCGATCAGCACCCAGCGTGCGGGGTGGAGCTGCGCGCTCCATCCCAGATCGGCGGCGTGCGTGCGGCTCAACCTCTCCTGGACGTCCGCGAGCTCCGAGCGGGCGACATCGAAGCCCACGCCCGACGCGAGACGAGCGATCACGTCGACGTCGTGATCCCCGCGATCCGAGGTCGGATCGGCGCGGAGGGGCACGAAGACGGGGGTGTCGCCGAGCAGGACATCGAGCCCGTCGGGCAGCACACCCACGATCTGAAGCAAGCGTCCGTCGACGTCGAGGGAGGTACCGAGAACGGTCGGATCACCCGCGAAATCGGTCCGCCACATGGCGTGCGAGATGAGGGCGACCGAAGCCTCCGTGCCGGGCAGGTCGTCGGACGCCCGGAAGGCGCGACCCAATAGGGGCCTCACCCCAAGGACGTCCAACAAGGAGTGTGACACGTGGCCGACGGAAATGGAGCTCGGCTGCCCCGGCCGGCGCAATGTGCCGGCTCGATTCGCGAAAGCGGCCGCGTCCCGGAAGGACCTGACTTCCCGACGCCAGTCGAGGAAGGTGGCTTCCGACACCGCGAAGGGCTGACCGGCGGGCGTGACCATCTCGGCGAAGACGACCCGCTCTGGGTCGTCGAAGGGGAGCGGATCGAACACCACCGCGGTGACTACACTCGTGATCGTGACCGCCGCCCCGACGCCCAACATGAGCGTGACGAGCGCGGTCAGCGCGAAGCCGCGGCCGTGACGGACCTGTCGGAGCGCGAACGACACGTCCTGCCGGGCGGTCTCGAACGCCGACGATCGCTTGCGGCGGCGGCGCGCTCGGTCGCGCACGTTGCGGCTCGCGATCCTGACCCGGTCCGCGTCACCGAACTCCTGACGGGCGCGCGCGCGCGCTTCTTCCGTGGACAGGCCCCTGGAGACGAGGTCGTCTACCCGGTGCGCGAGATGTGCCGCGATCTCCTCGTCCAGATCCTGCCGCTCGCGAAGGCGATCCGCGCGAACGTCGTCCTGCGGCGCGGGCCTCACGGGGCGCGACCCGGAGCGTCGGCCATGACGCCCGCAACGGCCCGCACATACTCGTCCCAGCTCTTCGATTGCGCCGCGAGGGCTTCATGTCCCAGGTCGGTGAGGGAGTAGAACTTGGCTCTCCGATTCTTCTCCGAAAGCCCCCAACTCGCCGTGATCCATTCTCGGGCCTCGATGCGATGGAGCGCCGGATACAGCGCACCCTCCTCGACCTGAAGCACGTCGGCGGATGAGCTCTTGATCGCGCGGGCGATCTCGTAGCCATGGCGGGGCCCGCCGACGAGTGTGCGCAGGACCAGTAGGTCCAGCGTGCCCTGAAGCAAATCGCGTCGCGTCATCGTCCGGCTCTCGCCTCGTTCCCATAAGATGTCATGGGAACAGACTCACGAAGCCTCCCTAAGATGTCAATGGGACGAGGCGGCCGCTCGGGCCGGATTCTCCCGGGAGCTACCCGGCCACGCGATCCGAGGGGCGCGCGGACGCGGGCCCGATGCCCGCTTCGAGGAGTTGACCGCCACGATGAAGCCGGCAGAGCGCATCCACCACGTCGGGAGGGAACTGGCGACCTCGCCATCGAATCATCTCCTCGAGGGCGTCCTGGAGCGAGCAAGCCTTCCGGTAGGGCCGGTCATTCGTCAGGCTGTCGAACGCGTCGGCCACCGAGACGATCCGACCCTCCACCGGAATCGCGTCCTCGGCCAGCCCTGCAGGATAACCCTTGCCGTTCCAGTGCTCGTGGTGGGTCAGCGCGATCCGCTCGGCGGTCCGAAGGAGGTCGAAGCGGCTCCCGGAGAGGATCCCGGCGCCGATCACCGCGTGGCGGCGAATGATCTCCAATTCCTGCTCGGTGAGAGGACCCGTCTTCAGCAAGATCGTGTCGGGAATGCCGATCTTGCCGATGTCGTGGAGCGGTGAGGCCTGTTCGATCATCGTCGCCCGCTCTTCGTCGAGACCAACCTCGATCGCGAGCATGCCCGACAAGACTCCGACCCGAGCCGCGTGCATGCCCGTCTGGTCGTCCCGATACTCTCCTGCCCGCGCGAGTCGGTCGAGTAGCTCGAGCTTCGCGGCGACCACGTCGGCCGTGCGCTCCTCCACGCGCACCGCCAGCGCCTCGTTGAAGGAGCGAAGGTGCCTGTGCATCCGACCCGTGTGGACGAGATTTCTGAGCCTGGCCACGACCTCCGTGGACTCGAACGGTTTCTGCACGAAGTCCTTCGCACCCGAAGCGAGCGCCCGCTCGCGCACGTCGGCCCTCTGATCGCCTGTCAGGACGAGGATGGGGGCGTAGCCCGCGGGTCCGGTTCGCTCCACCAGCGCCCGCATGATCTCGAAGCCATCGACCTCGGGCATATGGAGGTCCAGAAGAACCGCGTCGAAGCCCTCGTCCAGGCGCTCCGCCATGACTCTCCGGGAATCGATCTCGACCACGACGTCCTTGAAGCCGGCGCGTGCCAGGATACGGCTCAAAGCCCGCCCGATCAGCGGGTCGTCATCCACGATGAGCACGCGGACGTCGTCCATACTCTCCGGGCCGGGATCGGCGCCCGTCTCGGGGTCGCCGGTCATGGCCGCTCCTTCGACGGTCCCAGCGCGTCCAGGTGAACGCGCACGGCTTCTATGTCGAACGGCTTCTCGATCACGGCGATTGCACCCAGCGCCTTGGCAGCATCGAGCATATGATGCGCGGGAAGCACGCCACCGCCGGACATCGCTACCAGCCGGGCCTCGGGAAGCGTCTCGCGCAGCCGCGTCAGCAGCTCGATTCCGTCCATCTCGGGCATGTAGATGTCCGTGATGATCAGATCGGCCGGGTCGTTCGCGAGGAGCCGCAGCGCGATCTTCCCGCTTTCCGCTTCGGCCACCTGGTGGCCCTCCATCTCGATGAGGCGGCGCACTACGCGCCGGACCTGGGCGTCGTCGTCGATGACGAGCACCTTACCCATCCTCGATCTCCAAGCACTCCACCAGGCTTTCGCAGATCTCACGAAGGTCCTTGATCAGCTGCTTCGTGCGCTGAGCGGCCTCGATGACGTCTGTGACCTCCTGATCGACCTCCGAACCGGGGCCCAGGATGGCCTGAATGAGCTGGGCATTCGCCATGATCGGCGTCAACGCATTGTTGAGCGTGTGAATCGTGCGTCGAAGCTGCTCGAGACGCGCGGCCGGATCGGTCTTCATACGTACTCTCATCTTACCCGTACGTCGACGCTATGTCGACCATTCTGGGGTCCCCGCAGCGGGCGGGCCACGCATAAGGTGGCTCGCCCCGGCCTCGCTCAGCCTCCGCTGGCGAAGCTTCCGCGCACGACCCCTCCTCTCGTCGAGAGGAGCTCGAACGTGCCGGTGAACGAGTCGAGTCCGTAGGTGCGGAAGCGAAACCGAGCAGTCTGTTCCTGGCCCGGCTGCAGGTATCCCAGCGACAACTCGTCGCCGTCGTCCTCGATCACCACGCCGTCGTCGTCGACGAATCGGACCTGCGCATCATCGTCCTCTTCGTCGCCGACCTCGACGTCACCATCGAACGCGAGGACTACGCGGTCCGGGCGGACGATCTTTACCAGATCGGCCTGCCGGAGCGCCGTCGGAAGACGACCGTCGTTGCGGACGTTCACGGAGAGCTCCCACTCGATGTAGTCATCGTCGGCTCCCACCCGGTGCACCCGAGCCTCGTCCGCCGCGAGCTCCGGCAGGCTCCGTGCCATGTAGAGATTGAAACGAGCCTGGTTCTCCGCCCATCGCTCGAGGACCTCGGGAGGTCCATTCTGGCTGAAGAACTTCGGGTGCCATCCGCCGATCTCGACCTCCCCGTGCTCAGGGTGTTGAAACGTCGTCCACGCCTTGAACGGTGCGTGGTAGTCGCGGTCGGCAGCCACGCTGTCGGCCCATATCAGCCGGTCGAGGTCGTCCTCTTCGCCGTCGCCGTTCACGTCACCGACGTTGCCGCCGTCCCAGAGCTCGTCGCCGTACCATATGGAACCGTAGTAGAAGTACCCGAAGTCCGGGCCGTGACCGAAGAGCGGGCTTCCCTGGCCGTCCGGATTGTTGCGGGTCGCGTACGTGTAGTAGACGTCTCCCGCCCACGGATAGTCGGTGATCGTCAGGCCGATGCTGTCGAAGTGCTCGTACAGGGCAAGGTCTTCGGGGTACATCCGCTCTTCGGAGCGAGACGTGGACGGGGGCCGCAGGTGCATGGGCACCCGCGTGTCCATGGAGTTCGCCACGCCGATATTGGGATTCTCCAGCGCGAAGAGCACGACGGCCCGGGTCTCGGGCTCCGACAGCGGATAGGCACCTGCTCCTCCCTGCGTCCATCCGCGCCCCGTGTGGTCACGTCCGGGCATCGGGCGCCAGTTCTCGACGTAATTGCGGTGAAGATCCAGCCCCCCGACGCCGTCCTCGTCGGTGCGTCCGTCCCCGTCGTCGTCGACTCCCTCGCCGGGCATGGACCACTGACCACTCTCGCCGTCTTCCGCGCGCCGCATCAGGCGACCCGTCGCATCGCGCTCATCCTCGAGCCATTCCCCGTCGGAATCCCGCCATCGCATTTCGAGCAGAATGCCGTCGCCGTCGAGGTCATTGCCGGGATCTTCGTCGTAGAGACCGTCTCCGTCGTTGTCCACGGGGCGGACGCTCGAACGGTTCGCTTGCGCCGTGTTGAGGTAGAGGTTCGAACCGTCCGGATTGTTCTGGGGCTTGGCGTAGATCGCGGCGCGGTCGAGAAGACGTGTCACCTCCGGACCGTTTCCATACCCCTCGACGAGATGTTGAATCAGCCACAGCACCGACTCCGACGAGGTGATCTCGCCCGAGTGCCGGCCACCCTCGAAGAAGGCGGCCGGCTTCTCGGTAGCCGGACCCGTGTCCTTGCTGGTCAGCGTCACCTGCATGATGGGTCTGCCTTCCAGGCTCGTTCCGACCTGATAGAGCTCTACGATGCCCGGGTAGCGTTCGGCCCAGCGGCGCAGCCACGTATACATGACGTCGACGGTGTGGTAGCGGTCGAAGCTCAACGTGGCCCCCGCCTCGTACTCGACTTCGGGATGTCGCACCCGGGGGAAGTAGCTGGGGCCGTGACGTCCCATCGGCTCGAGGTGATACATCGCCGAATCGCGTTCCGACTCCGCCGGCATCGTGGCCGCGTCATGTTGCGGCACGGTGGTCTGAGCGTGGGCGGGCACTGCAACCCCCGCCGCGACGGCCACGGCGAACGCACCGGTCATGGCTCCGCGGGGAAAGCGTCCCGTCGCGGTCGGGAGACGGGAGGAGACGATCGGTTGGGGTCTCGGCACTCTGGGGCTCCGGGGCTCTGCTGGTGGATCCGGTGTCGGACGAGGTGATCGCCTCCGACGCAGCGCACGAGCCGTCAGTCTGACCGACCTCCGGGACCGTCGCAAGGTCCGGGGGTATTTAGAGCAGTCGTTCTGATTCAGGAGGGCTTGCTGGCCTCGAAGTGCGCCCCCTTGATCGAGGCGGCGAAAGCGGTCAGGTCACCGAGCTGCTCCGGGTTGGCCAAGAGAAAGGCGCGTACTCCCGGGTCCTGGAGGACGTATCCACTCGGGTAGGGCCTCTCGGAGGTGATGCGGACGTCGCCGAAGCCTGCGCCCTCGAACTGCCTCAGGTACGTGCCGCGGAGGGTCGGCAAGCAGGCCGCCAGCGCCTCGAGGTTGCCGGCGAGGACCATCGGCACCGGCCGGTCGGAGACCATGTCGGAGATCACCATGCGTCCGCCGGGCTTGAGCACGCGGAAGGCCTCTGCGAGGACGCGTGACTTGTCGGCGCTGAGATTCAGCACGCAGTTGGAGATGATGACGTCGACGCTCGCGTCCGCCACCGGCAGCGCCTCGATCTCGCCTAGCCTGAACTCGACGTTCGTGTAGCCGCCGATCTCCGCATTGGTCCGTGCCCGCTCGACCATCTCCGGCGTCATGTCGACACCGATCACGCGTCCGGCCGCACCAACCTGTCTGGCGGCGAGAAAGCAGTCGATTCCCGCTCCGGACCCCAGGTCGAGGACTGTCTGGCCATCCTCGAGCGAGGCGATCGCCGTCGGGTTCCCGCAGCCGAGGCCGAGGTTGGCGTCCTCCGGCAGGTCCGCGAGCTCCTGAGCCGTGTAGCCGATGGATCGACTGATGTCAGCCGCGGGCTTCGCCGAGCCGTCGCCACAACACGACGGCGCGCAGCAGCTCTTTTCTCCGGTGGCGACCTGAGCGTAACGCTCCCGTACCGTCCTCTTCACTTCGCCTTCGGAATGGATCGTCATTTCCGATGCCCATTGGTTGAGTGGTGCACGACGCAACAGCTGCCACCCGACGTCTCGACGTGCGTCGCGAACGATCGAGCGAGCCGACCCACGAGGCGCGTGATCGCGGCGCGCACGTCCGCATCGAAACCGTCGAGAAGATCCGCATACTCGGTGGCCAGGTCCATCTCGATTCGAGCGTGAACCGCCCGCCCCGATTCGCTGGCCACGAGGTTCACGACCCGGCCGTCGCTGGCGTCACGCTCGCGGACGAGCAGGCCCTTGTCCACCAGGCCATTGGCGATCCGACTGGCCGTGCTCTTGTCCAGGTAAAGCTGGGCCGCCAGGTCGTTGATCGTGAGGGCGCCAGCATCTGTCACCCCCTTCAGGGCATAGCACTGGCTTACGCTGATGTCGTAACAACACGCCCGGTCCCGGTCCCGGAACTGCACCACCCGGATCAGCTCCCCCAAAGCGTCCGAGAAGTGGCGGGCGTCGTCCATCAGGGTAGTTGTCATTGACAACTATGTCGGGCATCCGACCCCCTGTCAACGCCGCGCAGGCGCCCGTCGATCGACTGGAGCCCTGCCTCCGCCGTTCTCAGTCGGGTTCCACGATCTCCAGCAGGCTACGTGGGTCGACGCTGGTGTTCCCGTAGCGAACGACCCAGTGCAGGTGCGGGCCCGTCACCCGACCCGTCGCGCCCACCAAGCCGACGGGTGCTCCGGCCTCCACGGTGTCGCCCGCGGCGACGAGCTGCTCACTGAGGTGGAAGTACGCGCTTAGGAGACCACCGCCATGGTTCACATAAACGATGTTGCCCGCCAGGAGAAACGGCTCCACGAGCTGGACCACGCCTCGTGCGGCGGCCACGACGGTATCGCCGCGAAGCCCCTGCAGGTCGAGCCCCATGTGGCGGCTCGAAACCTGGCCGTTGAAGATCCGCCCGTTCCCGAAGCCGCTCGTGACACGGCTCGTCCTGGGCATCACTACGTCGTTGGTCCAGATACGCGGCGTTCGGTGGGCGGCGCGTGCCGCCTGGGCCGCCATGGCCTGGTCACGCGCCAGTCGCGCTTGGTCCGCCGCGTCCAGCGGAGCACCGAATCGAGGCGTGACGCTGAGCTCTTCGTGCCGGTAGGCCCCCGCCGCGACTGGAATCCGCTGTTCCAAGCGCTTCTCGCCGGCTTCCTTGAAGACGACCCGGATCGAGGCGGTCACGGCACCGTCCGCGCCCACCGGAACGGCCGCCAGACTCTCGAAAGCACGATCTCCCAGCCGCTCGAAGTGAAGCTCCTCGCCTTCGACGCTGCCGTGCACCCCGAGCACAGGGGTGTGCTCGGACTCGTTCACTCGGAGGCGAAACAGGCGCCCCTCGCCGGGCCTCTCGGGATGCCATGTGATCTCCGGATCCATCACGATGCGCGGAGCGGCCGCGTCGACCTCGGCGTCCTGCCCCGGCGCGAGGAGCATCCAGACGGCGGCGACTGCCGATGCAAGCAGAAGCGAAACGATGCGAACCATGGACCTGAAGATGCCACCTCGAGCTGTCACACGCGACCTATTCAACCCCTGTAAACTGTCAATACCATTGTATTGACATCCCCTGGCCAGGGCTCCACACTTCCCGAATGAGCGGCAAGACCAGCCAACTCCAGATTCGCGTAACCCCCGAGGAGAAGGGGTCGTTGAAGCGACTGGCAGCGGCTGCCGAAATGTCAGTCTCCCAGTACGTCCTTTCTCGGCTGCTCCCTTCGACGACCTTCGAGCTCGGCGAGCGCGTCAGAGCGCTCGGATCGAGTCAGCAGCGACAGCGCGCGCACGCGGACCTGGTGAAATTCGTCGGAGCCCTCACGCCGATCGAGCTGTCCGAAGCCGTTGCCGATGTCGAGCTGGGCGACCTTTCCCCGGTGCTTCGCAACCACGTCGCTGCCGTCGTGGAGCAGGAGGCTTGGCTGAAGCGAGTGCAGACGCCCGAGTGGGTCGCCGGCGTCGCGCCTCTGGATCGGGCGCACTTCGCCTGGGAGCTGCGGAGCCTTAGACCGCATCTCATGCGCGTGACGCCGCCCGCCTTCAAACGCCGAAACGTCTTCGTTGCGGCCGATGCCCCTGCTTCCGGCGCCCCTGCTCATGGCATCGATGCGGGCCTCGACGCACTCTCCCGGGCGCTCCAGGTCGCAGGCGTGGCGGCCGAGCTGTGCGTCGTGGGGGGTGCCGTCCTTCCACTGAGCTTCCACGCTCGTCCGAAATCACGTCGCGTCGCCGCGCTCTTCGCGCCCCTTTCGACAATCGACGACGTCACCAGACGGATCACCGAGGAAGCGGGCCTGGGCCCCAACTGGCTCCCGGAGGCGGTGAGGCTCCTCGTTGGGCAACCCGGGAACGGCGGCCGTTTCCATGATGACGCAGGCCTCCGCATATTCGCGGCCCCGCCCGGCTACGTCCTCGCCATGAAATGCGCCCATATGGCGTTCCTCCGGCCGGATGACGTCGAGGAAGCCGCGATCGGCGCTGACGTACGCTATCTCCTGCGATACCTCGGACTGCGAAGTCCGGGGGACGCCACGGACTACATCGCTCGATACCTCACGGAGCGTCAGCATCCGGCGGATCTGAGGCAGCGTGTGGCGGAGCTGCTTCGGCAATAGTAACCCTATCAGAGATCATGCTGCGGTTATCCGCCCCCGAAAAACCCAGCCGAGCCGCGGACGCCCCAACCAGAGCGGCGTCCGCGGCGTTCAGCTGGTCAGGGGGTGAACGGTGACACACGATTGTCGGCGAGCACCCGATTCATGTCCACGTTGATCGTGATCTCTGTGGTGACCAGGTTCTCGTCGTCGTCGTAAGGGGTGAACGGCGCATAGAGGTCCATGCCGTCACCCGCCGGAATATAGGCGGGTACGACCGCGGCGGTGCCGGGATCGCCCATTGTGATCGTCGGGTTGCTGTCGATCTCACGCGACATCATCGGGAGCCGGATGCCCAGGTCCGACATCCGACGGCCCTCCAGGAAGAGGATCTCCTGGCGCGCCAGGTGAAACGCGTGCCA
>Ga0299906_10003523_pt1 | contig 12900 bp, 13 predicted proteins | sample RVTome_14_FD_200259 | JGI IMG/M metagenome (GOLD analysis project Ga0299906, IMG submission 200259) | Soil microbial communities from uranium-contaminated site in the Upper Colorado River Basin, Wyoming, United States - RVT145D125 (version 2) ...
CGCGAAGCGGCCCCAGAGGGGGCTAATCGATATGCGCCCGCGGCGCAGCCGCGGATGCGGGGCGGGTGCCGGTCAGTGCAGGTGCTTGCGCCCGCGCGAGGTGCGCACCGGCTCGGTGGCGAGCTCCATCTGCCCGGCGCTGCCGCCGCGCTGCTGCCAGTTGCGCGAGAACAGCTCGTTGACGTGGTTCACCAGCTCGGAGACCTCCTGCTGGTTGAAGTGGCGCGACATCAGGTTGGACATGTCCTCCACCATGCGGCGGCGCTGGGCCTCGTGGATGCTCTCGGGGCTGGGGCCGACGAAGACGATGCCGATCTCGTCGCGGCCGTCCTCGTGGTAATAGCTGAGCTGCACCTCGGTGGCCTGCTCGGTGAAGCGGCACAGCGCCTGCAGGGCGTCCTCGATGACCTTGCGGAAGTTGCGGCCCACGTCCCCGGTCCAGCACACCTCCAGCAGCCGGCGGCGGGGGTCGTAGACCACCCCCGGCTCGTCCCGGTGTACGCTCTTCAGCTCGTCGAGGCTCTCCACGTCGAGGTAGTCGAGCCAGGGCTGCAGCGCGGCTTCGAGCTGCGACTGCGAGGCGCCGGCGCGCAGCGGAATGGTGCCGTGGACGTGGACTTCGGTGCGCATAGGGCTGGTCTGAGAGTTGGATTCTCGGGGAGCTGGATTCGGTGGCGCCCGCTCGGCGGGCAGCGCCCAGTATACAGGTCCGCGCCGGGCCGGGCGGCGGCTGGGGGCGGCCTCGGGAAACCGGCGGGACGGCGCCCCGGCAGCCGGTCCCGCGCTCCGAAAGCGGGCTAAAATACGATACTCGACGTCTCTAAATCCGGCTCGTTTTTTGGACCTGGTCCTGGCCCGCTTCCGGGCGCTTGCCCGACGCGCAGGCCATCCTCGGCATGGCGATCATCGTCGGCAGCGGCCTGTACGTCGCCTGGGGCCACCGCTACCGCCGCCAGGAGGAGCCGGAGAGCGCGATCGAATAGGCCGCGCGCGGGTAGGTCCGTCAGCCTTCGACCCGCACCTGCCGGGTCACCAGCTCCTGCACCTTGAGGGCGCTGTCGCGCGACCGCGTAACGATTCCCAGGCTGCCGCGCTTCAGCGGCAGCAAGATCGCGGTGTATTCGCCCTGCGTGTGCGGCCTGGCTTCCCTGGGGTTGCCCGGCACCAGGATCAGCGCCGCATCGCCCGCGGGCGTCTGCACGAACAGGTGCTGCACCACGACGCCGTCGATCACGCAGTTGCCCAGATGGTGCACCTGGCCCAGGCTCCCCTCCAGCCTGCCGCCGTAGCGCGAGAAGACGCGTGCCACAGCGGCGTGCTGCACGTTGTCGCGCAGGTGCTCGAAGCCCGGCTCGGAGACGACATGCGCGATGACCACGCGCGCCAGGGGATCGGTGCGCGCGGCCAGGTTGAAAGCGACGAACCCGCCGATGGCGATGACCACCGTCGCGGCTGCGGCGCCGAGAGCCGGGCCGAACCAGATCGGGCCGCCGCCGCCGATGCGCCGCAGCCAGCGCGCCACGCGGCCGAACGGACCTCTGCTGCGCTGTCCCAGGATGATCTGCTCCGCGAGCCCTTCGGGCACGGCCACCCGCGCGGCGTGGTGGATGCCGTCCTCGAGGATGTCGACCTCGCGCGCGAACGCCGCGCAGGGCGGACAGGCGTGCCGATGCTCGAGCGCCGCCGCGGGAGCCTCGCTCGGCACCGCCAGCTTTGCCCGGCGGAACTCGGCGCAGTTCATCTTCACACCTCCAGCTTCTCGTCCGCCACGGCGGGATTGGCCAGGCGCCGCAGGGCCTGGCGCGCACGCGTCAGGCGCACCATCACGTTCTGCTCGCTGATGCTCAACATCGCGGCGATCTCCTTGCCGCTGAATCCGCCCAGCACCTGCAGCATGAGCGGCTCGCGATAGCGCTCCGGCAGGGCCTGCAGTAGGTTCTCCAGCTCCACGCGCTCCTGGCCCTGTGCCGGCACCGGGATTTGCAGCGCCTCCAGGTCGGTATCCTGGAAGTCGAGGCGCTTGCGCTGGAACCCGCGTGCATGCTCGTTGCGCAGGATGGTGAACAGCCACGGCTTGGCCGCGGACTCGTCACGCAGCGAGTCGCGCGCCTTCCACGCGGCCGAGAAGGTGTCCTGCACCAGGTCCTGCGCCCGCCAGCGGTCGCGCGACAGCCAGAAGGCGAAGCGGAACAGGTCGGCGGAGTAGGCCCTGACCATGGTTTCGAACCCGCGTTGATTCATGCGCTGGTGACGCCTGGCGTATGCACGTGACGGCCATTAGCGTACCCCGGATGGTCGCAGCCGGTCCAGGCGCGCCGCGCGCACCTGCCTGCGCGCGGCGCGTGCGTCCGTCTCAGGCGCGGCCGAAACGCACCGGCACGTCGGCGCTGCGCTTGCCGCTGGCGGGTTTGGCGGTCACCTCCAGCTTCCTTGCGAGCGGGAGCCCGCCCTGACGGCCGGGCACTTGCAGCGCGGCCCAATCGACCGGCGTGGTGGACGCAGGCTGAATTGCGGCGCGGGTGGCGTAGACGCTGTCGCGGCCGAACCACTCGGCGGCGGCGGCGAGGCTGGACAAGGCCAGGGCGGCGCCACCGGCGGCCACCAGCGCATTGCGGATCGAGTTCATCTTCATCTCCTTGCTCGACGTTGAAGGTCTCACGAGCGCAGCGGCCGCCCGGGGTCGGCCCGGGCGGCGCGGCGCCGCGCTTCTGAGGGAGTAGAGAAGGGGACGGCGGAAAACCTTACACGGGGCCCGTCATGCCCCGTGGGTCACTGCACGGTGAAGGCGACTTCCTGCAGCACCTGGCCGCCGGCGTCGGTGACGGTGACGGTCCAGTCGCCCGCCTTCCACAGCGTCTTGCTTGACCAGGTGCGCCAGGTGGGGCCGCCGACGTCAAGGGGAACCGTATCGGTGTGGTCGCCCGATTTCCACGTGACCTGGATCGGGTCGGCGGGGCCGCCGCTCACGCGCAGCCACAGATAGGCTTTCTCGTTCAACGCGAAGGCGCTCGCCTCCTCGGTGATCTCGCGATCCTGCACGCCCTTGCCGAGCTTGGCCTCGGCGACCTTCAGGCCTTCCTGGGACAGCGCCGTGAACGGCGCCAGCAGCAGGGCAATGGCGGCGAACCATGACAGAACGTGTCGCATGCATGACCTCCTTGAATGTTGGCCCGGCCGGCGCGCCGGGGCGGATGGAGCGCCCCCGGAGGAAGCAAGTTCCATGCGCCTGGCATGACGCTCGCGGGCGACAAGCGTCAACGCACGTCGGACGGGCTGAACGCCGGCGTGCCGAGCACGTGTGAGGCGTCCTCCTGGTCGGACTCGAACAGCCCCTGCAGCTCCTCGCTGGCCTGCCTGGAGGTCTGGATCAGCTGCGTCTCGTCGTGATAGACCGCGTGCTGGCGCCGCAACGTCTGCTCGTCGTGCGCTTGGAAGCGCGCGACGATCTGTTGCGCCTCCCAGCCCGGCATGCCGACCGCCTCGAGCACCTGCCGGGCGAGGTCGAGGGAGGCCAGGAAGGTCTCGCGCTCGATCAGCTCCACCCCCAGGTCCATCAGGCGATGGGCGTGAAACCGGTTGCGCGCACGCGCGTATACCGTGAGATCGGGAAAGTGCCGGCGCACGGTCTCCGCGGTGCGGATCGAGGCCTCGACATCGTCGATGGCGAGCACGAACAGCTTGGCGCGGTCGGCCTTGGCGGCGGTAAGCAGATCCAGGCGCGAGGCGTCGCCATAGTAGACCTTGTTGCCGAAGCGGCGCACCGTCTCCACCTGCTCGGGGCTGATGTCGAGCGCGGTGAAAGCGATGCGCTTGAGCTTGAGGATGCGGCCCACGATCTGGCCCACGCGGCCAAAGCCGGCGATGATGACCTGGGGCGTTTCCTCCGCGATCGCGTCGAACGGCCGCTCGGGCTTCGGTTGCGCGAGCCGGCGCGAGAGCAGGTCGTTGGCCATCAGCGCCAGCGGCGTAGCGGCCATCGACAGCGACACGACCACGATCAGCAGGTCCACCAGCGCGCGATCCATGACGGCGTGGCCGGCGGCCAGGTTGAACAGCACGAAGGCGAACTCGCCGCCCTGGCACAGGGCGGCCGCGAGGTTGCGCGCCGACGCGTCGCTGTGTCCGGTGGCGCGGGCCAGCGCCCACAGCACCGCCGCCTTCAACGCCATCAGGCCCAGCACGGCGCCGACGACGAGCACTGGCCTGGACGCAATCAGGCCCAGGTCCACCGACATCCCCACCGAGATGAAGAACAGGCCCAGCAACAGGCCCTTGAACGGCTGGATGTTCGCCTCGAGCTCGTGCCGGTACTCCGAGTCGGCGAGCAGCACGCCCGCCAGGAAGGCGCCGAGCGACATGGACAGACCCACGCCGGTCATCAGCAGCGACACGCCGATCACCACCAGCAACGCTGCGGCGGTGAAGATCTCCTGGATCCTGGACTGGGCGATGAGGTGCAGCACGGGCCGCAGCAGCAGGCGCCCGCCCGCCACCACCGCTGCGATGACCGCCAGCGCGAGCGCCGCCGAGAGCCAGGGATCGCCGCTGTGCGCGCCGCCCGCGCCGAGCAGAGGCACCAGTGCCAGCAGCGGGATGACGGACAGATCCTGGAACAGCAGGATCGCGAACGCCGAGCGCCCGTAGCGCGTGGTGAGCTGATTGCGCTCGGCCAGCACCTGCAGCACGAAGGCGGTGGAGGACATGGCGAGCGCGAGCCCCGTCACCAGCGCGCTCGGCCACGCCAGGCCGAGCGCGAAGCCCACCGCTCCCAGCACCAGCCCGGTGGCCAGGACCTGCGCGCCGCCGAGCCCGAACACGGACTTGCGCAGCACCCACAGCCGCGAGGGCTGCAGCTCGAGCCCGATGATGAACAGCAGGAGCACCACGCCCAGCTCGGCGAAGTGCAGGATGTTGTCGACCTCGGTGACCAGCTGCAGGCCCCAGGGCCCGATGATCACGCCGGCCGACAGGTAGCCGAGCACCGCGCCGAGCCTGAGCCGGCGGAACAGCGGCACGGCGATGACGGCGGCGGCGAGGAAGATGGCCGACTCGGCGAGCAGCGACATGGATGCGGCCTGCTAGGCGCGCGGTTCGGCGGCAGCCGCCTGGCCTGCCGCCGGCGGCGCCGGCAGCCGCGCCACCAGTACGCGGTCCACGCGGTGGCGGTCCATGTCCACCACCTCGAAACGCAGCCCGTTCCACTCGAAGTGGTCGCCGACCGCCGGCACGCGCCCCAGGCGCAGCATGACGAAGCCGCCCAGCGTGTGGAAGTTGCCGGTGTCCTCTTCCTCCAGCTCCTCCAGCTCGAAGATCTCTTTGAACTTGTCCAGCGAGAGCATGCCGTCCAGCAGCCACGACCCGTCCTCGCGCTGCACCGCCTCCTCGTCGCCTGCGGCCTCGGCCGACGGGATGTCGCCGACGATCGCCTCGAGCACGTCGTTCATCGTCACCAGGCCCTGCACCTCGCCGTATTCGTCCACCACCAGGGCCACGTGCATGCGGTTCTTCTTGAAAGTTTCGAGCAGCTCCATGGACGAGATCGAGTTGGGCACGTACAGCGGGCGAGTGAGCGAGGCGGTGAGATCGATGGCTTCGCCGCGCAGGCTCTGGCGCATGAGCGCCTTCGACTCCAGGATGCCCAGCACGTTGTCCAGCCCGTCCTTGCACACCGGCATGCGCGAATACGGGCAGTCGAGCAGTTGCTTGCGGTTCTCCTCGTACGGCTGCTCCAGGTCCAGGTAGAAGATGTCCACGCGCGGGGTCATGATCGCGCCCACGGGCTGTTCGTCCAGGCGCAGGATGTTGGACACCAGCGCCTGCTCGGACTCCTCGAACACGCCGGCCTCGGTGCCTTGCTCCATCAGCACCTTGATCTCCTCTTCGGTCACCGGCGGCTCGCCGGCCTCGCGCGCGCCCACCAGGCGCAACACCGCCTCGCTCGACAGGTTGAAGAACCGCACCAGCGGGGAGCTCACCCGGGAGAGCCATTGCATGGGCTGGGCGATGACGCTGGCAATGGCCTCCGGATTGACGAGCGCGAGACGCTTGGGCACCAGCTCGCCGATCACCACCGACAGGTAGGTGATGGTCACGACCACGATGCCGATGGCGATGCCCTCGCTGTAGGGCGCCACCGCGGGCACCTGTTCCAGCGACGCCGCCAGCGTCTGGGCCACCGAGGCTTCCGCCAGTGCGCCGCTCAGGATGCCGATCGTGGTGATGCCGACCTGGATGGTGGACAGGAAGCGGCCCGGCTCGTTGGCCAGATGCAGCGCGGCCGAGGCGCCGGCGCGGCCCTCGTCGGCCCATTGCTGCAGCCGGGTCTTGCGCGCGGAGACCACGGCGATCTCCGACAGCGCGAACACGCCGTTCAGGAGGATGAGAACGGCCAGAAAGAGCACTTCCATGGAGCATTCCGGGAATGGGGAAGCTGCAAGGATACCGCACCACCCCGCGCGACGCGGGCGGCGCGGCCGCGCTCAGAACATCTTGCGGAATTCGAGGTCGAGCGAGGGCACGATGAAGGCGGTGATGACGATCGCGGCCAGCCACAGCAGCGCCATCATCCAGCCGGGCACCTTGAGCTCGGCGGGCAGGTGCCGCGCCGCCAGGAACAGGGTGCCGAAGGAGACGATGGGCAGCAGCGCCGCCTGGCCGATGCCGGTCCACGTCACCAGCGTGACCGGGCTTTGCCCGAAGACGAAGTAGAAGCCCACCGCCGCAGCGTGCGCCTAGCGCGCCGCCACCACCCGGATCTCGACCAGGTACTTGGGCTGCGCCAGCCTGGCTTCGACGCAGGCGCGCGCCGGCGTCTGGCCGGGCGCGACCCACTTGTCCCAGACCGAGTTCATCTCGTCGTAGTAGCGGATGTCGGCGAGCCAGATGGTGGCCATCAGCAGCTTGCTCTTGTCGGTGCCGCACTCGGCCAGCAGCTTGTCGATCTGGTCGAGGATCTGGCCGGTCTGTGCGGCCACGTCCGCGACCGGGTGGTCGGCCACGATCCCCGCCAGATACACCGTGTCGCCGTGCACCACCGCCTGGCTCAGGCGCGGGCCGACCTTCTTGCGCTCGATGCTCATGTGTCTAGCTCCCGTCGGATCAGCCGAACAATCCCCAGCGCCGCGCTTCGCTCACCAGCACGAAGCCGGTGATCACGATCGCGCCGATCCACAGCAGCACGTTGCCGAGCGGCGTGGCGCTCATCTCCTTGGGCAGGTAGCGGCGGATCAGGTACACCGTGCCCAGCGACAGGATGGGCAGCGTCCAGGCCTGCGCGTTGCCGCCCCACTTGACCATCGCCACCGGCTTCTCGCCGAAGACGAAGAACAGGATCACCGGGATCACGGTCAGCACCACGATGAAGATGTCGCGCCAGCGATTGCGCGCCTTCATGTCGTCGTGCTCGAAGCGCCCCAGCAGCCGCATGAAGTCGGCGAACATGCGCGAGTGGCCGGCGGTGGCGGCGAAGATGGTGCCGTAGAGCACGATGATGGCGCCGATGTAGAACAGCCACTTGGCCCAGCCGCCCAGCGTCTCGGTATAGATGTTCGACAGGATCGGAATCATGTCGCTGGTAGCCGGCACCTGTCCCATGCCGTGCAGGATGCCGGCGCCGAGCAGATAGAAGGCGATGGTGGCCACGGTGTAGATGATCATGGAGAAGATGACGTCCACGTTCATCACCCGCACCCAGCCGCGCGCGCGGCGGCGCCAGGCTTCGCTGTCCTCGTGCGGCCCGGTGTAGCGCGCGTAGCCCTTCTCCACGCACCAGTAGGTGTACATGTACAGCTCGGTGGCGCCCACCCCGGTGATGCCGAACACCGCCAGCGCAGTGGCCACACCCTTGTCCGGCAGCTTGAAGGTCATGCCCTCCAGCACCTCGCCCCAGGAGAAGTACTGCGGCATGCGCGTCAGCACCACCGCGGACAGCAGCGTGATCAGGGTGAACAGTCCGACCTTGATCATCGCCAGGCGCTCGATGCGGTGGTAGGCGCCGCCCAGCAGCAGCACCAGCGTCAGCACGAAGAACGCCAGCACCCACCACACCACCTCGATCCCGGTGATCAGCCGCATCGCCTGGGACACGCCGATGAACATGGCGCAGATCTGGAACAGCGTAACGGCCACCATCGCGGCCCAGGCCCACAGCACCCAGTTGAGCTTGCCGATCTTGCCGGGGATGCGGTTGAAGGCCTCCAGCCCGGTCTCACCCTTGGCGATCGTGTAGCGGCCCAGGAACGACTGGATCAGCGCCTTGATCAGGCAAGAGAAGATGATCAACCACATGACCGTATAGCCGACCTCGGCGCCGAGCGTGGTGGTGGCGATCAACTCGCCCGAGCCGACGATGGACGCCGACAGCACGATACCGGGGCCGATCTTCCCGAGGATCGCCCCCATCTCGGTGGGCGGCTCGAGGATGTGCTTCGGGTCGAGCTGGTACGGGTCGAAATGCCCCAGCTGGACTTCCTTGGCCTCGTTGACGGCCGGCTGGTTCATGGTCTCCTCCCTGCGGTTGTTATGCCTGACCCCGGCTCATCCGCCCGGCGGGGTTTGCGTGAGAGCGCGTAAGGTAACATCAAAGGAACATTGCGGTAAGGGGCAATGCGTGCTGCTGTTGCCGAGGCGATGCTCACGTGGAAGCCGCTGATGCGCAGCGGCGAGACGGCCCGACGCACTGCCGCTAGGCGACGGCGGCCGGCCGCGCGCCGCGCAGCGTGACCAGCTCCTCCGCCACGGTGGGATGGATCGCCACGGTCTCGTCGAAGTCGCGTTTGGTCGCGCCCATGCGCACCGCGACCGCGAAGCCCTGCAGCATTTCGTCGGCGCCCGGGCCGATGATATGGCAGCCCACCACCGTCTCCTCCGGGCCGGCGACGATCAGCTTCATGGCGGTCTTGACCTTGCGCGTGGTGAAGGCATGGTACATGGGCGTGAAGCGGGCCTGGTACACCTTCACCTGCTCGGCAGGGTAGCGCAGCAGCGCCTCCGGCTCGGTCAATCCGACGGTGCCGATGGGCGGGTGGCTGAAGATCACCGTCGGGATGTTGTCGTACACGAGCCTGCGATCCCGCATGCCGCCGAACACGCGGTCGGCCAAGCGGCGGCCGGCCGCGATCGCCACCGGCGTGAGCGCGGCGCGCCCGCTGACATCGCCGATGGCGTAGATGCCGGCAACGCCGGTTTCCTGGAACTCGTCGGTCGGCACGAAACCCAGCTCGTCGGCGGCGAGCCCGGTGGCGTTGAGGTCGAGGCCGCTCGTGTTCGGCGCTCGGCCGATCCCCCAGATCACCGTGTCGAAGCCGCCGAGCCGGGTCCCGGTGGAGCACAGGAGGGTGAGGGCGCCGTGCGCGTCCTTCTCCAGACCGACGAGCTGCGTGTTGGTCACGAACTCGATGTTGTCGGCCTGCATGTGCTCCATCAGCGTCTCGCGCAACAGCGGGTCGAAGCTCATCAGCAGCCGCTCGCGGCGCAGCACCACCGTGACCTCGCTGCCCAGCGCGTGCAGCATGCCCGACAGCTCGGCGGCGATGTAGCCGGCGCCGACGATGGCCACCTTGCGCGGCAGCCGCTCCAGCTCGAAGAAGCCGTCGGAGGTGATGCCGTGCCGCGCGCCGGGCAGATCGGGCACGATCGGGTGGCCGCCGGTGGCGACGACGACGTGGTCGGCGCTGTAACGCCCGCCCGCCACTTCGATGCTCCGCGGCCCGACGAAGCGCGCTTCGCCGGCGATCACCTCGACCTTGTTGCTGGCGAGGTATGTGGCGTAGTGGCCGTTCAGGTCGCGCACGTGCCGGTCGCGCTCGCGCTTGAGGGTGGCCCAATCGAACTCGTGGCCCGCCAGGCGAAAGCCGTAGTCGGCCGCATCCTCCAGCGCGTGCGCGAGCTGCGCGCCGCTCCACATGATCTTCTTCGGCACGCAGCCGACGTTCACGCAGGTGCCGCCCAGGCGGCCCTTCTCGATGAGCAGGCAGCGCGCGCCGTAGCTGCCGGCACGGTTGGAGACCGCGACGCCGCCGCTGCCGCCGCCGAGGGTGATGAGATCGTAGTGCTGTGTCATGAACGTCCGAGCCGATGAGTTCGAATGGGGAGCGCAGTTCCGCCCGCGGACGGCGCTGCTGTCGTGCAGCGCAGTTTGCCCGAACCGGGGCATATCCCTCAAGATACGCCGCATGGGACAACCTCGAGGAAAGCGATGGCAGGGTACAAGGCACTGGTGGCGGGCGCGACCGGCGTCGTCGGGCGCTATCTGTCGATGCATCTGATCGAGCGCGGCGACTGGGAGGTGGTCGCCATCTCCCGTCGCAAGCCGGACGTGGGTGGCGATTACCGGCATGTCGCGGCGGATCTTGCCGACGCAAAGGATTGCCGCAGCAAGCTGTCTGCGCTGCGCGACGTGACGCACGTGTTCTACGCGGCCTATCTCGACCGGCCCGACGTGCACGAGCTGGTCGCGGTCAACACCGCCATGCTGGTCAACCTGGTGGACGCGATCGAGCCGGCCTCGCCGGCACTGCGCCACGTGCACCTGGTGGAAGGCACCAAGTGGTATTGGCAGCCACCTGGGGGCGTTCAAGACGCCGGCCAGGGAGACGGATCCGCGCCACATGCCGCCCAACATGTACTACGAGCAGCAGGACGCGCTCGAGGCGCGCCAGCGCGGCAGGCCGTGGAGCTGGTCGGCCGCGCGGCCGCACGCGGTGTGCGGCTTCTCCGTCGGCAGCCCGATGAATTTGACGCTGGTGATCGCGGTGTACGCCGCGATCTGCAAGGAGCTGGGCCTGCCGCTGAGCTTCCCGGGCAAGCCGGGCGCCTACCGGGCGCTGTACCAGTGCACCGACTCGCAGCTGCTGGCCAGGGCGATCCTGTGGATGGCCACCGAGCCGCGCTGCGCGAACCAGGCCTTCAACATCACCAACGGCGACCTGCTGCGCTGGGAACACCTGTTTCCGCAGTTCGCGCGCTTTTTCGACATGGAGCTGGCGCCCCCGCGCCATATCAGCCTGGTCAGGATGATGGCGGACAAGGCTCCGGTGTGGGAGCGCATCGCGGCGCGGCATGGGCTGCAGCCGCATCGCTACGAGCAGATCGCCGGCTGGGCTTTCGGCGATTTCGTGTTCGGCTCGGATTACGACATCATCTCGGACATGGGCAAGGCGCGCCGCGCCGGCTTCTGCGAGTCGCTGGACTCGGAGCGGATGTTCCTCGACCTGTTCGCCCGGTTTCGCGCCGAGCGTATCATTCCGTGATCTGACAGGCCGACGCAAAACCATCGTGCGCCACCCTTTGCACGCGTGACTACAGTGCGACTGCTCGCCGGTTCAAGCACTTGTGCGCGCGTGCGCCCCACGCGAACTACGCGTGAGCGCTCGCGAGGCGGTTTTGCATCAGGCTGCTGACGCCCCGCCGCCACCATGATCGACCTCTACTACTGGCCCACGCCCAACGGACACAAGATCACCGTCTTCCTGGAGGAGACCGGGCTGCCGTATCGCATCGTGCCGGTGAACATCGGCCGGGGCGAGCAGTTCAGACCGGAGTTTCTCGAAATCTCTCCGAACAACCGCATGCCGGCGATCGTGGACCGCGCGCCGGCCGATGGCGGCGCGCCGATCCCGGTGTTCGAGTCGGGCGCCATCCTGGTCTATCTCGCGGCCAAGACCGGCAGGTTTCTGCCGCGTGATACCCGAGCCTGGGTGCAGGTGCTCGAGTGGCTGTTCTGGCAGGTAGCCGGACTGGGGCCGATGGCCGGGCAGACGCATCATTTCCTGCATTACGCGCCCGAGCGCATCGCCTACCCGACGGAGCGCTACGTCAAGGAGACCTCGCGCCTGTACGCGGTGCTGGACAAGCGGCTGGCCAAGCGCGAGTACCTCGCCGGCGACTACTCCATTGCCGACATGGCCTGCTATCCCTGGATCGTGCCGCACAAGCGCCAGGAGCAGAACCTGGACGAATTCCCCGCTCTCGAGCGTTGGTTCGAGGTGATCCATGCGCGCCCGGGGGTGGTGCGCGCCTACGAGAAGGGCAAGGCCGTCAGCAGCCAGCCCACGGTGGACGACGAGGCGAAGAAGTTCCTGTTCGGGCAGAGCGCCGCTACCGTGCGTCGCTGAACATCGGCTGCGTCCGCTCGAGCCCTGATTGCGAGGTAGCACCCCATGTCCTACTCCGAGTACAAGACCCTGAAGCTCAGCCGGCCCGAGCCCGGCGTCCTGGAGATCGTCATGGGCGAACCCGGCCGCCTGAGCGTGGCCGATGCGCAGGGGCACCGCGAGCTCACCCGGATCTGGCGCGAGGTCGATGCGGACCCGCAGACCGCCGTCGCCGTCATTCGCGGCATCGGCAAGGGTTATTCCGGCGGCGGCAGCCTCGACCTGGTGCAGCAGATGAGCGAGGACTTCGACACGCGCGCGCGCGTGTGGCGCGAGGCGCGTGACCTGGTCTACAACCTGATCAACTGCTCCAAGATCGTGGTGTCGGCCATGCACGGACCGGCGGTGGGCGCCGGCTTGGTGACCGGGCTGCTGGCCGACATCTCCATCGCCGCGCGCACCGCGCGCATCATCGACGGCCATACGCGGCTGGGTGTGGCCGCGGGCGATCACGCGGCGGTGGTGTGGCCGCTGCTCTGCGGCATGGCCAAGGCGAAGTACTACCTGCTGCTGTGCGAGGAGGTCAGCGGCGAGGAGGCCGAGCGCATCGGCCTGGTGTCCCTGTGTGTGGACGAGAGCGAGCTCGCCGGCAAGGCGCTGGAGGTAGCGCGCAAGCTGGCGCAGGGATCGCAATCGGCGCTGCGCTGGACCAAGTACAGCCTCAACAACTGGCTGCGCATGGCCGGGCCGACCTTCGACACCTCGCTGGCGCTGGAGATGCTGGGCTTCACCGGCCCCGACGTGCGTG
>Ga0299906_10003524_pt1 | contig 12898 bp, 6 predicted proteins | sample RVTome_14_FD_200259 | JGI IMG/M metagenome (GOLD analysis project Ga0299906, IMG submission 200259) | Soil microbial communities from uranium-contaminated site in the Upper Colorado River Basin, Wyoming, United States - RVT145D125 (version 2) ...
TCCCCGTTGGCGTTGCCGACGTTGCTCTGCCATACCTTCCTGTTCCAGTAGTTGCCACCGAGGCGCAGGTCGTGATCACCCCAGGACTCCGAGGATATATACGTCGACAGCGTCTCGTCGAACTGCAACGAGTTGTCGATGCGCGCAGAGTGGCGCCCGTCGAACCCCAACTCGATGTCGGGATAGTCCTCCAACGGGGGGAAGGCGGCCTGGCACTCGAATGCCTCCTGACCAGCAGCGCTGAAACAGGCGTTTCGCAAGCGCATGTTGATGAAGTTGACGTTCTCCCGCGTGAACGACACGCGGATGTTGTTGAACGTCGTGTTCGAGAGCACCGTATCGAGCGAGCCGACGATCCCCTGGTCGGTGTCCCTCTCCGCATCCAGGTTCTCCAGGATCTGTCCCGAGCCTCCACTTTGGTTGAACTGCGGCTGAAACTCCCACAGCCACCGCACCGCCATCTTGTTGTTCGGCGTCACCTGATGGTCCAGCTTCAAGACCAGGTTGTAGGTCCTGTTCTGCTCCGCGGTGGAGAAGTTGAACTGCGGGTGATTCTCAAAGGTCCGTACGACCGCCTCGTTCGGCTGCAGATGCTCAAAGCTGACGAAGTAGTGCGTCCTGTCCGCCACGATCGGACCGCCGATCGTACCCCCCACCCCAGCGAACGTGACCTCCGGCGGCTCCCGCCCCTGGCGCTCCGTGAAGAACGGGATCGAGTTCCAACTGTTGTTCTGCCGGTACACGAAGCCGGTGCCGTGGATCTCGTTGCCGCCCGACTTCGTAACCGCGTTGACCACCGCACCCGTCGAACGGCCGAACTCGGCGTCGAACTGGCTGGTCAGGATCTGGAACTCCTGCATCGCGTCGAACGCCGCACGCACCTGACCCCCGGCGTTGCCGCCGTTCTGCTGGTCATCGTTGGCGGCGCCATCGATGTTGAACTGGTTGACTTGGTCGTCCTGGCCGTTGACGAAGATCACGTCCGACGAGACCGTGCCCGTGCCCGGCGACGCGACCACTCCGGGAATCAACGACGCGAACAGGATGAAGCTCCGGTTGATCGACGGCAGGTCCTCGATCTCGTTGGCGGTCAGCGCGCCGCCGACCTCCTTCGAGGTCACCTCGATCATCGGGCTCGCCGCCGTGACCGTGAGCGTCTCGGTCACCGCGCTCAGCTCCAAGGTGGCGTCGATCGCCCCCTGCTGGCCGATCCGCAGCAGGACACCGGGACGCTCGACGGGCCGGAAGCCCTCGAGCGCGAAGGTCACCGTGTAGGTGCCCGGCACCAGGCCCTGCATGACGTAGCCGCCGCTGCCGGACGTTACGGCGGTGCGGATCAGGCCGGAGTCCTCGTTGCGCACGGTGACGGTGACGCCCGGAAGCGGCGCGCCGTCGGGGTCCGCCACCGTGCCGGCGACGCTGGCGCGGGCAAACTGCGCCTGGGCAGGCGCGGCAAACATCAGTGCCGCGACGAAAAATGCGACGAACAGTGTGAAGGCTCGGTGCGTCAAAATACCTCCCATGGGGTGAAAGGTTGTAGACGCCTCCGCAAGAGAGCAAGATGCGTTCCGCCGCGCCGGATTTGCGCAGTTTGTGGGAAATCCGAAGGTAGCGCAGCTAACTTCCCGGAGGGAAAGCGGCCTCGATTTGCCGAAAACAAGGAAGCTGTTGCCGGACTCTCGCCGGAATTGAGACATTCAATAAACGGATAAGGCCGTTGTCAAATACGTAATATTGAAGATTCAATCCCGAAAACCGCGGGCTCACCCCGTCACCGGGGCTGTCCGATTCAAGGATCTGATTCGAAATCCAGAAAGCCGAACCGGTGGACGACCGCGCTCGCTCGGATCAGCCAATGTAGCGGTTGACGATGCTCTCGAAAAGCTCCTGCTTGCCGCTGCGCTTTTCGGGCTCGCCGAGCTCGGCGGCGAGCGCGGCAAGCTGCTCCAGGCCCAGCTCGCCGCGCGCGAAGGCCGCCCCGCGGCCGCTGTCGTAGCTGGCGTAGCGCGCGGCGCGCCGCGCCTCGAGGTCGGAGTCGGCGAGGATCCGGTCGGCGACGATCAGGCCGCGCGCCAGCGTGTCCATCGAGCTGATGTGGCCGATGAACAGGTCTTCGAGGTCGGTGGAGCTGCGCCGCAGCTTGGCATCGAAGTTGAGGCCGCCGCGGCCGATGCCGCCGTGCCGCAGCAGCACCAGCATGATCGCCACGGCGTCGTACAGGTCGTGGAGGAACTCGTCGGTATCCCAGCCGCTGTGCGGATCGCCCTGGTTGACGTCGAGGCTGCCGAGCAGGCCGGCGTCGGCGGCCGTCTGGATCTCGTGCGCGAAGGTATGCCGGGCCAGGGTGGCATGGTTGTTCTCGATGTTGATCTTGAAGTCCCCGGCCAGGCCGTGCTGCTGGAGAAAGGCGATCACCGCCGCGACGTCGAAGTCGTACTGGTGCTTGGCGGGCTCCATCGGCTTGGGCTCGATCAGAAACGTCCCCGCGAAGCCCGCGGCGCGACCGTAGTCGCGAGCCTTCTTCAGGAACGTGGCGAGGTGGCCCAGCTCCCGCTTCATGTCGGTGTTCAACAGCGAGAAATAGCCCTCCCGGCCGCCCCAGAAGACGTAGCTCTCGCCCCCGAGGGCGATCGTCGCGTCGAGCGCCGCTTTCACCTGCGCCGCCGCCCAGGCAACGACGCTGAAGTCGGGGTTGGTGGCGGCGCCGTTCATGTAGCGGGGGTGGGTGAAGAGGTTGGCCGTCCCCCACAGCAGCTTCACGCCCGAGGCGTCCTGCTTGGCGCGGGCCACCTCGGTGAGCCGTCGCAGGTTCGCCTCCGACTCCGCGCGACTGCTCCCCTCCGGCGCCAGATCGTGGTCGTGGAAGCAGTAGTAGGGCGCCCCCAGCTTGGTGATCAGCTCGAAGGCGGCGTCGAGCCGCATGCCGGCCGCCTCCTTCGGATCACCCGCGGTGCTCCAGGGCAGCTCCCGGGTGCCGGCTCCGAAGGGATCGTCGCCACGACCGCACAGCGAGTGCCAGTAGGCCACCGAGAAGCGCAGGTGCTCGCGGAGCGTCTTGCCCGCGACCTCGCGGCCGGCGTCGTAGTGCTTGAAGGCCAGCGGGTTGTCGGAGTCGGGCCCCTCGTAGGCGATCGGCCCGATCCCCGGGAAGTACTCGCGGTCACCGATCAAGGGCTCTGTGGTCATGGCTCTCGGTGTTCAAGGCCAGCAAGCAGATGGGCCGAGAGAAACAGGTGCCGATCTTGGTTCACCCCGCGCCGGGGTTCAAGGGCGTTCCCGGATGGTACATTCGACGCACCCGAAGATCGTCGAGGCGGCTCGAGCGGGCCACAATGACAGCGTGCTGGGGCTGATTGCAATGACAAGAGACCGTATGCGAGGCGCCGCGTCGAGCTCTACCCTGCGCCAGTCACGTGGCGCCGACGCAGCAGCCCGCCGCCACCAGGTTTGCACGCTTGCGGGCGCTGCGACCTCCGACCGTCACGGCCGGCTGGTCGGATGGTCGCTGCTGCTGAGCCTGGTCCTGCTGCCGCAGGTCGCGGCAGGAGGCAACCAGCGCGGCGGGCGGGGCACCGAGATCGTCCCGACGCTGGGGCTCGAGCAGGGCCGCGTCAGCCTCGACGCGCCCGGCTTCGACCTCGAGCTCGTCGGCGCCTCCCAGACGGTCGCCGCGCTGCGCCCCGAGGGCGCCGGAGGCTTCGATTTCACCCCCGGCGACTGGCTGGAGCGGCGCAGCGGCGATGGGTTCTTCCACCTCGGGGACCTGACACTGCGGCTGCGGAGCGGCGCCACGGGCGCCTGGCAGGACTACTCGACGGCCGCCGCCCGCCAACCGGTCGAGGCCCTGGCCGCCTCGGGCCCGGTGCTGGCAGCCGCCGACCTGGCGCCGAGCCTGCCGGCCGGCATCCCGCTGCAGGTCCACCGCTACTGGGAGAACGCCGGCGGGCAGCTCGCCCTGCGCTTCGAGCTGACCAACCGGAGCGGCCAGCCGGTGGAGATCGGCGCCCTGGGCATTCCGATGGTCTTCAACAACATCTTGCAGGGCCGGTCGCTCGACGAGGCGCACGCCGTCAGCTCCTTCTACGACCCCTATGTCGGCAACGACGCCGGCTACCTGCAGGTCACCCGGCTGAGCGGCCAGGCTCCGGCGCTGGTCGTCGTGCCGCATGGCCGCACGCCGTTTGAGGCCTACCGGCCGCTATTGTCCGACCCGACCCGCCGCGGCATCACCTTCGAGGGCTTCTACGAGTGGATGGCGCACAGCGCCGCCTACGCCGAGAACGAATGGAGCGGGGCCGAGCCCTGGAACCCGCCGACGTCGGCAACGCTGGCCCCCGGCGAGACCCGCTCCTACGGGGTCCGCTTCCTGCTCGCCGACACGATCCGCGGCATCGAGCCGACGTTGGGCGCCGCCGGCCGGCCGGTCGCCATCGGCGTTCCCGGCTACGTGCTGCCGATGGACCTGGAGGCGCGACTGTTCCTGCGCCACGGGAGCGCCGTCCGCTCGATCGACGTCGCTCCCGCCGGCGCCGTCTCGGTCACCGCCGCCACGGCGACCGGGAGCGGCTGGCAAGCCTACGTGCTGCGCGGCCGGCGTTGGGGCCGGGCCCGCTTGACCGTGAGCTACGCTGACGGGATCGATCAGACCATCCACTACAAGGTCATCAAGCCGGAGGCCGAGGTGGTCGCCGATCTCGGCCGCTTCCTGACCACCGAGCAATGGTACGAAGACCGCGACGACCCCTTCGGCCGCAGCCCGTCGATCATCAGCTACGACTACGAAGAGCGCCGCCAGGTGCGCGAGGACAATCGCGCCTGGATCGCCGGCCTCGGCGACGAGGGCGGCTCGGGCTCCTGGCTGGCGGCGATCATGAAACAGCTCGTCCGGCCCGACGCGGCGGAGCTCGACAAGCTCCAGCGCTTCGTCGACGGGGTGCTCTGGGGCGGCCTGCAGTACGCCGAAGGCGAACGGATGTACGGCGTCCGCAAGAGCATGTTCTATTACGAGCCGGACGAGCTCCCGGAGGGCACCTACAGCGACGACGTCCGCTACGGCGGTTGGTCGAGCTGGGACAAGGACGAGGCCATGTCGGTGGTCCGTTCGTACGACTACCCGCACGTGGCCGCAGCCCACTGGGTGCTGTACCGGCTGGCCCGCAACCACCAGGGGCTGGTCAGCAACCACCCCTGGGAGTGGTACCTGGAGCGCGCCTATAAGACCGGCGAGGCGATGGCCCGGCAGGCGCCGCGCTACGCCCAGTTCGGGCAGATGGACGGCACCGTCTTCCTGCTGATCCTGCAGGACCTGCGGCGCGAGGGCTGGAGCGCCCAGGCCGACGCCTTGGAGGCCACAATGCGGGAGCGCGCCGACCACTGGCGGTCGCTGGGCTATCCGTTCGGCAGCGAGATGCCGTGGGACTCGACCGGCCAGGAGGAGGTCTACGCCTGGAGCAAGCACTTCGGCTACGACGAGAAGGCCCAGGTGACGCTCGATGCCATCCTCGGCTACATGCCGACGGTGCCCCACTGGGGCTACAACGGCAGCGCCCGCCGCTACTGGGACTTTCAGTACGCCGGCAAGACGCGGCGCATCGAGCGCCAGCTGCACCACTACGGCTCGGGGCTCAACGCGATCCCGGTGCTGTCGGAGTACCGCGACCACCCCGATGACCTGTACTTGCTGCGGGTCGGCTACGGCGGCGTCATGGGCGCCATCGCCAACATCACGCAGGAGGGCTTCGGTCCCAGCGGCTTCCACGCCTACCCTTCGACACTGGAGATCGACGGCTACTCCGGCGATTACGGCCCCGGCTTCTTCGGCCACGCGGTCAACACGGGGACCTACATCGCCCGCGACCCCGAGCTCGGCTGGCTCGCCTTCGGCGGCAACTGGAGCGTCGACGGGGCGACCCTGCGGGTCAGGCCGCTGGACTCGGCGCGCTCCCGCGTCTACGTGGCGCCGCTGGGCCTGTGGCTGACCTTGGATGCCGGCGCCTTCGAGCAGATCGAGATCGACGGTGGCGAGGTCCGAGTGACGCTGTCGCCCGCCACCGAGAGCGCCCCGAGCGCCCGCCTGCGGGTCGAACAGCCGGCGGCGGTGGCGGGGATCGGCACCATCGAGGTCGTCGGGGCGTTCAACCGGGAACGCGGCGCCTATGTCATCCCCTTGACGGGCAGAGCCACGCAGGTCGAGATGCGGCAACGCGACCGGCCGGGGCGATAGGCTGCGGCAAGCGGGTCGATTGCGCCCGCGACCTGCGTCTTATTCGGCCCGCAGCACCTGTACTGCTGCGCCAGCTTGGCGACCGCCAGCGCCAGGGCGAAGGCGGCGAAGTTCGACATCATCAGGAGATAGAAGCGCGGCTTGTCGAGGTCCTCGGCGAGACGTTCGTCGCCGGTGGCGAGCCTGGAGATCGGCAGCACCGGGTCGAGATCGTGGACGGTACGCCGGATCTGGGGGAGCAGGGCTGCGGGCTCCACCCCTGCTCGCATCACCACCGACATGTAGCTGCGCATCGATTCCGGCGGCAGCAACTCGAACAGGTCGATGCTGCCCTGGCGGTCGTCCTCGGCCTCGCGGTAGGCCCGGCGCACCGGCATGCCTTCCGCGACGAGCTTCTCGGCTCGCTCGAGGATGTGGTTCTCGATCTCGCTGTCGATGGCGGCCGCCCGCAGCGGGTCGGCGGCGCCGCCTCGCCAGCGGGCGAGCCAACGCGCCAGCGGGCGGCGGCGCGGTCCAGACGACGGGCGCCGGGGCGACAGCCGCGGCCACGACGACCTCGCGGCGCTCACCGGTGTGCCCCTTCGGCGGGTGGCGTCGCGAATCGACTCGCGCGAAAAGGAGCGTCGCCTCTCGGTGAGCTCAATGAAGTTCGGGCGGCGGCGGCGGTGGTGGCGGCGGCGGCGGGATGCGCGGGCCGCGGTCGGGATGGTCGTCCGGCTCGACCGGCGGTTCCGGTGGCGGGCCCGGAGGCGGGTGAGGGGGTGGCTGGCCGGGGCGGGGCGGGACCGCCGGCCCTTGAACCTCACGGGTCGGGCGTTGGCGCATGTCTCTCCTTCGGTTGGATGGAGGTCAATGGATCCTTCGAGTGTATCGCCGCTCGGGCGCCGGCATCGTTGGCTGGGATCCGGACGGGTATCATGGAGGCAAGGGACGGGAGCGTGCCGGTGCTGCCGTCGACCACGCTCGAAAACGATGGCTACCATCGCCAGGGTGGGCAGATGAAGAACACGCACATGACGAATCCGACGACCCTGCTGACCCGCAGCGACATCGAGGGGTTGCTCTCCGGCAGGCCGGGCCCTCACGTTTCGATCTACCTGCCGACGCACCGCGCCTCCCTCGAGTTCCGGCAGGATCCGATTCGCCTGGAGAACCTGCTGCGCGAGGCCGAAGCGCAGCTCGGCTCGCTCGGGTCGAAGGGCTCGGAGGTCGACGACCTGCTGGGACCGGCGCGTGAGCTGCTGGCCAACGACCTCTTCTGGGAGCATCAGGGAGAGGGCCTCGCCGTGCTCCTGGCCGGCGACGAGGCGCACTTCTACCGGCTGCCGGTCTCGGTCGACGAGATCGCCGTCGTCGACGACCGCTTTCATATCAAGCCGCTGCTGCCGCTGCTCGGCAAGAGCCGCCGCTTCTGGGTGCTGGCGCTGAGCCAGAAGAGCGTTCGGCTGTTCAACGCCACCCCCTACGCGATGCGTGAGCTGGACGAGCTCGACCTGCCGCAGAGCCTGCTCGAGGTCGTCGGCTACGACTTCGAGGAGCGCTCCCTGCAGTTCCACACCGGCGCCGGCCCCTCGGGCATGACCCGGCGCCGCGCCATATTCCACGGCCACGGTGAGGGCGTCGACGACAACAAGACCGAGGTCACCGAGTTCCTGCGCGCCGTCGACGCCGGGGTCGCCGGCCTGCTGCGCAACAACGGCAACGGCGCGCCGCTGGTGTTGGCGGCCGTCGAGTACGAGATCGCCATCTACCAGTCGATCAGCAGCTACCCGCACATCGTTTCCAGCGGGATCGTGGGGAACCCCGAGCATGTGGACCCCGCCGACCTGCACGCCGCGGCCTGGCAGCTCGTGCAGCCCCTGTTCGCCGAGGACCGCCGCGCCGCGAGCGACAAGTATCGCGCGCTCGCCGGTACGGGCACGGCGAGCGCCGACGTGCGGGAGATCGTGCCGGCGGCATTCGATGGCCGCGTCGGCGTCCTGTTCGTCGCCACCGACGAGTACCGCTGGGGCCGGTACGATCCCGAAGCCCGCAGGGTCGAGCCCCACGACGAGCGCCTCGACGGCGACCGCGACCTGCTCGAGGTGGCGGCGGCGCGGAGCCTGACGAGCGGCGCCGAGATCCACGCCGTGCCGGCAGCCGAGCTGCCCACCGACGGCCCGATCGCGGCGATCTATCGCTACTAGCGCGAAGGCGTCTGCAGACCCTCGAGCCGGCGTTCGAACTCGGGTGAGCGGATCAGCTTGAGCAGCACGGAGGCGTACTGGCCGCGGCGCATCTCGGCCTGATACAGGCGGACGCCGGCGCTGTCGGACTCGCGGCCGAGGATGCCCTGGTAGAACTGCTCGAGCAGGGCGGCGGGGTCCACACCGGCGCTCTTCTCGCGGAACTCGGGGCTGCGGAACATCGAGGTGACCAGCGTATCGAGGTTGCCGGCCTGCACCTCGGCGACCGCCGAGCTGAAGCTGCCGGCGTCGGGCTCGCGGGCGAGGATCGCTTGATACAAGGCGTTGACGACGAAGACGGCCTCCGACCGCGAGTAGCTGCTGCGGGCGGCGGCGCTGACCTCGATGTCGATGTCCCAGAAGAAGTTCAGGTTGTTGGGCACCGAGATCTCGAGCCGGCAACGCCCGCCCGCGACCCGCGCGCTGACCCGCAGCTGCCCCTCGCCGAGGTTCTCGACCTCCAGCATCGAGCCGCAGTTGCGGTCGTTGTACCCGAGCGCCAGCCACTCCGCCGGGAAGCGGCGGCCGGCCTGATCGCGACCGACCAGCTCCAGGTGGATCTGCTGGCGAGGCGCCAGCACGATGCCCGAACGGCCCGATACATCGACGGCGCGGCGGTCGGCATCGGTGGCCACCAGCTCCGCGGTGCACAGCACCGGCCGCGACCAGCTGCCGCAATCCTGGGCGAGCGCCGGCTCGGGCAGCAAGAGAAGTGCTGCAAGCCCCAGAATCAGGAGCCCGCCGCGAACCAGCCCGGCACGTCGACGAGATCCCCCCGGCCGGCGTGAGCTACGAGAAGCCGGGCGGCACGAGCCACGGGAAGCGCGCGACACGATCTCACAAAAGCTCGTTGGCATGGTGGCGAAATCCCTCCGATTGGCGGGTAGAGTACCCATACGTCGACTGTACTCCTCGGCCCGCGCGACAAGAAAGTCCGCCCTCCTTCCCCCTGCGCGCTAGCTGCCAACGAGGCGCCACCGCCGGATTCCACCCCGGTCGACGCCGCCGCCGGAAAGTCCGGCCGGCGGCCCCCACGCGCTAGCTAGCTGCTAACGAGGCTCCGCGCCCGGATCCATCCGGGTCGATGCCGCTGCCGGAAAGTTCGGCCGGCGCCCCCCCGCCGGGTCCACCCGCGTCGGGGTCGCCTCCCCGGAGACGATCGTCGCGGCGGCCGCGGCGATCGCCCGGATCGTGTTGGTCATGTGGTCGAGGTCCAGGGTCTCGACCTCGTCGGAGACCCGATGGTAGTCGGGGTCGACGTCGATCGGCGTGGTCGAGATCGTGTGGGCTGGCACGCCGAGGCGAGCCAGGGTGGCGTTGTCGGAGCGGTAGAAGAGGTTCTGGCTCGGGTAGGGGTCCGCGTAGAACTCGTACGCGGTGCCCGCCACGGCCTCCTGCAGGATCCGCCCGAAGGTCGAGCGGTCGAAGCCGGTGATCCACGCCGTGTTCGGCCCGCTGACTGCCGGCTTGCCGATCATCTCGATGTTGAACATGGCGACGATCTGGCCGGGATCGAGCTGCTCGGAGAAATAGCGGGAGCCGTGGCCGCCCGATTCCTCGGCGGTGAAGGCGGCGAACAGCAGCGTCCGCTCGGGCTTGCCTGCCTTCTTGAAGGCGCGGGCCAGCTCGATGACCGCGGTGGTGCCCGAGGCGTTGTCGTTGGCGCCGTTGGCGATGGCGTCCTCGCCGGGCGGCGCCGGCCGGATGCCGATGTGGTCGTAGTGGGCCGAGAACAGCACGTACTCGTCCTCGCGATTGCCGCTGATCTTGCCGACGACGTTGGCCAGCCGCCGCTCCGCATCCGACGTTTCGGCGCCGTCTCCTGACGGGCGCCGCCGGCCGCCGGCAGGGACCGCAAACTCCTGCAGGTAGTCGCCGGCGCCGTCGATCTCCTCCAGGCCGATGGCCGCGAACTCCGCGGCGATGAACCGCGCCGCCCGCATGGCGGCGGGTGTGAAGGCATCGCGGCCCTCCATGTCGTCGGCGGCCAGCACGCGGATCACCCGCTCGGCGCTGGCCCGATCGATCTCGGGGACCTGCGCCGCCAGGCTCGGGCCGGCGGCGACGGCGATAGCGAAGACGAGGGCCAGCGCCGCCCGGCGCCCGGCCCTCCGTGAAGTGCGGTTCCACTGAGGCCTGAACGCGCTCATGCGAATTGCTCCTTGGGACAGGTCGCCAGCAAAGGAAAGGCCGCCATCGGGGGAAACCGCACGATCGAGGACGGCATGATGAGCTTACCGCAGTGAGGGCGGGCATTGGGCGGGCTACCGGCTGCCTCGCGGACGCGATCACGGCAGCTGTCGTTGCAGGCCGGAACCCTGAATGCGAGAAGAACGCGAGCCGCGACAGCAGCACACTTCCCGAGCGACTGTGCCATCTCTCCGCTCACCCTCTGGGGCACCGGTTGACATACGGTCGTGGTATATCAGCAGGCCCTCGCGCGGATCAGAGTGGCCGGGTCGGGCCATGATGGCGGGGCTGCGCCGGGAATGAGAGACTTGCCGGCCATGACCCTCTCGATGGGCCTGCTCCTCGTCATCCTCGCCACCGCCCTGGTGCTGTTCGTCAGCGGCTGGGTGCGCATGGACCTGGTGGCGCTGCTGGTGCTGGCGGCGCTGGCGATCACCGGCCTGGTGAGCGCGGAGCAGGCGCTCTCCGGATTCAGCAGCCCGGCGGTGGTCACCGTCTGGGCAATGTTCATCCTCTCGGCGGGGCTCTCGAAGACCGGCCTCGCCGGCCTGCTCGGCCGGCCGCTCCAGGCCCTCGCCTCCGGCGGCGAGCTCCGCCTGATGGCGGGGCTGATGCTGGTGGCCAGCGTCCTCTCGGCGCTCGTCAACACGGTCACCGTCGCCGCCCTCCTGCTGCCGACGACCATGGAGCTGGCGCGGCGCAGCCGGATTCCGCCGTCCCGGCTGCTGATGCCGATGGCCCTCGGATGTCTGCTGGGCGGGCCCTTCACAGGTATCTCCACGCCCGCCAACATCCTGGTGACCGACGCGCTGCGGGCGGCCGGCCTCGCTCCCTTCGACCTCCTGTCCTTCACGCCGCCGACCGCCGCCATCGTCGCCGTCGGGATCATTTTCACGGTCCTCATCGGTCGGCATCTGCTCCCGAAGCGCGCCTCGGGGCTGTCCGCCGGCGGCGGCGCAGCCGCCCCGGGGAGCGCCTACGGCGTCCACGAGCACCTGTTCACGGCCCGCATCGAGGAGGGCTCCTCGCTGGCCGGCAAGACGCTCGCGCAGAGCCGCCTGGGCTCGGCCATGCATCTGACCGTACTGGCGATCTTTCGCGACGGGCGCCTGGAGCTGGCCCCGGGGCCCGACGAGGAGCTGCTGGCCGGCGATCAGCTTATCCTTCACGGGCATCCGGATCATCTGGAGCGTGTCCACGGCCGCCAGCACCTGGCCATGGAGCCGCTCGGCGACGCCGCCCGCGAGCTCGCCAATCGCGTCGCGATCGCCGAGGCGCGGATCCCGGAGGGCTCGCCGCTGGCTGGCGCGACGCTCGCCGGCTACGGCCTGCGCCGCGAGCACCGAGTGCACGCCCTGGCGGTGCGGCACGGCGGCGATCTGGCGCTCAACGACCTGCATCGCCGGCGCCTGGAGGCCGGCGACTACATCCTTCTGCAAGGGCAGCGGGACGCCCTGGAGGCCTTGGTCGACGAGGGCGTCGTGGAAGGGTTGCGCCCGTTGTCGACGACCGAGGTGGAGGCCGACTACCCCCTCGACGTCGAGCTGCTGCCGGTGCGGGTGCCCAAAGGCTCGGTGCTCGAGGGGCGCGGCCTGGCGGAGAGCCGGCTGGGAAACGCCTTCGGGCTCACCGTGGCGGCGATCCTGCGGGGCGACGAATCGATCATCATGCCCGACCCGGAGGAGCGCGTGGAGGCGGGCGACCTGCTGCTCCTGCACGGCTCCCGCAACGACCTGGAGGTGCTGGCGGGCCTCCAGGACCTGGAGATCTCCGCACAGACGCCGGCGCAGGTCGAGGAGCTCGAGTCGCAGCAGGTGGGGGTCACCGAGGTCGTCCTCTCGCCGCGCACCACCATCGCCGGCAAGACGCTGGAGGACCTCCGCTTCCGCGACCGCTACGGCCTGACGGTCCTGGCGGTGTGGCGGGAGGGCCGTCCCTACCGCTCCGAGCTGCGCGAGCTGGCGCTGCGCTTCGGCGACGCCTTGCTGGTCTATGGCCACCGCCGCCATCTGGAAGCGATCGCCCGCGACCCGGACTTCCTGGTGCTCGACGAGAGCGCCGCGCAGGCGCCACGCCTTGAAAAGGCGCCGGTAGCGGGCGCCGTGATGGTCGCGGTGCTCGCCGCCGCGATGTCGGGCTGGCTGCCAATCTCGATCGCCGCGGTGGCGGGGGCGGCTCTCATGGTGCTGGTGCGATGCCTCACCATGGAGGAGGCCTACCGCGCCATCGACTGGAAGGCGGTGTTCCTGATCGCCGGAAT
>Ga0299906_10003525_pt1 | contig 12898 bp, 8 predicted proteins | sample RVTome_14_FD_200259 | JGI IMG/M metagenome (GOLD analysis project Ga0299906, IMG submission 200259) | Soil microbial communities from uranium-contaminated site in the Upper Colorado River Basin, Wyoming, United States - RVT145D125 (version 2) ...
GGCGTCGATGGCGATGTCCTGGCTCGCCGAGGCGAAGGCGATCGCGAAGGTGAACGCGATGACCACGAACGGGCTTTCGGGATGCTGTCCCAAGCCGGCGAGGCCGAGCGTCAGGGCGAGCAGCGCTACTTGTGCCACGGCCGTCCAGCCGCGGCGCCGCCCCCAGAAGGGGGGGTGGTAGCGATCCATGAGTGGGGACCAGAGGAGCTTGAACGACCACGGTGCCTGCGCGAGCGTGGTCAGCCCGACGACGCGAATGTCGACGCCCTGGTCGCGCATCCAGTCCGGAATCGCGATCCAGACGAGGCCCAGGGGCAGGCCGGACGAGAAGGAGAGAAGGGCGACCGACGCCGTGCGCCACGACTGCATCGCCGCCACCAGGCCGGCGGCCTTTCCCGGCCTGCCCATCCTCACCACCCACGACCGCTTTACCAGTCCGACCCACGAGCACCTACGGTTGACATGAACGAACGATCGTTAATATATCGATGGCTTCGGAGGACCATGCCATGAACCCGCTGATTTCGAGCGATTCCCACATCGTCGAGCCACCAGACCTCTGGGAGAAATGGCTCGCCAAGGAGTTCCAGGACTTCGCCCCCAAGCTGGTGAAGGACGACGAGGGCGGCGACGCCTGGCTCTACAACGACGGCGGGGCCGCAGCGCCGCTCGGGCTCGTCACCGTCACGCGCGACCAGCCACGCGAGGAGCTGCGCTGGTCGGGCGCGAAATACGACAAGATCAACCAGGGCAACTTCGAGGGCCGTTCCCGCGTCGAAGAGATGCTCGAGGACGGCGTGGTCGCGGAGGTCATCTACTCGCCGCAACGCACCATGCGCCACTTCATGCTCGGCACCGAGGACGACTTCCACCTCGCCGGCGTGCAGGCCTACAACAACTGGCTGGCCAAGGACTTCTGCGCCAAGGCGCCGGATCGCCTGATCGGCATCGCGCAGCTTCCGGCCGTCGGCGTGCCGGCCGCCATCGACGAGATGCACCGCGCCAAGGAGCTCGGACTGCGGGGCGTGCTCATCTCGGCATGGCCGAGCGGAGCGGTCACGCTCACCGAAGCCGAGGACCCGTTCTTCGCGGCGGCCGAGAGGCTCGGGATGCCGGTGAGCCTGCACATCGGGCTCGCCAAGAAGGCCGCGGCGCAGCCGAAGAAGCAGAGCAAGGTCGAGCAGCACTCGTCACGCGGCGAGGCGGCTGGCGGCCGCACCGTGTCGGTGCTCTCCGGGGCCGGTCTCGATACCATGCCGCTGCTCATGGGGGAGATCATCCTCACGGGCGTGCATGATCGCTTCCCCAAGCTGCGATTCGTGTCGGTCGAGGCCGGGATCGGCTGGATCCCGTACTACGTCGAGCAGATGAACGACCGCTACGAGCGCAACCACCGCTGGGCCAAGATCAAACTCGACAAGGATCCGAGCGCCTACCTGAAGTCGAACTGGTTCTTCACCTTCGTCATCGACCACTACGGGGAGAAGAACCGGCACGAGATCGGGATCGACCGCATCATGTGGTCGACCGACTATCCGCATCACGGCTGCGACTGGCCGCGCTCGCGTGACACCATCGCGAAGATGTTCGAGGGCGTTCCCGAGGCGGAGCGCCGCCAGGTGACGCACGACAACGCCGCCACGCTCTACGGTATCTCGGCGACTGCCTGAGGGCCGTGCACGTTTCGAGCACAGGGCGCCGTCTCGGATTCCGGGCCGGCGCCCTGTTCGTTGCGGCCCTGATGACGGCGAGCGGATGCGGCGGCGACCGCCCGTCCGGTCGCGTCCAGGGACCCGCGCGCGCGCCGGCGGCGATCGCGGCCCAGGCCTCCGGCCAAGCGGCGGCCTGGGCACGGCTCACGTCCGAGTCGGAGCGTCTCGGGGCGGCGCGCGGCACGCAGGTCCTCTTCGGCGATCTGCATGTGCACACGACGTACTCGCTCGACGCCTTCGCCATGGAGCTGCCGCTGACCGGCCTGCAGGGCGTGCACACGCCAGCCGACGCCTGCGACTTCGCGCGGCACTGTGCGGGCCTCGACTTCTTCAGTCTGAACGACCATGCCGAGAGCCTGACGCCCGAGCACTGGACGGCGACCAAAGACGTTCTGCGCCACTGCGACGCCCTCGCGGGGGCGCCGGGCGACCAGGATCTGATCGCGTTCGCCGGGTGGGAGTGGACGCAGATCGGCCTCACGCCGGCGACGCACTGGGGACACAAGAACGTCGTCTTCCCCGGCTTGGCAGACGCCGAGTTGCCGGCCCGCCCGATCAGCTCGCGCACCGGCAGCGAGCTGGGCGTCTTCGACAACGTCCGCCAGGCGACGAGCGCGCGGTGGGTCGATCCGCTCGGGTGGAAGGACTACGCCGATCTCGACTGGCTGCTCCGTCGCATCGAGTCCGTTCCGCCGTGTCCGCGCGGGGTTCCCACGCGCGATCTGCCGCCGGACTGCCATGAGAGCGCCGCCACGCCCGCCGACCTGTACGCGAAGCTCGACGAATGGGGCTTCCCCGCGCTGGTCATTCCGCACGGCAACGCGTGGGGCCTCTACACGCCGCCGGGCGCCTCCTGGGACCAGGCGCTCGCGCGCGCGCAGCACGACCCCGGCCGCCAGCGCCTGCTCGAGATCATGTCGGGGCACGGCAACAGCGAAGAGTACCGCTCCTACCGGCCGGGGACCGTCGAGGACGGTGATCCGATCTGCCCCGCGCCCAGCGAGGGCTTCCTGCCGTGCTGTTGGCAGGCGGGCGAGATCATGCGCCGTCGTTGCGGCGCCCTCGACCCCAACACCTGCGAAGCGCGGGTCGACGAAGCCCGGCGGCTGGCCGTCATGGCCGGTGCCAGCGTACGCCAGGTCTTCCCCGACGCGACCGCCGAGGACTGGCTCGACTGCGACCAGTGCCGCGACTGCTTCAAGCCGTCGTTCTCGCTCCGGCCTCGGGAGACCGCGCAGTACGCGCTCGCCATTTCGAGCTTCGACGAGCCCGAGCCGAGCGGCCGTCCGCTGCGCTTCCGCTTCGGCTTCATCGCGTCGACGGACGACCACACGGCCCGCCCCGGCACGGGCTACAAGCAGTACGAACGTCGCAAGATGACCTTCGCCACCGGCATCCGCTCCGATCGGTTCGAGTTCCGGACGCCGATGGACGAACCGGACAGACCGCAACGCGTCGAGCCGCGGTACGTGGTCCCGGACGCCGAGCGGACGGCGAGCTTCTCGTTTCCGGGCGGCATCGTGGCCGTCCACGCTGCGGCGCGCAGTCGCCCGGCGGTGTGGGATGCCCTGATGCGCCGGGAAGTGTACGGCACGAGCGGTCCGCGCATCCTGCTGTGGTTCGACCTCGTGAACGGGCCCGACGGGGCCCTGCCGATGGGCGGCGAGACCGTGCTCGCCGAGGGGCCGCGCTTCGAGGTCCGGGCCGCCGGCGACTTCGTGCAGCGTCCGGGGTGTCCGGCTGCGAGTGCGGCCGCGCTCTCCGCCGATCGACTCGCGTACCTGTGCGCCGGCGAGTGCTACCATCCGGGTGAGGAGCGCCATGCCATCACCGCCATCGAAGTGGTGCGCATCCGCCCGCAGGCGCATCCGTACGAGCCCGTCGACCGCCTCATCGAGGATCCGTGGAAGCGTTTCGAGTGCCCGGGGACCGGCACCTGCACCGTCACCTTCGCCGACGCGGAGTTCACGGACGCCGGTCGTGACACGGTGTACTACGTCCGCGCCCTACAGGAGCCCACACCCGCCGTGAACGGGGCGACGCTGCGCACGGAGCTGGACGGCGACGGCAACGCCGTGCGGATCCGGCCGTGCTACGGGGATCACCGCACCCCGCTGGACGACGACTGCGCCGCCCCCGTCGCCGAGCGTGCCTGGTCGTCGCCGATCTTCGTGAACCACGCGGTCCCCGCCGGCTGAGCCCCGGCCGCCGCGCCGCCCGGGTTGCATCAGACGGCGCTCTCCAGCCAAGACGAGCGAGGCCAACCAAGGAGGACCCGTCATGGAGGCAGCACGCGCCGTGGACCCGTCGGTATCGAAGACGCCGATCCCAGTGACCGCGAAGAATCTCGCCACCGTGTGCGTCCTCTGCAGCCACAACTGTGGGCTGCGGGTCGACGTCGAAGGCGGGCACATCACCGAGGTACGCGCCGACGACGGGAGCCCCATCACCCACGGCTACGTCTGCAACAAGGGGTTCAGCATCGGTCACTACGTCGACCACGCGCAGCGCCTCACCCAGCCGCTGCGCCGCATGCCGGACGGGACCTTCGAGCCGGTGTCGTGGGACGAGGCCAGCACCGAGATCGCCCGGCGACTCGGCGCCGTCCAGGACGCGCACGGCGGCAGGGCGATCGCGTTCGTCGGTTTCGGCGGACAGGCGAACCACCTCGGGGTCTTCTACGGACTCTCCTTCATGCGCGCGGTCGGCTCGCACCGCTGGTTCAACGCCTACGCGCAGGAGAAGACGCAGCACCATCTGGTCGACTCCTGGCTCTTCGACGCCCCGCCGAGCTGCTTCTTCTATCCCGACGAGGAGCACACCAAGTACCTGCTGACGCTCGGCTCGAATCCGAAGATCAGCAACCGTGGCCACAACGCCACCGACACCTACAAGGACCTGTTCAAGGATCCGACGCGCCGTCTCGTGATCGCGGACCCGCGCGTCACGGAGACGACGCGACAGGCCGACCGGCACCTGCGCGTCACGCCGGGCACCGACGTGTACCTCCTGCTCGGCATGGCGGCCGCCATCGTGCAGCGCGACCTCGTCGACCACGAGTTCCTGGCGGCGCGCGTCACCGGCTTCGACGCCGTCCGCGCCGCGCTCGCCGACGTCGACGTCGCGGAAATGGCGGCGCGCTGCAATCTCTCGGAGGCCGACCTCGTCGCCACGGCCACGGAGTTCGCGACGGCGGAGAGCGCGGCCATCGCCTACGACCTCGCCGTCGAGCAGACCTGGTTCTCGACGCTGATCTCGTACCTGGTGCGCGTGCTGGTGGTCATCACCGGCAACGTCGGCCGCCCCGGTGGCCAGGTCTTTCTCGAGAGCGTGGCGCCGCCGAATCGTGACGGGCAGCGATTCGAAGAGCCCGAACGAGCGGTCGTGTCGGGCATTCAGGGGATCCGTGCGCTCGGCAACTGGTTCATGTTCTCGCCGAACCTGGTGCCCGAGGAGATCATGGTCGATCACCCGGACCGCATCCGGGCGATGATCGTCGATTCGTCGAACCCGTATCTCTCCTTCGCCGACACGAACGCCTGGCGCGCGGCCCGCCGGAAGCTCGACCTCATGGTGGTCATCGAGGTGTCGATGACGGAAACGGCCCGCGAGGCCGACTTCGTGCTCCCGGCCCCGGTGGGGTACGAGAAGTGGGAGATCGCCGCCTTCCCGAAGGGGTATCCCGAGGTCATGACGCAGCTGCGGCCCCCGGTCGTGCCCGGGCCGGCTCAGGCACTGCCCGAGGGGGAGGTGTATGCGCGCATCGCCGAGAAGATGAACCTCTTCGGCGAGGTGCCGACCGAACTGCACGAGCTGGCAGCCGAGGCGAATACGCCGGAGGGCGCGGAGCGCTTTTTCTTCCGTCTGAACGAGCTGGCCCGCACCGACGAGAAGGCGACGCCGCGCATGCTCTTCTGGGCGTACCGGACCCTCGGGCTGCACTTGGCGTCCCCGCAGCTCACGCAGGTGTGGGTGCAGACCCTGCTGAACGCCTTCTCGCGCCCCGCCGCCGTCCTGCGTACGCTCGGCGACGAATGGAGGGACCGGAGTCCCTTCGCCATCGCGCTCGAGCTCTTCCGGCGCATGATGGAACACCCCGAGGGCGTAGAGATCGCCCGCGTGGATCCGGCCACCTGTCTCGACGACAACATCGGCTGGGACGACAAGAAGATCCGTCTCGCCCCGGAGCCGATGCTCGCCGAGATCGAACGGGCCATCGAGACCGACGTGCCGCACGATCCCGACTACCCTTTCATGTTGGGGTGTGGCCTGCGCACCCGCTGGACCGCCAACACGATTCAGCGCGACCCCAAGTGGCGCAAGGGCCGCGGGCCGCACTGCGCGCTGCACCTCAGTCCCCTCGACGCCGAGCGCCTCGGGGTGACGAACGGCGACACGATGCTGCTCAGTACCCTGCGTAACCGGGTCACGTTGCCGGCCGAGGTCGACCGCAACGTGGCCGACGGACACGTCTGGATCCCGAACGGCTTCGGCATGGAGTACCCGAAGGACGAGGCCGACCCGGACGGCCCGCGCGAGCGCCAGGGGGTCAACCTGAACGAGTTGACGGACGCGGCCTACCGCGACCCCATCACCGGCTGTCCGTACCACAAGGTCGTGCCCTGCCGGGTGGAGCGGGCCGCGTGAGCGGTCGTGTGTCGACGCTCAGGGCTTGATCGTCGACGACTTGCCGCGCGGCAGCGAGAGACCGAGCGCGCGCAGCTTCGCCCACAACGACTCGCGCGCCATCCCGAGGCTCCGGGCCGTCGCCGAGCGGTGGTAGTCGAAGCGCTCGAGCCGCGACAGGATGGCGGCGCGCTCCACGTCGCGGACGATCTCGCGCAGTGGCCGATCGCCGCGGTCCTCGAACGGCACGGTGTCGGTCCCCGCGACCTGCGTCGGGCCGGTGATGGCGTCGACGTCGATCGGCTTGCCGTCGGTGGCGACGAGGATGGCGCGCCGGACTTCGTTCTGTAGCTCCCGCACGTTGCCCGGCCAGGTGCGCTCCGCGAGGCGCTCGAGCGCGGCCTCGGTGAAGGCGGGGATGTCTCGTCCCTCTTCGCGCGCGAAGGCCCGCAGGAAATGGGTGGCCAGCGCCGGCACGTCGTCGAGCCGCTCGCGCAGCGGCGGCACGCGGATGGGGATGACCCGCAGCCGGTAGTAGAGGTCGGCGCGGAACGTTCCGGCCTGGACGGCCTCCTCGAGCGAGCCGTTGGTCGTTGCCACGATGCGGACGTCGAGCGGTACGTCGTCGGCGGCGCCCACCGGCCGTACGCGACGGTCCTCGATGACGCGCAGCAGGAGCATCTGGCAGGCCGGCGTCAGGTCGCCGACCTCGTCGAGGAGGAGGGTGCCGCCGTCGGCCTGCTCGCAGAGGCCGCGATAGGCGTGCCGGGCGTCGGGGAACGCACCCGGCACGTAGCCGAAGATCTCGCGCTCGAAGAGCGACTCCGGGACCGCCGAGCAGTTGAAGGTCACGAAGGGGCCTTTGGCGCGGCGGCTCAGGGCGTGGACGTTGACGGCGAGCAGCTCCTTGCCGGTGCCCGTCTCACCTTCCAGCAGAACGGGCGCCTCGGAGCGCGCGGCCTGATGCATCAGACCGAGCAGCCCCTTCATGGCGTGGCTCGACCCGACCACGGGTGGTGGGCCGGCGGCCGCGGTGTCACCCCCCTGCACGGCCCCGTTGCCGTGCGAGCGGATGGCGTCCGCCACCGCGGCGGCGATGGATCGCAGGGTGCGGCTCTGCTTGGGAATGTAGTCCGCCACCCCCGCCTTGAGGGCGCGCACCGCGACTTCTTCCGAGCCGACGCCGGTGATCATGATGACCGGCGTCCCGGGATGGGACTCGGTGATACGGGCGAGGCACGTCAGCCCATCGGTGTCGGGGAGGCGATAGTCCAGCACGACGCAGTCGACGGACTGCTCGGCCATGTGCGCGATCCCGGCCTTTCCGGACGTGACGGTGGTCACGTCGAAGCGGTCGGGCGAGTACTGCAGCCGGGTGGCGAGCACGCCGGCCAGCTCGGTGTCATCCTCGATCAGCAATACCTTGGGTGTGAACATGTTCGTTCCAGAACTCCGTGAAGACGTCGCCGAGCGGACCGACCAGCGACGGTTTGATGCGAAAGGCCTGCGCCCCCATGGCGATGGCCTTGTCGCGATCCGTGATCCAGTCTCCCTGGCTCACGACCAGGACGGGCACGCCCTCGAGCCCCGGCGTACGGCGGACCTGGGCCAGCACGTCGGGCGCCTCGATGTCGGGCAGCCGGAAGTCGAGCACGATGAAGAGCGGTGGCAGAGCTGCGCGGGCGAGCAGGGCCAGCGCCTCGTGCCCCGTCTCGGCGACGTCGACCTCCAGGTCGGGCTCGAGCCGCTCGATCAGCTCGCGCGCCACCTCGGCGAACTCCAGGTTGTCGTCGACGACGAGTACGCGTCGGGACCTCATGGCGCGGGCCTCCTCGGCAGCCGGAGATAGAAGGCGCTCCCGGCCCCGGGGGAGGATTCCACCCAGATGTGGCCCCCGTGGGCGGCGACGATCTCCTTGGCGATGGCCAGGCCGACGCCCGAGCCGCCGACGCTCCGGCCGTCCACCTGCTGCTCGCGATCGGGGACGCGACCGAACACGTCGAAGATGCGTGCCTGGTACTCCGGCGCGATCCCCACCCCGTTGTCGCGGACGCAGACGATGGCGGCGCCGTTCTCGACCCGCGCACCGACGTGGATGCGCCCGGCGCCCGTCGGCACGTACTTCACCGCGTTCTCCAGCACGTTGGCGAAGACATGCGAGAGCTTGCGCGGCTGTCCCCACACGGTGGGCAGCGGTTCCACGTCGAGTCGCGCGTCCTTGGCGCCGATCTGTGGTCGGAGGTCGTCGACGGCCTGGCGGGCCAGGGCGTTCAGGTCGATCTCGGCGGGGTGCTCGGGGCTGGACGTGATGCGGAAGAGGCTCAGCAGGTCCCGAATCATGTCCTCGCTGCGCTGGCCGCTGGTGCGGATGCGCTCGACGGCCGCTCGCGCCCGGGGGGGCAGCGGCTCGTCGTCGCGCTGCAGGGCCATGTCGGCGGTGAGCACGATCGAGCTGAGGGGGTTCTTCAGGTCGTGCGTGACCGTGTAGACGAAGGCCTCCAGCTCGGCCTGCTTCTGGCGCAGCGCCGTCGCGGTCTGTCGCAGCTCGGCGTTGGCTCGCTGCAACCCGGCCGTGCGCTGGTGTACGAGTCGGTCGAGGGTGGCGGCCAGCGACCGGAGCTTATGGCCGTACCGGTTGGCGTAGAGCGCGAGGAAGTTGAGGGAGAGGAACGCCCAGCCGACGAAGACGAGGCGCTGGCCGCCGGTCAGCTCCAGGTCGAGCACGCGGGGGGGCGTGACCAGGCCCGTCTGCTCGGCGACGCCGAGCCCGGCGAACAACGTGGCGCAGAGGTTCGCCGTCACGAAGACCGACGCGTCGGGGCGCAGGATCTCCGTGTGCATCACGAGGAATCCGTACACGGGCAGCCAGGCACTCATCTGCAGTCCGCCCAGGAAGTAGAGGATCACGGTGAACCAGAACGCGTGGAATCCCTCGTAGGCCCACGCCACCCAGGGTCCCAGGCGCCACCAGCCGGTCCACAGCGCGAGGCCGACGTTGACCAGGGCGAGGAGGATCGCGATGCCGAACACCGGCCACGTCTGGAACGAGAGGACGCTCGTTCCCCGGACCAGCACGCCGAAGATCGCGAACAAGGAGAGGCCGAAGATCGCGACGATGACCGAGGCCCGAACCTGGTCCTCGTGCGCCGCGGTGTCCGGGACGCCGGCGGTGCCCTCGCCGATGGAGGTGCTGTACTCCCCGTGGCTCACGTTCGTGCCTGTCGACGCGTCGAGCGGCCGCATGGCCTGGAGTCGGTGTTAAGAGACGGCCTCGCGGACTGTCAAGGTTCGATGTTACCACATGGCCCCTCTCGTGAGGGACGACTAACGATTCGCCGTCCGCTGGCTTCCTGGGCCCTGCCGGCTGGTCTTCACGGCACGGATCTGGTTCACTTTCTCGTCGTGGGACGACCCGACGGTGCGGAGACGCCGCAGGTGCGATGGCGAAGATCAGTCCAGTGATTCCCGCCGAATCGGCGCTTCCGGGCGGCGCCGTCGCCGATCCCGCGAGCTGTCTCGGGGAAGGCCGGTACTGCGACCTCGGTCATCCCAGCATCCGCGCCGCCGCCGAGCAGGTGCTCGAACCGGGGCTCCCGGCGCGTGAGCAGGCCGTACGCCTCTTTCGCTTCGTGCGGGACGAGGTGCGCTACTTCTTCGGGCCCTGGGGGGTACGCGCTTCGGAGACGCTCGCCAGCCGCGAGGGGACGTGTTCGAACAAGAACAACCTCTTCGTCGCCCTCCTGCGGTCGGTCGGCATTCCGGCCGCCTACGGCGTGCTGCGGGTGAACGCGCGCGAGTACTTCGGCAACATCACCCCGGAGGCGTGGAAGCCACGCGGCTCGGCGAACTCCACCCACATCTACGCCGCGGCCTTCCTGGACGGCCGCTGGGTTCGTTGCGACACGTCCGCCGACCGCGAGGCCGCCTCGAAGCTCTCGCACTTCAACCGGCAGACCCGGCTGGTCGAGTGGGACGGCGCGCACGACGGCATGGACCGTCTCGACCCCGCACACGTGCATGGCGACTTCGGGTTGTTCGCGAACGTGGACGATCTGCTCGCCAAGGAACACCGCAATGCCACCCCGGAGCTGTTTGCCCTGCTGAACGACCTCAACCGCTTCGTTCGCGCCCACCCGCCCTTTCCATCCGTGGACGCGTTGATGGAAGCGTATTTCGGACGGCGCTAGTCGCGCCTTCGTCCCCGAACGGGTGTCCCCAGCGCACCAGCGCCGGCGTGACGAACAGGTCCGAGAGCAAGGCGGCCCCGAGCGTGACGGCCCCGAGCGTTCCCACGTGCGCGAAGACGAGGAAGTCGGGAACGTGGAAGCACAGGAAGCCGACGACCAGGGCGGACGACGAGAAGAACATCGCGCGGCCGACTCCCAGGAGCGCGGCCCGGATCGCCTCGTCGTAGGACGGGGTGCGCTGCCACTCTTCGCGCACGCGGGCCAGGAAGTGGACCGTCGCGTCCACGGCCACGCCGAGCGTGGTCGGCAGGAGAATCGACGTGCCGACGCGCAGATCGAAGCCGGCGAATCCCATGACGCCGAGCGCCGAGAGAAGCGGCAGCAGGTTCGGTGGAACGCTGAGCAGCGTGAGACGCCACGAGCGCAGGAAGAGCCCGACCAGGGCGAAGACGATCACGAACGACGTGAGCGTGCTCACGAGCAGGTCGCGGACGAGACTGTCGGCGCCGAGCGAGACGTTCCAGTAGTCGCCGGCGAAGGCGGCTTCGAGCGGCCGCCCCGGCAGCGTAGCGACGAAGGTCTGCAGGCGGTCGTGCAAGGCGAGCAGTTCGGCCGTTCCGAGATCGTCGGTGCCGACCGAGATGGCCACGGTCCGGCGCTCGTCGTCGATCAACTCGGCGAGGTCGAGCGTCGCCGTTCCGGATTCGAGCAGGAGGAGGTACTGCTCCATCGTCGCGGCGTCGTCCGGAAGGCGTCGCCAAGACGGGTCACCGTCGTGCAGGACCACGTGGAGTTCCTTCAGGAGGTCCACGATCGACCAGGTCTTGACGACGTGCGGTTGCGCGGCGAGGAGGGCCTGCACGGCCTCGACGTGGCCGAGCATCTCCGGACGGAGGATCGATCCGCCGCCGCGTGCGTGCACGCCCACCAACGTTTCGAAGGTCCCGCTCAGCCGGCCGTCGACGACGTCCTGCGCGACGCGTACGGGGTTGTCGGGCGGCAGCTCGGCGGTGGCGTACTGGGCCACGTGTACGCGGGTGGCCCCGGCGAGGGCGACGCCGGCGCACAGGCCGGCGACCACGGCGATCCGTCTCGCCCGGGTCCGGTGGACATCGACGACCGCGGTGAGGAGGCGATTCACCCAGCCCGTGGCGTGACGCGGGGCGCGGGTCGGGGGCGGCACCCAGGAGAGGACGACGGGCACCAGCAGGAGCGCCGCGGCGAAGGTCGCCAGAATGCCGAACGCCACGGCAACGCCCAGATCCCGCGTCAGGCGGAGGTGACCGGTGGCGAGCGACAGGAAGCCGGCACTCGTCGTCGCCGCGGCGATCAGGCCGGGCGGGACCACGCCGACGGCCGTCCGCACGACGATCTCGTGCGCCGTGCCGCCACGCTCGGCCTCCTCGTAGTAGCGCGTCAGGAAGAACGTGACCTCGCCGATGCCGATGACGAGGATGAGCAGTGGCACGGCCGAGTTGGTGAACGTGATGGCCTGACCGATGACGGTCATGAATCCCAGCGTGAGGACGGTGGCCACGCCGACCACGGCGAGGGGCAGGACCACCCCGGGCCAGGTGCGGAAGCTGGCGAACAGGATGACCGCCATGAGCACGAGGGCCACGGCCTCGGCGGCCACGAAATCGCGCCACACCAGCCGCGCGTACTCCGCCTCGGCGATCGGATAGCCGGTGTACGTGACGATGAAATCGGGCGGCAGATGCGCGGCGATGGCCCGCTGGAACGCGGCGATCGTCGGGGCCCGGGCCGTCACCGCCTGGTGGTCGGGATGCAGGAGCGCGAGGATGGCGGTGGTCGTGCCGTCGGCCGAGGCGAGCCGGCGCACGTAGAGCGGGCTGGTCGCCACCACCTCACGGATGCGCGCCGGGTCCAATCCGCCGGCGCTCAGGGTCGTCGCCGGGACGATCGACAGCGCGCCGTCGGGTGCCAGCACCACCGGGATCGTGGCCAGGCCGTAGACGCGGTCGATCGAGCGGATCGCGTCGATCTCCTCGGACATCGACGCGATCGCCCGCAGCACGTCGGTGCGGAAGACGTCGGGCCCCTGCAGCACGGCCACCAACGACGAGCCGCCGGTGTTGCCGAAGGTCTGCTCGAGCGAGGTGGCGAAGGCGTTCTGGCGTTGCCCCTCGGCGAAGAAGGTCCGGAACGAGAGGTCGAAGTCGAGTGAGAGGGCGCTGCGGCCGGCGACGACGACCGCCACGGTGATCGCGAGCAGCACGGCGAAGCGGGCCCGCAGCACGGCCGTCACGATCCGCTTCACGCGCTCACCCCGGCCGGCAGTTACGGAGGGTGGCCCGGACTGTCAAGGCGACCGGCCCCTCTAGTGGTGACGCAGTTTGCCGCGGGGGGGAC
>Ga0299906_10003526_pt1 | contig 12897 bp, 8 predicted proteins | sample RVTome_14_FD_200259 | JGI IMG/M metagenome (GOLD analysis project Ga0299906, IMG submission 200259) | Soil microbial communities from uranium-contaminated site in the Upper Colorado River Basin, Wyoming, United States - RVT145D125 (version 2) ...
CCCCGCTCCGCCGAAGGTTGGCACCCCGACGCCGAAGCGGTCGCGGTGAAGGACGGGAAGATCCTCTACGTCGGCACGGCGGAAGATGCGGCCCGCTATGCCGGAGAGGCCACGCGGACCCTCGATGTCTCGGGCGCCTCGGTGATTCCGGGCCTCATCGACTCCCACACCCACGTGGCGGGCCTGGGGGAGCTGGAATCTCAAGTGAGCCTCTTCGGGGTCGCGACCGAGCAAGAGGCGGTCCAGCGGGTCGTGGACGCCGCTCCGAACGTCCCCGAAGGGGAGTGGATCCTCGCGCGGGGATGGGACGACAGCGACTGGGCGAGCCGATACCCCACGTGGGATCTCCTGAGCGAGAAGTTCCCGAACAACCCGGTGGTGATGCAGAGCCTCCACGGTTTCGCCGTATGGGGAAACCAGAAGGCCTTCGAGGCCGCCGGCATCGACAAGAACACGCCCGCGCCGAGCGGTGGGCGCATCCTGAAGGACGCGGCCGGAAACCTCACCGGGATCGTCCTCGATCGCGCGGGGCGTCTTCTCACCGACGCCATCCCCGAGCCGACGCCGGAGCAGTTCCGGAGCTACGTGAAGGCGGGGCTCGAGAGGATGGCGCGCGACGGCTACGTCGCCGTCCATGAAGCGGGGGTCGACCGGAAGCTGATGAACGCGCTCTCCTCCCTGGAGTCCGAGGGACTCCTTCCCATTCGGGTGTACGCAATGCTCTCGGCTCGGGACGGCGATCTCTGCCGCGAGTGGCTCCAGAAGGGGCCGGATCGCGGGAACGACCACATGCTGATCACCCGATCGGTCAAGGCGTACTACGACGGGGCCCTCGGCTCGCGAGGCGCGCGCCTGCTCGAGGACTACTCCGACCTGCCCGGCCACAAGGGAACCGCCGGGGGCGAGTACGGCTTCGACCTGGAGCTCGTGGCCGAGATGATGGGCTCGGGATTCCAGGTGGGAGTGCACGCCATCGGCGACGCCGGAAATCGCGAGAGCCTGGATTTCCTGCAATCTGTCGCCGACGCGAATCCGGAGACCCGCGACCTCCGACATCGCATCGAGCACGCGCAGGTGGTGCACCCCGACGACTTTTCCCGGTTCTCTTCACTGAACGTCGTCGCCTCGATGGAGCCGCCTCATTGCGCCGAGGACCAGAGGTGGGCGGAAACTCGGCTCGGCCCGGATCGGGTGAAGGGCGCGTACGCCTGGCGCACCCTGCGAAAATCAGGAGCAAGGCTCGCCTTCAACTCCGATCTCGCCGGCTCCGACCACGATATTTTCTACGGGCTCCACTCCGCCATCACCCGAAAAACCAGGGAGGGGACTCCGCCGGACGGATGGTACCCGGAGGAGCGAATGACTTCCGAAGAAGCGCTTCGCGGCTATACCGTGTGGAACGCCTACGCGGCCCATCAGGAGAACGAGACCGGGACCCTGGCACCGGGGAAATGGGCGGACATCACCGTCATGGACATCGATCCGTTGGTCGTGGGCGAGACCGCGCCCGGGAAGCTCTTCGAGGGAAAGATCGCGGCAACGATCGTGGGCGGCGAAGTCGTCTACGAGCGCAAAAAGGAGTAGGGATGGCCAGGCTCAGCAGAAGGTCGTTTCTCCAGACGGCGGCGGCCGGCGCGGTCGCGACCCCTCTGGCGCGCAGTCAACGATCTCAGCCGCGGCCCGACGTCGTCGTCGTCGGCGCCGGCGCTTTCGGCGGCTGGACGGCGCTTCACCTTCGCGAGATGGGACACGGCGTGAGCCTGATAGACGCCTACGGCCCCGGGAACGGACGGGCGGCGTCCGGCGGAGAGACCCGTCAGATCCGCGTGGGCTACGGCGACCAGGAGATTTACTCCCGGTGGGTGCTGAGAGCGCTCGAGAAGTGGAAGGCGCGCGAGCTGGAGTTCGGAGAGAGTCTCCTCCTAACGACGGGTCGGCTGCAGCTCGCGTCGGCCTGGACGGAGGAGCTCTCGGCCACGAGAAGTGTTTTTGAGAAGCTCCGGGTCGCCTACGAGGTCGTGCCCCACGACGAGCTTTCGAAGCGTCATCCTCAGATGCGTCCCGAGGGAGTGGAGTTCGCTTTGTTCGAGCCTTCGGCGGGCGTCCTTCGGGCGCGCTACGCGATGCAGGTCGTGGCCCGCGCGTTCGGGAAGAAGGGGGGCCGATTCCAGATCGGCCGCGTCGACTCGCCGCAGGAGTCGGGCTCGGCGCTCTCGCGGATCTCGCTCGGAGGGGGCGAGAGCCTTTCCGCCGCCACCTACGTCTTCGCTTGCGGCCCGTGGCTCCCGAAGGTCTTTCCCGAGCTTCTCGGAAAGAAGATCTTCACTCCGCGCCGGGACACGTTCTTCTTCGGGACCCCCGCGGGCGACGTTCGTTTCGACCATCCGAATCTGCCGAACTTCGCCGACGTGGGGTACTACGGTTTCGCCAGCATCGACGGACGCGGATTCAAGCTGTGCCCCCAGGGAGAGCAGGTGGCGTTCGACCCGGACCTCGATGAAAGGGTGCACAACGCCTACCTGCTGGAACGGGCGCGGGCTTTTCTCGCCCACCGGTTCCCCGATCTCGAAGACCAGCCGCTTCTCGAAAGCCGGGTCTGCCAGACGGAGATGAGCATCGACGAGCATTTCATCGTGCAGAAGCATCCCCAGTGGGACAACGTCTGGATCGCCGGGGGTGGCTCGGGGCATGCGTTCAAGCACGGGCCGGTGGTCGGAGAGTACGTCGCTCGTCGGGTGGCGGGCGAAGACGCGGAGTCGGAGCTCGAGGCGGTGTTCCGGATCAAACCGGAAACGTTCGACGCTTCGGTCTTCTCCGGGGCGAGGCGATACTGACAGAGGAGGATTGAGCGATGTCGAAGGCAAAGCTACTCGCGGTGATAGCGGCTACGGCGGTCTTCTCGTCCGCAATCACGCTGGCGCTCCAGACACAGAAGTCGCGCCGCGAGCCACAGTTCGAGAACGAGCACGTCAAGGTCTGGAAGAGCATCATCGTCCCGAATCAACCCCTGAGCCTGCACCGCCACGAGTTCGGCCGCGCCCTCATCGCCCTCAAGGGGGGAACGCTCAAGGTGGTGGACGAAGCAGGGAACGCCATCGACACCTATGTTTGGGAGGACGGCAAGGCCTATTGGCTCGACAAAGACCCGCCAGGGAAGCTCCATGGGGATCTGAACGAGGGGCCCGAGACCATGGAGGTTATCGTCGTGGAGCTCCGGAAGTAGTCAGCGCTGCCGTGAAAAGATGCCGACAATCCATCTGACGCTTTCGAACGAGGTCGTGGTAGCACTGGCGCGGAGAGCTGCGAGGAACCATCGAACGTTTCAAGAGGAGCTGAAACGGGTCCTCTGCTCGATCGCTGACGAAGAGATCCCGAAGCCGCCGCTCCCGCCGATTCAGCTACGGATGTCGCGGGCGCCGGCCGGAGCAAGCTGGGGGCGCGAAGAGAACTACCGAGACGACGGCCGCTAGTGGCGATCCTCTCTATGGTGGCTTCGGAAAGGGAGGCTGAGCATGGAACGACCCGACCCCTATCGCCCGCCGCGAACGGACCTCTCGCAGCGGCCCGCGGCCGCGGCCTCGGCGGCGATCACCCGGAACATGATCGAGAGCCTGGTGAAGACCCGCCCCTGGGTGCTTTTGATCGGCATCGTGATGATCGTCGGCTGCGTTTTCATGGTGTTCGCGGGTCTGGCGATGTTCGCGCTCGGGAACATCGCCGGCTTCGGGGGAGAGGAGCTCGGCCCGATGGCCGGGACCTCGCTCGGAGCGGCCTATCTGTTCATCGCGGTGCTGTACTTCTTCCCCGCCCTGTACCTGCTCCGCTACGCCGGCGCCATCAAGAGGATCGGACCGGCGAATCCGGCGGCGATGGAAGAGGCGCTCGCTCGCCAGGCCTCGTTCTGGCGCCTCGTCGGGATCCTCACCGCCCTGGTCATCGGCCTCTACGTGGTCGCGATTGCGGTCATCGCCGCATTGGCGGTGATCGGAGCGACGGCAACCTGAAAGGCTAGCGCCAGCCCTCTCGCTCTCGGAGCGACTCGATGTGCGCCACGTGGTGGCGGCCGTGCCAGGCGTAAAGCGCGATGTTCTGCTCGACGCGCACCCGACCGAGCGCGGAATGCTGGAATGCTCGGGCACACTCCTCGGGGCCGAGCGAGCGGAGAAACAGCACCCACCGCTCGTGAAGCGAGGAGAGGAGACCGAGCGAGATCTCGATCGACGCGTTCTTCCCGTCCTCGAGCTCGGCCCAGGCGGCCTCATCGTAGCCTTTTATCCTGGGCTCGTCCTCGGTCACCGCGAGCTTGAAACGGACGTAGCTGTTGAGGTGGCTGTCGGGAAGGTGGTGCACGACCTGCCGAACGGTCCATCCACCCGGCCGGTAAGGGGTCTCGAGCTGCTCCCGGTCGAGACCGGCAACGGCCTCCCGCAGGCGCTCGGGGGTTTCCGCGATCTGCTGGATGAAGCCGGCGCGCTCGCCGGCGCTCACCGTTTCGGGGAATTGGAACTCGCCGATGGGATAACGAAGGTCCATCTCGGGTAGGCATGGTACCATGTCGATCCAAGCCCATAAAGCGGCTCCCCCCTTGATCTTGACCGCGTGCATCGCCTCCCCCACAATTGAGCGTCACCGTCCTCTCGTAGATCCAATCCAAGGAGGTTACTTCCATGTCGGCCTTCGCCGGCATCATTGCCGGTCTCATCCTCTACTTCCTCTACCGCTGCCTCCTGAGCGGCTTCTACACCGTGCAGCAGAACGAGCGCGCGGTCATCACCAGCTTCGGCCGGGCCACGAGGCTCGAGGGGCACTCGACCACCGAGCTTCCCATCGCTGAGGGACTGAACGAAGACGAGCGCTCGCGCTACTCCTATCCCCAGCTCCAGATCGTGGGGCCGGGAGGACCGTACCTGAAGCTCCCCTGGCAGAAGGTGCACAAGGTGGACGTCGCCATCTGGACCACCAACGTTGCCTACGACCCCGAAGACCCGGAAGCGAACCGGGGAAACACCATGCTGGAAGCGGTGACCAAGGACCAGCTCAACATCGGCATCACCGGACAGCTCCGGTTCAAGGTGTCGGAGCACAACCTGTACGCGTTTCTCTTCGGGGTGAAGAACCCGGTGGCGCACGTCATGGGCTATTTCATCTCGATCCTGCGCGAGCGCATCTCGAACTTCGAGGCCAAGAGGGAGGTGGGCGACGCCGCTCCGGTGGTGGCGGCGCTGACCGACGTGGCGAGGGTCGAGGGGATCTCCATCAACGACTTACGCAAGAACCTCAACGACATCAACCAGCAGATGGACCAGGAGTGCCAGTCGTCCTCCGCGCGGTACGGAATCGTGCTCGATGCCTCGCTCATCACCGGCATCGATCCTCCATCGGATATCGAATCGGCGCTCGCCGCCATCAACACCGCCCACAACGAGGTCTCGGCCCAGGTGAGCCTGGCGCAGGCCGAAGCCGATCAGAAGATCGAGCAATCGAAGCGCGCGGTCGAGATCCAGACGATGCGCACCGAGGCGGAAGTGCAGCCCCTGCTCCGCCTGGCGGAAGAGCTCGAGGCGCTCAAGAAGAACGGACCTACGGTGCTCGAGGCCTACCTCAGAAGCGTGCGCCTCGGGCTCCTCTCCCGCGCGAAGCGGGTGATCGCGGAGGTGAAGCCGTGAGTTTCCTCATCGCCTTCTTCCTCACCTTCGTTCTCGCCGGTATCGGGACCTCGACGTTTTTCGGGATCCTGAGGCTCTTCGGCCTCTACACCACGGTGGACGAGTGCCGCGCCAAGGTCTATGTGCTGTTCGGAAAAGTCATCGGGGTCATCGACGAGCCCGGCCTTCGCTTTCCCATGGTGGAGATGGGGCCGCGGGCGGCGCTGGTCTCGTTCTTCGGCAAGGTGCACGAGCTCGACCTGCGCCTCGACCAGAAGTATCTCCGGAGCCTGCCGGTGAATACCGAGGAGGGAACTCCCATGGGGATCGGCGTCTGGTACGAGATGAGGGTCTCCAACCCCGTGGCGTTTCTCTTCGAGAACATGGACCCCGCGGGCTCGCTCCAGGCGAACGTCGCGAACGCCACGGTGCGCTGCCTCAGCAACATGCCTCTCGACGATATGCTGACCAGCCGGCACGGAATGAGCCGGCTGGTGCGCGCCGAGGTCTCACCGCGGTCCGAGAGCTGGGGGTACCGTCTGGGCTCGGTCTACATCCGGAAGGTGCACTTCCGCGATCTCCATATGATCCAGCAGATCGAGCACAAGGTCGTGAACCGCCTCCGCCAGGTCACCTCCGCCATCCGTCAGGCGGGAGCGAACCAGGTGGACGTCATCGGCTCCGCCGCGGAGAAAGAAGCCGCGGTGGAGTTCGCGAGAGCGGAGGCGGTGCGCCCTCGCCTCGTGGGTCAGGCCCTGGCGGAGATTTCGAAGGATCGCGAGGTGCTCGCGGCGCTGATGGAGATCCTCGAGACCCAGCGTCTCGTGGAAGGAAAGGCCGAGATCACGCTCGTGCCGGAGGCGGGAGCGACGCTCCTGCCTCAGCTTCTGGCTGCGAAATCGGGGGATCCTTCAACGTCTGGAAGCTCCAAGAAATCGATCTGAGGGGTTACGAATGAAACGACGGGTGTTCGCGCTTGCCGTAGCCGGATCGCTGGCGACGTCGGTCGCGGCGCAGGATAACCACTATTGGACGACTCAGTTCGGAAACCGGGCTCGCCTTCTCGGGGGCGCCGTCGTCGGAAGCGCCACCGACCTGAGCGCCCTTTATTACAACCCCGGCGCCCTGGCGCTGGTGGCGAACCCCCAGCTCCTTCTGTCGGGAACAGTGTTTCAGTACGAGCAGGTAGGCATCGCGAATGCCCTCGGGCCGGGAGAGAACCTCTCCAGCAGCCGGTTTGCCCTGGTCCCCTCACTCTTTGCGGGTGAGATCCATTTCAAGGGGCTGGGAAAGAACCGTTTCGGATACGCGTTTCTCACACGTCAGGAGGCCGAGTTCCGTGTGAACCAGCGCGCTGACGTAACCGATATCCTTCGGCCCTCGATTCCCGATCTCCGGTTCGCGTCCTCGGGAGTGCAATTCGAAACGCTCCTCCGGGAGTACTGGTTCGGCGGAAGCTGGTCCCGAAAGATCGGGGAGAAAATCGGCATCGGGGTGAGTCCGTTCTTCGCCATGCGAAATCATCGCGCGCGGGCTCAGGCGTTGACCCAGGGTGTCGGGCAAGGGGGACAAGGGGGGATCGCGATCGCGAGCCGGGACTTCGACTACCAGCACTGGCGCTTTTTGATGAAGGCCGGGATCTCCACCGACTGGGAGCGCTGGAAGCTCGGGCTCACCGTGACCACTCCGAGCATCGGTCTTTTCGGAAGCGGCATCAGCGGTCTCGACCAAAGCGCCGTGGGGCCGGACGTGGATCAGGATGGAAGCTCGGTAACCCAGATCACCTCGGATTTCCAGGAAGGTCTCTCCGCAGACTACGGCTCCCCGTTCTCGATCGCGTTCGGGGGCGCCCGCAGGTTTGGCAGGAGCCGAATCCATCTCAGCGCCGAGTGGTTCGACGGCGTCGGCCAGAAGAACATCCTCGAGCCCGAGCCGTTTTCTTCACAGAGCTCGGGGGAGACGATTCGGTACGACACGAGCTACCAACTCGACGCGGTGCTGAACGCTGCTTTCGGGCTCGAGCACCGGTTCGAGAGCGACCTTCAGATCTACGCCGCCCTCAGCACCGATTTCAGCGCCGCGCCTTCGGATTCTGGGTCGAACTCTACCCTCGCCTCCTGGGATATCTATCACCTGTCGGGCGGGTCCACGCTTGCCGTCGCCGGCCAGGAGGTCACCATCGGCCTCATTTACTCCTTTGGGAGCTCTGCGATCGGGGAGAACGAGCTCGGCCTCAGCCCCGACCTGGGCGTTTCCTACCGGCGCCTCACCTTCGTCATCGGCGTGGGGTTCGTCTTCTAGCGACGGGGAAATGAACGCAAAGGCGCAAAGGCGTCTTTGCGTTCTTCCCCTCTTCCATCCACCTGGCCAACGGACACTAGAGTGCATCAGTGCCGCGGGGCCCCACCCCCGCGGCCCGGCCTTTCGTCGGCGCGCCAGCGCGCCGGGCTCGCTCCGCTCGCGCCGGGTGCAGATGAGTTTTTCAGCACCCTGCTGGAACCCGGGCAACCTCCGCGCGACTTCGTTCGTCCAATGGGCGGAGGTTGTTCATGCCCTCGCTCGCTCAAGACCTGCGTATGGCCATTCGCTCGTTGGTGAAGTCCCCGGGTCTGACCCTGGTGGGGGTGCTTTCGCTCGCACTCGGGATAGGGGCCAATACCGCGATCTTCACCCTCTTCGACCAGGTCCTCCTGCGGCTACTGCCGGTCGAGGACCCGAGGTCCCTGGTGATGGTGGCGACGCGGGGCTCCCACACCGGGAGCAATCGGGGGGCGAACGCCGTCTCGTACCCGATGTACAAGGACTACCGGGAGAAGAACCAGGTATTCGACGGAGTTCTCTGCCGGCGCGGCGAGACCGTGAACGCCGGGTTTCGCGGGGAGACGGAGAGGGCGGAAGCTGAGCTCGCCTCCGGCAACTACTTCGAGGTCCTGGGCGTTGGGCCCGCGCTCGGACGGGTGTTGCAGCCGGAGGACGAGCGCGCCCCGGGCGCCGAGCCGGTCATCGTTCTCGGGTACGACTACTGGCGCAATCGTTTTTCGAGCGACCGCGGAGTCCTCGGCGAAGCCCTCCTCGTGAACGGGTACCCGATGACCGTCGTCGGCGTCGCCGCCCCGGGGTTCGCGGGAGTGAGTCTCGGCTTTCAGCCGGACCTCTACGTCCCGGTCACGATGAAGAAGCAGGTGACGCCGTCCTGGGACGGCCTGGAGGACCGAAGAAGCCGGTGGGTGCAGGTATTCGCGCGGCTCAAACCCGGTGTCGAACGAGAGGCCGCCGAGGCCTCCCTGGGCGCGCTCTACAAGCAAATCATCGCCGACGAAGTCGAGGAGCCCTATTTCGCCGACGTCCCACCCTATTGGAAGGATCAGTTCCTCGAATCCAACGCCGTGGTTCTTCCAGGCGGCCAGGGATACTCCAACGTTCGTGAGGAGCTGACCAAGCCCCTCCGAATGCTCATGATCCTCGTCGGCCTGGTTCTCCTCATCACCTGCGCCAACGTTTCGAACCTCTTGGTTGCGAAGGCCACGAGCCGCCGGAAGGAAGTAGCGCTTCGCCTCGCGCTCGGCGCCCGCCGGCCGGCCATCGTGAAGCAGCTTCTGGTCGAGAGCTTGCTTCTCGCATTCGCCGGTGGGCTCCTCGGCCTCTTCCTCGCCTATTGGACGACGCAGGGTCTCATCCTGCTCGCCCCGACGGAGCAGGCCCGGCTCTCTCTTTCCGCCGCGCCCGACGGGAGGGTCCTCCTGTTCACGCTGGGCCTCTCGGCGCTCGCTGCGGTGGTCTTTGGACTTCTTCCCGCGCTCCAGGCGGCGCGCACCGACCTCATCGCCACGCTGAAGCAGGCGTCGGGGACGAGCGCCGCCGGACATGGCGCCAGGATGCGGAAGACGCTGGTGGTGGTGCAGGTCATGGTGGCGCTCCTGCTGCTCCTGGGATCGGCCCTCTTCGTGCAGAGCCTCAGAAACTTGAACCAGGTCGAACCCGGTTTTCGCGCCACCAACCTGCTGAGGTTCAAGATCGACCCGATGCTCGGCGGGTACGACGTGGAAGGAACGAAGCAGTTCTACCAGAGGCTCCTCGAACGACTGCGGGCGCTTCCCGGGGTCGAGTCCGCGGGACTCGCCGTCGTCGCCATCATGGAGGGGAACGAATGGGACTCGACGATCACCGTCGAGGGGTACCGGACCACGGAAGGGGAGAACATGAATCCCCACTTCAACTCGATTTCCCCGGGCTACTTCGAGACCCTCGGGCTCGCGGTCCGCGCGGGAAGGGACTTCGACGAACGGGACCGGATGGGAGCGAACGAGTCCGTCATCGTCAACGAGACGTTTGCTCGAAAGTACTTTCCCGAGGGGTCGCCTCTGGGCTATCACCTCGGTTGGGGTGACGGGCCGAACGTGAAGCTCGACCTGGAGATCGTGGGCGTGGTCCAGGACGCGAAGTACGAGGATCTCCGCGACGAGGTCCCACGGCAGGTGTTCGTCCCGTACGCGCAGTCCGAATGGGCGACGGAGATGACGGCCTACGTGCGCACCACGAGAGCCTCCGAGGCGATGTTGGCGACCCTCCGTGAAGAAGTACGCGAGCTCGACGCCGCGATGCCGATCTTCGACATGAACACCATGGAAGACCAGCTCGATCGTTCGCTATCGGTCGAGCGGCTGGTGGCGCTCCTTTCGAGCGCCTTCGGCATCCTCGCGACGCTCCTCGCGTTCCTGGGTCTTTACGGCGTGACCGCCTTCGGCGTCACCCGGCGCTCCGCGGAGATCGGGCTTCGCATGGCGCTGGGAGCGAAGGGAGGGAGCGTCGTGAGCATGGTCCTGAAGGAGGTGGCGATCCTCGCGGGGATCGGCATCGGAGTGGCCCTTCCTCTCGCCTGGTGGCTCGCCGAGCTCGTCCGCAGCCAGCTCTACGGCGTCGCCCCGCGGGACCCTTTGACCCTAGCCCTCGCGACGCTTTCGCTCCTCTCGGTCGCCCTGGCCGCGGGAGCGGTCCCGGCGCTGAGAGCGAGCCGGGTGAGCCCGGTCTCGGTCCTGCGTTACGAATAGCGTTGGTTCTAGAACCTCAGTCCGTACACCGCCTTCAGCGACCGGCCGATCTCCGGCGTCAGGTCCTTGATGTAGGAGAGGTGGTTCCGGTAAAGGGCATCGGTCGCGTTGTCGAGGCGCACGGTGAAAGTATGCACCGTCTTGCCGGTCGTGAGCTGATAAGAGCCGTGGAAGTTCAAGACGGTGTAGCCGTCGGTCGGCGTTTCCGCGCCGTACACGCGGGTCTGCTCGCCGACGTTTTTGACCTCGCCCTCGAGATGGAAGCCGTTTTTCTCGTAGCGAAGCCCCGTCCACACACGGTACGGGGGGATACGGGGGAGCGGGCCGCCGCTGTCCCGGAGCTCGCCGCGGACGGTATCCCCGCCGAAAATCAGCCACAGGTCGGGAGTGATTCCGGCGTCCACGTGGGCTTCGAAGCCCCGGAGCTCGCTGTCCGCGGAAATAAAGTCGACCACGGGCAGGTCGTCCTCGATCTCGCCGGTCTGGAACGGAAAGATGAAGTCGTCGATGCGGTTCAAGAATCCCGTTCCCTCCAGGACGAAGCGAGCGCTCCGGTAGCGCAGCGACACATCGAACCCGTAGCCCACTTCCGTCGGCAAAGTGGGGTCGCCGATCTCGAACGCGAAGTTCCCGGCATGGGGACCGAGATTGTAGAGCTCTTCGAGACTGGGGTTCCGAGCGGCGCGGGCGAGGCTCACGGCGAGGGTCAAGTCATCCCGCAGGTATCCCAAAACTCCCACCGATCCGGAGAACTCGGTGAAGTCACGGTCGATGACATCGTCGCGGTCCACGGCGGCTCCGTCCGGGTTGAACGTGGTGTGGTCCAGCCGTCCGCCGAATTGAAGCGACAAGTGGCGGAAGTTCACCTCTTCATAGAGGAAGCCGGCGAAGCTCGTTTGGGTCGTCGGAGGTGCAAGGGCCTCTGCACCGACCGAGGAGTAGTCGCGGTCGAGGAGCCAAACGCCGAACGTGCCCTGAACGGGTCCCGCTGGACGGTGGTGCAGAAACAGCTCTCCCTCCCAGGTCTTGTTCTTGAAGCTGGTGGCAATCTCCCCGCTGCCCTCGATCTCGTCGTGCGCGTAGTCGCGGTAGGCACCCTGGAATTTCACACCTTCGATGAACGAGCCGAGGTTTCGGCGCTCGCCGCGAAAATCGAACTTGTGCCGGCGCGGGTTCAGCGTCGTCTCGCCTTCTTCGACGAAGGGGACTCCGTAGCGGCTGTTTACGTATTGATAAGAGGCCCCGGTGAAGCCGTTCTCTCCGGTGAAGGAAAAGGCGCCGCCGCCGCTCTTCGCCCGGCTGAAGGTGTTCGGGACTGTCTCGAGAATCTCATCCGGCGTCTTGTAGTCGCTCGTTCGCTGGGCCGAGCCGTTGACTCGCGCCGCGAACCGCCCGTTGCCGAGGGTAACGTCCCCGGCGATGGCACCGTTCTCGTCCGCAGTGGCGCCCTGCACGGTCATGGCTCCGTGGACGTCGTTCACGGGCTTCGTCGGGATCTCTTCGGAGACGATGTTCACCACCCCGCCGATGGCGCTGCTTCCGTAGAGCAGCGTCGCGGGACCCCGCACCACTTCGATGCTTCCCGCGGTGGCGGGATCGAGGTTGACGCCGTGGTCGGCGGACTGGCTCGAGAGGTCCCCGGTACGGCTTCCGTTCTCCAGGATCAGCACCCGGTCGTTGTCGAGACCACGAATGACCGGCCGCTGGTTGCCCGCCCCGAAGGATCGGATGTTGACCCCGGGCTCGCTCCCGAGGGTCGCTCCCAGCGTGGGTCCGAGTCTCTGCTGGAGATCTTCGCCTCCGAGCACCGTTGCCGGTTGATAGGACTCGAAGGTATCCCGTCCGGTAGGGGTCACGGTGACCGACTCGGAGAAGTGCAGAGCCTCCGAAAGCGAAACGCTCATGCGCAGTGGCGTGCCCTCCGCCACCGTGATGTCGGAACGGTTGGACTGAAATCCCGGCAGGCGCACCACCAGCTCATACTCCCCGGCGGCCACGGCGTCGAACCGGCCGACCCCTCCGGCGTCGGTAACGGCCTCGAAGCCGGTGCCTAGCAGGGAAACGACGGCGCCGGGAATGGCCGCTCCCTCGGCATCGGTGACGGTGATCTCCACTACCGACGCGGCCAGGAGTGGAGAGGCGGTGGCAAAAAAGAGAAAGCAGACTACGACGCTTTTACGGGAGAGAATGCGGCTCGGAGGACG
>Ga0299906_10003527_pt1 | contig 12896 bp, 9 predicted proteins | sample RVTome_14_FD_200259 | JGI IMG/M metagenome (GOLD analysis project Ga0299906, IMG submission 200259) | Soil microbial communities from uranium-contaminated site in the Upper Colorado River Basin, Wyoming, United States - RVT145D125 (version 2) ...
CTTCAGGCCCAGGCTGACCGCGTTCGGGCCGAGGACGGGCGGGGCCGCCTCGGCGCGCTCCCCTGCGCCCACGATCGTGGTGGCGGCGGCCGAGACGCCGGCCGACTTCAGGAAGCTGCGGCGCGAGAAGGAGGGCTGCTCACGCCCCTCGTCGGGGGGCGGGGGTCTGCGGGCCATGGGCACCTCTGCTTTTCGTGTGCGTCCGGGATTGTGTGTCGCAGCGACCGCACAGGTCAAGAGTCAAAGAGAGCCAGACGTGCCGACGAGCGACGAGCCAGAACGGCCAGGGTCGGGCTGGAACTCCCGGGACGGCCAACCGCCGCAGACGTGCCGACGAGCGAACGAGCAAGACGGGCAGGGTAAGGCTCAGAACTCCCGGGACGGGTCCAGACGGCCCGACGAGGACCCGTCCCGGGAGGACGAATGTGAACAAATGTCACGCCGGGATCCGAGCCCGGGTTCGCGGCGTCATAATGGCCAGCATGGGTCAGGTGCAGCCAGACCGCGGCCTCGTCGGCCGCACCATCGGCCCGTACCAGATCCTCGAATCCCTCGGCTCGGGCGGCATGGGCCAGGTGTACCTGGCGCTCGATCCCCGCCTCAACCGGCGCGTGGCATTGAAGGTCCTGCCTCCGGAGATGGCGTCGCACCCGGAGAAGATCCGGCGCTTCGAGCACGAGGCGAAGACGGTGGCCTCGCTCAGCCACCCCGGGATCGTGATGCTGCACTCGATCGAGGAGGCGGACGGCCTGCGCTTCCTGACGATGGAGCTCGTCGAGGGCGAGACGCTCAGCAAGCAGATCCCCTCGCGCGGCTTCGCGATGGAGCGCTTCCTGTCGCTCGCGATCGCACTCACCGACGCCGTGAGCGCGGCCCACCGGCAGGGGATCCTGCACCGCGACCTGAAGCCCGACAACGTGATGCTGACCCCGGACGGCCGGCTGAAGGTGCTCGACTTCGGCCTCGCCAAGCTGCGCTACGACGCGGACGAGAGCGACCGCACCACCAAGGAGACCCAGTCGGTCACCCAGGACGGCCGGATCGTGGGCACGGTGGCCTACATGTCGCCCGAGCAGGCGCAGGGCCTGCCGCTCGACCACCGCTCCGACATCTTCACGCTCGGCATCCTGCTCTACGAGATGGCGACGGGGGAGCGCCCCTTCCGCGGCAACACCAACCTCTCGGTGCTCTCGTCGATCCTGAAGGACGTGCCGCGCCCGGCCAGCGAGCTACGCGACGACATCCCCAAGCCGCTCGCGCGCATGATCCAACGCGCGCTCGAGAAGCGGCCCGAGGACCGCTACCAGTCGACGACCGACCTGCGCCGCGACCTCGAGGACCTGAAGCGCGACGTCGACACGGGCGAGGTGATGCTCGGCACGACCTCCGGCCGCAGGCGGCTCGTGGCCCTGGCGGGCGGCCGCCGCCGCTGGGCGCTTCCGGTCGCCACCCTGGCGTCGCTCGTCGTGATGGCGGCGATGGCCGGGCTCTTCCTCAGGGGCCGCGCTCCCGCCACGGCCGACGACGGCCGCCGCTCGTTGGCCGTGCTGTACTTCGACAACGTCACGGGCGACCCCGGGCTCGACTGGCTGCGCAGCGGCCTCACCGACATGCTGGTGACCAACCTGTCGCAGTCGCCCGATCTGCGCGTGCTCTCCACGCAGCGGCTCTACCAGATCCTCGACCAGACGGGTCACCGCGACGACCGTGCGCTCTCGGGAGAGGTGGTCGCGAGCGTGTCGCGCCAGGCGCAGGCCACGACCGCGCTCGTCGGCAGCTTCGTGCGCGCGGGCTCGCGGATCCGGATCCAGGCGAGCCTGCAGGACCCGCGCACCGGCGAGGTGATCGCGTCCGAGCGGGTCGAGGGCGATCCCGACCACGGCCTGTTCGGGCTGGTCGACGACCTCACCTCGCGCATCCGCAGGCGCCTGGAGACGCCGTCGCTCGTGAGGTTCGCCGACAAGAAGGGGAAGAAGCTGCAGGACGTCACCACCACGTCGCTCGAGGCCTACAAGGCCTACGCCGAGGGCAGCCGCTTCCACGAGCGGATGCAGGAGCGCGAGGCCAGGGCGCATTTCGAGAAGGCGGTCGCCGCCGATCCCGGCTTCGCGATGGCGCTCGCAAAGCTCTCGGTCGTCTCGGCCAACCTGGGCGACATCGAGTCGGCGCGCAAGTACTCGGCCAAGGCAATCGCGCATGCCGAGTCCCTGCCGCCGGGCGAGCGCTACTACATCGAGGGCCGGCACTACTCGCTCGACCCGGGCAGCGCCGAGAAATCGGTCGCGGCCTACCAGAAGGCCGTCGACGCCGCGCCCGACCACACCGCCGCGCGCAACAACCTGGCCCAGAGCCTGATCGAGCTCGGCCGCTACCCGGAAGCGCTCGCCCATCTCGAGGAGCTGCGCCGGCGCAGCATGTCGTTCCCCGGCAGTTACTGGAGCCTGGCCCAGACCTACCTCGCGACCGGCGAGCCCGAGAAGGCGCGCGAGGCGCTCACCTCGTACGTGGTCGCGCACCCCGACAGCGGCGCGGGCCTCCAGAACCTGGCCTTCTTCGAGCTCATGGAAGGCGAGACCGACGCGGCGCTCGCGGCCTTCGACAAGGCCGCCTCGCTCGCCCCTTCCGAGACGCTGAAGATCGAGACGGGCCGCGTCATGGCCCACGCGCTGCGCGACGAGTGGCCGGCGGTCCAGGAGTGCGCCAGGCGCATGAGCGACTCGGACGACCCCCGCGAGCGCTGGGAAGGCGGCGCGACGCTCGCGATCGCGAGCCTCTACCGGGGCGACGTGGGCGAGGCGCGGCGGCTGGCGGCCCTGGGCGTCAAGACCGGCAGCACGGTCTACGAGCGGATCGGGGCACGCCTGTTCCGGGCCCGTCTCGAGGCCGACCTGGGTCGCCACGGCGAGGCGCTCGCCGAGGCCGAGCACGTGCTCGCCGAGAGGGATGCCGAGCCGAAGCTGCTGGCCGAGGGACACGGCATGCGGGCCCTCTGCCTCACCCGCCTCGGCCGTGAAAAGGAAGCGGCCGCGAGTGTCGCCAAGGTCGACGCGTTCTTGTCGACGATCCCGCCCGTGAAGGCCAAGCCGGCCCGGCTGCAGCTCGCCGGCGAGCTGGCGCTCGCTCGCGGCGATCACGACGAGGCGCGCGAGGCGCTCGTGAAGGCCGCCGCGCTCCAGCCGCCGCATGCCGTGTCGATGGACTCCGCCCCGGTGGAGATCCACTTCGCGCTCGGGCGCGCGGCGCTCGCGGCCGGCGACGAGCAGGCCGCCAGGAAGGCGTTCGCGTTCGTGGTCGAGGCCGGGCCGTGGCGGGTCGGCTCGCCGATTCCCTACGTGCGCAGCCTGGCCCTGCTCGCGGCCCTCGAGGAGAAGCAGGGGCGGCCGAGCGAAGCGCGCGGGCTCTACGAGCGCTACCTGGGATACTGGAAGCACGGTCAGATCGACCGCACCCAGATCGCCCGGGCCGGCCAGCGGCTCGCGGCCATGCGCACGCGACCGGCCGCCTGAAGCTAGATTTCAGACCGCCGTCCGGGATCGGCGAGGTCTTCGACGACGAGGTGCTTCGGCCCTGACGCGAGTGCCCGCATCCGAACGCCAAGGCACTCGGAGGTCACCCACCCGTCGCGATCTGGCGCCACCGCCAGGTATTCCGGGCCCGCAAGCCGGAAGACCTCGGGCTTCTTGGTGTCGCGGTCCACGACGACCACCTCGCGCACACCGAGCCGCGAGAAGAAGGGCAGCTTTTCGTAGGTCTCATCGCCCGGAGAGCGGATCTCGAGGACAACGTCGGGGCCACCGCCCCGGACGCCGTCGGGCGCCAGCAGGTTCTCGCGGCCGGCAGCGACGTAGGTCAGGTCGGGGATCCGGTAGTCGTCTTCGGCCGCCTTCTCGTCGAATACGTTGATTCCCGAGACCAGTGTGCCCGCGCGCCGGCTCTCGAGGAGCGGGACGAGGAAGAGGAGCAGCCGATCCTGGATCCTCTGGTGCTCCAGCGTCGGCGCCGGCGCCATGTGCAGCACCCCCTCCCACATCTCGTCGCGGACGTCTTTACCCGTCCGCCGGCGACGTTCCAGCTCCTGAGCGCTGACCTCGACGATCACGGCCTTCATGGGTCCCATCTTACAGGCGCTTCTCCGCGGAAAGGAAGGGGGCGGCATCGGTGCACGAGAGTCCGCCGCGATAGACTCCGATCTCGATGACCGCCGCCGCCTCCGGGCCGACGAAGCGCCGCCTGCTGCCGTGGATCGCGCTCGTGGTGGTGTGGATCGTCTGGGGCTCCACTTATCTCGGCATCCGGATCGTGGTCCGCGAGATGCCACCGCTCCTCGCTGCGTCCTTCCGCTTCCTGTGCGCGGGCGCGTTGATGGGCGCCGTCGCGCTCGTCGTCGATCGGCGCAGCGGCTGGCCCGGGCCGCGCCAGTGGCTCCACTATTCGCTGATCGGCATCCTGCTGCTGTCGGTCGGGAACGGGATCGTCATGTGGGCCGAGAAGACCGTGCCGAGCGGCACCGCGGCGCTGATCGTCGCGACCGTGCCCGTCTGGCTGTTGCTGCTCGACGGCCTGCGGCCGGGGGGGCAGCCCTGGACGGGGCGTGTCTGGATCGGGACGGCCGTGGGCCTCGCGGGCGTTGCGCTGGTGGCGCGCCCCGAGGCGGGAATGGGCGCGGGCCACTGGCCCGCCATCGTCGGTTTGCAGGTCGCCTGCCTCGCCTGGACGGTGGGCTCTCTGTACGCGCAGTGGGTGCCGAAGCGGCTGCCGCTCGCCTCGGCGGCCGCGATCGAGATGCTCGCCGGCTCGCTCGTGCTCGCCGCCCTGGCATTGCTCTTCGGGGAAGACCCGACGCGCATCGCCTTTGCCTCGCCGCGCGCCTGGGGCGCCGTCGCGTACCTCGTCGTCTTCGGCTCGCTGGTGGGCTTCACCGCGTTCGCCTACTGCCTGAACGAGCTGCCCGCCACGACCGTCGGCACCTACGCCTACGTCAACCCGGTGGTGGCCGTGTTCCTCGGCTGGCTGATCCTGGGCGAAGCGCTCACGCCCGGGCTCCTGACGGGCGGCGCTCTCATCGTGCTGTCGGTCATCCTCACGACGCTGCGGAAAAGGGGTCAGGTCTTGAAATAGCGCATTGCGCAGCACATGGCCTGGATACAAGCAGTGGGCCCGGCCACGGCCGGGAGCCACGGGTAGCGGCGGAGCCGGAAGGCTCCCGTGGCGGGTCGCCGACCCGGCCAGTGGACCCGGCACGGGATCCCGGTCCGCCGCGGAGACGATGGCCAACGGCTCGTCACAGCTTGCGCAGCCGCACTTCCTCGACCGCGTGGTCCTTGCCCTTGCGCAGCACCAGGTCGGCGCGGTCGCGCGTCGGCAGGATGTTCTGCAGCAGATTGGGCTCGTTGATCTCGGCCCAGATGCGGCGGGCCGTCGCGACCGCCTCCTCGTCGCTGAGCGACGCGTAGCGGTGGAAGTAGGACGTGGGGTCGGCGAACGAGGTGCCGCGCAGCGCCAGGAAGCGCTCGACGTAGAAGCTGCGGACGTGCTCGATCTCCGCGTCGACGTAGACCGTGAAGTCGAAGAAGTCCGAGACGAACACGCGCGGCTGGCCGAGGCCGAGCGGCCCCGCCTGCAGCACGTTCAGGCCCTCGACGATCACGATGTCCGGCCGCTCGATCACGGCCTCGGCCCCCGGCACGATGTCGTAGACGAGGTGCGAGTAGACCGGGCACGTGACGCGCTCGCTGCCGGCCTTCAGGTCGCGCACGAAGCCGACGAGCGCCCGCACGTCGTAGCTCTCCGGGAAGCCCTTGCGCTGCATCAGGCCGCGCTCTTCGAGCACCCGGGTCGGGAGCAGGAAGCCGTCGGTCGTGACGAGGTCGACGCGCGGGTGGTGGGCAGAGCGCGCGAGCAGCTCGCGCAGCACGCGCGCCGTGGTGCTCTTGCCGACCGCGACGCTGCCCGCGAGGCCGATCAGGAACGGCACCTTGCGCTCGTCGTGGCCGAGGAAGGTGCTGGTGGCGCGGTAGAGGCCCTGCACCGCCGCGACGTAGAGGTTGAGCAGGCGCGAGAGCGGGAGGTAGACCTCCTCGACCTCACGCAGCGAGACGCGCTCCACCAGGCCCCGGATCCGGTCGAGGTCGGGCTCGGCGAGCGTGAGCGGCGTGTCGGCGCGGAGAGCCGCCCACTCGTGCCGTGGGAAGCGCAGGTAGGGGGACAGGCTCAGGGCGGCGCCTCTCGCGGAGCCGTCAGTAGAGCAGGTACTTCCGCCGCCGCCTGCGGAACGCGGCCGCGTCCTTGCGGAAGGCAGCCCCGAGCCGCTTCGGCGAGACGCCCTGCTCGATCGTCTTGCGGACGCGATCGGTGCCGCACAGGATGTCGATCGGGAGCTTCACGCGCTCGTACTCGTACGGCGGGTCGCGCCACGCGAAGCGCTTCTCGTCCTGGCGCCGAGCGTGGTGGATCAGCAGCAGGTACGTCAGGAACGCGGGGAAGCGCTCGCGGTCGTGGACGTGGACCTGCACGCCGTGGCAGAGCGCGCCCTGGTGCTTCTGGAACGTGGGCGTGAAGGCCGCGGCCCGGAAGCCCACGCCCGGCAGGCGCTCACCAGCGAGCGCGCGCGCGAGCGCGTGCGCGTCGAGCCAGGGCGCGCCCACGAGCTCGAAGGGCCGCGTGGTGCCACGCCCCTCGGACAGGTTGGTGCCCTCGATCAGGCAGCCGCCCGGGTAGACGAACGCCGTGTCCACGGTCGGCATGTTGGGGGAGGGCAGCACCCACGGCAGGCCGGTGTCCTCGTAGTGCATCGGCCGGCGCCAGCCCTGCATCGGCACGACGCGCAGGTCGAGGTCGAGCGCCAGCTCCTCGCGGAACAGCAGCGAAAGCTCGCCGGTCGTCATCCCGTGGCGCACGACGAGCGGGTGCATCCCGACGAACGAGAGGTACTCGAGCTGGAGCAGGTTGCCGTCGACGCTGTCGCCGCCCAGCGGATTCGGACGGTCGAGCACGACGACGCGCTTCTTCTCCCGCGCGCAGGCCTCCATCACGTGCAGCAGCGTGTAGATGAACGTGTAGTAGCGCGAGCCCACGTCCTGCACGTCGTAGACCATGGCGTCGACGTCCTCGAGCATCGCACCAGTGGGCACGCGCGTCTCGCCATAGAGGCTCACGACCGGCAGCCCGGTCGCGCAGTCGCGCGAGTGGCCCACCTCGATGAGGTCCTGGGCGTCGGCCGCGATGCCGTGCTCGGGAGCGTAGAGCGCCGTGAGCCCGGCGCCCAGCAGATCGCGCAGCGCCAGCTTGGCGTGAACCAGGTCGCGCGTGATCGAGGTGGGGTTGCACACGAGGCCCACGCGCAGCCCGCGTACGGGCTCGGGGCGGTCGAGCAGGCGTTCGAGCCCGGGGACGACCCGCGCCACGCGCGCTACTCCACGAACTGGAGCGTGAACGGAACCGCCGCCTTGCCGGAGCGCTCGATCGTGCCGGTCACGGTGGTGTTCTCGAGCGTGCCGCGGAAGCGGTACGCCGTGCCCTGCAGGTCCACGGTGAAGCTCACCCGGCCCGCCTCGAAGCCGATCTCGCGCAGCGGTGAGCGCAGCTCGATCGCGCCGCGCCAGGTGGTGAGCGTTCCCGCCAGCCGGCCGCCCTCCTGGCGCATGTGCACCTGGAACGCGCGCTTGCCGAGGTCCGGGTCGTCCATCGTCCCGGCCCAGCGGCCCTCGACGGCCACCGCCGCGCGCGAGGCGTCGCCCGAGACCACGAGCGCCGCGAGCCGCAGTGCGACAGCCGTGCTCTGCGCCGTGGGCAGCACGACGCTCGTCGGCACGTTGCTTCCGCCCGGGGCGCGGCGATTGGCCTCGCCGTAGATCTCGGTGAACACCTTGCCCCGCGGCGACAGCGCGGCGAGCCGGAGCGGCCGCTGGCGATAGAGGAACAGGCTGAAGTAGTCCTGCAGCAGCGCGGCCCAGTGCCGCGCCAGCGCGGCCGGGGCCACCCGCCGGCCGGCCCCGCGCCCGCTCTCCCAGTTCCTCGAGTAGGCCTCGGCGTCCTCGGGCGTGGGTATCAGGAACGTGCGCACCTCGCCCACGACCCCGACCCCCGGCTGCGGCCTCTCGCGCAGCTCGAACGCCGGCGGCTTGGCCGCGGCGTTCGTCACGAGCGCGTTCAGGGCCGCGGCCAGCGCCACGGCCCGATCGCCGGTTGTGGCGGCCTCGGCCGGGCCGCCCAGCAGCAGCACCGGTCCGATCTCGGACGAGACGAACGCGTAGGCCGTGCCCGGGAACTCGATCACTGGCGCCGCGAAGAAGCGCGGGAGGAAACCCGCGCTCGAGCTGCGGGTCAGCTTGAAGGCGGCGCTGCCCGTCGAGGCGCGTCCGCCGGCCGAGACGACGATCGCCAGGTCGGGCTGGATCTCGTCGGGAGGCGGCGGGGGAGCGATCACGGTGAGCGAGGTCGGGCTCGCCTGCAGCACGAGCGCCGGCTGCCCCGCGAAGGTGACGGCGTTGGCGAGCGGGTCGGGCATGAAGCCGCGCCCCGTGAGCACTACGCGCTCGCCGATCGCACCGAGCTTGGGCGCCACGTCGATCACGAGCGGCAGCCGCCCGATGTAGATGTCGAACGTCTTCGGCGGCGTGCTGCCCGCGCTCAGCACGAGCTGGGTCGCCGACCCCTCGGGCAGCGGCACGGCGGGAATCGTGACCCTGGCGCCCTCGGCCGTGGCCTCGACGGAAGGCGCCTCGATCCCCGCGACCCGCGCGCTGAGCGTTTGACCCACGAGGCCCTCGCCCCGCACCAGCACGACTTGCCCCGGCATCGCCACGTCGGGCGAGACCGCCGTCGCCGTCGCTTCGATGCGGACCGTCACGTTCACGGCGCGCGAACGCCCCTCCTTCGTCTGGACCACGACCGCCACCGGGCCGGTGGGCCCGGCGGGCACTATGGCCTTGAGCTCCGTCGGGCCGGCCTCGCTGACTTGGGCCTTCAGCGGGCCGAAGAAGACGCTGTTCGCCGCCGCGTCTTTCTTGAAGTTCTGGCCCGTCAAGGTGACGGCCTCCCCCACGCCGACCGTCAGAGGTGTTATCCCCGTGAGCTCGGGCGGCGTCTTGCGCAGGACGAAGAACCAGACGAGCGCGCCCACGACCGCGAGTCCCGCGATGCCAGAAGCGAGCGGCACGACGGGGATCTCGGGCATGCTGAAGCTCCGGCGTCGAGCCTTGGGCTTGCCCTTCGCCTTGCCCGCCTTGGGCTTGCCCGCGGGCCGGGCCGAAGGACGCAGCGTCGGGAACTCCCGCGCCTCCGGCTCCCGTTCCACCTGGATCGAGGGAAGCTCCGTGTTGTACTCGGGTTTCGCGGGTTCGGGCGCAGCGGGGCGCACCGCTGCGGGAGGCGGTGGCGGAGGCGCCGCGGCCCGCGCCGGTGGCGGCGCGGGAGCAGGTGCGTGGGGCGCGGGCGGCGGAGGCGGCCGCTCGGGCTCCCGGGCAGCCTGGGGCGGAAGCGGCGCCGCGAACAGCGGCTCGTCCACGCCCATCGGCTCGGCGGCGTAGCTGACGTCGGGCTCGCCGATGTTGAACTGGGGCGAGGTCCCCTGGTCGTCGCCGAAGGAGAGCGCCGGCGCCTCGCCGCCGAAAGACGGAGCCGGGTGCGCGTCCTGCAGCGAAGGCGAAGCAGCCTTCGCGGGCGGCGGCGACGCTCCCGCCGTGGGCAGCAGCACGAGCAGCTTCGCGCTGCCCTTGGCTCCCGGAGGGCCCAGGCAGATGCGGTCGCCGGCCTGCAGCGGCTGCTCGCCCTCGACCTTCTCGCCGTTCACGAACGTGCCGGTGGCGCTGCCGGCATCGGCGATCGCCATCCCCGCGCCGGTGAACAGCAGCTTGGCATGGAAGGGCTCGACGTTGCCGAGCATGATCTGGACGCCGGCGTCCATGCTCGAGCCCATCACGACCTCGCTCTGCATGGGGATCGGGTAGGCCGTCCCGTCGAGCGGGCCGCCGGTCATCACCAGCGTCGGAACGACGACCGCCTCACCCGCCAAGGGACCAGGCTCCCAAAAGACAGAAAGACAAGGAGATGCCTCCCTCCGGCGGCGATTCAAACACAGCGCCCGGAACTGTGTCAACGCGCGTTGACACCCGAGCGGGCCGGGTGCTAGCGTGCCAACAGCTCATGACCCCGGCCCCGCCGTTCGCCCGGGACCCCACGCCGCCGGAAGGGGTGCTGCAGCAGCTCCGGATCCCCTTCGTCAGGCGGGCCACGCTGGTCTCGAAGTTGCTCATGGAAGAGGTCTTCCTGATCGACATCGGCCTCGCCGGCGCCTTCATCGAGAGGGCCGAGGCGCTGCCGGTGGATCAGGCGCTCGAGATCCGCGTGCCCTGGCCCGGCTCCGAGATCCCCTTCAGCGCCCGCTGCCGCGTCGCCTGGTGGCACCCGCAGGGAGCGCCGCTCGCCTCCAAGTCGCTGCCGCCGGGCGCCGGCCTGCAGTTCGTCGAAATGTCCGCCGCCGACCGGGCGCGGCTCCGCGCGCTGCTCGTCGACTACTGCCGGCAGAACCCGCACGTCAGGCGCTTCCTGCGCCACTGGCCCGACGCCGAGCGCACGGGCGACGACCCGACCGCCGGCTGAAGCGCGTGGCGCGCGTCCGCGTCGTGCTGGTGCGGCCCGAGACCTCCGCCAACGTGGGGGCCTGCGCGCGCGTCGTGCGCAACACCACTGCCGCGGGCCTCGACCTCGTGGAGCCGGGCGACTTTCGCAGCGTCGAGTGCTGGCGCACCGCGTGGGGGGCGCACGAGGTGCTCGAGCAGGCGCGCGTCTTCGACGACCTGGGCGCGGCGCTCGCGGGCGCCGCGCTCGCGGTCGCGTTCACGGGACGGCGGCGGTCGGAGGGCCCCGTCGTGGAGGACGTGCGTGACGCCGCCGGCGCGATCGCCGGCCTCGCGAAGAACGCCGTGGCGGCACTCGTGTTCGGGCCCGAGACGAACGGCCTCACGAACGGCGAGCTCGCGCTCTGCGGTCGCGTGGCGACGATCCCGGCCGACCCGGCCCAGCCCTCCTACAACCTCTCGCACGCGGTCGCGATCGCGGCCTACGAGGTGCGGCGCGCCGGCCGCCGCGGCTCCGGAGCGCCGCCTGCGCTCGCGACCCACGACCAGAAGGAGCGCGTGCTCGGGCTGCTCGAGCCGGGGCTGCGCGCCGTCGGAGCGCTGCCCCGCACGAACACGGCCGCCAGCTTCGCCGAGTGGCGGGCGCTCGTGCAGCGCGCCCCTCTCACGCCGAGGGAGCTGAAGCTCGTCGAGCACCTGTCGCGCAAGCTGAAGCCCGGGGCGCGCTGATGGCCGAACGGCAGGACCCTTTCGCGGACGTGGCACGGGTCGCGGGCGGCTTCTCGATCCCGGAGCTCAAGTGGCGCGAGCTCGTCTTCATCCGCGCCCTCGTGCCCGAGGGCGAGCGCTTCTTCGTGCGGGACCCCGAGCGCCCGCTGCCGCCGTTCTGCGAGCCGGACCTGTTTCCCGAAGGCGTCCGCTTCCGGGTGGAGCGGAGGGGCGGGCGCGTGGAGCTGAGGCGCGACGAGCCATGATGACCACCCGCAAACAGGGTCGAGGGCAGCGAGAAGATCGAAGGAGGGGATAGGAGGGAGCGGGGCGGAACGAGCCTCGGGGGGACGCTCTGCCGCCGCGTCCCCCCGGAACCCCCCTCGGGCGGGGCGTGGGGCATAATCGCCTGGTGGAGGCTTCCCCCGGCAACGTCGCCCCGCGCATCCTGTCGCGGCCCGAGCACAACGTCTCGCGCAAGAACATCGATCCCGAAGCGCTCAAGGTGTTGTATCGCCTGAAGAACGCCGGCTTCGTGGCGTACCTGGTCGGCGGCGGCGTGAGGGACCTCCTGCTCGAGCGGCCGCCGAAGGACTTCGACATCGGCACGAGTGCCCACCCGCAGCAGGTGCGCAAGCTCTTCCGCAACTGCTTCATCGTGGGGCGCCGCTTCCGCCTCGCGCACGTGCGCTTCGGGCGCAAGGTGATCGAGGTCTCCACCTTCCGCCGTGCCGCCGAGCCGGAAGCCGGCGACCACCTGATCCGCCGCGACAACACCTTCGGCACCCCCGAGGAGGACGCGTTCCGCCGCGACTTCACGGTGAACGCTCTCTTCTACGACATCGCGAACTTCTCGGTGATCGACTGGGTGCGCGGCCTCGAGGACCTCACGGCGCGCGTGATACGCACGATCGGCGACCCGGCGCTGCGCTTCCGCGAGGACCCGGTGCGCATGCTGCGCGCCGTGGCGCTCGCGGCGCGCCTCGACTTCTCGATCGACCCCGACACCGCGGAGGCGATCCGCTCGCTGCGCGGCGAGATCGTGCGCAGCAGCCCCGCGCGCATCCTGGAGGAGCTGTACAAGATCCTGCGCCAGGGCCGCTCGCAGCGCACCTTCGAGATGCTGCACCAGTACGGCCTGCTCGCCTACCTGCTGCCGGAGGCCGCCCGGGCGATCGCCGAGGCTGCCCAGGCGCTCACGGGCTCGCTCGCGCGGCTCGACGCCCACCGCCAGGCGGGCCTTTCGACCCCCGACCAGCTCTCGAACGCGCTGCTCATGGGGTCGCTGCTCGTGCCGCTCGGCGTGCCGCTGCGGCGGGTGGCCGTGGCGGCTCCCCGGCGGCGGGGCGAGAGTGCCGGAGGGCCGGGCGCCGACGAGCCCGTCGCGGCGGAGCCCGACCCCCCGCGCGAGGACCTCGCCGCGGAGATCGCGGAGCTCGGCGCCGAGGACGAGCCTCTGCCTCCGGGCGAGCCGGACGCGGCGCCGCTGCCGCTCCTGCTGCCGTTCGCCCGGCGCGACCTCGAGCGGCTGCGTCTCGTGCTGCTGGCGCAGCGGCGGCTGCGCGAAGCGCACGGGCCGGGGTCGGCGCGGCGCATGATCGCGGCCAAGAG
>Ga0299906_10003528_pt1 | contig 12894 bp, 8 predicted proteins | sample RVTome_14_FD_200259 | JGI IMG/M metagenome (GOLD analysis project Ga0299906, IMG submission 200259) | Soil microbial communities from uranium-contaminated site in the Upper Colorado River Basin, Wyoming, United States - RVT145D125 (version 2) ...
CCCTCAGATCCCCCCGCTCGCTCGTGGGGGGACTTTTAAAGCCTCCCCCTGCTGGCGGGGGGAGGTTGGAGGGGGGTAGCCCTGGGCTTATTTACGCCGCGATGGTCTAGCATTAGGTTTGACCAGAGGCCAAAAAACCGCATAACTGAACGAAATGAGCTAATCTCAAGATTTTTAGCTACTATATACAGGACCTTACTATAAATCATACCCCTATATGTGGGTCACTGATTTAGAAATTTTCAATTATGCGATTGATTTCTTTCCGGTCAAAGGTAATGCTAGTCTCCAGTCTCCAACCTCTTTCTGCGGTAGGGTTATCAGGTTGTCGGACAAATATGGTTGGGCCACTTTATCATGTTACGACCTGTGTGTCAAATCGATATGATTGGGACGCTTGTCAAATGAAGTTGAGGCCTGATCGTAACTAATTTTAACAATTGGTGTTATTCATTAAAGTTTTATCGAAGATCCAGGTGGGTCAACCAGGCCGGTTTAAGTTTGTTGGCTGTGCTGGTTGACACTTTTTGCGTGCGTTGGTACAATGCGCTTTGGTTTACCGCACTGCCACGACACTAAACTTTGCAAATATTAAGCCAAAAGGAGGCACATGTCAATGACCAAAGATGATGTATTCACGAAGGTGAAAGAGATTATTGTAGAGCAGCTTGGCGCTGATGAGGGCGATATTACGATGAAGGCCAGTTTCCGGGATGATCTGGAGGCTGACTCACTCGATCTGGTCGAGCTGATTATGGCGTTTGAGGAGGAATTTGGCGGGGAAATTTCTGATGAGGAAGCTCAGCAAATTACAACAGTGGGCGAGGCTGTTGAATATCTATTTTCGCATAGCTAACTTATCCTGCCGCAAAGCTAACTTATCCTGCCGCAAAGCTAACTTGTCCTGCCTTAAACCTTTACGAGTTTGATAGATTGAGCCGCAAGAGCCCGTGTCGTTTGATCGAGGATACGGGCTCTTGAGTTATGATAGGTTTTTGAGCTATAATAGATGGGTAATGAGTAAAGAGATATTGGTCAGTGTAGCAGTTCTGGCCGGCGGCCAAAGTAAGCGGATGGGGCAGGATAAGGCTTTTCTCGAAGTCGGGGGCCGGCGCGTGATCGACCGGGTGCTGGCCCGGGTGAAACCCCTGACGGATGATCTGTTCATCGGCACCAATTCGCCGGAAAAATACCGGGAATTTGGGTTACGTCTGGTGCCTGATGTCTACCCAGATAAAGCGGCCCTGGGCGGCATTTACAGCGCCATCGCGGCGGCCCGCTATGCCAGGGTGTTGATCGTTGCCTGCGATATGCCCTTTCTGAAGACCGAACTGCTGCAACATCTCATCGAATTGGCTCCGACCGCCGACGTCGTGGCCCCCTTGATCGAGCCGCCACAGCCGGAAACATTGCACGCGGTTTATGGCAAAAACTGTTTGCCCGCTATTGAACCCCGCCTGCGGGCAAATAAGCTGCGTGTGATTGGCTTCTTTGAGGCCGTGTCCGTGCGCTACGTCGAGCGGGACGAGGTTGCCCGGTTTGATCCTGAATTCTACTCATTCTTGAACATGAATACGCCGGATGAATGGAACCGAATCCAAAGCCTGGCTGAGGATCAACCTAAGCTCTCTAATAAATCTTAAAAAAAGACGACATAATCTTAAGGCTCAGACATTGAATCTTAATTAAATTATGCTATAATAAGGATATAGTTTTGTGGGATAATAGTCCTAGCGCAATTGGGCATAAGTAACGCTATAGTCAAAACGCTATCCCCTGCCCAATTGCCTGGGTTTCGCGGCAGAAGAGCACCATTATTGGCGCCAAGGCCGGCGAAACACTAGCGAGTAAAAGACCATGCGAGAGCAGTTAAACCTAATCCTCCTGAACCGGATCAGTGACGAGTTAAACAAGGATCTCCATCCCGATAACATGCTGCGGCGCGTGATTGATTTGACCGTTTCCCATCTTGGCGCCGGCACCGGCAGCGCCATGCTCTTTGATAGCGAAAATCGTGTCTCCGCCTTTATCTTGCAGCGAGAAGTGAGCCAGGATCAGGCCAGCCGCATTGTCGGTAAAGTTTTGACCGAGGGCTTCGCTGGCTGGGTGCTCAACCACGGTGAAGGCGACGTCATCGATGACACCCATCAAGACAGCCGTTGGATCGTCTATGATGATCAACCCTACGACGTTCGCTCCGTGATCGGCACACCTCTGCGGCGGCGGCAGCGAATTCTGGGGGTGCTTACGCTGGTTCACGATGAACCCCACAAGTTCACCAAAGATGATCTGCCGCTGCTCAACGCCATTGCCGGCCAGGCGGCGATTGCCCTGGAAAACGCCCAACTCTTCGCCGAAACCGAGCAGGAGCGGCACAAGCTTTCGGCCATCATCAACAGCACCCAGGACGCGGTCTTGGTGACCAGGCCACCCGATAATCAAATCCTGCTGCTGAACCCGGCGGCTCAAGAGACCTTGGGCATCAATGGTCATCCATGGGAAAATCGCTGTCTGGCAGACCTGATCACAAATAGGGAATTATTGAAGTTGATCTCGCCAGACGTGCCTACCACGGGTGAGGTCCCCTTGCCCGATGGCCGCACCATGTGGGCGAATGTCACCGAGATTCCGGGGATGGGCTTGGTAACAGTTCTGCGCGATATTAGCCACTACAAACTCCTCGATAAAATGAAGCGCGATTTTGTCACGGCGTTTACCCACGATTTGCGTACCCCGCTGGCGACGGTGAAAGGGTATATCGAACTGGTGCGGATGGATGGCCCCTTGACCGAACGCCAGGAAGAAGACCTGATCGGGATCACGCGAGCGGCCAATTCGATGAAGGCCCTCATCGAGGATTTATTGGAGTTGAGCCGTCTGGAGCGACTGGAACAGTTGACCTACGAGCAAATTCACCTGAAAGCCGCCCTCCAGGACACGATTACCATTACCAAACCGATGGCCAAATCCAGAAATATCGATCTGGTCCTGGACGACATCAAGCGTGATCTGGTGGTTGAAGGGAATACGGTATTGCTATCGAGAGCGGTCGGCAATTTACTTGACAATGCCATCAAATATACACCCAAAGGGGGCCAGGTTCGGATCAAGCTGGGTCAAAACAATGGCCATGCCTTGATATCCATTATCGACAACGGTCCGGGCATTAAGGCCAGAGACCTGCCCCGGGTATTTGAGAAATTTTATCGAGCCCGGCCCGAATTGGATGATATCCCCGGCAGCGGCCTCGGTCTGGCCATCGTCAAAACCATTGCCGAACAGCATGGCGGGCAAGTTTGGGCCGAAAGCCAGCCCGATGTCGGCAGCACGTTTACAATCGCCTTGCCCATATTCATAGCCGATGGTGAGGCCGTAATCGACGTGTAGCGCTGGCCCAACCTGGCAGGTAAAAACAAAAACGCCCATCGCATCAGCCGGTAGGCGTTTTTTAGTCCTCGATTGACAAGCCATTCAGGCATCAGCCACTCTGGTTTCACTTTGGACCGGCTTTTGATGGCCGGTTCTAAATGCATAGGATGCCTGAAACTCGAGCTGTAAGAGGATGTAGAGCGCGATAAATACCAGCGCCGCGGCGACGGTATAAGCTTCTTCTAGTGACGCCTGGGTGACAAAAATGGCGATCAAGCCTAAGGTCCCGCTGATTAAACTCATCGTCAAGGCAACCGAGAGCTTGTCCATTCCCAGCCGGGTCAGGCGATGGGTCGTGTGATCCACACCACCTTGCAGAAATGATACCCTCCGTCGCGTTCTGGAGATATAGACCAGGATTGTGTCAAAGATGGGTACGCCCAAAACGATAATGGGTACCATCCAGGTGATTTGAATATCGTTTGCCGGTATGCGGATTTTGATGCCCAAGACGGCCAGCAAGTAGCCTAAAAATAAAGAACCGGCATCGCCCATAAAAATGGTGCTGTTAGGCAACGGCAAGTTGTATCGCGCAAATCCCAGACTGGCCCCGAGCACGGCCGCCGCCAAAATCGAGACGAGCTGCTGGCCGTTCAAAACCGCGATCAGTAAAAAAATGGCGCTGGTCGTGGCGCTGGTCATGATGGCGATCCCATCGGCGTTATCCAGGAAATTAACGGCATTGGTAATAAATAAGATCCAGCCCAGGGTGATCAGAAAATTAAGGCCGATACCCCAGCTGGGACCGGCCCAGGCCAGCGGCAGACTGACTCTAACCCCCGCGAAAAAGACCAGCACCGCCGGCACGATTTGCAAGGTCAATTTGACCCGCGGCGGCAGCGCCCGCCGATCGTCCCATAAGCCAACGGCAGCCATCAGCGACGCCCCAATCACGATCGCAAAAAACTCCTGAACTCGAAATGGATTGCCAAAATAGATCGTGGTCACAATGGTAATAAAGACCACGGTACTGACCGCGGCCACATAAATGGCCAGACCGCCCATAAGGGCCGTTGGCATGGTATGGGCTCGGTTAGCCTTCGGTAGGGCAATAAAGCCGGATTTGATGGCCACCTTTCTCACCAATGGCGTGCCGATGCTGCCGAAAAACAAAGCCGAAACGAAAATCAGCATAATGGTCGTCATAATGCACCTTGCCGTTTAAGCTTATTGAACAACTGAGGGATCACAACAAAATACCCTGGGCGGATTAACCTTCCTAGGGTATTGTAGCTTCAACTAATGAGCGTGGCAATAATGTATTGGTCCTACCTTAAGGAACGATCAGGCTTTACAGGCCGGGTTCCGCGATTTTGGACAGCTTCTCAGAGGTTTCTCGCCAGGTAATCTTGGAGAGTCCCAGTTTCTTGCGCAAGTGATCGTGATCCATGCCATCACGATAGTCGCGTACCGCCGATGTCCAGCGTAACATTTCGAACGATACCTGATCGGGCAGGCTGGCTAATTCCGACACGTCGGCCAGAACATATTCGAGATTTCGGGGCGTACACTCGAAGAGATTTTCAGCCGGCTGGTACTTTTCCAGATATTGGTCCAGCACCGGCAATAACTCCTTGGCAAAAATGAGCTTGCGCTCCTTATGCTGCATGCGTGGGTTGCTGTACCGAATCAGGACCGCTGGTTCTTTGTCGGATCGCTCGATATCGCGCAAAGCAATGCCGACACACTCGGACTTTTTCATGCCGGTTTGCAAAATCAAATGGACCAAAAGATAGGGACGCGGATCAGGTTTGGGCGGTTTTAATTTTTCCTCGGCCGCGTCTAACAGTTTTTCAACTTGATCGTCTTGCAAAAATTGGGGCAGGGGAGCCCTGGCTCGATTATGCACGATCGCCGCCGCCGGGTCGTAAGGGATGACTTTGACGCTGGCTAACCAGCCAAAGAAGTTCTTCAGGGTGGTCACCCGCCGGGCATACGATTTCGGGCTGCACGGCACACCTCGATAATGGAGCAGCCAGGTCAGGAAATCATTGAGATCCTTGGTGCCCATTTTGCTGATGGCGATGTTGTTGCCAAAATATTTCTGCAGCAGGCGCAGATCGCCGGCGAAGGCCTTGATCGTATGTTCCGAAAAACCTTGCCGGAGCATATGATCATGATAAGCGCTGGCGGCACTGGCCAGCGCCGAATTGGAATCGAGCGCCTTGATTTGTGTAACAGGGGGACCGTACTGACCTTTGGCTCCGCGCTGCGGAAACAAGGGCATTTGATTGTCTGCCATGGTTTCACCTCTCCATGCAATCGCACACATGAGCGATTGACATAACCCATTATACCTGGCTTTGAGATTGATGTCAAGGTGCTATGCGAAAACGCGAAAATTTAATCTGCATCGTCATTCAAGCATTGGCTTCAGCTTGGTTTTTCCTCCTCTCTGTTCTATAATTCAGGCAGGCTACCCAAGGCTAATAATTGATGCCCGATGACTCACTGTTAACGACCAAACTACATATTCCCAGCCCTCGACCTGACCTGGTGTCGCGCCCTCGCCTGGTGGAGCACCTGACGGAAGGACTGCGCCGCAAACTCACCCTGGTGTCGGCCCCGCCCGGATTTGGCAAGACAACGCTCGTCAGCACCTGGCTGCGCCAGATCGATCTGCCGCTGCCGGTTGCCTGGCTCTCATTGGATGAACGGGATAACAATCCGGCCCGCTTTTGGACTTATCTGCTCGCCGCCCTGCGCCAGATCGATGCAAGCATCGGGTCGATGGGTCAGACTATTCTCAATGCCGGACACTCTCAAGTGCAAACGAACGAGGCCCTGGTCACTATGCTCATCAATGACCTCGCGGCTGTACCCGGCAATTATATCCTTGTCCTGGAAGACTATCATTTGATCGAAGCGGAAGCAATTCATACGGCCATGGGTTTCCTACTCGATCATGCACCCGGGCAGATGCACCTGGTCCTGATCAGCCGCACCGATCCCCCCTTCCCGTTGACGCGCCTGCGGGTTCGAGATGAATTGACCGAATTAGGCGAGGCCGACCTCCGGTTCACGCCGGCTGAAGCCGTTGTTTTTCTCAATCAGACGATGGGTCTTGACCTGGACCCCGTGGATGTCGCCGCCCTCGAAGCTCGGACCGAAGGTTGGGTGGCCGGACTACAGTTGGCGGCTTTGTCGATGCACGGCCGGCGCGACACGCATAGTTTTGTGCAAGCCTTCACCGGCAGCCATCGTTACGTTATCGATTATCTGGCCGAAGAGGTTCTGTCGCGCCAGCCGGCCCATATTCGTGGCTTTTTGCTGCAAACCTCTATTTTAGATCGGCTTTCGGGCCCGCTGTGTGATGCCGTGATCGAGCGGTTGCAAATTGATGCCTCCGGAAATGGCGCATCCGTGAATGACGGATCCGGCAGCGGCGGCTTATCTGACAACGGGACCTCGTTGGGGCAGGCCACAGGCCAGGCTATGTTAGAATATCTGGAGCAGGCTAATCTCTTTATCATTCCGCTCGATGATGGACGGCGCTGGTATCGCTATCATCATCTTTTTGCCGATTTCCTGCGTGAGCATTTACAAAAGCTGGTTAGCGCTGCGGAATTGATCGCCCTGCATCATCGGGCTTGTGCCTGGTACGCTCAACAGGGCCTCTATGTCGAAGCGGTGGATCATGCCCTCGCAGCGCAAGATCCCGAGCAAGCGGCGCCCTTCATCGAGCAGCTTGCCCTTAGTATGCTGACCCAGGGCGAAGTCAGTACCCTGCAAAACTGGCTGCTAAAGCTCCCGGCGAGACTGATTCAAACCCGGCCCCGGCTTAGTCTGGCCTGGGCATGGGCCAAGGTTATTACGAACGAATGGGACGATGTCGAACCCCTATTACAATGGGCGGAACGTAGTCTGGCCGGCGATGGCCGCGATTCGGTCGAAACCGGTCTGGGCCATGATGATGCTTACGTGAGTGGATTGTGGGGTGAAGTGGCCGCGATACGGTCGATGATCCTGGGTAACACCGGTGAGGTGGAACAAGCCATCGCGCTATCCCGGCAAGCCCTTGAGCAACTGCCCGAGGACAATTTGATCCTGCGTAGTGTTATCACCATGAATCTGGGCGCCGCCTATGAGCTGATCGGCGATTTGGCCGGAGCCAGCCAGAAGATAACCGAAGCCATCGCCATTGCCGAAACCGCAGATAATCTGATCACCGTCCTGTCCGGCACAGGTAGCCTGGCCCAACTGCACGAGGAACAAGGCCGGCTCCATCACGCGGCTAAAATGTATCAGCAGGCTATTCGAGTTGTTGAAAAACAGGCTGAGGCGCGAGGCCACCCCGGCCGCCCGCTTCCGATTGCTGGCTGGGCCTATTCGGGACTGGCCGAAATTCTGCGGGAGCAGAATCAGCTTGAAGCGGCCCAACCGTATCTGGTCACCTGTCTTGAGCTGGCCTCGCATGGCGATATCATTTTGCGAAACAAAGTCATTGGCCAGCTTATTTTAGCCCGTATCCGGCAGGCCCAGGGAGGCGAGGCCGATGCTATGGCTGCCATCGAGGAGGCGGCGCGGCTGACTCACCGGCGCTCACCTCTGACCCTCTGGGTTGAAGCGGTTCGGACCAGGCTGTGGTTGATGCAAGGTAACCTGCAGGCGGCCGCTCACTGGGCCCGAAGCTGGGATCTGCCGGTGGACGATGGCTTGAAATATGCAGTGTTTCCCGGTGAGTACTCGACCCTGGTTCGGGTGTTTGTCGCTCAAGAACGGCTCGACGAAGCCGCCGCATTATTGGCCCGGATGCACGCGGTGGCCGAATCCAGTGGTCGCCTGGGCCGGCTGCTGGAACTGCTCATCCTGCAAGCTTTGATCCTATATCGCCAGGGTGATGTCACCAAAGCGCTGGCTCCCCTGGCTCACGCTTTGTCTATTGCCGAGCGAGGTGGTTACGTGCGGATTTTTGTCGATGAAGGCGCTCCCATGGCTGCCCTACTCCAGGAGGCCACAGTTCGCGATTTAGCCTCAACCTATGGTTATCAGCTATTAGCCGTCTTCGATCCGAACATCGCTCACCAGGGCCCGAACCGCCAGGTACCCGGCCAGACCGAGGTCCAGGTCTCCCCGCTCCTCGAGCCGCTCAGCGATCGGGAACTCGAGGTGCTCCGTCTCGTCGCCAGCGGCTTATCGAACCAGGACATCGCCGACAGGCTGGTAATCGCTGTCAGTACGGTCAAATCCCATACCAATAAAATCTTCGGCAAGCTCGCTGTCCAAAACCGCACCCAGGCCGTTGCCAAAGCGAGAGACTTGGGGCTGTTGTAAGGGCATAACCCTCCAAATCGCAAACCGTATCGCCCTCGCTGTTTTCCGCTTTAAATCCAACCTTCAATCCAACTTTTGTTTGACGACAATCCACCCTCCATTTGGTACACTAGCTCTATCTGATTTGACCAATCCGGCTGCTTGTGCCACGTCTCCTATAAATAACGTGACACTTGAAACGTGATACCTGACACACATTTTAGAGGAGCGTCAATTGAACCCCGAACATCGAACGGAACCGATCATTCAGATCAAAAACGTCGTCAAGAACTTTACGGTTGGTGATCGTGACGTAACCATTCTCAAAGGCATTTCATTCGAGGTCAATCAGGGGGAATTCGTCTCGATTGTGGGGCCATCCGGCAACGGCAAATCGACCCTGCTCAATATGATCACCGGCATCGACCGCCCCTCAGCTGGTGACATCATCGTCACCGGGCGCGAGATTCATCACATGAGCGAGAACAAACTGGCCGCCTGGCGTGGTCAGCAGGTGGGCATCATTTTTCAATTCTTCCAGATGTTGCCGGCCCTCAGCCTGGTCAAGAACATTATCCTGCCGATGGACTTCGCCAAAAAATATACACCCAAAGAGCGCCGGGCACGGGCTATGCATCTGCTGGAACTGGTCGGTTTGGTCGACCAGGCCGACAAGTTGCCCAGTATGGTCTCCGGCGGCCAGCAGCAGCGCGCCGCCATCGCGCGCGCCCTGGCCAACGATCCACCGCTGCTGGTCGGCGACGAACCCACCGGGAACCTCGACTCGCGCACGGCAGGCGAAATCTTCGAGCTTTTCAGCCAGCTCGTCGAGCAGGGCCGGACCATGATCATGGTCACCCACGACAAAGACCTGGCCCAACGCGTCCCCCGCCGCCTCGAAATCATCGACGGCCATCTGGTCCGCGACGAGTACCGGCTGAAACTGCCCCAACCTGCGCTTCGTGCTCAGGTCGAGAGCGAAGTCTAAGTTAGTAATTGGTTATTGGTAATTTTTATCCACTCGCCAATGATCAATAACCCAATTTACGCGCTATGTCTGAAAGGCAACGATAATGAGCGTCATCTGGGATAAAGTCTGGTCCGATCTGTGGCATCACAAAATCCGCACGCTTCTGGCCGCGTTGAGCATCGCCGCCGGGGTGTTTGCGCTGGGCGTCATTTTTGGCATGATCAATCAATTAACGCCTGAACTCAACCGGGTCCACCAATCCATCGTGCCGGCCCACGCTACCATGTTTTTGAACGGTCAGGTCGATCAGACGACAATTGACCGCCTGGAGCATATCGATGGCGTGGCCGGGATCGAGGGCGTAAACGAACTGCCCATCCGTTACCGCCTCAGCCCCGATGAAGATTGGCGGCCCGGCGTGCTGGTGATGCGGGCCGATTACGAAGCTCAAAAATATAACCGGCTTCTGCTCAAGGAAGGAGCATGGCCGCACCGGGATAATATCGGCATCGATATCCGGGCTTTCAACTACCTCAACCTGGATTTTGGCGATACGGTCATCTTCGAACTCGACAGCACCGACCGGGCCTTGCCGGTCACGGGCCGCATCCGGCACCATTTCATCACCTCGCCCGATTTTGGCTCGGACCCGAACTTCTTTGTCGATGCCCAGGGGCTGGAACGTTTCAACATTCCCGACGGCGAATTCAACCAACTGCTCGTCCGGGTCGAACCCTACAGCGAGGCCCATATCCGCGAGGTCGCTTCAGAGATCAAAGATCGGCTGGGTAAAACGGGTGCCAGCGTGGGCGTGACCTTCTATAACAAGCCCGACGAACACTGGGGCCAGCAGTTCCTCGACGGTCTCTATCTGGTCTTGCAGCTTCTGGCCGTGGTATCGCTGTTTATGAGCGTTGTCCTCATTTTCAACACCCTGTCAGCCCTGATTACCCAACAGACCGACCAGATCGGGGTGCTCAAAGCGATTGGAGGTCAGACCGGTTCGATCATCAAAGTCTACCTGGCCGGGGTGGTGGTCTATGGGACACTGGCCTTGTTCATTTCGCTGCCGCTGGGCGCTTTCCTGGCCTTTGCGGTCACTCGATATTTTCTAGATATTTTCAACGTCGAGTATGAGGTCTTCCGGTTTTCGACCACGGCCATCTTGATCCAGTTTGCGGCGGCGATTGGCGTTCCGCTGCTGACGGCGCTTTGGCCCGTGTTAAGCGGTGCGCGCATTACCGTGCGCGAGGCCATCGCCAGTTACGGTTTGGCTGGCAATTTCGGCGCCAGCCGCCTGGATCGCTGGGTCGAGCGAGTGGGGCAGCGCTTTCTCTCCGCGCCGAATGCGATGGCGTTGGGTAATTTGTTCCGGCGCAAAGGCCGGCTGGGGCTGACCCAACTGGTTTTGATCACGGCCGGTACGCTCTTTCTGATGGTTATGACCCTGTCTAGCTCGATCACGCTGACGGTGGCCAATGAGTTGGGGCGACGGGGCTATGAGCTAACCCTCTTTTTCGAGGATAATCAGCGTATCGACCGTCTGACCCGCCTGGCCGAGACGGTGGACGGCGTGGAGCGCGTTGAAGTCCGCTTCGACCAGCCGGCGGCCTTGCTGCGGGCCGGACAGCGAACGCGAGAGGCGGGCACCGGCGCCAGACTAATCGGTATCGATCCGGACAGCGGCTTTTATAAACCCCTGATTGTGGCCGGTCGCTGGTTAGTGCCCGGCGATGGCCTGGCCATCGTGATGAACGAGGAAACGGCTGAAGACAACGACATCTCGTTAGGCGAAACCGTCACGCTCGATCTGGGCGAACTGGGCGATGATCAATGGCGCGTGATCGGTTTTTACCGCGTTCTGACCATCGGCCAAACCCCCGACCTGATCTATGCGCCGCAGCCGGCCATCTTCAACGCGACGACAAAGCATAATGTCGGTACAGAACTGCTGATCGACACAAAAATCAAGAACCCGGCTTATGTCGAGGCAGTCACGGCGAATTTGAAAGATCTGTTCGAACGGCGCAACCTCGATGTCGATGACAGCCAGAGTATCTACGAAGACCAACAGTTTTTCGACAACTTCTTTGCCCAGTATATTCCGCTGCTGCTGGCGCTGGCCGTCATCGTGGCCATTGTGGGCGGGATCGGCTTGATGGGCGCGTTGTCTATCAGCGTGGTCGAGCGGACCAAAGAGATCGGCGTGATGCGGGCCATCGGCGCCAAAACACCGGTGATTATGGGCATGTTGGTGCTCGAAGGCATCTTGCAGGGGCTGTTCAGTTGGCTGGTGGCCGTGCCGCTATCGTTTGCCTTTGGTTACCCGCTGGCGGCCCTGATGGGCCAGGCCCTATTCGGCATCAATCTGGATTATCAGTTCAATGGTCAGGCCGTGACGATGTGGCTGATCGCGGTGGTGGTTATCTCGACCCTGGCTTCGATCATGCCGGCTCGAAGCGCTACGACGATCAGCGTCCGAGAGAGTCTGGCTTACGCCTGATGAGAGGCGCGGACAAATCGAATCCGATTCTATTGAAACATTAACAATTCCGTGGTATAATGTTGTCAGCTGGGGATGAAATGGTTTCGACAGGGAAGTGGTAGGTTATAGACTGCGGGTCGAGCTGTTCTAACTCGTTAAACTGGGGCAAAACAATAATTGCCGAAAAAGTACCTTCATTCGGTCGCTCGTTTAACGCCCTGCCCCTCGCGGCATAGTCGTTTTATGAGCTTCTATGGCTCCATAGCGTGAGCCACGTCCGTACGTTTGCTTTTCCCCGAGAGCGGCGGACGGGCGACAAATAAGTCGGGGTGCTCTGGCACGACGCCGATAAGCGCCGGCTAAGATCATCGGCTGGTTTGGGTGAACTCTGGTGACCGACGAAACCCAAATGAGAACCTGAGGTTGCCTACACTCGTAGACGTTTATAACTAGCTTTTCTGGACGCGAGTTCGACTCTCGCCATCTCCACCTAACGTAACTCTAATAGAAAGCCTGGTCTGTATCGTACAAGACCAGGCTTTTGCTTTGCTGTTCAATATTTTCAAAAGAGTTGCACATTAGGTGAAGAACAAAAAACTTCATGCCCTTCATGTTCTTCATGGTTAATTTTAGTATTCAGAGGCTCATTTCATGTACCTGGGCCAAGGCATGGTCCAGAATCGCCAGCGCTTCTTCCACGTGGTCTTTGCTAGCAGTCAGCGGGGGCGCGATGCGCAGGACGTTGTTATACAGCCCG
>Ga0299906_10003529_pt1 | contig 12892 bp, 12 predicted proteins | sample RVTome_14_FD_200259 | JGI IMG/M metagenome (GOLD analysis project Ga0299906, IMG submission 200259) | Soil microbial communities from uranium-contaminated site in the Upper Colorado River Basin, Wyoming, United States - RVT145D125 (version 2) ...
CGTCCGTCGCGAGATCGCCGAGGAGTGCGGGCTTCAGATCACGGTGGGCGACGTCGCCGGTGTGCTGGATCGCGTGATCCGCGATGCCGAGGGACGCATTCGCTATCATTGGGTGCTGGTCGACTACGTGGGGTTTCCCGAGTCGGGGACGCTGTGCGCCGCCAGCGACGCCGACGAGGCGCAGTGGGTGGAGGTGGACCAGGTGGATCGACTCGACACGACCGACGGGCTGATGGACATGATCCGGCGCGCGGTGGCGCTCGCCGAGCGGAGCCGGCCGTGAACGTCACCGTGCGCGGCGAGCCGCTGGCCGCGGTCGCCGCCGACGCCATCGTGGTCGGTGTCTACGCCGACGACAAGAAGCTGCGGGAGCCGGCGGCCGGGGTGGACCGGGCGGCGGGTGGCGCGGTGCGCGACGTCCTCGACGCCGAGAAGTTCCAGGGCAAGGTCGGTCACGTGACCCACCTGCACACGAACGGTCGGCTGCCCGCGCGCCGGGTCGTCGTCGTCGGCCTCGGCAAGCGCGCCGAGACCACGGCCGAGGTCGTGCGCCGGGCCGCGGCGTCGGGCCTGCGACGCTCCCGTGACCTCGGCGCCCGCACGGTCGCCATCGAGGTCCTCGCCGATCGGCTGCCCGCGCGCCAGCGGGCCCAGGCGGTCGTGGAGGGAGGCGTCCTCGGCACCTACACCTTCGATCGCTACAAGCGCGAGAAGAGCGACAAGCAGGTGGAGACGCTGCAGGTGGTCGAGCCGGACGGCCGCCAGCGCCGGGACGCCGCCGAGGGGGCCCGCCGCGGCGAGGTCTTCGCCGAGGCCACCTGGTTCGCGCGCGATCTCGTCAATGCGCCCGCCAACGAGGTGCACCCGACACACCTGGCGCGGGTGGCGGCGGACATCGCCAGGGCGGCCGGGCTCGAGCTGCAGGTCCTGGAGCGGGCCGAGTGCAGGAAGCTGGGCATGGGCGCGTTCCTGGGCGTGGCCGCCGGCAGCGAGCAGCCGCCGAAGTTCATCCACCTGACGTACGCGCCGTCCGGGCGGCGCCGCAAGAAGGTCGCCGTCATCGGCAAGGGAATCACGTTCGACTCCGGCGGGCTCGATCTCAAGAGCGCCGAGGGGATGCTGCGCATGAAGGACGACATGTCGGGGGCGGCGGCCGTGCTCGGCATCATGCGGGCGCTTCCGGCGCTCAAGCCGGCCGCGGAGGTCCACGGGCTCATCGCGGCCGCCGAGAACATGCCCTCGGGGTCGGCCATCCGCCCCGGCGACATCCTGAGAGCGATGAACGGCACGACGATCGAGATCGGCAACACCGACGCCGAGGGACGGCTGACGCTGGCCGACGCGATCTGCTACGCGGGCCAGAAGGTCGGGGCCGATGAGATCGTGGACATGGCCACGCTGACCGGCGCCTGCGTGGTGGCGCTGGGCCCGCTCTGCTCGGGGCTGTTCGCCAACGACCAGGCCCTGGCCGACCGGCTGCTGGCCGCCGCCGAGGCCGCCGGCGAGCAGGTCTGGCAGTTGCCGCTGATCGACGAGTACCGCGAGCACCTCAAGAGCGACGTGGCCGATCTCAACAACGTCGGCCCGCGCGGCGGCGGCGCCATCACCGCCGGGCTCTTCCTCAAGGAGTTCGCGGGCGACCGCTCGTGGGCGCACCTGGACATCGCGGGCCCCGCCTTCGTGGAGAAGGACACGCCGCTGGCCCCCAAGGGCGGCACCGGCTGCGCCGTGCGTACTCTCCTCACGTACCTGACCGGCGCCGACCGCTGATGACCCGCGTGAAATCGGGTGTCGCCGGGGCCGGGGCGGGGGGGCCGTGGGCGCGCCAGCATGGCTCGCCTGTCGCCGTAGCTCGCTCCGGGCCCGGCTCGCTCGACCCCCCATCCCCCAGAGGGGGCTGGGGTGCCGACCAGTCGAGGCGCTGGCGGCTCGCTCGCCGGGCCCTGCGCTCGCAACGGCGACGACGGCTCACCATGATGGCGCGCCCACGGCCCCCCCGCCCCGGCCCCGGCGGCGCCACGTTCCACGAGATTCCCTAGATGGGCATCGTCGACCTGCACTCGCACACGACGGCGTCGGACGGGGCGCTGTCTCCGCGCGAGCTGGTGCGTCTGGCCGCGCGGCACGGCGTGCGCGTGCTGGCCGTCACCGACCACGACTCGACCGAGGGCCTGCCGGAGGCGATGGAGGAGGCGGCCCGCCACGGCATCGAGATCGTGCCCGGGCTCGAGATCAACTGCGACGTGCCGGGCTCGGAGATCCACGTGCTCGGCTATTTCGTGGATGTGCGAGGTGAAGCCGGGGCGACGGCCGAGCCGAGCCGGCAGTCCGGAGACTGGCGCGCCGGGTGGTTCCAGGGTTTTCTGCGGGAGCAGCGGGCCGAGCGCGCCGCGCGCGTTCACCGGCTCGTCGAGCGGCTCACCGAGCTGGGGATGCCGCTCACGGCCGCGGAGGTCTTCGCGATCTGCGGCGAGGGCTCGCCGGGTCGCCCGCACGTGGCCCAGGCGATGGTCAAGCGCGGCTACGTGAAGTCGGTGCGCGAGGCGTTCGACCGCTGGCTGCACGCCGGCGGTCCCGCCAGCGTCCCTCGCCGGCGCCTGACACCGGTCGAGGCGGTGCAGGTGATCCGCCGCGCCGGCGGCGTGCCGGTCCTGGCGCATCCCGGGATCGCCCAGCGCGACGAGATGATCCCCGAGCTGGTGCAGGCCGGGCTGGCCGGCATCGAGACGTACTATCCGGAGCATTCGGTTCCGCAGATCACGGCCTACCGCGACACCTGCCGGCGGCTCGGCCTCGTCGCCACCGGCGGTTCCGACTACCACGGGCCCCGGACCGGCCGCGCCGCCACGCTGGGCAGCCCCGCGGTCCCCGCGGAGGTCTGGCCCGCGTTGCAGGAGAAGGCGCGGGCGCTGCGCGCCTCGGCGTGAACGTCCAGATCTTCGGCTTCAAGGACTGTCAGCACACGCGCAAGGCGCAGCGCTTCTTCGCCGAGCGCCGCATCGCCGTGCACTTCGTCGACCTCGCCGAGCGGCCGGCCGCCCGGGGGGAGCTGCGGCGCTTCGCCGAGCGCTTCGGGCCGGCCGCCCTCATCGACCGCGAGGGCGCGCGCTTCAAGGCGCTCGGCCTGCGCGTGTCGGGCGACCCGCCCCAGCGCCTGCTCGAGCGCGCCCTCACCGATCCCCGCCTGCTCCGGACGCCGCTCGTGCGCAACGGCCCGAAGGTCACGCTCGGCCACGCCCCCGACGACTGGCAGGCCTGGGCCGAGGCGGAGAAGTCGGCATGACCCCGCGGCCCTTCACCCTGCACGTCTCCGACGACGTCCTCGCCGACCTGCGCGCGCGCCTGGCGCGGGTGCGCTGGCCCGACGAGGCGCCCGGCGCCGGCTGGGCCCACGGTACCAGCCTGACGTACATGAAGACGCTGGTCGACTACTGGCGTGACACGTACGACTGGCGCGCGCAGGAGGCGCGGCTCAATCGCCGGCGGCAGTTCACGGTGCCGCTCGGCGGCATCGACCTGCACTTCATCCACGAGCCCGGCGTCGGCCCGGCGCCGCTGCCGCTCCTGCTCTCGCACGGCTGGCCCGGCTCGATCGTCGAATTCGAGCGGTTGATCCCGCTGCTGACCGACCCCGCCCGGTCCGGCGGCGACCCGGCCGACGCGTTCACGGTGGTGGCGCCCTCGCTGCCGGGCTACACGCTGTCGTTCCGCCCCGGGCAGCCGCGTCTCGGCGTCGTGGAGATCGCCGACCTCTTCGCCGCGCTGATGACCGACGTGCTCGGCTACCGCCGCTTCGCCGCCCAGGGCGGCGACTGGGGCGCGTTCATCACCTCGTGCCTGGGCGCGGCCTATGCGGACCGCCTGGCCGGCATCCACCTGAACCTGCTCGCGGTGAGACGGGACCCGACCCCGCCGGCCGCGCCCACCGACGAGGAGAGGGCCTACCTCGACGAGCTGGCCCGCTGGATGCGCGAGGAGACCGGCTACATGCAGATCCAGGGGACGAAGCCGCAGACGCTGGCCTACGGGCTCACCGACTCGCCGGTGGGGCTCTGCGCCTGGATCGTGGAGAAGTTCCGGGCCTGGAGCGACTGCGGCGGCGACGTCGAGCGCCGGTTCGGCAAGGACGTGCTGCTGACCAACGTGATGCTGTACTGGGTCACCGGCGCCATCGGCTCGTCCTTCTGGCCCTACTACGCGCGCGCCCACAGCGCCTGGCCGATCTCCGAGCGGCGGCCGGTGAAGGTGCCGACCGCCTACGCCTCGTTCCCCCGCGAGATCCTGCACCCGCCGCGGGCGTGGGCCGAACGCGTCTACGACATCCGCCGCTGGACGGCCATGCCGGCCGGCGGCCACTTCGCGGCGCTGGAGGAGCCGGAGGCGCTGGCCGCCGACATCCGCGAATTCTTCCGAACGCTCCGCTGAGCCGCACCCGGAGGTCCCCACAATGGTGATCGAATCCACTGCCGACATGGCGGCCGCGGTCTACCGGACCATGGCGCGCAACCTCGAGATCGTCCGCCGCCGGCTGGGCCGGCCGCTGACCCTGGCCGACAAGGTCCTGCTCGGGCACCTGCACGACCCCGAGCACCAGGCGATGCAGCCGGGCGAGAGCTACCTCCTGCTCCGGCCCGACCGCGTGGTCCTCCAGGACGTGCTGGGGCAGACGGCGATGCTGCAGTTCAGGCAGACGCAGCGGGACGAGGTCGCGGTTCCGACCACGATCCACTGCGATCACCTGATCCAGGCGCGAGTCGAGGGCGGGGCCGACTTGCGCGAGTCGCTCGCCGAGAACCAGGAGGTCTACGATTTCCTGCGCTCGGCGGCCGCCCGCTACGGGGCCGGCTTCTGGGGCCCCGGGGCCGGCATCATCCACCAGGTGGTGCTGGAGCAGTACGCGTTTCCGGGCGAGCTGATCATCGGCACCGACTCGCACACGCCCAATGCCGGCGGCCTCGGCGCCTGCGCGGTCGGCGTGGGCGGCGCCGACGCCGTGGAGGTGATGGCGGGCCTGCCGTGGGAGGTGCTCTACCCCCGTCACATCGCCGTGTACCTCACCGGGCGGCTGGGCGGCTGGACGGCGCCCAAGGACGTCATCCTGTACGTCGCCGGTCAGCTCACCGTGTCCGGCGGCACCAACGCGATCGTGGAGTACATCGGGCCGGGGGCGAGAACCCTCAGCGCCACCGGCAAGGCGACGATCACGAACATGGGGGCCGAGCTGGGCGCCACCACCTCGATGTTCCCGGCCGACGACAAGATGGCCGCCTACCTGCGCGCGACCGGACGGGGCGCGCTGGTGGCGCTGGCCGAGCAGCACCGCCACCTGCTGGCTCCCGACGACGAGGTGGAGCGCGAGCCCGAGAAGTTCTACGACCGGGTGGTGCGGCTGGACCTGTCGGCGCTGGAGCCGCACGTCGTCGGGCCCCACACGCCCGATCGGGCGCGCCCGATCAGCCGGCTCGCCGCCGAGGTGGCGGACGCCAGGAACGCCTTCCGCGACGACATCTCGGCGACGCTGATCGGCAGCTGCACCAACTCGTCCTACGAGGACATGAGCCGGGCCGCCGACGTGGCCGAGCAGGCCCGGGCCCACGGCCTCAAGGCCGCGGCGTCGCTGCTGGTCACCCCGGGCTCGGAGACGGTGCGCGCGACCATCGAGCGCGACGGGCAGATGCAGTCGCTCGTCGACATCGACGCGGTCGTCCTCGCCAACGCCTGCGGCCCCTGCATCGGCCAGTGGCGGCGCGACAAGGAGGTCGGCGTCCCCAACACGATCGTGACCTCCTACAACCGCAATTTCCCCCGGCGCAACGACGGCCAGCCGACGACCATGAACTTCATCGCCAGCCCCGAGATCGTCACCGCGCTCGCGCTGGCCGGCCGGCTGTCGTTCAACCCGCTCACCGACACGCTGGTGGGGGCCGACGGCCGGCCGTTCAGGCTGCGGCCGCCGGGAACGGCACCCGAGGTGCCGGCGCGGGACTTCGTGCGCGGCCACGCCGCCTACGTCGCGCCGCCCGCCGACGGGCGCGACGTGACCTTGCAGGTGAACCCGGGCAGCGAGCGGCTCCAGGTCATGCACCCGTGGCCGGCCTGGGACGGCCACGACTTCCTCGACATGCCGGTGCTGATGAAGACGAAGGGCAAGACCACGACGGACCACATCTCGCCGGCCGGCCCGTGGCTGCGCTACCGGGGCCACCTCGACCGGTTCAGCGACAACATGTTCATGGGGGCGACCAACGCGTGGACGGGGGAAGCCGGCCAGGGCCGGAACGTCCTCACCGGGCGGGGCGGGCAGCCGATCGCCGCCATCGCCCGGGACTACCAGGCCAGGGGGATGCGCTGGGTCGTCGTGGGGGACCACAACTACGGCGAGGGCAGCAGCCGCGAGCACGCGGCGCTGTCACCGCGGCTCCTCGGCGGCGCCGCCGTCGTCGCCCGCAGCTTCGCGCGCATTCACGAGTCGAATCTGAAGAAGCAGGGGCTGCTGGCGCTCACGTTCCAGGACGCGGCCGACTACGAGCGTATCCGCGAGGACGACCGCCTGAGCCTGGTGGGCCTGGCGGCGATGGCGCCCGGCCAGCCGGTTCGCTGCGTGGTGCAGCACGCCGACGGCACGATCGAGACGCTGCTGCTCTCCCACTCCTTCGGCGCATCCCAGCTCGACTGGTTCAGGGCGGGGTCGGCGCTGAACGTCGTCCCGCGCGGCTGACGGGTCATCGAGCAGGCCAGTTCTCGCGGTGCTTCTGGGCCTTGGTTCCAGAACTCGAGAACAGGTACCTACGTGTGGTCACGCTGGTCGACAGGGTCACGATCCATAACGCGTTTCTAGACAGGCGGTTCAAGGCATGAAAGTCAACTACCATCCTGAGACGGATTCGCTCTACATCGACTTGTCGGAGCAGCCGAGCGTCGAAAGCCGCGAGATATCCGACGGGGTTGTCCTCGACTACGACGAATCGGGGAATCTGGTCGGCATCGATATCGACAACGCAAGCCGCAAGGTCGAGCTCCAACGGTTTGTCGTCAGCCGGATCCCCGCGCCGGTCGAAACCGCTGGCTAACTTCACGCTGGGGCGGCGGCGCTTCGCGCGCCGCTCACCGTGATCGTTCGACGCACGACCTGGCCGAAGGGAAGATCCAGCTCGGACGTCATGGCTTCGGCGAGCCGGCCGCGAGCATCGGCTCGATCCACGGCCGGAGGGTGATAGCAGGCCTCCAGTGCCACAAGTTGCTGTGGTGGATGGTGCACGAGCCGACTGCGCCCGAACTCGAGTGGGACGCGCCGAGATCCGCGGTGATGGACCAGGGAAGCAAGGTGGGCGAGCTGGCGTGGACGTACGCTCGCCCGCGAATAGCGTGTATCGATCTTTGGGCATTGGCGCAGGGTCGGCATGCCCAGTATCAAAAGGCATGGATCCCGGTGAGGCTCCGATCATGAAGCTGCAATTCGACCGGGGTACCCTCTTGCTGATTGATCCACCCAGGGACCTCAACCTCGCCGAGGCTCCGGGCGTTCTCTGGGACCCGCGCGTGCGCGCCCATCGGGCTCCCGCCCGCCGGTACCCCGCCCTCAAGCGCTGGCTCCTCGAGGGCGGCACCCAGTTCCAGGACATTAACCCGCCCCTCCGGCCGACGAAGGAGGCGTGGTCGGACGTCGAGCTTCGACCTTACCAGGAGGCGGCCCTGTCCGCCTGGGAGCTGGGCCACCGCCGCGGCGTCGTCGCCCTCCCGACCGGAAGCGGCAAGACCCGCCTCGCCCTGGCTGCCATGGCCCGGACGGGCCTGAGCGCGTTGTGCCTCGTCCCGACCCGTGTCTTGCTCGATCAATGGCTGCGAGCGATCAGGGTCGTGTACCGGGGCGCTGTTGGGTGCTATGGCGATGGTGTCCGCCAGCGGGCGCCGCTGACCGTCGCGACCTTCGAGAGCGCGTACCGGCACATGGACCAGCTCGGGGACCGCTTCGAACTGCTCATCGTCGACGAGGTCCATCACTTCGGGGGTGGCCTTCGGGACGAGGCCCTCGAGATGACGGTCGCGACGGCTCGCCTCGGTCTGACGGCGACACCGCCGCGTGACGCCGGCGCCGCGGCCTGTCTCGCCGAGCTCGTGGGGCCGACCGTCTTCGAGCTCGCCATCGCTGACCTCGCCGGGGGGTTTCTCGCCAGCTTCGACGCGATCACGCTGTACCTCGACCTCACGCCCGAGGAACGTTCCGCGTACACGAGCCTGGCGGCGATGTTCAACGGTGTCTACGCCGACTTCCGGCGGCTGGCGCCCGCTGCCGGCTGGGCCGACTTCACCCGCCACTCCGCCCGTACGGTCGAGGGCCGCCGGGCCCTCTCGGCGTGGCGCCAGATGCGACGGCTCCTTGGTTTCACGTATGGGAAGCGGCGGGCACTGGCATCGCTGCTGGAACGCCACTGGCATTCCAGACTGCTGGTCTTCACCGCGGACAACGAGACGGCCTATGCGATTGCGCGCGAGCACCTCGTCATGCCTCTGACCTGTGACATCGGCCGTCAGGAACGCGATGAGGTGCTCGAGCGCTTCCGCCGCGGCGACATCCGGACGCTCGTGTCAGCCCGCGTACTCAACGAAGGGCTCGACGTTCCCGACGCTGACGTCGCCGTGGTCGTGGGTGGTGCTCTCGGGGAGCGCGAGCACGTCCAGAGAGTCGGCCGATTGCTGCGGCCGGGCGAGGGCAAGCGCGCCGTGGTGTACGAGCTCGTGACGCGCAGCACCCTCGAAGTCGGGCAGGCGCGCAGGAGACGTCAGGGCCTTGTCGCCCGACCATCTGCTCGGCTATAGCGTGGCCGGCGCCGCCGTCGTCCCCCACTTCCTCGGGGAGCACGACCATCCCTGGCTGCGATCGCTCCTCGACGAGCACGAGCGGTTCATCGGGCGGCCCCAGCGCGAGCTGGATGCCCGGCTGCGCGAGCCACTCCCCAGCGAGAGCCCTCCAGGAAAGCGCAGACTGGCCATCCAGGTTCTCACGAAGCTCCGGACTAGCCTTCGCCAGACATCAGTGCCGTCCAGACGGGCGCGGGCGCTTGTCTTCGGGGAGGCGGCGCGGACACTGGCCCCTCCCCGGATTGTCCTGTCCACGGTCGCCGCTTCCTTGGGGGTGGCGCCAGAGCACCTGCAAGATGCGCTGTTCGGCGACCTGCCCGGTGAGCGGCTCGTGGGCGCGCCCGCGGCGCCCCTGTCGGCGCTGGAGCTGGCGCTGCGGAGCAACCTCGCGCTGGTGCAGGCCCTCCTCTGCCGCGCCACCACCGTCAGGATCGAGGTCGAGGGCAACACGCGGATCCTCGTCCGCCACGCTAAGTGGCGGGGCCTGATCTGTACCGTCGCTGACCGGTCTGGTCCTACCGGCGTCACCCTGGAACTCTCAGGACCGTTCGCGCTCTTTCGTCATACGCGGCTCTACGGGCGAGCGCTCGGTGAGCTCGTACCTCTGTTGGCCTGGTGCCCACGCTTCCGCCTGCGGGCGGACTGCGTCGTCCACGGGCGTCGCCTCACCCTGCAACTCGGAACGGGTGATCCAGTCTTTCCGGCCAGCGCGCCGCGCCGATACGACAGCCACCTCGAGGAGCGCTTCGCCCGGGAGTTCCGGCGGCTCGCGCCGGAATGGGACGTCATTCGTGAGCCAGAGCCGCTCACCGCGAGCGGCACGCTGATCTTCCCCGACTTCGCCCTCCAGCACCGCTCCGATGCGGCGCGCCGGTGGCTCCTGGAGATCGTGGGCTTCTGGACGCCCGACTACGTGGCGCGAAAGCTCGCGCTGTATCGGAGCGCTCGCGTGTCCAACCTGATCCTCTGCATCGACGACGGGCGCAACTGTGCCGAGGCGGATGTTCCTCCGGGGGCGCTGGTCGTCAGGTTTCGGCGTCGAGTGGATGCGGCTGCCGTACTGCGCGTGGTCCAGAGCACGCACCCGCCCTCCTGGCCATGACGCTCGGTGCCGTTACGCTTGACGTAACTCATATCGCTGGCTACTCTCGTCAATGATCGTCAGCTATCGTGACAAACGATCCCGAGAGTTCGCCGTCGGCAAGCGGGTCAAGGCGTTCTCCGGAATCGAACGGTCCGCGCGGATGAAGCTCGACCGGCTCGAGGCGGCCACATCGCTGAAGGACCTTGCCGTCTTGCCCGGCAACCGTTTCGAGACGCTGAGAGGGGATCGAAAGGGCCAGTACAGCATACGGATCAACGAACAGTGGCGTATCAGTTTCGAATGGCCAGAAGACTCGGCCGGCCCGATCAGGGTGGCGATCGTCGACTATCACTAGGGGGAGAGACCCATGGCACGACTCGCAATTCACCCGGGCGAGCATCTCGCCGAGGAACTGAAGGCGCTCGACATGAGCGCCGCGGAGCTCGCGCGCGAGTTGGAAGTGCCGACCAACCGCATCACCGGGATCCTGAATGGCCAGCGCGCCATTACTGGCGACACCGCACTGCGCCTCGGTCATTTCTTCGGGACCAGCCCCGAATTCTGGCTCAACCTCCAGGGCGTCTACGAGCTGCGGCTGGCCGAGCAGAGGGCGGGGAGGACCATCAAAGCGTTGCCCAGGCTCAAGCACCGGAAAGCGAGGCCTGAGCGCCAATCCGCTCACGCATAGTGGCCCGCCTGCCGGGAGGTTAGCCGAACTTTCACACTCGCCGCGCGGTGTGGAAGTTGGGCCAGGTCAGCGTCCGAGCCCGGGCTGCTCGGGGGTCTTCCAGGCCAGGAAGCCGTCGCGGTCGGTGATGGTGAGGGCGGGGGCGCCTTCCCGGGTGAGGGCCAGCTCCGCCCGGTTCTTGCCGTTGCTGTCGTAGAAGGTGAGGGCGGGGGCGCCGTGCGGCAGCGTGACCAGCCCCGCCCGGACGCGGCCACCCTGCTCGTTGAGCACCACGACGGCGGCGCCGTTCTCGGTGCCGACGGACAGGCGCGGCATGCTGTCAGCGTCCTTGAACCGCAGCGCCACCGACTGCTCGCCGTCCACCACCAGCTCGGCGCGGACGCGGCCGGCCGCGTCGCGCAGGACGAAGCGCTCGGCCTCGACGATCCGCGGGGCCGGTTTCTGGCCCATGAGCGCCACCGCCACGATGCCGAGAACCGAGAGGGTCGCAAGGCGCCGCCATCGGCGCTGGGCACGCTCCAGCCGCTCCACACGTCGCGCGAGCGTGAGATCCATCGCCTCGGTCATCACGGGCCCTCCCCGCCGCAGTGCGCGACGTCGTGCCGCACGCGCTAAGCAAGAGGAGGGCCAGCCGTGGAGTGACGCAACGATGGGTACCTCGCGGCCGTGGCAGCCGGGCTGTGTCGGGACCGATGTCAGGGGGGCACCGGCCCATGCATCCCCGGCACTGGTCCACCGTCACCCCGGGGGCGCGTAGGCCGGAAAGACGCGGCGCACGAGGGCGGGGGCGTTGATCGCCAGCATGCCTGTGACGAGCCGGCGGGCAGCGCCCCGGATCGCCACGAACGTGATGACGGCGCTGGCCAGAAGCCGCCCGTCGCCGTCGCGGGCCGCGACCTCGGTATCCCAGTACCGGGGGTCGCCCGCGCGCGCTCGCGCCGAGGCCCGCGCCCCGGCCACCGTGATCGCGCCCGCGGCGCCCTCCGCCGCGTGTACCGTCACCCTCAGATTCGTCGTCATGCCCGATTCCCCGGTGGCGAGGGCGCCCAGCCAGAACGCGGCCTCGTCCAGCAGCGTCGTGATCGCCGCCGCCGCCACCGTGCCGCCGCTCGCCACGAAGCCCGGCCGCCGCCGCCACGTCCCGCCCACGGTGACGTCGTCGGCGCGCAACTGCACGCCGAGCCCGAGGGGGTTGTCGGTGCCGCAGGCGAAGCACCCGCGCGAGACCGGCAGCGCCATCGCGTCGGCGGCGGGCGGCGGTGCCAGGGTGGCGGGCGGTGGGCCGGCCTCCCCGACGCGGCCCGTCACGAGCAGCGTATCGGCCTCCGACAGCTCCAGGTCGCTGGCGCCGGGCGCGCGGCGGACGCGCAGGCGGAGCGGAACGCCGAGGGGCACGCGGCGGAGATAGTGGCCGTGGACGTCGCGCGCGCCCGGGCGCCCGCCCACGAGGTCGAACGCGGCGAGGACGACACCGCCGTGGGCCGTGCCGGGAAGCCCCTGGAACGCGGGATCGAGCGTCAGCACGCGCTCCTCGCCGCCTCCGGCGAGGCCGCGGCGCAAGACGTCGAGCGTCAGCATGCGATAATCATGCGCGGTGGCGTCCATTCTAGCGCCCACGCCGTTCGTCCGGGCGACCGTCACCAACTTCTTCTTCTTCCTGAGCCTCAACGGCTTCGTCCTGCTGCCGCTCTACATCCTGCAGCTCGGCGGCACCGAGATCGAGATCGGGCTGGTGATGGGCATCTACAGCGGCGTGGGCATCCTGTGCCAGCCGCTGATCGGCCCGTGGGTGGACGTCATCGGGCGCCGGCCGTTCATGCTGGTGGGCATCGGGCTCAATCTGGCGGCGGCGCTGCTGGCGATCGCCCCCGGCGGCGTCCCGCTGCTGGCGGTGGTGCGCGCGCTGCAGGGGATCGGCTTCTCCCTGTTCTTCGTGGCGAGCTTCTCCTACGTCGTCGACCTCATCCCGCCCGCCGAGCGCGGCTGGGCGCTCGGGATCTACGGGATCTCGGGCTTCGTGTCCACGGCCGTCGCGCCGCTGGTGGGCGAGTGGGTGATCCGCACCGCCGGCTTCCGCGCCCTCTTCCTGCTGTCGGCGGCGCTCGCGCTCATCCCCGCTGCGCTGGTCTGGCCGCTGCCGGAGACGCCGCGGTTCACCGGATTGCCGGCACGGCTGGCGCCGGGCGCGGTGCGGGCGGCGGTGGTGGACGTCCTGCACCGGCACATGCTGGTGACGATGTTCTTCGGCCTGGGTTCGGGCG
>Ga0299906_10003530_pt1 | contig 12889 bp, 12 predicted proteins | sample RVTome_14_FD_200259 | JGI IMG/M metagenome (GOLD analysis project Ga0299906, IMG submission 200259) | Soil microbial communities from uranium-contaminated site in the Upper Colorado River Basin, Wyoming, United States - RVT145D125 (version 2) ...
TGTGATATATTATTGACAAATAAATAAAGCCTGTTGCGTTTTTTAAGCCCTCCTGTGTGGCTACACCCATAGTCACCAAAAAGCCTCTCATAATAATTATCGGCCTGACTGACGCTGGTAAAATCTTCCCCAAGATTTTATCTTTGCCAAATGCAACAGGATTTCTCAGAGTGACGAGCCCCGCCCAACTCTGAGAGAAAGAGCACTCACTACCTCCCAAGTGGGTGCTTTTTTCTTTCTCAAACAGGTCCGATTTGTCAACGTTATTGAACAATAGTATAATTACGATGTTGTCACAATGATAAAAAACCTGGCAAGCAACACACTTACCCCCAAAGAAATTAGAGGTATTCCCCATCTTGACACAACGTAAGACGCAGACTGCAACTTATTGGCAGGAGCAGTTTAAAGTTTCCAATCAAGATGTAGAATTTATTTACAATCAAATCTTAGAAAAAAACTTACTGATCCATTTAGACGATATTGCCACGGCAATTATCAAGCGTCATTGCGATGCAGAAGAGTTAGAAACCCGAAGCGAATTGCAGCGCGGCAAGGTCTATCAACCCAAAGAACGATTTGCGGTCGACGAAAAAGTTGTTTTCCCGATGTTCGAGTTTGCGCTGGGCACCGTGGCCTATACTCGTGAAGGTAATCACCCGGAGTACGGTACCTTTACTGTCATCGGTGTTGCCTTCGAAAATGGCGACGCCACGCATGAATTTGTAGCCGACTTCGACCATTCACATCCTCTCAATAACGAAGACCAAAGTCTGGCTAACTTGCAAGGTCTACTGCCCCCGGAGGAATTGTACCAGCACTATAGGGCCTCGATCCGTCCCAGGGTTCAGGCTGCGCTCGATGCCAATGCCGAATTTGTGGAGTTTCATGGTCAATATTTCTTGCGTGACCTGCTGGCGGAATTTCACGAAGGCCTTTTCAATATTGCCGACGCGGCCATCGATATCAACCGTGGGCCCCTGGATGTTGATGCCCTCATCGAGCAAATCGGCTTAGCCGAAGGCGCCAAGATTACGGACACGCTGCGGTTCACGGTCAGTTATCATATGGCTAATGATGAACGCTTCTATGATGTCGGACCGAGAGGTAAGGTCCTGTGGTATCTGGATCGTCTGGCGCCACCCGAAGCCCAGCACCCACCCCGCCGTTTGCAACCGGCCGAGACGACCTATGACCCCGACGCCTTCGACGAAGACTTACAAGCCTTGTTAGCCGAAATAGACGACGAATGGACCCACCCGGACGATACGCGAGACGTGGAAGACGGGGTTAAACAGGTAACAATTGTACTCAATTATCCGCATTGGCGGGTGGGTACCCTGCCCATCACGCTTAAGACCCAGTCGTTTTTCCTGACCAGCGACTACAATCCCGTTCTGTTCGAGTTCGTCGATGGTCGTACGGGGGTAAGCTTTCCCGGCTGGGTCGTTTCTGAACATAACTATGTGTTTGGTCTCGATGAGTGGTACAAGAAGTACAAATTGCCGGTTGGAGCCTATATCGACATTAAGCGCACCAATAACCCGATGCAAGTCATCGTCGATTATCGGGCCATCCGGTCCCAGCGGGATTGGATTCGGGTGGGCGCTGTGGTCAATAACGCCCTTACATTTCAGATGAACACAGCCGCACTGAGTTGTAAATATGATGAACTCATGATCATCGGCGACTCAAACGTGGCCGAGGTTGATAATTTGTGGATGAGGATCCAAGAGCGAAAGCTGCCATTGTATAACATTCTGCGCCAATTGATGCCGGAATTGTCGAAACTGAATCCACAAAGTACAGTCCACGCCAAAACAATTTACAGCGCCATTAATCTCATGCTTCGTGTTCCGCCAGGTGTCATATTTCAAGAGTTGAGTATGCACCGCTGCTTTATTCCAATGAGGCACGGTTACTGGACGTTCGACCCAAATTTGAATGATGATTGAGTTGTGGCTGCATGGCTAAATACATAAGACCAACACTCCATACAAAATTTCATATTGACTTTGGTTGGTGGAATAAGAAGGGCCAAAATCTTAAAATCCAACTGCAAAGTCAGGCCTGTGATGACGCTATCCGGCGTTATGAAGAATTGGGTGAAGGCAAGACCTTTGATTGGGTTAACCCTGAAACCGGTGAAGTTCACCAGGTCGATATCCTCTGGTACCTGATTCATACCCATTGTAGCCAGGCCCCGGATTTCCTTATAGGACCGGCTCCCCTGGTTTCGGCTATTTTTCGAGCTTTCCTGGCTAATAATAACACCCCACTCACCCCGATCGAGTTATCCGAGCAAATCCAGAAAAAATCACCAGAACTCATCTTAAGAACGATTGGCCGGCATCAAATCTATCAAGGTATTCGACCGGTCGCTAACCCGGTTTAACACGGTTGAAACCCCTTCTCCAAGGCTGCGCCGATTGACCGCCTACGCGGACAAATTCGGTTGACCGCCAATTGTCCCACTAGTACACGGACGCGTAAATAGGCCGTCGGTTACACCCCCCTTGATCCCCCCGCTCGCGGGGGGACGTTTAAAGCCTCCCCCTGCTGGCGGGGGGAGGTTGGAGGGGGGTAGCCGTGGGGTTATTTACGCCGCGATGTACTAGTTTTCCTGTTTTCCTATCCCGCTGGCGTAATTCCCCGGTTACGATTAAAATATGATAAGATCGTATCATCTCAACAATTCGGGATGGCGTAGAACAAACGTAAGTTTGTTCATACAAAAGCCCTTACGTTTTGAGAAGATAAGCCTGGTTTAATTTTCCGAGGCCCAATCAATCCAATCAATGATTATGGTGGCCCCAATGTTTCTGGATAGTGCAGCATGCTTCGTCACAAAATCAGCCTCATCTTACTGATAGCTCTGGCCTGGCTGCTCTGCCGGACAACCATTCCCGTTGTGGCTGCCCCGCCCCAGGACGATCCCCAACAAGATCATCTCACCTACACCGTCCAGCCGAACGATACGCTCATCAAGATTGCCCTGCGCTACAATCTTAAGCTGACGGATATCGTGCTGGCCAACCAAATCCTCAATCCAAATCTAATCTTCCCCGGCCAGCAGCTCACGCTACCAGGGGTCTCGTTTCAGGCCACACCCGTCCCCGCAGCGTCACCTACGCCGGGGGCTCAATTCTATACCGCTCAGGTCGACGACAGCCTGTTCACCATTGCCAGCAACTATGGCGTTTCCGTTGGAGCCATCCTCCTGCTGAACGGGTTCTCCAACCCGGACCTTATTCAGGCCGGCCAGGTCCTGAAGATTCCCGGCGGTTCGCTCCCAAGCCCGGAATTGCTGCCGGCGCCGTTCGTAACCATCGCATTGTCCGAACCGGTAATCACCCAGGGACGAACCCTGGTCGTCAAGGTCTCCCTGTCGGACAGCACATTCACCTCGCTGTCGGGCCAGTTCGAAGGGAGTCCGCTCTTTTTTAGCCAGACCAACGGCGCCTTCTGGACGATTGTGCCCATTCATGCCCTCGCCGAACCCAATATCTATCCGATTATGCTCACCGCGACGCGCGCCGATGGGACCCAGGTGAACACCTTCGAAAATGTGACCGTGATCGAAGGTCCTTATGGCAGCGAGAATATTCAATTGGATGACAGCCGGGGCCAGCTTCTCGACGAGGAACTCATTCGCCTCGAGCAAGAAAAGCTGACAAACTTATGGTCGAGAATATCACTACGCCCGCGCTGGGCAGGTCCATTTTTGTATCCGGTCGCGATCGAGACGCTGCGCATCACCAGCTATTTTGGCACGCGCCGCAGTTACAACGACAGCACCGAACTCAGTTTTCACGGTGGTACCGACTTCGGGGGGGGAGTCGGGCGGCCGATTTTTGCCCCGGCCGCCGGCCGGGTTGTTTTGGCCGAGCCGTTGACCGTCCGCGGCAATGCGGTCTTGATCGATCACGGGCTGGGGTTATTCAGCGGCTATTGGCATCAAAGTGAGTTGGCCGTCAGCGAGGGGCAAGAGGTTCAGGCCGGCGACTTAATCGGCACTATCGGCCATACCGGTCTGGTCACCGGGCCGCATCTCCATTGGGAATTGCGTCTCAACGGTATCGCCGTGGAACCCTTGCAATGGGTTCAGCAAGCGATTCCATAGCAGGCCGCCCCTATCGCATTTTAAGAAAAGCCCGAACCACTAGACCATCCCGGCGTAAATAAGCCCAGGACTACCCCCCTCCAACCTCCCCCCGCCAGCAGGCGGAGGCTTTAAACGTCCCCCCGCTGGCGGGGGGATCGAGGGGGGTGTAACCGGCGGCCTATTTACGCCTCCGGGTACTAGCAAATATACTCTCACTGCGCAGAAAGGCGGCACGCCATGGCGAAAAAGAAGACGTATCTCATCGATATGGATGGTGTCTTGGTCCACGGCCCCAATGCCATCCCCGGCGCGGTCGAGTTTATCCAACGCTTGCTCGACGGCGGGCACAAATTTCTCATCCTGACCAACAATTCCCGTTTTACGCCCAAAGATCTCCAGCACCGGCTCCAATCGGTGGGGTTTCAGGTCGCGGAAAATCATTTTTATAGCAGTGCGCTGGCTACGGCTGCCTTTGTCCAGTCGCAGCAGCCGGGTGGTACGGCCTATGTGCTGGGCGATACGGGGCTTTATCAGGCGCTGGCCGAGGTCGGCTACACCCTGACCGAGTACAACCCGGATTACGTCATCCTGGGCGAGACCGAGTCCTATCCTTACGACAAAATCATCCGGGCCGCCACCCTGATATCGACCACCAGGGCGCGCTTCATTGCTACCAATCCGGACCCATCCGGTCCAACCGAGCACGGTATCACCCCGGCCTGTGGCGCTGTCGCCGCGTTGATCGAGAAAGCGACCGGTTTCGCGCCGTACTTTGTCGGCAAGCCCAACCCGTTGATGATGCGCACAGCCTTGCGTTACCTCGACGAGCATTCGGAAAATGCCATCATGGTGGGTGATCGCATGGATACAGACATGAAGGTGGGTTTGGAGAGCGGGCTGGAAACGATTCTGGTCTTGACCGGCGTCACCAGCCCGGACATAATCGCCAATTTTCCTTATCGTCCCCAACGTGTGGCCAACTCGGTCGCGGACATCAAACCGTAATATCTTAGCCACGAACTGCTTACTATTTGAGCCAGAAGTTTTAACGCCAGAGGCGCAAATGACGCTAGACCATCCCGGCGTAAATAAGCCCAGGACTACCCCCCTCCAACTTCCCCCGCCAGCAGGGGAAGGCTTAAAAAGTCCCCCCGTGAGTGGGGGGGTCGAGGGGGGTGTACCCGGCGGCCTATTTACGCCTCCGGGTACTAGAGCCGCAAGCGTATAAATATCATGAGACGATTCGGTAATTCATCTGATAAGGCCCAATCGCTCCTCGAAAGCCCTCACCCCCCGGCCCCCTCTCCCAAAATTTGGGAGAGGGGGCCGGGGGGTGAGGGCCTACTACGGAATTACCGGATCCTCTCTATCATGAAAATCGTTTGCGCCCTTTGCGCCTTTGGCGTCGTTAGCGTTTAATCGTTTTGGCCCCGGTTTGTCCGGGTTAGGGGGTATCTTGGCTAAAAAGCGACCCAAAGTCGATCCAAATCGTTTCAAGCAAAGTAAACGGACGCCGGCGCCGACCGATAACAAGGGTATGTTTGCCTTTGATCCCATCCGGCGGGACGTGATGCTGTGGGGGTTTATGGCCGGGGCGGCGGGCGGGGCGGTGCTGCTGATCGAGCATCTGTTTGCCCAAATCGCCGGCGTCTTTATCGTCGTCCTGGTCTCCAATTACCGCATCAACCAGGCCTCGCAGCAGATCTCGCGCTGGCATGCCACCATCAACTCGTTCATTGGCGTGACCGCCGGCCTCATTCTGGCGATTGGCGTTGGGACGGTGGTGATATCCATTTTAAGCGCAAGGGGGGGTTAAGACCCGATGAAACATGTCGTCAGCATCAGCCTGGGCAGTTCCAGCCGCGACAAAAAGGCCGAGCTGAAATTGGGCGATCAAACCATTCTGCTGGAACGCATCGGCTGCGACGGCGATGAGCACAAGGCCCGGGCCCTGTTGGCCGAAATGGATGGCAAAGTCGACGCCTTTGGGATCGGCGGGGTTGAGCTTTACATCCGGGTGGCCGACCGCTCGTATGGACTGCGCTCCGGGCTGAACCTGGTCAAGGGAGTCAAGCAAACGCCTTACACCGATGGTCGGGGCCTCAAATATGTCCTGGAACGCAGCGTTTTCCAAATGGCCGAGCCACAACTCAAGCATCCCTTTTCGCCGCGCAAAGCCATGATGCCCCTGGCCGTGGATCGCTACGGCATGGCCGAATCGCTGGCCAGAGCCGGGTTTGAGATCGTGTTTTGTGATTTGATGTTTGCGCTCGGTATCCCCATGCCGATCAAGGGCCTGGCTCAACTGCGCCGGGCCGCTGCGGTCATCGCCCCGGTGGTCAGGCTGGCCCCCATCAGCATGCTCTATCCCACCGGCCAAAACCAGGACGAGAACATCTCCAGGTACGAAAAATGGTTCAACTACGGCCCCCTCATCGCCGGCGACTTCCTGTATATCCGGCGTCATATGCCGCCCGACCTGAGCGGTAAGGTCATCATCACCAACACCACCACCGCCAGCGATGTCGAACTGCTCACCTCACGCGGCGTCGCCTATCTGGTCACCAGCACCCCCCGCCTGGATGGTCGCTCCTTCGGTACCAACGTCCTGGAAGCGGCCCTCATCGCCTACGCCGGCCAGGGCCGTCCCCTGACCGACGCCGAACTGACGAGTTTGGTCAAAGAGTTGGAGTTGAGACCAACGGTGCAGGCTTTAAATCCGGCTGCGTAGGAGGGGGTCACTTTGTTCAACCCCACTGGCTGGATTTCGATGGACTCATTCGCTCCAACGTTATATAGGCACCGACTCGTTGATGCTGTCCAACATTTGCTTCAGACCGATATCCCGCATGCGCTGAAGATAGGTTACTTCCTCTTCCAGGTCGGCTCGAGTGGCGAGCTTGATAGCGTCTGGCGCGGCCTCCACTTCGATGAATTCGGGTGGATAACCTCGAAAGACATTCCGAGCGGTCTGGACCTGCAGCACCGTGCCGCCGGTCTCGCTGCTGAAAACATTGAGCACGACGCCGTGCCACGAATGCATTTTGATCACGTCTCCAACGTTAGGTTGGTAAGCCATCGCCAAAAACCTCTCTATGCGGTCTAGATTAGAAACAGAATTCACCCCTGCAATTTACGCCACAAGATAATGATCCGTTCAGCCATATCGATTGCCTACTCGACACTTCTAACCGGAAAGCCTTTTTGATTGAGAGCAGCAATGAGCAACCAATGTTCACCAGAGCCGTGTTCAGTGTCCATTGCCGCGTCATACTGAGTTTGAAGCGTATACACGTCAGCCTCAGTTAACCTTCTTACCTGATCCTCAAAGCTGACCATAGCTAACCCGAACCTGTTTGGATGATGGGTAACATTTTAGTCAACCTTGCTGAAGTTTACAAATGTAAACGGTGATGGGTGGGTTAGCTTCCCTCGACGAAACGAACGCCCTTGAATGCCAGACCTCGTGTTTCAATTATGGCCGAGTCCTGATATAATCAGGTAACGCTCCTAAACCCAGGTTCGCTCAACCCACCAGACCCACCACCCTCATCACCACGCCATCTTGAGGAGCGACGCAACGAGACTATTCCGTTGGTTATACTGTTCGGCATCACAATGTAACAGTTTGAAAGACTTGGAATAGGACCCGGATCAACACCGATTACCACGGATTTTTTTCTTAAACTAACCATAAATCCGTGTTCATCCGTGAGAATCCGGGTCCTATTCCCAAACGTTCGACGGGGTATGTTGTCACTTGCCTGAGTATCAGCCCTATCGATCCGCCGCCACCCGCTCCACAAACTCCCGGAAGCTCGCCGGCGGCCGGCCCAGCAGCCAGCCGAGCACGTTAGAGTTACCCCAAAAGCCGTAGTGTTCATAATAGCGAAACATCTTGACGAGGGTCTCGATCTGATAGTCGCCCAGCCCGGCGGCCCGGGCTCCAGTAGTCCACTCGGTGAGAGGTATCTGCTCGGCGCGTACGGGGCGGCCCAGAGCGGCGCTCAGCACCTCGGCGACTTCGGTTTGGGTCAGGGCGTCGGGACCGGCCAGTTCGTAGCTGGCCCCGGCGTGGCCGGGTTCGGTCAGGACAAGGGCGACAGCGGCGGCCACATCGTCCAGATCGACCATACTCAGCCGCGTGGCTACCGGATACGGCGCCCGGTAGACGCCCTGCTCGACGATGACCGGCCAGCCGGCCAGGATATTCTGCATATAGGCCGCCGGCTGCACGATAGTGTAAGCGAGGCCCGACTCAAGCAGCCGTTCCTCAACCCGCAGTTTGTGCCAATGGTGAGGCATCGCCTCGGTCTGGGGATGGAGTACGGAGTGGTACACAAAATGCTCGACCCGGCTCGCCTGCGCCGCTGCCAGCGCGACCCGGCCGATGGTTTCTTCCTCGGGGTTCATATTCGAACAAACGTGGTAGAGAGCCCGGATGCCGCTGGCGGCCCGCCGGTAGGCCGCCTCATCCTGCATATCGCCGGCAATGGCTTCTCGTGCTCCCAATGCTTCGACCAGGGCCGTTTGCTCAGGGCGATAAACAAACGCCCTGACCGCAGCGCCTTGCTCCACTAAAGCGCGCAGCACAGCCTGACCTGTTTTACCGGCCGCGCCGGTGACTAAGATCATGATGGATTCCTCCTCAACTTGCCTGGAGTTTCACCTCATTCTAGCATAACCGCTGGCGACCGTCACGTTTACAAGCGTATCATATCGGCTCGTAGGGCAGCTTGTATTTCAGTTTGGGGTAGGTTTTCCAGAAGCAGCCTGAGTAGCGCGGGGCTGCCTCCTTAGCTTGTCGAAGGGAGGCTACCTTTCGGATATTCGCCCCAAAACAGAAATGCTCCCCAGGGTCATTGTTTGACGCGTCTGACGTGAAGGGTTACAATAAACATATGCCCACACCATTCCCGGGGATGGACCCCTATCTCGAACATCCGGCATTATGGCCGGATGTCCATAATCGGCTCATTGCGGCGATTGCAGACGAGTTAACCCCGCTGATCGCGCCGCGCTACTATATTGGCCTGGAACGACGAGTTTATTTACTCAAACCGGATGACATCGTCTTTATTGGCCGTCCCGACATCGCTGTCGTCTCTCGCCAGGCCTCACCCCGGCCTGCGCCCAGGCCGTTAGCGGAGGTCGACGTGATCGAAGTCGAAGTACCGATGACCGACGAAGTGAGCGAAAACTTCCTCGAAATTCGGGAAGTCGGGACAGGGGACGTGGTGACGATTATGGAACTGCTCTCGCCCGCCAATAAGCTGCACGATCAAGGTCGCAAACAGTACGAGGAAAAGCGCAGCCAAGTCTTTTTCACCCGAACCAGCCTGGTCGAAATAGACCTGCTGCGGGCCGGACAGCCCATGACGGTCGTCGGCGAGCCGGTGAGCAGCGACTACCGCATTCTGGTCAGCCGGGGTTGGCAGCGCCCTCGGGCTCAACTGTATCCCTTCGACCTGCGCCAGCCGATCCCACCATTTCCTTTACCCCTCCGGCGCGACGACGAAACGCCGGCCGTCGACCTGGGCGCCATCCTGCACGCGCTCTATGAACGGGCCCGCTTCGATTTGCGGCTTGACTATGCGCAGCCACCGGTTCCCCCTCTTTCCGCTGAGGATGCGGCCTGGGTCAAAGACCTATTGGCCGATAAGGCCTAAGCTTTATCAAGAAGTGAGCGGGAAGAGAACGAACGCCCTCACCCTATTCAAAACCCAACCACGCCCAAGCGATAGCCCCCCATCCGGGCCGGGTCGAACCAGGCCAGGCGACGGTCGAACCAGGCTCGTTCTTCGACCAGCTTATAGCGTTCGACAGCGGCCTCAAAATTAGCGGCGCCGATCAAAAATGTGCAGGGCGATGGTCCAAAGCGGGCCAGGCGCTCCGAGAGCCAGGGCTGGCCGGCGAGCGGCGCGGCCAGGACGACCGGGGTATCTTGAAAGGCGGCCAGTCTGGCCCCAAAGGCCACGTCGTCTTTGAGTTGGGGGGCGGGCCAATGATAAAGGCGTTGGAATAACTCGATGGCGGGCTGCAGGGTGTCAACGGCGAGGATGACCGTGTTGACCCTGGTCAATAAACCGTCGGCCACGCTGGCGGACGGTTTGACCCGAACCTCACGCGGCGTGATGTCCTTGATGATGAAGGGCAGAATCGCCCCGGCTCCCAGGTCGCCCAGGAAGGCCATGTCCCACTCGACCACGGCGTGATCGGGCCGGCGGCGGCTGTAGTAAACGGGTCCTTCCGCCCGGATGCCCAGGGCGGCTACGCGCGCCGCCTCCGCCGCCACATCGTCAGCGCGCACCGCCCAGGCGCACGGCCCACCGCCGGCGGCGATGTGTTCACCCCAAAACGCATGGGCCTCCTGCCCCCCCTCAACCACGGAGGAGATCAGCTCGATATAGGAGCCATCGACCAGGCCCAGCAGCGCCATATGGGTGATCTTGTTGGAATGGGGTCCGCCATAATCGGTGGTCAGGCCCATATCGGCGAAGGCCTGCTCCAGTGGGGCCAGCTCCGGCCCGGCGATGGTGACGTGATCGATGCGTAGGTGTATAGGCATAGTTGTATTGCTCATTGTTCTTTCCTCGCTGTGATGGTCAGTTTGGGCTTATTTTAAGGCTTGGGCCGAGCTTTTTGCAAACGCGTGGACTTGAATACTGCATGTCACTACGAGCCTGATGAAGTTTAAATAATTAATTGGACTATGTTTGCCGACCGCCCCCACCCGGCGATGAATTCGCCGGGCTAGTCAACGGCGCCCGCTCAAGCGGGTTTGGCGCGCGATTTAGCCCGATTTGATCGGGCGCTGTTCAATAGCCGGGTGACTTGATCACCCGGCGGCGGTGGTCAGCATAGACACGTTGTTGTTCGGTTATTTTCTTAATCTCAATAACGCTCGCAGTCTCCTCCATTGAAGGCAAATAAAGGCGAAGATTGCTTTGGACTTTGTCCGCGCGATGACAGGCGGACCGTTGGCAGATGAGCCGGCAGTCTCTGGAAATGTCAACGGACCCTAATTATACGGAGGTGGAAAGACCTGCGGTGGATAGGGGAAACGTGAGGGCGGGGGGAAAGGTGGAATCGGAATGATCAGGCGTTGGCCCGCTTGCACCAAGGTATCCGCGTCGATACGGTTGGCTTTGGCCAGAAACGTCCTGGGCAGGTGACAGTCATCGGCAATGCTTTGCAGGGTATCGCCGGCCTGGATCTGGTAGACATTGGGGCCGCGTCCCATCTGAGTTGGAATATACAGAACCCGCTGCTGGACCAGGAACTTGCCGCTGGCCGTCGGCAGCGCATTGGCGATGGCAATATTAACCGGGTTCACGTCGATGCCCCGGGTTTCGCCAATCTTTCTGACGACATCATACATCGAGTCGCCGGGGGTGACGAAATAACAGAAACCCAGGGTGGCCCCTGGCGGAATCTTGACCAGCGGCGGCGGCGGGCCGGTCGGCGCCGGTGGGGGTACGGGCGTCTGAGTCGCCGTTGGTGTTTGGGTTGCAACCGGGGTGTCGGTGGGCGGGGGCGAGCCCGTAATCGTGGCCGTTGCGGTCATGGTCATGGTCGGTGTGGGAGTATCGCCCATGGGAGTCTCAGTGGGGGTCAGGGTCAGCGTGGGCGTCCCGGTCTCGGTGGGTGACCCGCCGGGTTGGCTCACGATGATCTGGCCGGATTGCACGTCAACGGGAATGGCCTGACCGTTGGTATCCGACAGTTCTGCCAGGGTAAAGATCAGATCGCTATTGCCACCCGCAATCGCCGTAAAATTAATCGTGGCCAGCACGCCGGTACCCGTGATCGCGGGCGAGGGGGCTTGCTGGCTGACGACGTATGATATATTGCCGGTCCCGTTATCAGCCAGATTTCTGACGACAATATCGGCCGACAGCAGATCACCGGGTTGAATCTGGACTCCATCCTGGCCCGGATCCGTGTCTTGAACTTGCAAGATGGTGGGATTGAATTCCAGGGTGATGTCAAACCCAAATAGGTTGGTCACATCGTCGACCCAAATTTGAACCGAGGCGTTGTCATTCACATTGAACTGCTGCGCTTCCGGCTCCAGGCGAAGCACCGCCGGCGCTTGATTTTGGGCGATGGGCAGGGGCACGAACTCCGCAATATTGCCGTTGGCCTCATCCACTCGATCCAGGGTACAGGCAGCCACAATTAGGGCGACCGCACCCATCGTCAACAACCAATACAGGAAGCTTGATTTAGCCACAACGGCTCTCCTCGTGAACAAGACACGGTGACGCCCCCTTTGGAGCGCTCACAGTTCCAGGCATCCTGACAGCCACCTCACGATACGGGAGGTTCTGTTGACATTTCCAGAAATATGTCATTCTGAGGAGCGCAGCGACGAAGAATCTCCATGAAGCTTTTGCTAACAAAGGCTCGAAGGAGATCCTTCGCTCCCTCCGGTCGCTCAGGATGACATGACCCGAGATGTCAACACGGCCTAGATCAGTTTGCCTTAAAGGTTACCTTGATGTTATAAAATGATACCTTATGTCTAGTCGATCTGTCAAGTTATGGCTGACTGCGTTTGATAGAGCCCATTGTCAGACGGGGTCGAATATGTTATACTGGAACGGACATAACGTTAGGTTCACCATGGTGACTATGCTGTTCTTTGTGGAGGAAAGCTCCCATGTCTTTACCTCCTGAATCCTTTGACAATTGGTTAAAAAACCCACGCTGCCCCAACTGCACCAAACGGCCGGGTAAGATACCCAATGACCAACGCGTTCAGTGTATCTGTGGCCTCGA
>Ga0299906_10003532_pt1 | contig 12883 bp, 10 predicted proteins | sample RVTome_14_FD_200259 | JGI IMG/M metagenome (GOLD analysis project Ga0299906, IMG submission 200259) | Soil microbial communities from uranium-contaminated site in the Upper Colorado River Basin, Wyoming, United States - RVT145D125 (version 2) ...
CAGGCCCTCGCACCAAGGGCTCGGGCCGAATTGCACGCAGCCTCGGAGAGCTCTTCACGCGGGCCACTGCAGTCGCATGAAACCCGCGAAAGGCCAGGTACCAGTGTACTTCCGCACACCCGTGAGCAGCCAGCGTGCCGAGCGCCGCGCGGGGCCCAGGATCTGGCGCAGCGCCTTCGGCGGCGAGAGATCGAGGCACGCCGCCTGGGTGCACCGCGTGCAGGGGCGGCAGCGCGCGTTCCCGATCTCGAGCAAGGGCCGCTGGCCGTAGAGCCGCTCGACGGGCAGGACGGGACACACCGCGTTGCAGAACCCCGCCTTGAGGTCGAACGCCGCTCCCAGCACCAGCGCCAGGAGTCCCACCAATCCAATCGTCACGGCCAGGGCAGTGCCATCCACGTTGAACAGAAAGCGCCGCGCCGGAACCAGCACGATCAGGAGGGCGATCCCGATCAGGCCGACCCGCGGGACCGCGCGCGCGGGGAGGACCCGTCGGCCCACGAGCCCGTTCGCGGCCGTGTTGAGCGTCGCCAGGGGACACGCGTTGCGCCACAAGGCCGGGCTCAGCAGCAGCGACGCCGGCACGAGGGGGACGATCACGTTCCACAGCGCGGTGAGCGTGGGGTTGGGCGCGAGCACCAGCCCCGCGACCACGGCCAGGGTGGCGGCGACCCCAACGATCTGGACCGCGCGCCACAGCAGGATCGCCTGCCGGCCGGGCGCCGCCGAGGCAACTCGCGGCATCACCTGCCCGCCCCGCCCGTGCTCGCGCGGCTCGCGATGAGGGCCCGCTTTCGCACCAGCGCATCGGCCATATCGGGAGGATGTCCGGGCCCTCGTGAGATTCTCCAGGGGCCATCCGTGATCATGCAGACTTCTCGTTCGATTGCGAGGACGAGGCCCACCGCATCACCATCGAGGCGCCGTTCCAGCGCTCGACCCGGCGAGCTGGCGCTCCACCGTGTCGAACGCGGACTCGATCGGGTTGGTGATCACGAGCGTCCTCCGCAGCGTCGCGGTGACGCGGAGAACAACAACCGGGTCTCGCGCTGCACCGACAACGTCTGCATGCGCCGGATCACGGTCGACCAGGTCTTCGCGAAGGTGTCCGAGGTCCGCGCGCGGCGCCCGTCCGCCCGGTCGCGGCGCCCGGGGCCCGGCGCGGGCGCCGGGCGCGGGCCCCGGAAACGGCGCCGGTCGCCCTCGCGGGCGACGAGACCTCGCAATCGGCGCTGGAGTCCGATACACATCCCCCCATGGTGCCGGCTTCCAGCAATAGGGATCCGGCCGACGCCGGTCCCGCGGCGCCGGCCGGCGAGCCCCAGCCCGAGGTCCGTCCCGCATGGCGCCGTCAGGCGGCCTTCAGCCTCGTGCTCGCGATCGCGATCCTCTTCGCGCTCGGCCTGCACCTCGATCTGGACGCGGTGTGGAAGGAGCTGAAGGGCTGCGACAAGACCTTCGTCCTGCTCGCCCTCCTCGCTCACTACGCGACGTACCCGCTGCGCGGGATCCGCTGGCAGCGCGCCCTGGACCACCTGCACCCGCGCGCCAGCTCTGCCCGCTTCGGGCTGCTCGTCTTCTTCTACACTTTCGTCGACAACGTCGTGCCGGCGATGCTCGGCCAGGTCTACGGCGCGCACCTGGCGCACGTCAACACCGGCGTCCGGCGCTCGGCGGCCATGGGCTCGATCGTGTTCCTGCGCATGATCGACGCCTGGGTCGTGCTCGGCGTGGGCGCGGTCGCCTCGTGGCTGGTCTTCTCCCAGGCGCTGCCCGACTCCGTCGCGCAGACGCTGCTGCTCGGAGGCGTGGTCGCGGTCGTGGCGAGCCTCGCGCTCGTGACCATCCTGGCCCTCCACAAGGCTCACCGGGCGGGTCCCCTGCGGCTGCCCGAGTCGCTCCGGCGCCGGCTGGACGGCTTTCGCACCGGCATGTGGCCGGACCGCCGGCACTTCGTGAGCATCGTCTTCCTCACCGCGCTGATCTGGACGCTCGAGGTGGCCTGGATGGCCGGATTGGCGCGGGCCTTCGACGTCTCGCTCGGCCTGGGCGAGCTGCTGTTCGTCACGATGGTCCCGCTGCTCGCGTCCGCGTTCCCACTGACGCCGTCGGGGGCGGGCGTGGTGGACTGGACGATCCTCGGCTGCCTGCGGGCGGTGGGCGTCGGGGCGGTGGCGGAGCCGCTGACGGTCCTGAACCGCGTCATCGACTACTGGCTGCACGTCTTCCTGGGCCTCGTCCTGTGGGCGCTGCGCGGACGCCTGGGTCTGCGGACCTGGCGCGCCGACGAGGGCAAGAAGGAACCGGCCGGTTCAGAGCCGCTGGCGCTCTCCGTTCGGGAGAGCGCCACGTAACGGGCCATGGACATCCACTCCGTCCTGCTGCTGCGGGTCTCCTCGCTCGTCGACAAGGTCGACCACCCGCAGTTCTTCGATCCCTGCTACCAGCTCAAGTACATCGAGGCGGGCCTGGCCGAGCTCGGGGACGTCGAGGTGCACTCCCACGACTGCTGGATCCGGCCGCTCGCCGTCGAGGAGCTGCTGGCGCTCGCGGCGAGCCTGCGGCCGGACATGGTGGTCGTCTCGTCGTCGAGCTTCGACGTCGACGTGGCGAACGACTTCGTCCGCGGGCTCGCGGAGCGCGGCCTCGCCCGGGCCGTGGTGGGGATCGGTCAGGGCGGCTACCTGAACCACGACAGCGCGGACGACCGCGATGCCGGCTACGACGCGGTCATGCTAGGCGAGCCCGAGGAGGAGTTCAGGGTGCTCTTCGACCGGATGCGCCGGGACGACGGCGACTGGCGGCGGGAGTACTGGAAGCGCTACAAGGCGGGGCACCGCTACGCGGTCCGGGACCTCGACGGGCTGCCGTTCCCCAGGTACACGCGCGAGGAGCTCCGGGCCTACCGCTCGATCTACCCGCTGCGCACCTTCGAGCGCGTCGTCTGGGGCTTCCTGATCGCGGGCCGCGGCTGCCCCTACGCCTGCACGTTCTGCAGCGAGGTCATGCGCGTCAGCATCGGCACGAAGATGCGCATCCGCTCCGGAGCGAGCGTCGCCGACGAGATGGAGCACCTGGTGCGCCAGGGCGCCAACGTCATCTCGTTCCAGGACGACAGCTTCGCCTCCAGCAAGGCGCTCGTGCGCAACGTGTGCAACGAGCTGATCGCTCGCGGCTCCCGGATCCGGTGGATGGCGCGCCTGCGCGCCGACGAGGTCGACTACGAGCTCCTGAGCCTGATGAAGCGGGCCGGGTGCATCATGCTCGGCATCGGCGTCGAGGCGGGCAGCCAGCGCGTCATCGACCGGATGAAGAAGACGTACCAGCCCAAGCCCTGGGCCGAGCTCGCGCGCCGCGTGTTCCGCTGGACGCGCCAGCTCGGAATCGGGACCAACGCCTACTACGTGCTCGGCAACCCCACCGAGACGTACGCGGAGATCGAGCAGACGATCGAGCTCGCGCTGGAGCTCGAGGCCGACAGCATCCAGGTGCACTTCCACACGCCGTACCCGGGCTCGGCGGACTGGGCGGAGTTCCACGGCGAGTTCGCCAAGGAGCACGACGCGACCCGCATGTTCCACTACGCCCGGCCGCTCTTCACGATGGCCGATACGACGCCGGACGAGCTCATGGAGCTGCGTTCGCGGTTCTACCGGCGCTACCTGTTCCGGCCGCGCTTCGCGCTGCGCCACCTGTGGCACTACGGGCCGTTCTACCTGCGCAACCCGGGCATCTTCTTCACCCTGCTCGGGATCCGGAAGGTGATGGGCAAGGACGCCGGCCGCCGCGGCGCATCGGCCGCCGCCGAGACGCCCGAGCTCGTGCTGCAGCCGCACGCTCCCGTGAAGGCGCCCCGCGCCGCTCGCGCGCCGGAGCCAGCAGGATCCGCGAGCGAACGGTGATGGCTCTGATCGGCACGGTCCCCAGGCGCTGCGTCAACCTCCCCGCGGGCGCGCTGCGCGCGCTGGTCGGAGCGACCCTGCGCGGCAGGCTCCAGGAGGGCCCCGAGGTCGAGCGCTTCCAGGCGGAGTTCGCCAGGTGGCTCGGCGTGCCGCACGTCTTCGGCGCGGCGACCGGGCGGTCGGCGTTCCAGCTGGCGCTGGAGGCACTGGACCTCTCCGCGGGCGCCGAGATCGTCTTCCCGGCGTTCACGTTCCCGGTCATGCCCGCGGTGGCCGAGCTTCTGGGCTACGTGCCGGTCTTCTGCCCGGTCGATCCGGACACCTTCAACGCCGGCCCCGAGCACGTCGAGCCGAAGATCACGGGGAGGACCGGGGCGGTGCTCGCCACGCACCTCTTCGGCCGCCCGTGCCCGATCGAGCCGCTCGCCGAGCTCGCGCGCGGGCGCGGCATCCGCGTGCTCGAGGACTGCGCGCACGCCTGCGGCCTGCGCGTCGACGGCAAGCAGGTCGGGACGTTCGGCGACGTCGGCGTCTTCAGCTTCGCGCAGGGCAAGAACATGCCCTGCTTCGGGGGCGGCGCGATCGCCGTGAAGGACGACGAGGTCGCCGAGCGCGCGCGGCGCATCCTGGCCGAGGCGCCGATCGACAGCGCCAGCGCGATCCGCAAGGAGGCGACCTCGATCTGGATCAAGTGGCTCGTGACGCGCCCCTTGGTCTTCGGCTTGACCGCGTACCAGGCGCTGCGCGTGAAGCAGATGCTGGGCAAGCCGCTCATGGACTCGGCCGTCGGCGACGATCTCCTCGAGCGCTTCAAGAAGTCGGACCCGCGGACGCGGCGCTTCGCCAACCTGCAGGCGGCCGTCGGCCTGCTCCAGCTGCGGGAGATCGACGAGTTCAACGCGGGCGCCAAGCGCAACGGCGAGATCCTCACGCGCGCGCTGGCGGGCGTCCCGGGCGTGCACGTCCCGCCGCCCACGCGCGACCACATCTTCGTCTACTACCCGCTGCGCGTCGATCCCGACAAGCGCGACGACCTGCGCGCGCACCTGCTGCGCCACGGGGTCGACACGAAGCTGACGGACATGTCGGACTGCTCGACGCTGGCGGCCTTCGCCGGGCGCGGCGCGGCGCGCGCCGACGGCGAGCCCGTGGCGGAGGCCACGCTGCTCGAGATCTGCGTGTACCCCACGCTCTCCGAGCGCCAGATGCACCGCATCGCGCGCGCGATCCGCGAATGGGCCGGGCTCGACGCCTCGCCGACCCGCGCGGCGAACGCGGCGACCTGAGGGAGGACTTGCGCGCTCGGCCCGCGGACCCTCAGAAGGTGTAGACCGATAGGTGTGGCCGCGCGCGTGATCGGTCCGGAAGCCGGCGGTCAGGTCCGGGTACACATGCTCGGCCGACGAGCCGGCGGGTCCCGTGACGTCCGAGCCCGGGTCCTCCAGGGCGATCGAGCAGTGGTGGTCGTCCCCCACGGGCTGGGTCCAGCGCACCTGGGTCTGGCGCAGGAACAGCGTGGAACTCCGTGTTCCCGTCCGAGTCGACGTCGGGCACGGGGATCGTCGAGGTCTTGAACTCGTCGGTCGTGCCGATGGCGTCGAAGTCGTGGATGAGGTCGGCCTTGACGCGCCCGCCGAACTTGATCGAGATGTCGGTTCCGGGGACCGCCGGTCTCCGGCAGGAGAGCCGGCGGGGCCGGCTCGTCGCCCGGCCTCGGGAAGCGCGGCGCCGCGACGCTCGCGAGGATCAGGAGGATCTCGCCCGTCGTCGTCATGGCGAGCCTCCTACCTGGATGCGGTGATCACCCGGTCGTTGAGCGGCTGGGTCGGCCGGTTGTTGCCGTGAATCACCTTGCGGAACGCGGCGATCTGCTCCGCCGAGGCCTCGATGGGCTGCTGGAGGACGAACCAGGCGACGCCCTCGGAGCAGGGGGGCGTCGTGAGCGAGCCGGTGTGGCGGTAGCTCGCGAGGCTCGCGGGGAACAGCTTCGAGGCGTTCACCATCACTCCCTCGACGGCCTCCGACCGGCCAGGCGAGGTCGGCAGGTGCTTCCAGAGCACGGCGAGCTCGGGGTGCTCTCGACCCTCCTGGATCATCACGCCGATGACGGCCAGCTTGCCGCTCGCGTCCTTGTGCACCAGGTGCATCTCCATGGGCGCGTGCTCGCCGTCGACCGTGTGCTCGCTGGGCGAGTGGAAGTGGAACTGAGCCAGGGCGTACGCGTGTCCGTCGACCGTGAGCGTGCCGCCGTCGTGGTAGTCGTCCTCGACGGTGTGCCCGTTGTTCAGGATCTCGAGCGACGTGTCGTGGTAGCTCGCCTGCAGGGGAGCGCCGTCCCGACGGGCGACCTCCGACGTGGCGATGTCCACGGGGGACTGGTGCCTTCCGGTCTTGGCGAGGACGTAGTCCGGGCTCAGGTCGCCCCAGTGCTTCGGCCCGTTGGCGCCCTGGTAGGACCACTCCTCGCTCGGAGCGGAGGCCTTGGTGTTCGACTGGCAAGCGACGGGGACACAGAAGAGAACGGCTGCGAGCAATGCGCGTTTCATGCCTTCTCTCTTTCTCCTCGAGTCGTTCCACGCGGCACGGGGCGGCGCCGGTGGACGGGCAGGGGCAGTGGAGCGCAAGTCTAGGCGCGCTCCGTCGGGGCGGCAAGTCGAGCGCGAAGGCGCGCCTCGTCGCGCTCGGTGGAATCGATGTAAGCGCCGCTCGAACCGCCGGCCTCGAGCGAGCGGTGGCGCCGACGGCGCGAGTGGTCGGGCTCGGGGGGGACCACCGGGCATCGACGGCGCGTATCATGAACGGGAGCGACTCGACGCTTCCCCCCTTCCATGACGGACCCCCTCGAACCGGGCCCCGGCGGTTCCGCCGCCCTCGTGTGCGCCGCGCCGTGCGTGGAGCTTTCCGCGCTCACCCGGCTGTACCGGCTGGGGGACGAGACCGTGCAGGCCCTCGACGGCGTCGACCTCTCGATCCGCTACGGCGAGCACGTCGCGATCGTCGGTCCGTCGGGCAGCGGCAAGACGACGCTGCTGCAGATCCTCGGCTGTCTCGACGCTCCGACGGCGGGCACGTATCGCCTGGACGGGACCGCCGTCGCAGAGCTCGGCGAGTCGCGCCTCGCCGAGGTGCGCAACGCCAAGATCGGCTTCGTCTTCCAGGGCTTCCACCTGCTGGCGCGCGCGACGGCGCGGCGCAACGTCGAGCTGCCCCTGGTCTACGGCGGCGTGCCCGCGGCCGAGCGGCGGCGCCGGGCGGAGGCGGCGCTCGCGGCCGTGGGCCTCGCGGACCGCATGAACCACCGCCCCGACGAGCTGTCGGGCGGCCAGCGCCAGCGCGTGGCGATCGCGCGCTCGCTCGTGACGAACCCCGCGATCCTCCTGGCGGACGAGCCGACGGGCAACCTCGACTCGCGCACCGCGGCGGGCATCCTGGACCTCTTCGACGAGCTGCGCAGCCCCGAGCGCGCGCTCCTCATGGTGACCCACGACAGCGCCCTCGCGCGCCGCGCGCTGCGGCTGGTGGGGCTGAAGAACGGCAGGATCGTCTACGACGGGGAGCCCGGCGGCTGTCCCAGCGAGCTCTTGCACCAATGACGAGACTCGAAAGGACGAGACTCGAGAACGAGCGAGGCGGAGTCTCGACGACGGTGATCCTGGTCCTCGGGGTGCTGGCCGCGCTCCCGCTCGGCTGGTGGCTCGCCGTCGGCCGCGGGGTCGAGGCGGCGAGCGTCGACGAGGATCGCGTCGTGACCGTCGAGCGCCGCGACCTCATCGACGGCGTGAACGCGAACGGCCGGGTGGAGCCGCTGGCGCGCGTCGCCGTGATGAGCCGCGCGAGCGGGCTCATCAAGGAGCTCCTGGTCGAGGAAGGCGACGCGGTGAAGGTGGGCCAGGTTCTGGCCGAGCTCGACCGCGAGCAGCTCGAGGCCGAGCTCGCCGAGGATCGCGCCAACCTCGCGTCCGCCGAGGCCCGCGTCGCGGCTTCGCGCGCGCGTCTGGAGGAAGCGCGCGTCCGCGCGCTCGACCCCGAGGTCGAGTTCCTGGAGACCGAGGCCGAGCGACAGGCCGTGCTCTTCGAGAAGGGCACCACTTCCCAGAGCGAGCGGGACCAAGCCGCGCGCTTGCTCGCGGCGGCGCGCTTCCGCGTCGAGCTCGTCCGGGCGAACCTGCCCGTCCTCGAGGCCGCGATCGTCGAGGCCACCGCGAACCTCGCGTCGGCCAGCGCGGCGGTCGAGCGCAGCGAGACTGGGCTGCGCGAGGCGACGATCCGCTGCCCGATCGACGGCGTCGTCCTGGTGCGCGACAAGGAGGTCGGTGACGGAGTCTCCTCCATCCTGACGGCCGGAGGGAACGCGACGCAGATCATGACGCTGGGGGATCTCTCCAGGATGCACGTCGAGGCGCGCGTCGACGAGGTCGACCTGGGACGCATCCGCGTCGGCATGCCCGCCATCGTGACCGTCGACGCGCACCGTGGCCGCGAGCTCGAGGCGCGCGTCGAGCGCATCGCGCCCGCCGGCTCGGTCGACGAGAACGGCATCGTCACGTTCGAGGTGCGGGTCGCCGTGGAGGACCCCGACGGGCTCCTGCGGCCGGACATGACCGCGGACGCGAAGCTCGTCCTCGACCGCCGGGCGAGCGCGCTCGTGCTGCCCCAGCGGGCGTTCGTGCAAACGGAGGCCGGCTGGGCCGTCCAGCGGCTCGTGCCGGGAGAGGGCGGGGTGCAGGTCGCCCGCACGCCCGTGGAGCTGGGCCTCTCGGACGGCCTGATCACGCAGGTGCTCTCGGGCCTCGAGGAAGGCGATCGCGTCCTCCTCCCGGAGCGAGCGCGGTAGTGCGGCTCACGACGCTGCTCGGGGAAGCGCTGGGCTCCATCGCGAGCGAGGCACGGCGCATCTCGCCCATGGCCGCCGGGATCGTCTGGGGCGTGGCTTCGGTGTTCGTGCTCGTCGCCGTGGGTCGCGGGTTCGAGACGACGCAGCGCAAGTCGCTCGAGGCGCTGGGCGAGTCGTTCGTGCTCCTGCGCGTCAATCGCGCGACGACGACCCGCGGAGACGTGCGCAGCAACGCCTTCGTGCGCCTCGACGGCGAGGACATGCAGGCGATTCGCGACTGCGCGCCGTCGGTCGGGGCGATCTCGCCGAAGGCGAACAACTGGTTCATCCGCGCCTACCGCGGCGAGAACATCGCGCGCGTCGTCGCCGTCGGAGTCGAGCCCCAGTACGCCGACATCGTGCACGTCGCGCTCGATCCGGGGGGACGCTGGATCGACCGGAACGACGTCGAGCAGGAGCTCGCCGTGTGCGTGCTGGGCTGGGGCCCGCGCGAGGAGCTCTTCGGCGACGAGCCGTGCGTCGGCGAGGAGATCCAGCTCGTGTTCAGCCGCGACGCCACCGGCGACACGGTCTTCCGCAAGGTCAAGGTGATCGGCGCGCTGAGCGACGTCGAGCTCGCGGGCGACGAGGTCTACACGAGCCACCGGCGGGTGGTGTTCCTGCCGTTCACGACCTGGGAGCGCTTCTCGCCCGACGATTTCCAGTTCTTCGTCATGCGGCCCCGGGCGGCCGAGGACAAGGACGTCGCCCTGGCCGAGGTGCGCGAGGTCCTCGGCGAGCGCCACGGCTTCGACGGGACGAACCCGAACACCCTGGTCCCCTACTTCGACGCCTTCGAGCGCAAGGCGAAGATCGACGCAGTCTTCGGTGGCCTCGAGATCTTCCTCGGCGCGGTCGGCGTGCTGATCCTGCTGCTGGGGGCGGTCGGCGTCGCGAACGTCGTGCTGATGTCCGTCGCGGCGCGCACCTTCGACTTCGGCCTGCGGCGCGCGCTGGGGTGCAAGCGGCGCTGGATCTTCGGCCAGGTGTTCCTCGAGGCGTCGCTCGTGTGCCTGTTCTCGGGCCTCTTGGGCTTCGTGCTCGGCGTGGCGGGAGTCGAGCTGCTCTCGCACGTCGACCTGCCCGACGGCTTCGCGGCGCCGCGCGCCGAGGCGTCGACCGCGTGGCTGCCGGCGATCCTGCTCTTCGCGGTCAGCATGGCGGCAGCGGCGTGGCCCGCGGCCCGGGCGGCGCGCATCCCGATCGTCGACGCGCTGCGCGGAGGACGGCTCTGATGCGCGCGGCCGGCTCGATCCTGAGCGAAGCGCTCGAGAGCCTGCTCGCGCACCCGCTGCGCTCGCTCCTGACCGCCCTCAGCGTCACGTTCGGCGCGGCGGTGCTCTTCGTCCTCCTGGGCTACGCGACCGGAGTGCCCGAGACGACGACCGCGATCCTGCGCAGCCTCGGCAGCAAGGAGTTCACGGTCGAGCCCGAGCGCTCGCGCGGTTCGGGGGGCGGCGGCAACCGCCGCGGGCGGCGGATCCGCATCCGCTACGCCGACCTGCCGGCGATCCGCGCAGCGTGCCCCTCGATCGACGAGATCGCGCCAGCGTTCAGCACCGGCCGCGGCGGGCCGGTCTTCGCGATGAGCAGGAGCTGGCCTTGGGCGCGCGTCGAAGGCGTCGGCCACGAGTACGAGCGCGTCACCGACCTCGCGATCGTCGCTGGGCGCTGGTTCACGAAGGAGGAGGAGGTCTTCGCGACCGAGGTGGCGCTCGTCAGCCTGCCGCTCGTCGAAGGGATGTTCGACGGCCGCTCGCCCATCGGCGAGCCGATCGACGCCCAGGGCAGACGCTTCGAGATCATCGGCATCTTCGAGGGCAACCTCGACTTCGCGTACTCGATGCTGGTCCCCTACACCACGGCGATGGACATGGGCGACGAGGGCGGCCGCCACGTCAGCAAGGTCGCCTTCGCGCCGCGCCGGCCGGATCTCGCGCAGGACGCGATCAGCGAGATCCGCCAGGCGCTCGGCACGCTGTACTCCTTCGATCCCGACGACGCCACGGCGCTCGACGTCAAGGAGAACACGGCCTTCGCCGCGCAGGTCGAGGCGACGAGCCTGGCGCTCGAGATCCTCGTCCTGACGATCGCGGCACTGGCGCTCGTGCTCGGCTGCCTGGGGGCCGCCAACGTCGTCGGGATCGCCGTCGCGGAGCGCACGTCGGAGCTCGGTCTGCGCAAGGCGCTGGGCGCCACGGCGGGCCGCATCCGGGCCGAGGTGCTCGTCGAGACGCTGCTCCTTTGCATCGCCGGCGGGGCGCTCGGAGTCGTCGTCGGCTGGGCGTCCGTGCACCTGCTCGGCCCGCTCGAGTTCGCCGACCAGGCGCGCCTCGCGCCGCGCGCCGACCCGTCCTTGCTCGCGCTGGCGTTCGGGGTGCTGGTGGTCAGCGCGCTCGTCGCGGGCTTCCCCGCGGCGAATCGCGCGGCGCGCCTCGACCCGGCGCTGGCGCTGCGCGACGAGTGACCGGGCGAGCTCGAGCTAGAGCGGGTCCTGCTCGAACCCCGGCGGAGCCTTCTTCCACGGGTACCCGTCCCGCGCCATCTCGTAGCCGCGCTGGAAGAGCGCCCGCATGTAGTCGACGTCGAACTCCTCGTGGGCCTCGAAGGCGAAGTCCGCCGGGACCTGAGCCAGGTTGAACTCGACGCCGTCGCGCCGCGACTCGAGGTAGATGCGGTAGAGGTCGCCGATGCCCTGCGAGCGCAGGAGCGCATCGATCGATCGCACGGCGATCGAGGCGAGCTTGCGCTCGGTCGCCTGCCACTTGGGATCGAGGAAAGCGTTGCGGATGACGAACACGCGCGGCGTTCCCACCACCTCGAGGCGCTCGAGGATCTCGCGCCAGTCGAGACCCGGGGGATAGAGGAAGACCTGCGCCGCCGCGCCGCCGTCGACGTGCATCTCGTCGTACTCGTGCCCCTCCGCCTCGACCTCGATCACCACGGGGGGGAACGCGACGGGGATCGAGGCCGAGGCGAGGAGGACGTCGTGGAACAGCGCGAGCCTCGCCGGACTGCCGCTGCGCGCGATGCGGCCGATGCTCCAGATGACGGGCCGCATCGAGTCGAGGTCCGTGGTGCCGATGAGGAGGTTGCGGCCGCCCTCGTTCTCGGCGCCGATCCGGTCGAGCACCTCCTGCGGATAGTGCTTGGCGATCAGGGTGCGCAACGGTGCCGTATCCGAAGCCGCGTCGCTCCTCAGCGTCTTGATCAGGCCGCGCTTCTTGACGAGGTCATCGGTACCGTACTGGGTGTAGATGGTCTTCAGGTCGTCGTCGTAGTCGGGCCCCAGGAACGCGAAGGGTGCGATCAGCGCGCCGGTGCTGACCCCGGTCACGAACGCGAACTCGGGCCGCGACCCCTCCTCCGTCCATCCGCAGAGCAGGCCCGCGCCGAAAGCCCCGTTCTGTCCGCCTCCGGAGATGGCGAGGTAGTCGTGCCGGATGCCGATGATACCGGACAGCATGGCCCGGAGCTCCTCGGGGGACATGCCGAGCACCTGTGCCGCGAGGGGCGGCGGCTCGTCGCCCCAGTAGCGCGCGGTCTCGATGCCGGGGATCCCGGCGACGGCGCGCAGGTTGCCCGGCAGCGGCGTGCGCTCGGGCGGCGAGTAGCAGGCCGGCGCGAGAAGGAAGGCCGCGGTCAGGGAGAGGACGAGGCAGTGGCGTGGGCAACTCATTGGTAGACCTTACTTGACCTCTTGTTGAAGAGTGGCGGTAGGGCCCCCTTTCGAACCGTGCTTGCGGTTTTCCCGCACACGGCTCACGGGTGACCTCTCGGGCGACGGCATCACACGGCTCCCGGGTAGAGGACCGTTCCGCGAAGACGGTGGAGCCCGAGGCTCCAGAAGAAGGCGCGTGTCCATTGAAGGACGTCGCCGGCGTGCAGGTTGCGACCCTTGCGCTTCACGAGGAAGCTCCGGAGTCGTCTCCACACGAAGCTGTCCATCTGGTTGAACTTCGCGGCGGCGTTCCCGGTGCAGAAGTAGTTGCCCCAGCCGCGCAGCACCGGGTTCAGGTCGCGGATCAAGACCCGCACGTCCCTGACTCCGTTGCGGTGGCGGCCGACCAGCGCCTTCACGCGCTGTCGCAGCCTCTTCATGGCGCGC
>Ga0299906_10003533_pt1 | contig 12883 bp, 12 predicted proteins | sample RVTome_14_FD_200259 | JGI IMG/M metagenome (GOLD analysis project Ga0299906, IMG submission 200259) | Soil microbial communities from uranium-contaminated site in the Upper Colorado River Basin, Wyoming, United States - RVT145D125 (version 2) ...
TCAGAAACGGCAGGTGCTCGGCCGCTCGATAAAGCCAGCGTATCGCACGCCGTTTCAGAGTGCGCGCTTCGGCTACGTCCTTCGGCGACGCCTCCCGCTGCCTCAGAACCCGTTCGATGCCGGCGCGATCCAGTTCGACATCCCGATGCTCTCCGTAGAAGTCATAGGTCCAGCCGACGATGTCGAACGAACGGTCCGATTCACGCACCTGCAACGCCACTTCGCGGTCGATGCGGCTGATGCCCTCGACCAGGCAACGCAGCAGTTCACTGCGGTGAATGGCCGGCGGCGGCTTCGCCCGCAACCCCGGGACGTAGAGAATCAGCGGCTCGATTCCCATCAGATGACGCGCTTCGCGCGACTCCGGATCATCCAGGTGTCTCCAGCCACAATGATGCCGTCATTGTCGTCTTATAATAACGGCGAGTTCAACCGGCAGCCCTGCACAACGGGATGCATCAGGTCCGGTATTCGCGGGACACGGAGACGCTTATGAAGTATCTGCACACGATGGTGAGGGTCAAGGATCTCGACGAGTCGCTCGACTTCTATTGCAACAAGCTGGGACTTCGGAAACTTCACCGGAAAGAAAGCGAGGCTGGCCGCTTTACACTGGTATTCCTGGCCGCCCCGGGCGACGACCAGGCGCAACTGGAACTCACCTGGAACTGGGACCCGGAGGATTACACCGAAGGCAGGAATTTCGGCCATCTGGCGTATGCGGTAGATGACATCTACGGGATCTGCAAGCGCCTCAAGGACGGCGGCGTCACAATCAACCGGCCGCCGCGCGACGGCCACATGGCGTTCGTCCGCTCGCCCGACAACATTTCGATCGAGCTTCTGCAGAATGGCAGCCCGCTTCCCGCCGCGGAGCCGTGGGTCTCAATGCCGAACACCGGGCACTGGTAACCCACGCTAGTCGGAACCGCGTCGCTTCCGTCTGGTGCGACCTCCAGGATTGTGGGGGTCGTGACGATAACCGAAGGCAGCGAGTGGTGGTGGGCGTGGTCGGACTCGACCTGCGCCTTCGCCGATCGCCCGCAATGGCGGGCTCCTACAGTATTCGTCCGAGCTTCCCCTGGGATGTCGGCATCAACGGCGGCAGGCCCTTCGCATACTGCGTCCCTTCCTCCGGCGACAGCACCGTGAACGACTTGAGTGCCCCGTCGAGGTTTGCGCCGTCCCAGCCGGCACTGTCGGGTCCATAGGTCACCCGCGCGAGTGTCCGGAGTTCGGACGACAGCGGATCCGATACCCTGCTTGCAATGTCGGAAATGCTGCGTGGGGCGCCGTCCGGCCACTGCAGACGACTCCACTCGAGCAGCGCGTCCTTGACGACCCGCGTGTCGCCTTCACGTGCCGCGCGTCTCGCCTCCTTCACCAGCCGTGACTGTTGCTTGTACACCGGCGGCGCCTCTCTTTGCTTCGCGCGGGACGGCGTGGTCTCACGCCGGCCGACCCAGACGAGCAGCAGTGTCATCGCCCAGAGGCCGGCAAGCATTGCGCTCGCGTTGCGCCAGAACCTGCTGTGGACGACACGTACTTCGCCCGGTTCCGGCAGTGGAGCCTCCGCCGGCACGGCGACTTCAGGCTGGGGGTCGGCCGTCGGCAGGATTTCGATCGTGCGAGCGGGCAGCGTTGCGATCTCCCACGCCTCCGCGTCGATGTTCCACCACGGCAGGTGTAGCGCAGGCAGCTCCACCCTGCCTGCGTCGACGCCGATCATCGCGTACTGATCCTTGCGCGACGCGAGAACGCCCTGCGGTACCGCACCGACGCGAAGGTCCGGCTTGTCCGGATAGATCTTGACCCCGTTCGACTCGACCCCCTCAATGACGGGAATCTGCGTCGACAGCTGGCCAAGCGCGGTGACGGTAACGTGGCGGGTGATCGGCTCGCCGGCCGGAATACTCTCGGGCTCGCGCGACCATTCTTCACTCAGCTCGACCGACTTCGCGGGAAACCACGCCGCGCCGGGAAAGTCCCGCGGTGGCGGCGGTATCGGCTTGACGTTTACCGTAACAGGGTCCGACTGGAACACCTTCCTGCCGGTGATGCGGCCTTCCCGCAGGACACGCGCTTCGAATCGAGCGGGTGAAATCCGGATTTCACCGCTCGCCTGCGGGAACAGTGCGTATACCCGCTCGACGACGTTGTAGTTCCTGCCGTTGATCAGCGACTCGTAGTTCCGTTCTTCCCCGACGATCTCGACCAGCACGTCGACGCCGCCGATATCGGGTTCGAACAAACGCGGCTGACGCGTGGCGACCGACCTGTACACCTTGACCCGATAGAGCACCTGCGCCTGCACGTAGCTTTCGGTGTAGTCCGCTTCCGCTGCCACGAAAATATCCGACTCGCCGGGGGATGCCGCACTTTGCGGCGCGACCGTAATGCTGAGAGGGTCGCTTTGTTCGTTGCCGACCGAGACGGGCGGGATGACCAGATCGCCTGCGTGTTTCGCCATCACTACGTAAGTCCAGGTGCGGCTGCGGCTGATCTGGCCGTTGATGATCATCGTATTGCTGAGTTCACTGCGCGAGAGAACGTGGAAGTCGTCCTCGAGCCTGGCGGAGTCCGGCTCCGTATCGATCGCGGTATCGACCGTGACCTTGAGCGTGAACGACTCGTTGAGTTCGACGTCGGTCCGGTCGACCGTCGCGACGACGGCCGCCAGGGCGACCTGCGGAAATCCTGCGAGCCACGCCACGACTGCCACAGCCGCCAGGGAAGGTCTGCACCAGTCGCAATAGAAGCGCTGTAGGAGCCCGCCCCGCGGGCGATCCCAAGCATCCGATTCCCACCAACTCGAGAACAGAAAGCTGTAGCAACCCGTTTCCCGGCCGATCGCCTCGGCCCTGGCTGAAAGCGGGTGATCGCCCGCGGGGCGGGCTCCTGCAGCGCCTCTGTGAAGACTTGTGCAGAGCCTCCCCAGCAGGCGCACCCGGCGCAAGACGCGGCAAACTTTGTACCTCACCATGGTTCGATCTCGTCGTCGGGCCACAGGTTGTTGCCGTCCTGATCCATGCCCTGTCTCTGGTACTGATAGCGGAACTTGCGCCGCAGCAGGCCGCCCGGGTCGTTCGGTATGCGCCGGAGCCACTGTTCCATCGCCTGCGTCTGTTCCTGCGCCCGGCGCTGCGCCAGCATCTCGGCCTCGCTCATGGCCTCCTGCTGCTCGCCCTGCTGCTCAAGGGCTTCCTGTGCGGCACGGTCGAGTTCCTGCTGCAAGGCGTCCAGGTCTTCCTGGCTCATTTCGTCCTCGCCGCGCGCGGAGGACTCTTCGGATTCGCTGTCGGGATCGCCGGACGCGCCTTCCTCGCCCTGCTGATCCGACTGGCTGTCGCCTTCCGCCTGCCCGGATTCACCGCCGGATTCCGACGGCGATTCCTGGTTGCCCTTCTCGCCGCTTTGCGCCTGCTCCTGTTGCTTCAGGAATTCCTTCACCCGGTCCCGGTTCCAGGCGGCATCCTCCGACTGCGGATCGATCTCGAGCACCTGCTCGTAGGCGTCGATCGCCGCCTTAAGCTCGCCTGAACGCGCCAGCGCGTTGCCCAGGTTATAAAGGCTGTCGGCGGCCGATGGCGCGTCCTCGATGTCCGTGCGCTGCCGAAACCCCTGCGCGCTTCCGCCGTAGTCGCCCGCGCGGTATTGCGCGACGGCGCGCCACGTCGGGTCCTCGAACAGCGCCGCCGCCGCCGCCGCGTCGCCCTCCGCCAGTTTCTCCTGCGCCTGCTGATTCCTGTTTTTCCACAGATCGTCCCAGGCGGACGCTTCGGCCGGACCGGACAGCGGCATCACGCACAGCACGGCAACCGACAGCATGAAGCCGCGGCGAAACGCCAGCGAGGCCAGCGGCACCAGCAACAGCAGGAGCCAGGGACCTTCCTCACGCCACTGATCGGTGGCCAGCGATTCGTCGGCCGCGGACGAGCCGGCGGCAGCGTCGGACAGCAATCTTTCGATGTCGCGATTGTCGGCGGTCATCGCGGTGTAACTCCCGCCGCCTGCCGCGGCGAGCTCGCGCAGCGCTGCGGTTTCGAGCTTTGGTATGGCAATGCGGCCGGTCCGGTCGGTGACGAAGCCGCCATCGGGGCGCGGAATCGGCGCCCCGTCCTCCGTGCCTGCGCCCAGCACCGACAGCGTGTAACCGGCGTTGCGAAGGTCCCTGGCCGCGCGTTCGGCTTGCTGGGAGGTGCCGCCGTCGGTGATCAGCAAGACTTTGCCGTATCCGACGCCGGCCTGCTGCAGAAGCTCACGCCCCTTGTCGATGGCCGCGGCGGGATAGCTGCCGAGGCTCGGCATGATATCCGTCCTCAGGCTGTTGACCAGCGACGCCACCGTATCCGCATCCGTCGTCAGCGGCGTTACCGTAAAGGCATTGGCCGAGTACACCACCAGCGCGGTCTGCCCGCTTCTCCGCCGCTCCAGCAGTTCGAGGATCTTCAGCCGCGCACGGGTGAGTCGGCTCGGCGCCAGGTCTGCGGCATCCATCGACCGCGACAGGTCGAGCGCAATCACTGTGGCCTGGTCGGTACGAAACACCGGCTGCTCCAGGCGGTTCCAGCTGGGGCCGGCCAGCGCGATGGTTGCAAGCACCCCGCACAGCAGCAAAAGCCACCAGCGAAACGCGGAGGCCCGCGCCGCCGAGCGTTGCAGGACGTACGGCGCAAGCGCCGGATCGATCACACGCTGCCAGCTGCCAGGCGCGAGCTGCCGCCGCGCCATGAGGAGCGCCAGCACGGCCACCAGCGGCAGTGCGAGCAGCCACTCCGGCCGGATCCAGTGAAACTCAGTCGGCATGCGCTTTCGCCTTGTACGGACGCGGCAGCGTCAGGTTCGAAAGGAGGCTTGCACCTGCGAGCAGGAACGCCAGCACGAAGGCTCCGCCGAGCGGCCAGTAATAAAGAACCCGCACCGGACGAAATCCCCCCTCCGGTTCGGCTACCGGCTCCATTTCGTCGAGCAGGCGGTAAATCTGCTGCAGGCTCGCCGTGTCCCTGGCGCGAAAGTAACGACCTCCGGTCAGCTCGGCAATGCGGGTCAGGGTCTCCTCGTCGAGATCCGCGGACGGGTTGACGCGGCGCATTGTGCCGGTGATCGAGGGAATCACCATCTGGTCCGCGCCGATGCCGATGGTGTAGATGCGCAGGCCGATCTGCTGCGCCAGTTCGGCCGCTTTCAGCGGCTCGATGGCGCCCGCCGTATTCGCCCCGTCCGTCAGCAATATCAGCACCTGCTCCCCGGCGTCGGCACCCTGGTCGTGAATGCGCTTTACCGCGAGAGTAATGGCGTCGCCGATCGCAGTCTTCTCACCCGCGAGGCCGATGAAGGCTTCCATCAACAGAATGTTGACCGTCTCGCGATCCAGCGTCAGTGGCACCTGCAGATAGGCCCGATCGCCGAACAGGATGAGTCCCAGCCGATCGCCCTCGCGGCGGTTGATGAAGTCGCTCGCGACAGCCTTGGTTGCCGTCAGCCGGTCGACGCGCCGGTTCGCGAGCTCGAAGTCCTTGGCATCCATGCTGCCGGAAAGGTCGACGGCCAGCATCAGGTTTCGTCCCGACACCGGCACATCGACTTCGTCGCCGATTCGTTGCGGTCTCGCCGCCGCCGTCACCAGCAGTATCCAGGCGACGGCTGCAATCCAGAAACGCCAGTTCAGGAGTCGATCCGCCCGCCGCCGTTCCGCGAGCACCGCGAAGTTCTCCAGTTTCGGCACTTTGAGCCCCGCTTCACTGGCATCGGCCGCCGGCGGCAGCACCGCGCGGACGACAAAAGGCAGCGGCAGGACCAGGAACATCCACGGCCAGGCGAAGGACCACATCAGGTCGACTCCGGCAGCGGCGTCGTCAGACGCCGGCGCACCGCGTCGAGAAGGCCGTCCACGTCAAGTTCGCTTACCCGCTCATCGGCGCGGCGGTACGGCAGTTCCTGAAGCGCCTGGCCGGGGCCCTCGGTGAAGAGTCTCTCGTCCATCCCGCGGTCGAGCCAGGCAAGCCACGCCTGGCCGGTCAGCCCGGCCACGTCCTTGCGCGGCGCATACGCCAGCATCGCGCGGCGTAACAGTTCCGAGAGGCGGGTAGCCAGCAACACGGGATTCGGCGCGGCGCGCCAGGAGCTTTCGAGTCGCGCCAGCTCCTTCAGGGCAATGCGGCGCGCGGCGTCAGCACGCCACCGGGCCCATGCCTTGTGCAGAACCAGAAGAATACCGAGCAGAACGACAGCCAGCAGTACCCACCAGCCCGGCGCCAGCGGCCACCAGCCGATCGCTTCCGGCAGGTGCAGGTCTCTCAAAGGTATCTGTTCCGGATCCATGTCCTCGATTACATCGGTTCACCTAAGAACTCGGCAAGAAGGCATATGCGCTCAGCGGGCCCTTCTGCCGAGTGCCTGCTGCATGCACACGACCGGATCGTCGTCGGTGGACATCGGCAGCAGGTGCACGCCATACCGCTGGCAGAAAGTTTCCAGAAGCATCAGGCGTTCCGCGAACGCCTGGCGGTAATCGTCCCGTGCGCGGCGCGTATGTGTGTCTATTGTCATCTCTCCTGCCATCTTTCCGGAGTTGCTGACCAGCCGATAGCGCCCCGGCGGCGGCAGCTCCCGCTCGAGCGGGTCACTCAAGAATATCGCCATCACCTCGCTGTGGCGCGCGACGCCCGACAGGTACGCCTGCGGTCCGCGCGTGAAGCCCGCGAAGTCGCTCAATATGACAACCTGGCTGCCCGGGCGCGCTACCCGCTTTAATGCCGCCATCGCCTGCGTCAGCGACGGTTCGCTTACGTCCGTCTCTGCACGGTTCACCCAGTCCGGATGGCCCTGAAGCTCATGCACGTAGCGCAACGCCGCCTGCCTGCCGAGCCTCGGCTTGATCTCCCGGTGTGTCGTATCGCCGAACACCAGTCCGCCGAGCCTGTCGCCGCGATGATGCGCCGCCCACGACAAGAGCGCCGCCGCCCGGCTCGCGTTCACCGACTTGTAACAGCCCTTCGTTGCAAAATGCATGCTGCTTCGAAGGTCGACCATTATCAGCACCGGACGTTCACGCTCTTCGCGAAACAGCTTCGTATACGCCGTCGTGCTGCGAGCCGTGACGCGCCAATCGATGTTGCGCGGATCGTCCCCCGCCTGATACGGCCGCGACTCGTCGAATTCCATGCCGCGGCCGCGGAAATGCGAGACGTAGGCGCCGGTCTGCAGGGAGTTCACGCGCAGGACGTCGAGCGCGATGACGCGCGCGGGGCCGTTCAGGCGGATGAGTTCGGCCTGGGTTACGGCGACGGGGGATGCGTTGGGCTGTAGTTTGTCGTGACGCACTTGTTGGTTACCTTCGCTCCCTTTGACCGCGGAACGGGTTCTGTGCTCCACCGCCGGTATTTCTCATGGACGTTTGGCGTTCGTGGCAAACGGCGCCTTGCCTGCCGGGGAGGGCCTTTCAGGAACGCCGTGAACCCGTCCATGGGGGCTTCGCACAAACATCCCTGTTTGTGACGATCCTGAAAGGCCCTCCCCGGCAGGCAAGACACCTTTGATACGTTGTGGGTCCATGAAAAATACCGGCTGCGTTGGTGGTGGACTGTTGGCGTGCTGGTGACGGACAGGTGGTTGGTCGCGAGGTTTGGGGTTGCCTAGGGGACGCCGACGCCGTCCAAGAGGCGTTCTATGATGGAGTCGGCGGTGATGCCGTCGGCTTCGGCTTCGAAGCTCAAGACCAGGCGGTGGCGCAGGACGTCGCCGGCGACGGCCTGGATGTCTTCGGGGCCTACGTAGTCGCGGCCGGCGAGCCAGGCGTGGGCGCGGGAGGCGCGATCGATGCCCATGCCGGCGCGTGGGCTGGCGCCGTACATGATCTGGCCCTGCAGCGTGGAGTCGACGATGCCGGCGTTGCGGGTCGCGACCACCAGGTTGACGATGTATTGCTCCAGTTCGTCGGCAAGGTGCAGACGCAGAATGGCCTGCCTTGCTTCCATGATCGAGGCTTCCTCGAGGAGTTCAGGAGGCTGGAACGGATCGCGTTCGCCGGCCTTTGCTTCCTCGCGGTTCAGTACGAGGATGCGGCGTTCGTCGACGGGGCTCGGGTATCCGACCTTCACGTGCAGCAGGAAGCGGTCGAGCTGCGCTTCGGGCAGCGGATAGGTGCCCTCCTGTTCGATCGGGTTTTGCGTCGCCATGACCATGAACAGGTTGGACAGCATGTAGCTTTTTTCGCCGACTGTGATCTGTCGCTCTTCCATTGCCTCGAGCAGCGCCGATTGCACCTTTGCCGGCGCACGATTGATTTCGTCCGCCAATATCAGATTGTGAAACAGCGGCCCTTTGCGAAACTCGAAGGTCCCGTCCTGCGGGCGGTAGATTTCGGTACCGGTCAGGTCCGCGGGCAGCAGGTCCGGTGTGAACTGCAAGCGATGGAAATCTCCCTCGATGCTTTCCGCCAGCACCTTGATCGCGCGTGTCTTCGCGAGTCCCGGAGCGCCTTCCACGAGCAGGTGCCCGTCGCACAGCAACGCGATCAGCATTCGATTGATCAGATGCGCCTGGCCGACGATCAGGCGACTCGCGTGCGCTTCGAGCCTTTGGAATTTTTCGATTAGGGTCATGTACGCTCCGACGCGCAAAATGGCGTGCCATTTTATTGATGAAGTATCCGCAGTCCAATATAAAAGCGCTGCAGGAGCCCGCCCGACCGCCATCCCGCTCGTCGGAGCCACGACTGACTTTCCATAACGCCTGGTCATGGCAAGCATCGGTCCGATCGGACTCGTCAATGGTTACTGAGTCATAATGGCTTCCCCTACGACCAGCGGGACCGCAAGACATTGCAGGAATTCCGGAAATTCATGTGCTCGCGTCCTGCCGCGCCGCGACGCAGCATCGCTTTATACCTCATCCTGCTCGGACTTGCGGCAGGCTGCGAGCCGGAGCCTGCGCCGAAGGGGTCGCCCGCCGCCAACTGCGTCGACGATGGCGAACTCACGGCGGAGGTGTTCGGCGCCATCGAAACAAGCCTCGAATGGCGCGACGACGAACTCGAATGCGACGGCATGCCCCGACCCCATGGGCAGGGCGCGCGGCTTCGCTTCGCAGGTCCGGCCCTGTCGAATGGCGAGACATTGAGCCTTGCTTTCATCATCGCGCTTCCCGATCTGCAGCAAGGGCGAAGTGCCGCCGAGATTCCCGCCGGCGTGACGCTGATCGAGGAGAACGAGGGACATTTCTTCAGCACTCCGGAGCCATCGACTTGCTGGGCCGATATCGAACACCAGGTCCCGCTCGACGATGCTGCCGTCGACGCGATTCCCGAGTACCGCATCAAGGGCCTGCTTTACTGCGTATCGCCGCTTGCGGAGGTGAACGGCAGCAGAAGCGTGACGTTCACGGACCTGCATTTCTCAGGACGCCTGGACTGGCGGGTGCCGGAGTGATCGCCGCTAAAGCTCGCGCATCGACAACACGGGCTGCACGAATCGTGTTTGCATTACTTGCGCTCCTTGCAGGCGGCTCGTCGATGGCGGACGAGGGGCTCGAAAGCGCGTTTACCAGCACGTCGATTGTCATCCAGACCAGCGGCTCCGCCTGTTATGACTTTGCCGTCTACCTGGCACTGACGCCCGAGCAACAGCGTCGCGGACTGATGCACGTGCGGCGGCTTCCGCGGTTCACCGGAATGTTGTTCGTATATCGGAATGACGACATCCATTCCATGTGGATGAAGAACACGCTCATTCCGCTCGACATACTGTTCATCCGCAGCGACGGAAGCGTCGCCTCGATCGCGCAGATGACGGAACCGTTGTCGCTTCGCTCAATCGCTTCAACAGAGCCGGTCAGGTATGTGCTGGAATTGAACGGCGGCGTTGCGGCAGAGCTGGGGATCGATACCGACAGCGTGGTGTATCTGCCCGAACTTTGAGGTAAGCGGTCGCTCGCAGCACGCGATTCGTACGCGGCGCGCTTCGGATGCGTGGGATCGCCCGCGGGGCGGGCTCCTACAGCCCACGATCCGTACAATTCGCGGGCTGTAGGAGCCCGCCCCGCGGGCGATCCCACCGCACTACATGCGCAAACCCTTACAACTACAAAACCGCCGCGATCGACTCCGCCAGGTACTCCACATTCCCCCGCGTAATCCCCGCCACATTGATCCGGCTCGAATCCACCATATACACCCCGAACTCGCCCTTGAGCCTCTGAACCTGCGCGGCGGACACGCCAAGAAACGAGAACATCCCCTTGCCGCGTTCGATATGCGAGAAGTCGTGTTCCGGCGCCTTGCCGCGGAGCGCGGCACAAAACAGTTCGCGCGTCTCCCGCAATCGGTTGCGCATTGCCGCGAGTTCGGCCAGCCACTCGGCCCGCAGCGCGGCATCGGTGAGAATCGTTGCCACCACCGCAGCGCCGTGATCCGGCGGCATCGAATACATCGTCCTGACGATGTTGAACACCTGGCTGCGCACTACCGCGGTGGCCGGCGCATCTCGAGCGATAAGCGCCAGGCTGCCGACGCGATCGCGATAGATGCCGAAGTTCTTCGAGCAGGAACTCGACACGATCATCTCCGGCACACGTTCGAAAAACAGCCGCAACGGAAACGCGTCTTCCTCGAGGCCGTTCGCGAAGCCCTGGTAGGCGAGGTCGATGAACGGCAGCAGTTGTCGCGACGCGATGACGTCCGCGACCTCCTGCCACTCCGCCGTATCGAGATCCATACCTGTCGGGTTGTGACAGCAACCGTGCAGCAGCACTATGTCGCCGGCCGGAATGGTATTCAGGGTGTCGAGCATTTCCGGAAAGCGAATGGTCCGGGCCGCTTCGTCGTAGTAGGGATATGACCTGAGCGTGACTCCCGCGCCGCCCAGAAGCGGCACGTGATTGGCCCACGTGGGTTCGCTGGTCCAGACCGACACGTCAGGCCTCGCACGCAGGATCAAACCGGCCGCCACACGCAGCGAACCGGAGCCGCCCGGCGTCTGGATCGTGGCGATGCGCTCGCTTCCCGCAGCGCCGCTGCCGAACATCAGCGCCTGCATTGCGTTGTTGAACAGCGGATCGCCGCCCGAGCCGAGATAGGCCTTGGTCGATTGCCCGTCCACCAGGCGCTGTTCCGCTTTTTTGACGGCATCGAGAACGGGGGTGCGGCCGTGCTCATCACGATACACGCCGACGCCCAGGTCGACCTTCGACTCGCGCGGATCGTTCTGGTGTTCCGCGATCAGTCGCAGAATGGCATCGGGGGGAAGTGCTTTCAGGTTCTCGAACACTCGGTCTCTCCAGGGCAGGGAATCACACCGCCCGGTGCCGCGGCGGCCGCGCGGCATTGTACACAATGGCGGCTTTCGTCGTTCAGAGCGAATCGAGAGGGAGCTTGATATAAGAGACGTTGTTGTCTTCGCTTTCCGGCAGATGACCGGCGCGAATGTTGATCTGGATCGCAGGCAGCAGGAGGGCCGGCAGCAAGAGCGTGGCGTCGCGTTTCTTGCGCATCGTGACGAAGTCCGCTTTGGTGGTGCCGTCTTTCACATGAACATTCGACTCCTTCTGCTCGGAGACGGACGCCTCGAAACGCAGCGAACGTCCGTCGGGCGGATAGTCGTGGCACATGTACAGCTTCGTTCGCGCGGGAAGCGCAAACAGTTTCTGGATGGAGTCGTAGAGCAGTGCCGCATCGCCGCCCGGAAAGTCGCAGCGCGCGGTGCCGAAATCCGGCATGAACAGACTGTCCCCGACGAAAGCGCAGTCACCGATCAGGTAAGTGACGCTGTCGCTCGTGTGGCCGGGCGTGTTGAGGACCCGGCAGTCGATACTGCCAATGGTGAAAGAGTCGCCGTCTTCAAACAGACGATCGAACTGGCGGCCGTCCGCGGCAAACGGCGCCTTCAGATTGAAGATCCCGCCGAATGTCTCCTGCACTGCACGAATGCCGTTGCCGATCGCAACCTTGCCGCCCAGGTGCGCCTTGATCGTTTGTGCCGCCGACAGGTGATCGGCGTGCGCATGCGTCTCGAGTATCCATTCCAGCTTGAGGTCGTTCGACTGAATGCAGTCGATAATCTCTCTCGCCGGGCCCGTGTCCGTACGGCCGGACACCACCGAAAACCCGAGCACCGGATCGATAACCGCCGCCACGGACGTGCGGGGATCGCTGACCACATAGGACAGCGTCCCCGTCGGTTGATGGTAGAAATGCCGTACGCTCTGTGCCGGCACAGCAGGCACGCGGCAGGCAGGCGTCAGGCTTTAGGCGCCCAGACCGAGCACCAGCCGTTGCTGTTGATCAGCTTGCCCGGGAAGATCTGGCAGGGGCGCCATTGTTCGCCCTCCTCGCCCTGTATCAGCGCGCAGTTGGCGCAGGTCTGGTTTTCCGCCGGGTTTGGTCTGGCTGACGCATCTACGGTGCTTGCGTCGTGGGTGTATTTCAACGATTGCGCAACCGGATCGTCCTCGGAAATCCGCACCAGGTCCTGTGCTTCCGCGGTGCCGGGACGAATGAAGCAACCGGCGGCCGCTACGGCCGACAACTGTATGAACTGGCGTCTCGCGATCTTGCTCAAGGGAATCTCCTTCCATCTGGCGCAACTGGCGATTTCGAGTACTTTACCGCAGGCGCGATTCTACGCGAAGTCCCTGAACCGCAGCAAAACGGCTGCGGCCTCCGCACAAGTCATAATAGAAGCGCTGTAGGAGCCCGCCTCGCCGGCGAGTTCGCCAATGCCCATCGCACTCGCCCGCAGTGCGGGCTCCTACAGCGCTTCTATCGGGACTTGTGCCGAGATTCCCCAGCCACGAAAATCTGCACTGGCGCACCTTTTTTCACGGGGAATGTGAGGGTAATCACACCCGCCTGTCTGAACTCTTTCATGTTTTTGGGGCTTCCGCACAA
>Ga0299906_10003535_pt1 | contig 12882 bp, 16 predicted proteins | sample RVTome_14_FD_200259 | JGI IMG/M metagenome (GOLD analysis project Ga0299906, IMG submission 200259) | Soil microbial communities from uranium-contaminated site in the Upper Colorado River Basin, Wyoming, United States - RVT145D125 (version 2) ...
GGCGCGGGGTTCGCCGACGCCCCGGTCGCGCGCACGCGCGAGGCGGCAGTCGCGGGCACGCTCTCGATGATGGTCGGCGCGGCGGAGGAGACGTTCCGGCGCATCCGGCCGCTGCTCGACGCGATGGCGAGCGACGTCACGCACTGCGGCGGGCCTGGCGCGGGACAGCTCGTGAAGCTCCTGAACAACCTGGTCCTCGCGCAGACGGTGATCGCGCTCGCCGAGGCCCTCGCGACGGCGCGGGGGGCCGGGGTCGACGCGAAGCTCGTCTTCGAGACGCTCGCGAAGGGGTCGGCCGACAGCTTCGCCTTGCGCAACCACGGCATGAAGGCGTTGCTGCCGGGGGTGTTCCCCGGGCGTGCTTTCTCGACCGAGTACATGCTGAAAGACGTGCGCTACGCGCTCGACACGGCGCGCGAGGTGGGGATCGAGCTGCGCGGCGCGTGCAACGCGGTCGCGGTGCTCGAGGACACGGTTGCGGCGGGGTACGGCGAGGCGTACTGGCCGGCGCTCTACCAGGTGGTTTCCAGGGCCCGCTAGCCCGGGAAACAAAAAGGCCCGGGTTTCCCCGGGCCTTCTCAACCGGCCCGCGGGCTGGCACTTGTGGCGCCCCCCGCGGACCCGTGCGGCCGCTTAAACCGGCCTGATGTTCGAGGCTTGCTTGCCCCGCGCGCCGTCCGTGATCTCGAACTCGACGCGCTGGTTTTCCTTCAGGGTCTTGAATCCCTGCCCTTGGATCTGCGAGAAGTGCGCGAACACGTCCTTCCCGCCGTCATCGGGCTTGATGAAGCCGTAGCCCTTCTCTTCGCTGAACCACTTCACAACACCGGTCGTCATTCGTACGTTCCTTGCAAAAAAATGAAAAATAGCCTTGCGGCCTACATGCGAAGAACTTCAAGGGAAGAGCTTGAGGACCTGAGGTACCGCGGCTTGCGGCATCGACTTGACCAGCGACTTCGCTGCTTGAGAATTCTTGCGCGGCCTTTATACCCATGTCATGGGTGCGGGTCAAGTGCTTTCAGCAACACCGGCCCTCGCTGGCGGTGCCTCGGGCCCGCGGTCGTGCCGGCGGCGGGCGCGCCTGGTCGCCGCGCCGCCGCCGAACTGAGTTTCGTCAGGACTGGGCGGCCTCTGAGAAATATCTGCTCGGGGTCGTTCCGAGCGTGCGCTTGAACATGCTCGTGAACGCGCTCTGCGTAGAGTAGCCCGCTTCGAAGGCCGCGTTCTTGACCGACTGCCCCGCCGCAAGCCGGGTCAACGCGGTGAGCAGGCGCGCCTGCTGTCGCCAGCGGCTGAAGGTCATGCCCGTTTCGCGCAGGAACAAGCGCTCGGCGGTCCGTTTGCTCATCCCGGCGTCGCTCGCCAGGCGCGCCAGCGTGGCAGGGGCATGGATCTCGCGGAGGATCCGGTCGCAGACGCCCGCAAGCTGCGGATGCGAGGGGATCGGCAGATGCAAGGGCAGCATCCGCGACACCCGGATCTCGTCGATGATCAACTTCATCAGCCGGCCGTCGGGGCCACTCCGATCGTAGAGCAGCGGCGCCTGCGCGGCGCGCAGGATCAGCTCGCGCAGCAGGGGGGACACGTTGATGGCACAGCATTCGCGCAGCACGTGCTGCGCGACCCGCGGCGTGACATAGATTGTCCGCATCGCCACCAGGCCCATGGTCCGGGTCTCGTGCTCGACGCGGCTCGGGACCCATACGGCGCGCTGCGGCGGGATCACCCAGGTACTGGCGCGGGTCTCGACCACCATGACCCCGGAGGCCGCGTAGACGAGCTGCGCCCGCTTGTGGCTATGCCATGGCGTGGTGTGGGCGTCCGGGATGTCGCGCGCCAGGACGGCGACCGGCCGAGGAACGTCCTGATAGTCGCGCGGATCGGGGCTTCTTGCCGGCATTTGGCGCGTTCGAGATAAACACTGTCACTCTAGATGATTTTCGCCAAACGCGGAATGCGTATCATTTTCGCCATCGACGACGGAGGTCCGCATGGGCGCGATGGAACAGATGGCAAAGTCGCTGGAGAGCCTTCAGGGACGCCAGAAGGAATACTCCGATCGGGTGCACAAGCTGAACCTGATCGAGGGGTGGTGGTGGGACGCGACGCAGTTCCAGCCGCGGCCCGATCAGCCGACGCAGCCTACGACCGCGGCCGTCCCGCACATCTGGAGGTGGTCGGATCTCGGGTCCTTGGTCCATGGGATGGGCGACCCGAGTCTGGGGGTCGGTCTCGGGCAGGGGGCGAAGAAGGCGGAGCGGCGCGTACTGGTGTACCGGAACCCCGGTCTCGGCGGCCAGTACGCGATCACCAATACGTTCTTCGGGGACGTCCAACTCGTGAAGAAGGGCGAGGTCGCGCCGAGCCATCGCCACACGACCACCGCCGCCCGGTTCATCTTCGAGGGAAGCGGCGGCTGGACATCGGTGGAAGGCGAGCGCGCGATGCTGTCGCCTGGCGACCTGGTGATCAACCAGCAGCTCGGTTGGCACGATCACGGCAATGACGGTCCCGACAATTTCGTGTTCTTCGACGTGCTCGACATCCCGCTGCTCACCGCGCTCGGCACGGCGACCTGGGATTTCGACTACGTCAAGGTCACCGGGGACAAGGACCAGACGGCGCAGCCGCTGTGCTGGCCGCTGAACCACTCGAACAACCTCTACCAGGCCGGCGGGATCATCCCCAAGTTCATCGGCGGCGCGCGGGCGGACCATTCGCCCATGCTCTCGTACCGGTGGGACGTGGTGCGCGATACGCTCGGCCGCCTGCGCAAGGAAGCGGGCAGCCCCTATGACGGCGTGCTCGTCGAGTTCGCCAATCCCGCGAGCGGCGGCCCGGTCGGACCGACGATGTCGATCTGTGCGCAGCTGCTGCGCCCGGGCGAGAAGACCCTTTCCCACCGGCACAACAGCAGCACGATCTACATCGGAGCGGAGGGCCGGGGCTATAGCGTTGTCGGCGACAAGCGCATCGACTGGGCGCGGCACGACGTGTTCGCTGTGCCGACCTGGCACTGGCACGAGCATGGCAACGACAGCGACCAGGACGCGATCGTCTATTCAGTGAGCGACAGCCCCGTGATCGAGAAGCTGGGGCTCGCTTGCGAGCAGCGCAAGACGCGCGACGGCAAGACGGAGTTCATCGGCTGGAACGCGAATCGGCTGGTCCACAGGTAGGGGGATGCAGGCATGACCTACGGCTTGTATCTCGCGCGCGCGGCGGCGTTCCTTTGCGCCGCGATTGCCTGCAGCGGCGTCATGGCGCAGGCGTATCCGAACCGGCCGTTGCGCATCGTCGTGCCGCTGTCCGCCGGCGCGGCCGATACCCTGTCGCGTTCCATTGCGGCGAAGCTGACCGAGCGCTGGGGCCAGCCGGTCATCGTCGAGAACCGGCCCGGGGCCGGCACGACGATCGGCACCGATCTCGTGGCCAAGGCGCCCGCGGACGGCTACACGCTGCTCATGGCCACCTTCAGCCACGCGGTCAACGCGACGTTCTACCGCAAGCTGCCCTTCGACACGCTGAAGGACTTTACTGCCGTCACCCTGGTCGCGTCCGCGCCCAACGTCCTGCAAGTCAATCCGGCGGTTCCGGCGCAGCGGGTCGCGGAGCTGGTCGCGCTGGCGAAGAGCCAGCCGGGGAAGCTCAATTTCGCGTCCGCCGGCAACGGCAGCTCGAGCCATCTCGCCGGGGAGCTGTTCAAGACCCTGGCCGGCGTGCAGATCGTGCACGTCCCCTACAAAGGGGCGGCGCCGGCGATGACCGACCTGCTCGGAGGTCGCGTGGAGATGTCGTTCGATCCGCTGCCCTCGTCGCTCGCCCACATCAAGGGCGGCAAGCTGCGGCCCCTGGCGGTGACCACGACCACCCGGTCGCCCGTGCTTCCTGATGTGCCGACGATGGCCGAGGCCGGCGTCCCGGGCTATGAGCTCAACGGCTGGTCCGGCCTGCTGGTGCACGCGAATACGCCGAAGGACATCGTTGGCGCGCTGAACCGGGAGATCGTCGCCATCATCCAGGCGCCCGACGTGAAGGAGCGCTTCGCTCGCCTCGGGTTCGACATCGTCGGCAACACGCCGGAGCAGTTCCAGGCCTTCATCGAAGCCGAAGTCGTCAAATGGGGCAAGGTGGTCCGCGAGGCGAAGATCCACGCGGACTAGCATGATCCGCGGCGGACCCGCCCGCCCCGTCGAGGGGCGGGCAGTAGAATCCCGCCGCGGGCCTGTAGCTCAGGTGGTCAGAGCAGGGGACTCATAATCCCTTGGTCCCTGGTTCGAATCCAGGCGGGCCCACTTACGAGAACACGGCTTTAATCAGAGCGAGAGCTCTGCGCGCTTCTGCGAGAGCATGGCCCGACCGGTAAGTCCGCTCTATGCCAGAGCTCTCGCCGATCGGATCGGCGAGCGGGATTGTTCCCGACCGCTCGTGCCCCGCAAGCAGCGGGGCGCCGACTCAAAAGCGAAAAGTCCCAATGCCGAGGACGCGATCCGGCGGCAAGCCACCCGGCAAATCGAACCCAGATTGACTATATCCGGCAATTTGCCGTACGATGTCCAAGATCGAGGAGATGGTCATGTCCAACGCCGTCACGCAAGCTGCTCGGACGCGCGCCCGAACGCGGGGCAAGGCGCGTCACCGCGCGCTGGCGAAACCCCGTGCGAAGGCACTGCCGAAAAGAAAGGTGGCCCGGCTGGAGGCCCGGATCCACCCCGAGCTCCGGGCGCTGATCCAGCGCGCCGCCGACCTCGAGGGCCGGAGACTGACCGAGTTCGTGACGGCAGCCCTGCAGACGGCGGCGCAGCGCGCGATCGCCGAGTCGCAGCTGCTGCGTCTCGCCGCGGCCGACCAGCTCCGGTTCGCCCGGGCGTTGATCGCGCCGCCGGCGCCTGCGCCCGCCCTCAAGCGCGCGTTCACCCGCCGTCGGGCCCTCATCGCTGAAATTTGAGCCTCCGGTTCCGCATCGAGGCGCTCGCACCGCAGCACGAGCGGGCTCGCTTCGACTGCGGCGTCGAGCCGCTCAACCGGTATTTCCGCCAACAGGTCACGCAGGACATCCGCCGTCGCATCACGGCGTGCTTCGTCGCAGTCGCACAGGACAGCGGTGAGCTCGCCGGCTACTACACGCTCGCCTCGGCGAGCGTCGCTCTCTCCGAGCTGCCGGAAGACGTCGCGAAGAAACTACCTCGCTACCCGACCGTGCCGGCCGTGAGGATGGGGCGTATCGCGATCGCGCGGGCGTTTGCGGGCCAGGGCTTGGGGGCCACCCTTCTCGCCGACGCGCTCACTCGCGCACTGCGCGCCGAGATCCCCGCCTTCGCGCTCATCGTCGACGCGAAGGACGAGAAAGCCGCGGCGTTCTACCGCCACCACGGGTTCCTCGCGCTACAGAGCGACCCGCTCACGCTCTTCCTACCGTTAGCGACTGCCGCAGGGCTCGCCGGTCGGTGAAAAAGCGCGCTCTCCGGGGTCGGGTCTGCCGAAAGATGCCCACCGAGCTCTCGAATCTGCGGACCTTTGCGACCTGGATCGGCAAACCCGTACACCGCCAGCTGAGGGTTTTGCCGTGCGCTGTGGTGGGATGCCGCTGCGCAGCCGGTCGTCGCTCTTGGTGCGGGACCTACACTACTTTCTGAGCTTGCCCCAGAGCTCGTCCAGGCGCGCGTAGCGACCGCAGCCGGTAACGTAGAATTTGTAGCGCACGGGATTCTTCAGGTAGTAGTTCTGGTGGTAGTCCTCCGCCGGCCAGAACTCGCCGGCGGGCACGATCGGAGTGACGATCGGCTGCTTGAAGGGCTTGTCCTTGTCCCATTTCGCCTTGGAGGCCTCGGCGAGCCGCTTCTGTTCCTCGGTGTGATAGAAGATCGAGGGGCGGTACTGCGAGCCGACGTCGCAGAACTGCCGGTCCTTCACCGTCGGGTCGTGGTTCAGCCAGAACTGCTCGAGCAGCCGCTCGTAGCTCACCTTCGCGGGGTCGTAGACCACCTGCACGACCTCGGTGTGCCCCGTGGTCCCGGAGGACACCTCCTGATAGCTCGGCTTCTTCTTGCTTCCGCCCATGTAGCCGGAGGTGGTCGAAATTACGCCAGGAACCTTGTCCATTGCCTCCTCGGTACACCAGAAGCAGCCAGCGGCGAAGGTGGCTTTGGCGAGTCCGGACGGCTGGCCTTGGGCAAGAGCGGGAGGGACTGCGATGGCGGCCAGCCAGATCTGCAGGGCGAGAAGTCGCGCAAGCATGGACATACGGCTCCTTTTACGATGTGGCCGGCTTAGCCGCCCGGGCGTGCGCGTCGGAGACCCCGACGCTCCGGATCGGATGCACAGGGTTCTGCCCGACCGGGATTGGTCGCGCCACAACAGCTATTGCGTCAGTTTCGCGGGCTCCAAGGGCTTGGTGCGATCGAACTGTAGCCCGTGACCAGCGATGAAGGCAACAGCCCCGGCTCGCCCGACGCGACGTCGTGTTTGCCTTCGCCAAATGACGATCGGTCCCGCGCTATACTTGATTGTGATGCGCATGTTAGTTCGGCTGCTCGTGCTATCGGTTGCGCTCCATATTCCGGTCGCGAGCGCCGCCCAGCTATGCGCCGAGCGCGCGAGTGGCCACTCGATCGCGCTCGCAGCAGATTGTCCCGGGTGTGCCGAGCTAGGAGTTTCTCCGAGGCACGACGAGTCACGCGCGGTCACGCGACGCTACGCTCTCGGCAGCTGACCGCAGGGGCTCGGACTCCGCGACCCCTCTCGCTCCCGCGTCACCGGGCTCCTTGGGTGCCGCAGGCTCTTCGGCGCTCGAGCACCCTTTCTTCTGTCCGAGCCGGTTCGCGCAGAGCCCCAGCGCGCACATCGCGGCGCATGGGAGCAACGCTAGGATGATCGGCGCCAGTCCGGCGGCGACCAGCGAGTTCCAGCCCAGAGACAGCCCGGCCGCCATACCCGCCACCGCTGCTGCGATCAGCAGTGTTCGCCGGCTCAGCCGTACCCCCAGCGTAATCGTCTGCTCCCAGGTTTGCGTTGCGGTCTTGACACCAAGTCGGCGCGAATTTGCCATGCGCAATCCTCCTTTCTGAGACCTACGGACAAACGCTTCTCCATCCCTCATCCATCCGGCGCTCGATGCTTCGGGGCTTCGGGGAGATGGCTGCGGATTCGATTCACGGCCGCCGGCTTGTCCCACTCGGCCGGCCCGACGACGCGCCACAGCTCGCGGCCGTCCCGATCGACGAGCAGCGTCAAGGGGATCCCCACCGCGCCCAGCTTCGTGAGCGCTTCGCCGCTGGCGTCGACGTAGATCCGAAGCGCGCGGAGCTCGAGCTCCCCGTAGAAGCTCCTGACCGCCGACACGCCGCCGCGGTCGATCGACAGCGGGACGACTTCGAAGTCGGGTCCGCCGAGCGCCGCCTGCAGCCGGTCGAGCGCCGGCATCTCCTCGCGGCAGGGGACGCACCACGTGGCCCAGACGTTGAGCAGGATTACGCGTCCCCGGAAGTCCGCGAGGGAGTGCCGCGCGCCGGTGCCGTCGACGAAGTGGAGTTCCGGCAGCGGTCGTGGGGTTTCGGCGCGCTTGATGCGAGGCGCTCCGCCCCCTCCCGCGAGGTCCGAGGTCGACGCGCTGCCGGCGCCCCCTCCCGACGAAAGCGCACGGTACGCGCCAGCTGCTGCCAGGGCGAGGACGACGAGCCCGAAGATCGCGAGGGCCGGCTTGATCATGGCGAACCACCGGGACGCGGACCGGACGCCGCCTTCGCTGATGCGCCGTCGGCGCGGAGCCCGGCGATGAGCGGACGCAGTTTCTCTTCCAGAAGCTTGGGCGTGATCGGGCCGATCACCTTGTAGGCGATCCGGCCGCCGCGGTCGATAACGAACGTCTCGGGCACCCCATAAACGCCCCAGTCGATCGCGACTCGCCCGTCGAGATCAGCGCCGGTGCGCGTGTAGGGATCGCCGAGCGCGTCGAGCCAGCGCGCCGCGTCCTCAGGGCGGTCCTTGTAGTTGAGGCCGTGGATGGGAACGAACTTCTCGCGCTGGAGCTGCAGGAAGACGGGATGCTCCTCCCTGCAGGCCACGCACCACGATGCGAAGACATTGACGAGCGACACGTCACCTCTCAAATCGCCGCTCGAAAGCCCGAGGGAGCGTCCCTTGACGGGGGGAAGAACGAACTCGGGCACTGGCTTGCCGATGAGCGCGGAGGGGACTTCCCGGGGGTTGAGCGTCAAACCGACGCTGAGAAACACGACGACTCCCGCGAACAGCAACAGCGGCACCAGCAATGCCGCGCGGCGCGACCGGGGCGCCTCGCGAGCGACTGCGTTCTGCATGTTTTCAGCTGGAAGCGTCATCGGTGTGCCGGCACCGCATGCTGCCGACGCGCTGTGCATACGGTTCGCCAATCCAGATCACCTGTGGCTGCCGTGGCTCGCCTTCTGCACGACCGGCACAACGACGGTTTCCTGGACAGTCCGCCCGTCTGCCAGCCGAACCGTAAGCCTCAGCTTGACGCTGTCGCCAGCCTTGAGCGGCTGGCGGAGATCGACCAGCATCAGATGCATCGCGCCCGGCGAGAGCTCGACGGTGCGTCCGGCGGGCAGCTCCACCTGGTCGAGCTTGCGCATTCGCATGACGTCGTTGACCGTCGTCATCTGATGAATCTCGGCCGCCGAGGCCACGTCCGCTTCGACCTTGACGAGCGCCGCGTCCTGCGGGCTACGCAGATGCATGTAGGCCGCGCCGACGGTTTGCCCCGGTACGGTCGGCGGCACCCACGCGCCGGACACGCGGACCAGCTCGCCTGCCACGACGGCGACCGAAATGCTCAACGCGAGCCACACGCAAAGGAGGCCGCGCCGGACGGTTGCTGCGCTCGGCATCTATCGTGCGGAACCGGGCGAGCGCCACTGCTCGTTCGGCTGGCCACCGCCCATCATCCCGCCGCCCATCATGCCGCCTTCACCCATCATCCCTCCGCCGCTCATCATTCCTTCGCAGCCTTCCATCATCGAGGCGCCGCGACGGCTGTCGAGCGGCGTTTCGGGCCGCGAAACCGGGCGCTCGATGCGCTCGACCGCTCGCTCCGGCGAGCTCGCCGTCGTCGGAGCTGACGTGCCCGCCGGGGCATCGCGACGGTCTTCCGCACATCCGGTCGCAGCGCTCGCGATGATCAGCGCTCCGAGCGCCCATGCAAATACTTGTCGAACGTTCATGTCGGACCTCCGTGGTCGTGAAAAGACCGCCTTCACTCCACCGCGTACACGCGCGACTTGCCTCCCGGTTGCTTGCCGAGCTCGTAGATCGTGAACGGCTCGCGCTTGCGGCCGGTCATGCCCGGCGAGCCCTGCGGCATGCCCGGCAGCGACACGCCGCGGATCGGCGGACGCTCCCGGAGCAGCCGCTCGACCGTGCTCACCGGCACGTGCCCCTCGACCACGTAGCCGCCGACGAGCGTCGTGTGGCAGCCGCCGAGCGCTTCCGGCACGCCGTTCTCCCTCTTGACCCCGTCGAGATCGTGGGTTGGGACTACCGCCACCTTGTAGCCGTGGTCGCGCAGGTACTTGGCGTACCCCTCGCAGCATTGGCATTGCGGGTTCTTGTATAGCGTCGCGTTACGGTCGACGGGCTGCGCGCGGGCGAGCGGCGCGGCCGCGAGCATTGCCAGCAACGCGAGAAACGTCCGTCTGGTCATCCCGACCTCCCTGAGTGAAAAGAAAAATCGATCATGGAGCCTCATCTCTTGCGTGCCGTCGCATCGAGCAGCGGCACAAGGTCGCTCATCTTCATCGCGCCCGAGCGCTTCTCGCCGTTCGGCAGGAGCCAGGTCGGCGTCGAGTTCGCCCCGAGGCGCTGGCCAAGCGCGACCAGCTGCTCGATCGGCGTCTCGCAGTCGGGCTTCGCCGTGGGTTCGATCCGCTGGTGCATCAGATCGTTCCACGCCTTGACGCGGTCGCGCGAGCACCATACGGCCTTGGCCTGGCGCACCGATTCGGGCTTGATCACCGGATACGGGAAGATGTGGATGGTGATGTCGTCGAGCGTCGCCAGGTCGCTCTCGAACTTCTTGCAGTACGGGCAGTTCGGATCGGAGAGAATCGCGATCTGCCGCCGGCCGTCGCCGCGCTTCATGGTGATCGCCCACTTGAACGGCAGCGCGTTCCAGTCGATCGCCGAGAGCTTGCGCACGCGCTCCTCGGTAAGGTCTTGGTTGGTGGCGGTGTCGACCAGCCTGCCGATGAAGAAGACCTGGGCGGAATCGTCGGTGTAGAAGACCGCGAACCCGCCTTCGGCGCGCTGGATCGCGACCTCGTACAGGCCGCCCTGGCGCAGCTTCTGCACCGAAACGATCTTTGCGTCCGGCAGCTTCGCCGCAATGACGCGCCGGATGGCCTGCTCGTCGGCGTGTGCGATACCGATGGCCATCGCCGCCAGCGCCGCAAGTCCGATAACCGTTCTGACGGTATTCATTCAGGCTTCCTCCGCTTCCGCACGAGCGCCAACGCGACGGCGGCGATAAAACCCGCGGTCGCAAAGAGCAGGGCGATCAGCGCCCAGAATGGCGGCGCTGCAGGCGCGAGCGTCGTCGGCCCGTCCGCTTGCTGCGCGCCGCGCGTATCGGCCAGCGTCGCGGACGCGGCCGGGCTCGCGCTCGCGAGCCGCACCTCCACCAGTTGCTCGAGCGGCGTGTAGCACACGCCCTGGTCGGAACAACCCTGGGAGGTCACCTTGAGCTTCACGCGGCCGCGCGCCGCGTCCTCTCCGCTCAATGGCACGCGCATCGTGACTTGCCGGCGGTAGGTCTCGGTCTCGCCGAAGAAGGGATCGCGCTTGCGCTCGCCCGGGGGCAGCTCGACGTCGGCAAGCACCCGGCCCAACCCGGTCTCGAACTTGAACCGGTCGCGGTACATGTAGTAGCCCTCGGCGATCTCGAAGCTCACCTGGACGTTGCGCTCGTCGAGCGGCTGCGTCGAGATGCGAAAGGCCTGCTCCGGCTCGAGCAGCTCGTCGGGCGAGACCGCGTGCGCGGGCACCGCAGCGGCCGCGAGCGCGAGGACGAGGGACGCCGCCCGTGCGGCATCGGGGGTGGATCGTCGCAAGCTGGCGGATCGCACGGTCATGCCCTCACGAGGCCAGCAGACGCTTCACGTCCTCGACGAGACGGTCGACGGAGCGGCCGTTTGCGCTCACGTAGAGCCGCGGCTTGCCGCGCGGGTCGAGGACGAAGATCGCCGCGGTGTGGTCGACGAGGTAATGCTTCCCGTCCGCGCCCTGCTCGTTCTTGTTGGCGCGGTAATACACCTTGAACTCCTTCGCCGTGCGCGCGATCTCCTCGGGCGAGCCGCGCAAACCGATGAACGACGGGTGGAACGCAGGGACGTACTTTGCGAGCACCTCGGCGGTGTCCCGCTCCGGATCCACGGAGATGAAGATGCCCTGGACGCGGGCGCCGTCGGGGCCGAGCCTGTCCACAACCTGCGCCATCTCGGCCATCGCGGTCGGGCAGGCGTCCGGGCAGTTCGTGAAGCCGAAGAACACGAGCACCACCTTGCCGCGGAAGTCGGCGAGCGTGCGGCGCTGCCCCGTGTGGTCGGTCAGCTCGAAGCCGCGCGCCCAGTCGACACTGGAGATGTCGGTCGCATGGAACTTCTTGGCGGATTCGGTCGACTCGTGGCACGCGGCAAGCGCTGCTGCCAACACGAGGATCGCGATCCGTTGCGGCTTCGCCATGGCCCAAGCCTCACGTGACGCGCAGGCACGCTGCCATGCCGCCCGCCTGGTGGTCGAGCACGTGGCAATGGAGCATCCACTCGCCGGGGTTGTCGGCGACGAACGCGATCTCCGCGCTCTCCTGCGGCGCGAGCAGCACGGTGTCGAGCCATTCGCGGTGCGCGGTCGGCCGGCCGTCGCGCGAGATCACGCGGAAGGAGTGGCCGTGCCAGTGCATCGGGTGGTGCCACGCGGTGTCGTTCACCAGCTTGAGGACGTAGCTCCTGCCGCGTCGGAAGATCAGGAGCGGATCGAAGACCGCCACGCCCTCGCCGCACCCCTTCGACAGGCCGTTCACCGCCCAGGCCTTGCCGCGGGGCAGGCCGTCCATGCTGCCCATCATGCCGCCGGTGAGCGCGATCTCGTGCCGCTCGGCGCGCGCGAGGTCGGGCTCGGCGAGCGGATTGGCCGGAAGGCGGATTGGGGCGGCGAGCGGTTTTGTGCGAAGCGGCGGCTCGTCCGCGTAGACGATATCAACCAGGCGATATTCGAGCCGGGGATAGAAGTTGTCGTGCACCGCATGGCGGCTCCCCGGCGCGCCGAGCATGTCGATCACCACGTCGGCGCGCTGTGCGGGGGCGAGCACCACTGCGCCGCCCTCGGGGGCGTGCGGCTCGACCGGCTGGCCGTCGAGCGCGATCACCATCGGGCGGTGACCGCGGAAGTCGAGTGCGAAGATGCGCGCGCTCGCGGCGTTGATCAGGCGCAGGCGGATCCGTTCCCCGGCGCGCACGCGGAAAGCCTCGGGCACCTTCCCGTTGATCGTCACCGTGTTGCCGACGCGCCCGTTGTGGTTCACGTCCATGAAGGCGCCGAACCCACCGCGGATCGACGCGTCGCGGTCGAGCCGCCAGTCGCCGAGCACCCAGACCTCGTCGCGGTCGACTTCGGTCGGCACCCGTTCTTCGACGATCAGCGCCCCGGCCAGGCCGCGTGCCACCTGCTCGTAGCTGCGCTGATGGGGGTGGTAGAAGAACGTCCCGGCGTCGGGCAGCGTGAACCCATAGACGAAGGTCTCGCCGGAGCGGATAGGCGGCTGCGTGAGGTCCGGCACGCCGTCCATCGGGTTCGGCAGGCGGATACCGTGCCAGTGCACCGTCGTGCCCTGGTCAAGATGGTTCTCCACCC
>Ga0299906_10003536_pt1 | contig 12881 bp, 10 predicted proteins | sample RVTome_14_FD_200259 | JGI IMG/M metagenome (GOLD analysis project Ga0299906, IMG submission 200259) | Soil microbial communities from uranium-contaminated site in the Upper Colorado River Basin, Wyoming, United States - RVT145D125 (version 2) ...
CGCCGTCCGGTCGGCTGTCCTGGACGTCCGCCTCCTGACCGACCCCGTCGACCTCGAGGCCTACCGGGTCGACGAGACGGCCTATCTCCGGGCGGACCTGCCGGCCGCCGTCGCGCTCCCGACCGAGACCGCCCAGGTCGCCGCGCTCGTCCGGCTGGCCGCCGCGCACGGCGTACCGATCGTGCCGCGCGGGGCCGGGAGCGGCCTGTCCGGCGCGGCGGCCGGGATCGCCGGAGGGTTGACGATCGCGTTCACGCGGATGAACCGGATCCTCGAGATCGATCGGGCGAACCTCGTCGTCGTGACCCAGCCCGGCATCCTCAACGCGGAGCTCAAGGCCGCCGTCGCCGCGGAGGGCCTGTTCTATGCACCGGACCCGGCCAGCTACGAGATCTGCTCGATCGGCGGCAACCTCGCCACGAACGCCGGCGGGCTGTGCTGCGTGAAGTACGGGCAGACGCGGGATTCCGTTCTGGGCCTCGAGGTCGTGCTGGCAGACGGGTCGGTCATCCGGACCGGGAGCAAGCTCGTCAAGGACGTCGCCGGGTACGCCCTGACGCACCTGTTCGTCGGGTCGCAGGGGACCCTCGGGCTCATCACCGAGGCGACGCTCCGTCTGCGGCCGACGCCGCCGGCCCGCTCGACGCTCCTCGCCTTCTTCCCGACCCTCGACGGCGCCGGCGATGCGGTGGCGGCGCTCGCGACCTCCGGCCTCGACCCGGTCACGCTCGAGCTGCTCGACCGGCCGACGATCGCCGCGGTCGACGACGCCCATGGCCTGGGCCTCGATCGCGACGCGGCGGCGATGCTCATGGTCGAGTCCGACCTGCCGGAGCGCGCGGCGGCCGAGGAACTGGCCGCGGCGGAGGCGCTGTGCGTCGCGGCCGGCGCCTCGTCGACGATCCGCTCCGCGAGCGCGCAGGAGGCCGACATGCTCCGCCAGGCGCGCCGCCTCGCGCTGCGGGCACTCGAGCTGCAGGGCACCGTGCGCATGGAGGACGTGGGCGTGCCGCGGGCACGCGTGCCCGACCTGCTCCGGGCGATCGACGAGATCGCGGTCCGCCACGGGGTCCGCTGCGCGACGTTCGGGCACGCCGGCGACGGCAACCTCCACCCGAACTTCATCTTCTCGCGGGACGACCCGACGGCCGAGGCGAAGACCGAGGCGGCGCGGCACGACCTGTATGTCGCGGCGCTCGCGCTCGGGGGAACGGTGACGGCCGAACACGGGATCGGGCTGGCCCGGCGCGACTACCTGCCGATGCAGGTCGGCGAGGACGTGGTCGCGGTGATGCGCCGGATCAAGGCGGCGCTCGATCCGGCCGGGATCCTCAACCCGGGGCGCGTGCTGTAGCGGTGGCGTGACGGCCACCTGACGGCCGTCTGACGGCCCCGCGGCGGGTCGCCACCGCCGCGCCGATCGCTCGATTGATCCGAACCCGCGCCTTCCGCGCATACCCCGCCGAACGGTCGACGGGGAGTCGCGACACCGGCGATCGAGCTGCCCACCCCAGACACCGGCTCCGGCTGGAGACCGGTTCCCAGGAGGATCGAATACGACATGCGCACACGCACCCTCGCCGCGTTCGGGACGGCCCTCGTCGTCCTGACCGTCGGCGCCGCGCCGTTCTTCACGAGCGCGGCCGACCACGTGGAGGCCCCGCTCGCGGTGGCGAACGGCGACCTCGACATCACCGACGTCTACGCCTTCGACGGAGCCAACCGCAAGGACACGGTCGTCGTCATGAACGTGAACCCGTTCGCCGGCGTCGTGTCCGGGATGGACTTCGCCACCGATGCGGAGTACCGCTTCAACATCGACACGGGCGGCAACCCGGCCGCGGAGGACATCTACACGGTTACGTTCGGCGACGACGCGCCGAACGGCAAGCAGTCGCTCGAGCTCTGGAAGAACGGCACGCTCGTGCTGTCCGGCAAGACCGGCAACGCGAACGTCGGCGGCGGGGCCAAGCTGTACGCGGGCGTGAGGGACGATCCGTTCTTCTTCGACCTGGTCAGTTTCCGCCTGTGGCGCGATCCAAACGGCGACGGGGCCTACACGTACACCGGCCCCACGACGTTCGACGGGATCGACACGTTCCGTGGCTCGAACGTTTCGACCATCGTGCTCGAGATCCCGGACACGTGGCTCGGCTCGAGCGCGAACCTCTGGGCATCGACCGTCCGAGAGGGTGAAGTCGTCGATCGGTTGGGCAAGCCGGCCCTGGCGACGGTCTTTGTCAACCCGTTCGGCGGCAGCACCGACAAGGACGCCTACAACATGACCTCGCCCGTCGACGACGTCACGACGTGGGGTGGTTTGTTCACCGCCGTGCTCGACGTGTTCTATGCCGACGCAGCGTTGCCTGGCGTCATCACCGGTTTGCTCCTGCCGGACACGCTCCACCTCGACGTGCCGAACCTCGGCAAGTCGACGGGCACGTCGTTCACCGGCGACCTCGCGAGCAACATCCTCAACGGGCGAACGCTCGCGGAGGACGTCATCGACCTCGAGCTGCTCGTCGTGACCGGCGGTCTCGAGGGAAGCCCGGTCCTTACAACCGACGGCGTCGGCAGCAACGACGTCGCGTTCCCCGGGAAGTTCCCGTACCTCGCACCCGCCCACTGAGGCGAGCTCACGCGGTGGGGTCGCCGCCGGCGACCCCACCGCTTCACCTCCTCGTATCTCGGGACGCCTCATGCAGTCGATGAACCTCGCCATGCGGCGCCGGGCATCGGGGCCCACCGTCGGTCGGGTCCGGGCCGGCGGCATCCTCGTCGCCGCGGCCCTTTTCGCCGTCTCCGGCTGGTTCGTCCGGCCGACGGACGATGTCCGTGTCCCGGGCCCGAATGGTGCCGCGGTCCCGGCGCCGGGCGCCGTCGCCGCCGGGTCCGGCTCGGCTGGGTCCGGCTCGGCCGGGGTGGGGCAGGCGTCGGCCGTCGATCGGCTCGCCCTCGCCGAGCGGCTCGCGTTCTGGGTGGCCCGCGTCGACGAGCAGCCGGGGGACTTCCTGTCCTGGCTCCATCTCGCGGCCGCCCATGCCGAGCACGCCCGACATACCGCCGACGTCGCCTCGTACGAACGCGCGGCCGTGGCGGTCGCGACGGCGGTCGAAATCGTTCCGAACTACCCGCCCGCGTTCGGCGTCCGCGCCGCCCTGCGCTTCGCGACGCATGACTTCGCGGGTGCGATCGGCGACGCAGAGCGGGTACTGGAGTCGCTGCCGCGCAACCCGGCCGCCCTCGCCGTGCTCGGCGATGCGCTCGCCGAATCCGGCCGCCTCGACGCCGCCGCCGACGCGGTCGGTCGACTCGCGTCGGTCGCCGCCGGGCCTGCCGTCGACGTTCGGATGGCGCGCCTCGCGTACCTGTCCGGCGATCCGTCGCGCGCGGTGGTCCTCGCCCGCGCGGCGTACGACGCGGCCGTCCGGAGCGGAGATCCCGACGCCGCGTTCTATGCCTACGCGCTCGGGGAGTACGCCCGACTGGCCGGCGACGTCGTCGTCGCCCGGGCCGGCTTCGAGGCCGCGCTCGCGGCGCGGCCGGATGATCTCGGCGCGCTCCTCGGGCTCGCGCGGATCGACGCGTTCGACGGGCGCCTCGACGCCGCGGTCGCGGGGCTCCGCCGGGCCGCGGCGATCGCCCCGCAGCCGGAGACGGTCGCATTGCTAGGAGATCTGCTCGCCACGGCCGGCGATCGTGCCGGCGCGCGACTTCAGTACGACACGGTCCGCCTGACCGGCGAGCTGAGCGCTCTCGCCGGCGCGGTGTACGACCGTCAGCTCAGCCTGTTCGAGCTCGATCATGGCGGCGCCTCCGAGGCGCTGTTCGCGGCGGCACGCGCCGCACTCGAGGTGCGATCGGACGCGGGCGGCCACGATCTCGTCGCCTGGGCGGCCTACCGTCTGGGCCGGCTCGATGAAGCGCGCCGCGCGAGCGTCTCGGCGCTCGCCAGCGGAACGCGCGACGCGCGGATCCTGTTCCACGCCGGCGCGATCGAGCTCGCCGGGGGCGACGCGGCTCGCGGTCGTGCGTCGCTTCGGGATGCGCTCGCCCTGGGCCCCGCGCTCGACCCGCCCGAGCGCGCGGAGGCGGAGCGGCTGCTCGCCGGGTCCTGAGGAGGCGCCGGGTGTCGAGCCCGGGTTACTTGCCACCGGCTCTGCACATCTGTATCGTGCAGATGTGCATGAGCGCATTCGTTCGCCCCACGCCCGCCACGCCGCGTGAGCCACTTCGAGACCCTCGTCCGGGTCAGTCGGCTGTACTACGAGCTCGGTGAGACCCAGGGCCGGATCGCCGAACTCGTCGGCGTCACTCGCCCCCAGGTGTCGCGGCTGCTCAAGCAGGCCCGCGCGGAGGGCGTCGTTGAGATCCGGATCGTCGACCGGACGGCCGAGACGTCGCCGGCCGGCGCGGAGCTCGCGACCCGATTCGGCCTCCACGCCGTCCACCTCGCGCCGAGCCTGAGCGGACCGGAGGACCTGACCCGGCGGAGCGTCGGCCGTCTGGCGGCGCAGGTGCTCCGGGCGGCGATTCGCGACGGGCAGGTCGTCGGGATCGGGGACGGCGCGGCGGTGTCCGCGACCGCCGATGCGCTCGACGACGTCGCCGTCCGGATCGACGCGACGATCGTCCCTTTGTGCGGCGGCTTCTGGTTCGGCGGCGCCGCCCGCGAGCCGTTTCGCCGGATCGCCGAGGCCCTCGGTGCGACGGCCCACCCGCTCCTCGCGCCGGGCGTCCTCGACGACGAGGCGACGCGTGACGCGCTCGCCGGGCACGCCGGAGTCCGGAGTGTCCATGAACTGTGGGACCGACTCGACGTCGCGCTGTTCGGGATCGGCGGCCCGGCTTGGAGCGAGGCGGCGATCGGGGCGGCGGCGCGCGAGATCGACGCCCGCGACGGCGTCGGCGAGATCCTTATCGCGCCGTTCGACATCGACGGCCGGTTCGTCGGCGACCTGCTCCGCCGGCGAACGATCGTGTTCGACGCCCGGGAGCTGCCGCGCGTCCCGGTCGCCATCGGGGTGGCGAGCGGGCCGGCCAAGGTCGCGCCGATCCTCGGCGGTCTCCGCTCCGGCGTCGTGACGACGCTCATCACCGACGTCCACACGGCCGAAGCGGTCGTCGCGCTCGACGACGCGTCACCGCGTGGTGCCCGATGACCGCCCCGTCCCGTGCCGTCCTCGCGATCGACGCCGGCACGACGGAGCTGAAGGCCGGCCTCGTCGGGCTGGACGGGACCCTTCACGCGTTCGCCCGCGCCTCGTACCCGCTCGACGTCGATCCGCCGGTTGGGCGAGCGGAGCAGGATCCGGCCGACTGGTGGACCGCCCTCATCCGGGCGGTTCGCGAGCTCGCGCCGGCCGACCGTGACCTGGAGGTGGTCGCGATCGGCCTCGACGGGCACGGCCCGACGCTTGCCGCGCTCGATGCCGACGGGCAGGCCACGCGCCCGGCCATCGCCTGGCTCGATACGCGCGCCGGTGCCGAGCAGGCGGAGCTATCCGCCGCGACGACGCTCCGCGGCTGGTCGCTCGGCGTGCTGCCGGCGGCGCTGTGGGTCGTCCGCCACGATCCGGCCGCCGCCGCCCGGACGCGGTGGTGGCTCAACACGTGGGAGGCGCTCGGGTTCCGGCTCACCGGTCGGGCCGCGACGACGCTCGTCCCTGGTCAGCCGTTCCCGGCCGCGCCCGTCCTCGCCGCCGCCGGGCTGGACGGCGGCCGCGTCGCGCCGGCGATCGCCGCCGGATCGCCGCTCGGCGGGCTCACCGCGGAGGCGGCCGCGGCGCTCGGCCTGGCCCCGGGAATCCCGGTCGTGGCCGGCATGGTCGACGCATTCGCGAGCTTCCACGGTGCGGGTCTCGTCGATCCGGGCGACGCGCTCGATGCCGGCGGAGCGGCCGGCGGGTTCGGCGTGTACTGGGACGCCCCGGTCGAGGCTGCCGGGTCCTTCTGCACCCGGGCACCGCTCGACGGACGTTACGTCGTGGGCGGGGCGATGGCCGCCACGGGCAAGGCGCTCGATTGGTTCCGGACCGACATCCTCGAGGGACACGTCCCGATGGAGCGGCTGCTCGATGAGGCGGCCGGGGTCCCGCCCGGCGCGGACGGGCTCGTGTTCCTGCCGTACCTCGCCGGCGAGCGCTCGCCGCTGTGGGACCCGACCGCGCGCGGCGCGTTCGCCGGCCTCACTCTGCGGCATCGCCGGGGCCACCTCGCCCGCGCGATCCTCGAGGCGGCCGCCCTCGCGATCCGCCATGTCGCCGAGCCGGTCCTCGCGGCCGGCGTCCGGGTCACGGCGATGCGCGTGACCGGCGGCCCGGCGCGGAGCGACACCTGGAACCGGCTCAAGGCGGACGTGACCGGCTTCGCGGTCGAGGTGCCACATGTTCTCGAGACCGCCGTCGTCGGGTCGGCGATCGCGGCCGCTGCCGGGGTCGGCGCCCATCCGGACCTCGAGACGGCGATCCGGGCGATGACCCGGATCGACCGTCGCATCGAGCCGGATCCCGAGACGCGGGCGACGTACGACCGCCTCTACGCCGCGTACACGGCGCTCCATCCCGCGATCGCGCCGATCCTAAGGGGGCTGGCCCCGTGACCGGCGCCGGGGCATCGGTCGGCCTGCGCGACGTCGCGATCTCGTTCCCCCACGGGCCGGATCGGATCGAGGCGCTCGGCGGGATCGACCTCCCCGTGGCGGGCGGCGAGATCGTCTCGCTCATCGGGCCCAACGGGTGCGGCAAGAGCACCCTCCTCCGCGTGATCGGCGGGCTGCTCGCCCCGGACCGCGGATCGGTCACCCTCGACGGCGATCCGGTGACCGGCCCGGACGAGCGGGTGGGTCTCGTGTTCCAGGAGCCGCGTCTCCTGCCGTGGCGATCGGTGGCGGACAACGTGACCTATCCGCTCGAGCTCGCCGGCTGGTCGCGCGAACGGGCCGACGAGCGACGGCGGGTCCTGCTCCGGGCCGTCGGGCTGGAGTCGGCGGCCGCCGCCCGGCCGACCCAGCTGTCCGGCGGGATGCGCCAGCGGGCGGCGATCGCGCGGGCGCTCGCGCTCGAGCCGCGCGTCCTGCTCCTCGACGAGCCGTTCAGCGCGCTCGACGCGTTGACCCGGGAGCGCTTCAACGTCGAGATGGAGAAGCTCCACGCGCGGACTGGCACGACGATCGTGCTCGTCACCCACAGCATCCCGGAGGCGATCTTCCTGGGCGATCGGGTCGTGGTGCTGTCCCCCCGCCCGGGTCGGGTCGTCGCCGATGTCCGCATCGACCTCCCGCGGCCGCGCGCCTGGGAGGCGCTCGACGAGGGGATCGTGTCGGCCGCCGCCCGCCGGATCCGCGACCACCTGGGACCGGCCGACGATCAGCTTCCGGACGCGCTGACCCCGCCCGACCGGCGGATCCACGACCTGTGGGTGGGCGAATGATCCGCGCTTCGGCGGCCGTACCGGTCGTGCTCGCGCTCGTCGTCTTCGTCGCCGCCTGGAAGGCGATCGTCGTCGTCGGCGGCTATCCGCCGTTCATCCTGCCGCCGCCGGAATCGGTCGCGGTCCGGTTCGTCGACGCGTGGGCGAGCGGCGTGATCGGGCCCCACGCGGCGGCCACGCTCGTCGAGATCGCCCTCGGGTTCGCCGTCGGCGCCGGCCTCGCGCTCGCCGTCGGTTACCTGCTCGCCCGATCCCCACTCGCGGAGCGACTCCTGTCGCCGTACCTCGTCGCCGCCCAGGCGACGCCGATCCTCGCCCTTGCCCCGCTCCTCGCCCTATGGTTCGGGCCCGGTCTCACGTCGAAGGTCGTGATCTGCGCGCTCATCGTGTTCTTTCCGGTCGCGGTCGCAACGATGGTCGGCATCCGATCCGTCGACGCCCGCCTGCTCGAGCTGGCCCGCAGCCTGCGGGCGACCCGCCGGCAGATCGTGCTGACCCTCGAGATCCCGGCCGCCCTCCCGAACATCCTCGGCGGGATGCGAGTCGGCGTCACGCTCGCCGTCGTCGGCGCGATCGTCGGCGAGTGGGCCGGCGCGGAGCGCGGACTCGGCGTGCTCGTCAACCTCGCCCGGGGGTCGTTGTTCGACATCCCGCTCATGTTCGCGACGCTCGTCACGATCGCCCTCGTCGGTGTCGCGCTGTACGTCGTCGTCGTCCTCGTCGAGGGCCGGCTGGTCGGCGTCCGGTGAGCGTCCCCACAGCCAAGTTCGGAGGAACCCCGTGACCCGTCGCCTCGCGCCCCTCGTCAGGTTCACCGTCGCGGCCCTCGCGGCCCTCGCGGCCGTCGCGCTCGTCGCGTGCACCGGCGGGACCTCGCCGAGCCCATCGGCGCGCACCCCGCTCGTCGTCGGGCTCGGGTTCATCCCGAGCGTCCAGTTCGCGCCGTTCTATCTCGCCGAGCAGGAGGGCTACTACGCCGACGTCGGGCTCGACGTGACGTTCCAGTTCAAGATCGACCCGGACCTCGTCACGCTCGTCGGCCAGGGATCGATCGACATCGGGTCGGCCGACGGGACGAGCGTCATCCCGGCGGTCAGCCAGGGCATCCCGATCCGCTACGTGGCGACGATCTACGGCTCGTTCCCGTCGATCGTGTTCGCCGCGGCGTCGTCGGGGATCGCCGAGGCGGCCGATCTCGAGGGCACGAAGCTCGGCATTCCGGGCCGGTTCGGCTCGTCGTGGATCATGCTCCAGGCGCTGCTCGGGTCGGCCGGCCTGACGCCCGACGATCTCGAGATCGTCGAGTACCCGGACTTCGGCCAGGGCGCCGCGGTCGCCCAGGGTGCGGTCGACGCCGCCACCGGTTTCGCGAACAACGAGCCGGTCCAGCTCGCGCTGTCCGGCGAGGAGGTGGTCGTGCTCCACGTCGACGACACGATCGCCCTGCCGGGCCCCGGTCTGATCGCCGGCACGGCCACGCTCGATGCGAAGGGCGACGCGATCCGGGCCTTTGTCGCCCAGACGCTCCGCGCGATGCGCGAGATCGAGGCGGACCCGGAGCGCGGGCTGGAGGCCGCGATTGCTGCCGTCCCGGAACTGGCGGAGCAGCGCGAGGCGCAATTGGCGATCCTCGAGGCAACGATCGACGTGTGGTCCGGCCGCGTGACCGCCGACCATGGCTTGGGTGCGATCGACCGCGATGGCTGGCAGGCGTCGGTGACGTTCATGACGGACCTGGGCCTCGTTCCGAACGCCGTGACGGTCGACGCCCTCGTGACCGACGCGTTCCTGCCGGCCGACTGAGGGCTCGATGCCCGACGGTCTGAGGGCCCCGATGCCCAACGGTGCGCCGCGCCCGGATGCCCGACCGGGCGGCCGACGGAGCTGGTGGCTGCGCGAGGCGCTGGCCGCCGAGACGCCCGCCCTCCGCGACGCCGCCACGCCGCCGTTCGCGGGCCGCGCCCGCGCGGACATCGCGATCCTCGGCGGCGGCTACACGGGACTGTGGGCCGCGCTTCGCCTGACCGAGCTCGCGCCCGGGGCGCGGATCGTGCTCCTCGAACGGGACGTGTGCGGCGGCGGCGCGTCCGGGCGCAACGGCGGCTTCGTGACCGGCTGGTGGGACGAGCTGCCGGCGCTCGTCGAGCGGCACGGCCCGGCGGAGGGGCTGCGGCTGGCACGGGCGGTCGGCGACGCGGTCGGCGAGGTGGGCGCATGGGCCGCCGCGAACGGGGTCGACGCGTGGTATCGACGCGAGGGGTTCGTCGCGGTCAGTGCCGCGCCGGCCCAGGACGATGCGTGGCGTGAGGCGGTTGCGCTGTGCGAGCGGCTCGGGGTCGGCGACGAGTATGTCGCGATGACGGCCGACGAGGTGCGGGGGCGGGTCGTCTCGCCGGTCTTCCGGGCGGGCGTGTTCATGCGCGACGGGGCGACGGTTCAACCGGCGCGCCTCGCCCGGGGCCTGCGTTGGGCGGCGCTCGAGCACGGTGTCGTCATCCACGAGGGAACGTCCGTGCTTCCCGTCGGCGATTCCGACCGCGCCGGCCTGGCGGGCGGCGAGGGCGGCGGCGTGGCGATCCGGACGAGTTCCGCAGCCGGCGACGGCAGCCTCGCGGCGGACCAGGTCATCGTCGCGCTCAACGCGTGGGCGGCCGCGTGGCCCGCGTTCGGGCGGCGGCTCGTGACGTGGTCGTCGTACATCGTCCTGACCGAGCCGATCCCGGACCGCCTCGCCGAGATCGGCTGGACCGGCGGCGAGGGCGTCGTCGACGCGCGGTTCACGCTGCACTACGCGCGAACGACGCCGGACGGCCGGATCGCCCTCGGCGGTGGCGGCGGCCGGGCCGGGTTCGGCGGCCGGATCGGCCGGGCCTTCACCCACGACGCCGGGTCCGCCGAGCGGGCGGCCGCCGGACTGCGACGGTGGTTCCCGTCGCTCGCCGGCGTCCGGATCGAGGACGCGTGGGGCGGTCCGATCGACATCACCGCCGACCACCTGCCGTTCGTCGCGACATCGCGCGGCGGGCGGGTCCACGCCGGGCTCGGGTTCTCCGGCAACGGGGTGGGGCCGTCGCTCGTCGTCGGGCGGGCCCTCGCGGCGCTCGCGGCGGCGTCCGCGCTCGGGACCCGGGCGGCTGACGATCCGTGGGGCTCGCTGCCGATCGTCGGGGCGACGCCGCGGGCGTTCCCTCCGGAACCGCTCCGCTACCTGGGGGCGCGGGTGGTCCGCGAGGCGATCGTCCGGCGCGAGCTCGCGGAGGAAGCCGGCCGGCGGCCCGGGCGCGTCGTCGCGGCGCTGTCACGTCTGCCGCGCCGGTTGGGATACCACCTCGGCCCGGAGTAGGTCGCGCATCGGTCGCCCGGAGGCACCCGTGCGTGGGGGCCGCCCGCGGATCGGCCGAATCGGGTACAATACGAGGCCCCCGCCAGCCCGGCTCGGATCGCCCAGGAGCCCGCCCGTGAATTCCCGTTCCCCGTATTCCCTGACCCGCACCGTCACCCCGTCGGCGGACGAGCCGATCAAGCACGTGATCGATGTCTACCGCCACCGTGACCAGACGATCACCTGCGTCTGCGGCTGGCATGGGAGTTGCGCGCCGGGCGATCGCGGCGCGTCGGAGTGGACGGTCCACCTGTCGGAGTTCCGCACCCGCAAGCGCTGACCCGCGTGCGCTGACCCGCGTGCGCTGACGCGCACCGGCCGGTGCTAGCATCGGCCGACCGTGGCCCGCTCCAATACCCTCCCGTCGCGCCCGCCGTTCGTCCTGCGCGCGCGCCTGCTCACGCCACGTGCTGCGGGCGGGACGTTCCACGAGCCGGACGCCCTCGTCGCGGTCGACGCCGCCGGGCGCCTGTCCGGAGTCGGCCCGACCAGCGACCATCCCGAGCTGGCGGCCGCTGCCGTGGACGTCCGGCCGTGGGTGGTCATGCCCGGCCTCGTCGACCTCCACGCCCATCTGCCCCAGCTCCCAAACGCCGGCGTCGGGTTCGGCATGAATCTGCTCGCCTGGCTCCGCGAGTACATCTTTCCGCTCGAGCGAGAGTTCGACGACGCGGCCGCCGCGGAGGCCCTCGCCCCGGCCGCCTTCCGCGCCTTCGCGTCGGTCGGGACGACGACCGGGTTGTTCTACGGGGCCGTGTTCGCCCCGTCGCTCGACGCCGCGTTTCGGGCGGCGGAGGTGCACGGCATCCGGGCGATCATCGGCAAGGTGATGATGGACCGCGTTACGTATGACGAGTCGATCGATCCGTCGACGATCCTCGAGCGGTCCCTGCGCGAGTCGGCCGACCTGTGCGCGCGCTGGCACCTGGCCGATGCGGGACGGTTGCGCTACGCGTTCACGCCGCGCTTCGCGGTGTCGTGCACGGCAGACATGCTCCGCGAATCGGCGGCCCTGGCCCGCGCGACGGGGGCGTACTGGCAGACCCACGTGGCCGAGGACCGGGGCGAGATCGCCGAGGTCCTGCGGCTGTTCCCGGAAGCGTCCGACTACGTCGACGTCTACGACCGGGCCGGCGGGTTGGGCGAGCGGACGGTGCTCGCGCACGCGATCCACCTGTCCGACCGCGAGTTGGCCCGGCTCGTCGAGACGGGCACGCGGGTGGCGCACTGCCCGGCGTCCAACCTGTTCCTCGCGTCCGGGGTGATGCCCCTCTCGCGGTACCTCGCCGCGGGGCTCGTCGTGGGGCTTGGTTCCGATGTTGCGGCGGGGCCCGATCCGTCGATCTTCGGGGCGATGCGCGTCGGCGCGTACACCCAGAACGCGCTGCGGATCGTGCGCGAGACCGGCGACCGCGTGCTCGGGCCGCTCGAGTGGCTCCGGCTCGGGACCCTCGAGGGGGCACGGGCGCTCGGGCTCGATGGTCTGATCGGGTCGGTCGAGGCGGGCAAGGAGGCGGACCTCATCGTCGTGGATCCGTCGCTCACCGCCCCGATGCCGGGCGTCGGCGCGGACGCCGACCCGGAGGCCCTCATGAGCCGCCTCATCTTCCGGGCCCACCCCTCGATGGTCCGCGGGGCGTGGGTCCGGGGTCGGCTGCTCGAGGGTCCCGGGGCGTGAGGCTGGCGTCAGGTCACCCACCGTCCAACCCTGGGTCCCTCCCTCGCGCCGAACCGCGCCCCCGCCCCCTCCAGCGCGCTTGTCACAACACTTGTTACAAGGAGCGAACGGCGGCTCGCGACCGGCCCCCCGCCGTCCGCTCGATCGCCGTTCGTCACATCAGGATGTTCCAAAAGGCGAAGGTACCGCCTCGATTGGGCGTGCCGGTGTCCTTCATTCGCCCGTTGTCACACGTGTTGTTCCAAACGCCACGGGGGTCCAACCGCGCGGACCTGAGGGCGGTTCAGAGAATCACGATCCCACCCACCCCCGGATCGCGGCCGGCACCCAGCGCCGCGAGGACTGCCCGCGTGTCGAGCGGCAGCAGCGGCCTCAACCCGTCGCGAAGCA